>Ga0207664_10002370_pt1 | contig 12452 bp, 12 predicted proteins | sample LARL83metaG_FD_184349 | JGI IMG/M metagenome (GOLD analysis project Ga0207664, IMG submission 184349) | Corn, switchgrass and miscanthus rhizosphere microbial communities from Kellogg Biological Station, Michigan, USA - LAR L8-3 metaG... | ecosystem: Host-associated > Plants > Roots >...
ACGCCATGTACAAGCCGCGCTTGGCGGTGGCCTCCGCCATCATCGTCAACGTGGACGTTTTCCCCGTCCCCGCGCCAGCGGCCAGCGCCACGTCGGCGCGGCGCACCCGCTGCCGGCGCACCCGCTCCCGCTGCACGGTGCCTGGCGTCGTAGCCGACGGGGACGTTCGGTGCCGGGTCGGCGGCGCGGGGCCGGGGGATTGGCACGGCATCGGGATCGGGATCGGCGAGGTAGTCGGAGGGCCGGGTCTCGTCGTAGCCGTCCTGCACGCCAGCCACCCGGAACACGACCGTGAACAGCACCGAGACCGCCACGTTAATGACGAGGGCGGTGATCGCAATGTAGGTGATGTGCCCGAACACCGGTGCCGCGGAGCCACCGAAGTGCGACTGACCGCCTCCGGACGTTCGGTATGCCTCGATCGTTCCGTAGATCATGGCCACGGCCCAGCCGGCGATCAGCGCGTAGCGGTGGAACCAGCGGGTGTAAAGGCCGATCACGACGGCCGGGAAGGTCTGGACGATCCAGATCCCGCCGAGCAGCTGCAAGTTGATCGAGAACGTCCGATTCAGCTCCAGAGTGAACCCCAGCGCACCCACCTTCATCAACAGCGACACTAGCCGTGCCACCTGCGTCTCCTGGGCCGGGGTGGCGTAGGGGCGCAGGAGCTCGCGGTAGATCGTCCGGGTAAACAGGTTCGCCGCGGCGATCGACATGACGGCCGCCGGAACGAGCGCGCCGATGATGATCGCCGAGTAACCGATGCCCGCGAACCAGCCGGGGAACATGTGCTCGAACAGCAGTGGCACGGATAGCTGGGAGTTGCCGCTGGCGGCCTTGACGCCAGCGTTTACCGCGGGCACCGCCCGCGCCAGGTAACCGAACAGAGCTATCATCCCCAGGATCAACGTGTAGGCCGGCAGCATGGCAGCGTTGCGCCTGATCACGTCGCGTCGTCTGGCGGCGAGCATCCCGGTCGCCGCGTGCGGGTACACGAACAGGGCGAGCGCGGAACCGAGCGCGAGGGTTGCGTAGGACCACTGCCCGGCCGGCATCACGACGAGGCTGCCGTACGGCTTGCCGGTCTTCGGGTTGACCGTTTTCAGGTGGGCCGACGCGATGTCGAAGACGTGCCCCCAGCCGCCGAGCCTGGCCGGGATGTAGAGAAACGCGACGATGACCGTGAGGTAGATGAGCGCGTCCTTGACGAATGCGATCAGGGCCAGCGCTCGCAATCCGGCCAGATAGGTGTAGGCCGAGGTGACGCCGAACGCGATGATCAGCGGCAGGTCCCGCACAAGAACGTTGTTCGAGGAGCTGCCAATGCCCATCACAGTCAGCACGGACTCGATGCCTACCAGTTGCAGCGCGATGTACGGCATCGTGGCGAGGATCCCGGTCGCCGCCACCGCCAGCCCGAGGCCCTGCGAACCATGCCGGCCACGGACGAACTCGCCCGGGCTGACGTAACCGCGCGCGCGGGCGACCGACCAGAGCCGCGGCGCGAAGACGAACACGATCGGGAAGACCATGATCGTGTAGGACAGCGCGTAGAACCCGGCCGCGCCGGTCGCGTAGACCAGTGCCGGCACCGCGATGAACGTGTACGCGGTGTAAACGTCGCCGCCGAGCAGGAACCAGCTGACGAACGTCCCGAATCTGCGGCCGCCCAGACCCCACTCGCTTAGCCGCATCGGGTCTTCGGCCGGGCGCCACCGTGCCGCGGCGAAGCCGGCGCAGGTGACCAGCACGAAGGCCGTCACGACGATGAGGAACGGGATCTTGTCGATATGCATAACGGCCGCCTCCTTCCGGTTTCCGCAGGTCCGTCTGGCCGGGCTCTCAGGAGCTGGTAGCAGATCCGGCACAGGAGTGCGGTGAGGGGCACCCAGATCAGCTGAAACCAGTAGAAGAACGGAAAGGGGCCGAGCTTGGGCGTCGAACGCGCGTAGAGCGGAATCCACAGCGTGACGAAAATCGCTATCGCGAGCAGGACCGTGACGGCGGTCCAGGTGGCCGGGCTCTTGCGCGAATGGGCATACTGGGTCATAACGGGCTCCCGTAGCGCGGTGGCATGCGCTCTCAAAACAGATATGCGATAATTGGCTTTTCTTCGCATCTCGCGCGAGGGGGCGCGCTGTAAAGGATGCGCTGTAAAGGATGCGCTGCCTATCGTGCCGCAAACCACGCCTGCCTACCGAGCTCTTTCAATTATCGGTGGCAGATGACCGAATAGTCCTTTTAAAGGGCTTCTTCGCACTTGCTGCCATGCATCAATGTTGGTGGATTACCCTATCGTGGCGAGTTGACCCTCGAAGACGAGGGTCAGGCCTCCACAAAGCGGTAATCCACCACGCTGTTGCGGAATTTATCCGCCGCCATCGGCCGCCATCGGCCGCCGCGAGCGCCGCCCGTCGGCGCCGCCATCACGCGCCGCCAGCGCCGCCCGCGCCCGGCGCGACCCTTAATAAACCTCAAACATCAGCGACAAAGTCGCCATTCTGTCGCCCATTTTTCAGGAATTACTTCCGGATCGGGTGTAACGGCACAGCTCTCCGGCCCGTGGTCGCGACCCTAACCACGCGATCGTCCTCTGGGCATTCCGGCTGCGGACGCCGGCGCAACCTCGCAGCGTAGCAAGTACGCCTGTTCCGGGCCGATCGCGCTACCGGCGCGCCGTCCGCGGCCATATCCGCACCGCGCCGTCAGACCCGGTGATCACATCCTCAACCGCCTGCCAGCTCTGAGCTTCAGAGACTGGCGATGCCTGTGTTACTACAGTCATAAGCTGCGGTCAGTAATGAAGATATTCACTTGTGCGACAGTGGAGGACAGAGGGGCGATGTTAAACCGAGCGTCCCGGCAAACCGACCGCCCCGGCAAACCCGACCGGACCGGCAACCCCGACCGGACCGGCAACCCCGACCGGACCGGCAACCCCGACCGGACCGGCAACCCCGACCGGACCGGCAACCCCGACCGGACATCAGGCGTACTCAACTCCCTGCAGGAGGCATACATATGACGAGGTCCGCGGCCCCGGAACACATCGATGTGACGAACCGCCGGCTCCATCCCCGCGGCGATCGGGTTATGGCTGGTCACCGCGCCAGGCACCGGGCTGGGACCCGGACCGGGTACCGGACTGCGACGACCATCGCGGGCGTCGCGGCAGTAGCACTGGCCATCGGAGTGGCCAGGTTCGCTCTCACGCCAGTGGCACCGCTCATGCTCGCCAGCGGAGCCCTGCCCGGGATCGGGGCTCTCGCCCGGATGGCCATGGCCAACTACCTCGGGAACCTCGCCGGCACCGCATTGTGCGTGACCGTCATCCCGCGCACTGCGCAACTACGCGCGCTGAGGGTCGGGGCAGTCACGATCGTGATCGTCACAGCGGCGATGGCTGGGACGACGACGGGTCCGTCATGGCTCCTGCTTCGTGCGGTGGCCGGCCTCGCTGGCGCCGTCGTGTTCGTCTGCGGCAGCAGCATCGTGATCAGCGGGCTGGACTCGCGCAATGCGGCAGCCGGCACAGGCCGGCTCTACCTTGGCATAGGCAGCGGGATCGCACTTGCCGCGCTGGTGGTCATGCCGGCCACTGGCTGGCGGTCCGCGTGGCTGTACCTGGCGGCGCTCGCCGCCGTTCTCGCTTTCCCGGCCTGCCGGTGGATCCGCCAGCCCTCATCGGGCATCGGGACCAGCGGCCAGGGTGGTCCCGAGCAGTCGCCGCTTCAGCAGCGGCGCTCGTCAGCGCCCGCGATGACCGCGTTGTGCGCCGCCTTCTTCCTGGAGGGCCTGGGCTACATCGTCACTGGTACATTCCTGCCTGATCTGCCCGGCCGGGCGCTCTCCGGCGGGCAGGCCTGGCTGGTTGCTGGCCTGGCCGCACTGCCGAGCTGTGCGTTGTGGGGCAGGTTCGTCAGCCGACGCGGGCTGGCGCGTGTGCTTCCGGTCGCGTTCGCGGTGCAGGCAGCCGGGATCGCGTTGCCCGCGCTGGTCGCGTCGCCCGCCGCGGGGCTGCTGTCGGCTGTCTTGTTCGGCGGCACGTTCGCGGCGATCGTCGCGATGGTGTTCGCGTGGGCTCGCACGCTGCCTGGCGCACCGTCTCCGCGCTCCATCGGGATGCTGGCCTGCTGTTACGGTGCCGGCCAGGTGCTAGGGCCGCTGCTCGCCAGCAGCGGCATTCACCTCGCACTGCTGCTGGGCGCCGCCGCCGTCGCCAGCGCCACCGCGCCCCTGCTGTACCTGGGCTGGCGCACAGCCCAGACGCGGTTCTGCCAAGCCGGAACGGCCAGAAACAGTGATGTGCTGGCCCGCCGTATCCTCGAGGACGGGGATATGCGCGCACCTGAACTCGGGGATATATGCGCAGCTGAACTCACCGTCCCAGCTCAGCGGATGCCCGCCGCCACCGGGACCGGCGCGGGCGCTGACTCGAGGGCGGCGGTGTACTGATGCGGGAGCGTCTCATCCGCGCCTTCGGGCACCTTGAGCGCCTTCAGCACGAGGGTCAGGATGACCCCTGTTTGAACACGTAGACCAGCGCATCCTTGACGAACCCGATCGAGGATGCCGTGTACAGATCGCCGCCCATCAGGAACCATGAGATGAACGTGCCGAAGTTCCGGCCGCCCAACCCCCACTCGTTCAGCTGGAGCTCATTCGCTCTCCTCCGCAGATATCTTGTCCACGGACACACCACGACCGCGGCTGATTGGCATCGTTGTCCTTTTCGTCACCTGGTTATGCGATGTCCGAATGCGAGGTCCGACGTATCGTGATGACGAAAGCCGACTACCCTAGTTGCTGTCCGCGCTCACCCGCATACTCATTGTGGATTTGCGGTGAACCATGGCACTACGGCCCATCCGCCCGATCGTCCGAGGTCGGTGATCGGCCTGCACCGCAACTGCCTCGGCCGGCATGCCGTTCATTACCTGCCCGAACGTGCCTTCTGTCCTGGGAATCTAGGTCCGCCGCGGTCAATCCGACTGATTCGGGCAGATTTTGACACTCAGACTGCCGCAAGTTCAAGTGGCCTCCGCGAAGAGCGCGTGTCAGATCCACGAGATCTGGCGCCTGCCCATCGCCCGCAGCGTGCTCGTACGCCGCGGCTATGAATCGGAGGCGCTCGCGTTCCAGCGCGTTATCCTGCGCGTGCTTAATCCGTTCGGTGCGCTGCCTTGACAGATGCGTAACCACGAGCGCCGTAGCACCAACAACCGAGGATATGGAAGCCGATACCAAAGGGATTATCACCTCTGGTGGCATAGGGCACGCTCCAGTTCAGCGCCATCCCAACCCCTCCTCAAGGTCCCGGTTTTATGGGGTATGGCAGCCTAACTGAGCTTTCCCTGGGTCTGATGCACCGGGGGCACCCGACGAAGACAGTTTACGCAGCAGTGTTTCTAGGGGCAACCCGATGAATCAGGCTAGTGGCATTCGTACCCTCACCCGCTGACGACCACCGGCGGCCTGGCCCGCTGGGACGACCAGTCTCCAAGGATGCACCACGAGCATGAAGATTAAGGCGGCCCCCGCCGAGGAGGAGAGCGGGGGCCGCGTACGGTCCGGCCCTGGCTCTGGGTGTTCACGGGCGTTGCGGCTAGGCCTGACCGGCTGCCTTCCTCCTCAGTTGAGGCAGCCGGCCAGACGAAGCTGCTCCCAGGAACAATTCAATGGGGGAGGCCGGCTCCGTCGTTATCAACGATATCAGTGTGTGGTTCCCTGTCCATCGGCTGATGAAAGAATGAGCTTAAGTTGCGAATGAGATTTAAGAGTGCGATATCCGTCACCGGAAATCGCTTTTGCTCGTGGCTTGTCGAATGTCGATGGCTGACTGACCATGAAGGGAGAGGGAGACACAAGGGAGTCGTATGCCGATCGGCTCTACCGAGCGTGAGATCCAGTATGGCTACGATCGTCTGGTTCGATCGGCGTCGGCGGCGCGGCGTTGTCATGACCACTACCTAGACGGGCGCGGCGACCCGCATCCTGACGCCACGGCGCTGGTCGCCGCGTATCCCTGGGCGCTCGGCAGTTTCGCCGATCCGGCTTGGGACCGCTACCGGCCCGAACCCGCTGCCGCACCGCCGGACGGGCTCCGGGTCGGCGAGTTGACCGCGGTGAAACTCCCGGCCATCGCATCGTTCGCCGGCCATGGCCATGTGATGATCGCCGAAGGCGACCCGGACGTAGCCAGGTCGCTGTTGCAGGCGATCACGCTGCGGCTGGCGGTGGCGACGGCCCCGGGAACAGTGCGGTTCGCGCTGGCCGACGCCGCGGGCCAAGGCCGTTACCTCAGCGCGTTCCTGCGGCTGCCCGCATCGCTGCGAGTTTCCAGCTCCGGCCAGGGCGGCGGCGTGGCGGCCAGCCCTGAGGAGATCGAGGACCTGCTTCACGCGCTTACCGGGCATGTCGTGAACGTAATTCAGACCCGGCTGACCAACGTGTACGACTCAGTAGAGGACTACAACGCGAACACCGTCGGCATCATGGTCCCCTATCATGTGCTGGTCCTGACCGGCTTCCCGGAAGGAATTACCGAACGAGCGGCGGGTCTGCTGACCCGGCTGGCACGCAACGGACCCAGGGCCGGCCTGTACATCGTCGCCACCGCCGAACCAGGCACCGAGATCGGTGGTCCAGTCACCACCCTCACCGCGACCCGTGACGGCGAGCTGACCTGGGACGACCCGGACCTAGGCGAGTGCTTGCTGCGGCCGGACCGGATGCCGTCGGCCGCCCGGGCCAACCCGTGGCTGGATGCCGTTGGCGCCACCGCGAACCTGGCCGTTCGCGAGCTGAGCTTCAGCCAGATCGCGATCCCGGCCGAACAGCGGTGGGCCGGCGACACCGCCGTCGGCTTGGACGTGCAGATCGGCGTGACCACAGCCGGGGAGCCGCAGCATTTCGTCCTCGGCGTGCGCGGCGTGCACCACGGGCTGGTCGGCGGCGACACCCGGATGGGCAAGACCAACCTGCTGCACGTGCTGATCTGCCAGCTAGCCCTGCGGTACCCGCCAGAGGAGCTCGAACTCTACCTGCTCGACTTCAAGGAGGTCGAGTTCGACGCGTACCTCACCGAGCGGCTGCCGCACGCCCGCGCGATCACGTCGCGCACCGACCGCGAGTTCGGGCTGAGCATGCTGCGGCGTTTCCACGACGAGATCGACCGCCGCGCGAAGCTGTGCCGCGAGGCGAAAGTGACCGAGCTGAGCGATTATCGCCGTCATACCGGCCAGCCGTTGCCCAGGGCGCTCGTGATCATGGACGAATTCCAGGTGCTGTTCACCCACGAAGACCGGGTGGCCAGGGAGGCGGCCCAGCTGCTGGCGGACCTCGCCAAGCGCGGCGCGGCGTTCGGCCTGCATCTGCTGCTCGCCACCCAGTCGCCGGGCGGCCTGCTCTCGGCCTACCTGCGGCCGGTCTACGAGCAGATGGCACTGCGGATCGCGCTCGGCTGCATGCAGCCCAGTGTGTCCCAGGCCATCCTCGGCGAGGGCAACGACGGCGCGACCCGGCTGATCAGGGCCGGAGACGTGATCTATAACGACAGACGCGGCGAGGGCGCCAACCCGGTGGCCCGGCTGGCCCTGCTGCCCACCAGGGAGCGGCTGTCGCTGATCGCCGGTATCCGGGCGCAGGGCGGTGACCGGGAGTATCCCGCGCCGGCCAGCTTCGACCCCGACGCATCGGCCGAATTCGCCCGCGGGCCGCGGGTGCCGCCAGGTGCCGTGGCCGCATGGCTGGGCGAGGCGCTGGAGATCAAGCCGCCGACCACCGCAATCTTCGAGCGGTATGTACGGTCCAACCTGCTCGTCGTGGGTGCCGAGGAACACGGGCACGGGCTGCTGCTCGCCACCGTGCTGAGCGTGGCCAGCCAGTGCACCCCCGCGCAGGCCAGTTTCACCATCGCCCAGTTCGCCCGGCCGTCCTCGCCGTATCACGGCTTCTTCGACGTCCTCGACGGCCTCCCGCACGACGTGCGAATCCGCGACGGCACCACGGCCGGCGAAGAACTCAAGGCATTCGGCGCGGACCTCGACGAACGGCTCGCGTCGGCGTCGCCAGGACCGGCGCGGTTCTTCCTCATCGCCGGGATGCACCGCTGGCATGACCTGGCCGCGGAGGGCGATTACGGGCGGCCGAGCGAAACCGCGGTACGCCTGGCGCGGCTGGCCGACAAAGGCCCGGACGTCGGCATTCACGTCGTGGCCTGGGCGGACAGCTACGCAACCGCCGAACGCTCACTGCGGCGCGCGGGAATCGCCCGCTTCGGGCTTCGCGCGGTGCTGCGCCTGTTCTCTCCTGCCGAGAGCGACGCGCTGCTCGGCGTGGCGGCCGCGGTCAGCCTGGACGACAACCGGGCCCTGTTCCGCGACACCGAGTGGCCCATCGACCAGGTCGAGAAATTCAAGCCCTACTCCATTTCTTCGCTGCGCGCCTACGCCGCCGCGATGGCGACCGCCGGCGACAACTCCCGGAGTTTCGCATGACCGATACCTCTCCCTACCTCCGCGCCCGGCATGCCGCCCGGCCGGCCATTTACGCACAGCGCCTGCTGGCGCGGGAACAGGAGCGAGCGGGCGCGCTGGCCGCCGAATGCGAAGAACTCCTTTCCCTGACCCGTGAACTGCTCATGGCCACCGGCCGCGCACGCCTGCTGGCCAACCCGCCAGAGCACCCTCGTCTGCTCGAGCAGGACACCCTCGTTGACGCGTACGCGGACGCGGGCATCGCCTGGGCCAGGGTCGTCGGCAGTCTCATGGCACTGAGCGGGACGCTGCTGGGTCTGGGCGAGTGGGACGAGGTCCGCCGGCTGGCGGCTGTCCTGGCAGACATCGGGGAAGCCAATGCGGCGGCCGACCTGCGCGCCCAGCTGGGCAAGGCGATCTGGGACCTGCACTACGACCACCTGCGTCGTATCCATGCCCGGATGACACCCCAGGAAATCGCCGGCAGCCTGGCCACGCTCCGCGCGGTGCTGCGCGAGGTGCCCGAGGACTTTCCCGACCGGAACCGGGAGGTCAACCGGCTGCTCGTGCCCGTCGCCAGCGCTATTTATGAGCTCCTGCGCGTCCGGGCGGCCGAGATCCCGCCGGATAGCAGGGTGGGCCACATCGCCACAGGCGGCGTGGCCAAGTACCCGGAGATCGTCGCGATCAGCCTTGATGAGCTTGCCGCGGAGTTCGAAGGGCTGGTCAGCGATGACAGCTAAGGAGAACGAGCTTGTCCGGAGTCATCAACGACATCGAGGCGCTGACGGAGTTCAGGGCTCATCTGCTGCGGTTCAACACCGACCTGGCGGACAGCTTCATGATGATCCGAAGCCACTGGACCGAACTGGGCGAGGTCTGGCGCGACGACATGTACCGGCAATTCGGAGAGGCGCTGGAGGAGGTGATGCCTGGCATTGAGACCTACTTGTCCGCTGCCGAGGACCATCAGCTGCACTTGGCCGCGCTCATCGAACGCCTCCAGGCCTACCTCGACACCGGTATCGGGATAGATGAGCGTGAACAGAACCGACGCTGAGCTGGCCGCGGCGGAGAAGTCCGCCGCCGTGCGGCGGCAGATCAAGGCGCTGGACGAGCTGCTGAGCAGCGCCGCGCTCCTGGAGCCGCTGAGTTTCGAGCGGCTAGTCGTCCCGCCGGCTGTCGCCAGGTTCGACCCCGGGCCGCTGGGCGTGGCGCCGGCCGCGCCTAGCTGGGAGGCGTACGCCCCCGTGCGACCGGCCGGGCTGCGCCGTCTGATCAGCCGGTCCCGTTACAGGCGGCGGCTGGATCGTGCCCGGGCGGAGTACGAAAACGCACGGACCGCCCACCTGCGCGCGGAGTCTCAGCGCGGTCGCGCGCTCACCGCCGCCAAGGCAAAGCACGACCGCGAGGTCACCGAGGGACACGCACGGGCTGCCGCGCGGAACGCGGAGATCGCCTGGCGGCGGCTCGCGTTCGCGGACGGCGACCGCGAATCGGTGGAATGGTTCGTGGACCGCGCGATCGCCGCGTCCACGTACCTGAAGGTGTTCCCGCGCGACTATCAGGTCAGCTACCAGCCGAAGACGGTACGCGTGGTCGCCGAACTGCCGCCAGGGTCCATCGTGCCAGCGGCCCGCGCGTTCCGCTACGTCGCCAGCCGCGACACGATCGAGCCGGTGCCGCGCCCCGACGATGAGGTCAGGCAGCGCTACCGGCGGTTCGTCTGCTCGGCCGCCCTCCGCGTGCTGCACACGGTCTTCGCGGCGACGCCGGCGGAAGTGGTCGACACGGTCGAGGTCAGCGGATGCATCGGCTCGGCCGACCCCGCGACGGGCAAGGCCGTCCGGCCCTGCCTGGTCAGCGTGACGGCCGGCCGGGCGGCGTTCAGCGACCTCGTGCTGGCCTCGGTGGAGCCGGTGACATGCCTGGAATACCTGTCCGGTGTCGTGTCACCCGACCCGTTCGCCCTCCAGGCCTGCCCCTGAGCGCCCAAGGCACCTCGCCGCGGAAAGCTTAGCGAGGCGTTCGAGGTTCGCACAGCTCTTTTCATGATCATGAAGGGTTGTACGTGCTATAGGACGTAAAACCCTTCGTGATCACGAAGAACATACCCATAGGAGGCGTCCGCGGCCTGGTCGGAAGGGCGCGATGAGCTTGCGCACGATCTCCGCGGCGCCCCAGGTGTCGGAGCCGTGCGCGATCGTGCTGAACAGGTCCCAGATCCGGAGCAGCTGACCCTGGTCCTGCCAGCCGTCGAACGGCCGGGCGAGCTCCTCGTACACGTCCGCTTCCGCGTCAGCCTTCGCGAACACCTTTCCGCCGCCGCGCAGTGCCGCCACCGCGGCGACGCTCAAGGAACCGCTGGTCACCGCCGCAAGCTCCGCGACCGCGAAGCCCGCCGCTGCCAGTTCCGCCGCGAGGAGATCGATCCCAGGCATCGCTGATTGTACCGAAAGTCGTTGGACGGCAGCGGGCGTGCGCTGACATCGTTGGTGCCATGCGGCAGGAGGACATCTGGGATGACGCGGCGGCTCAGCGATACGACACGCCGGGTACCGGCATGTTCGCCCCGGAGGTACTCCGGCCGGCCGTGGACCGGCTTGCCGAACTCGCCGGTGACGGCGCGGCGCTGGAGTTCGCCGTCGGCACCGGCCGGGTGGCCATCCCGCTTGCTCAGCGCGGCGTGCCGGTAACTGGCATCGAGCTGTCGAATCCGATGATCGAACAGCTGCGCACCAAGGTCGGCGATTCGGCCATCCCGGTGATAGCCGGAGACATGGCCACCGCCCGGGCCCCCGGCAGGTACACGGTCGTCTACCTCGTCTACAACACGATCTCCAACCTGCTGACGCAAAACGAGCAGGTGGCGTGCTTCCACAACGCCGCAAGGCACCTGGTACCCGGTGGCCGGTTCGTCATCGAACTGTGGGTGCCGGAGCTGCGCAAGCTGCCGCCGGGACAGCAGGCGGCAGTTTTCGCGTCCGAGCCCGGTTACCTCGGCCTAGCTACCTATGACGTGCTTCACCAGCGTGTGGTGTCGCATCACTTCAGGTTCGGCACCGGCAGTACGGCACAGCTTTTCCGCAGCCCGCACCGTTATATCTGGCCTTCGGAACTGGATCTGATGGGGCAGCTCGCCGGGTTCGAGCTGGAGACGCGGCACGCCGACTGGTCCGGGTCTGAGTTCACCGCCGACTCCCGCTCCCACGTTTCGGTCTACCGGCTCCCCGCGACGCCCTAGGTCGACACGGCCGGCTTGACGACACGGCTCACGATCCACGCGTGCTTGCCGACCTGGCGGACCCGGGTGAAGCCGTTGTCCTCGAAGAGCTCGACGGTCGCGCTGAACAGGAAGCGCCCCTGCGCCTCGCGCCCGGCGGTCACCTCGGAGATGGCCTCGACAAGCCCGCCGCCGCTGCGGGCGATCTGGTCAAGCGCGCCTTCAAGCGCCGCCCGCGCGACGCCCTGACCCCGGTGCTGCTTGTCGACGTAGATGCAGGTGATGCGCCAGTCCGGAAGCGGCGGGGCGTCCTTTTCGTACTCGCGCCGGTGCTTGATGCCGGGGAGTTCGTCTGGACTGCCGTACTGGCACCAGCCCTGCGCGGAGCCAGCCTCGTCGACGACGAGCGCGGCGTGGGCGCGGCCACTGCGGACACGTTCCTCCTTCGCCGCGCGATGGTCGATCCCCATCCCGTCCCGCCTGCGCTCAAGGTGGAAACCGATGCACCAGCAGCCGCCGAAGATCCCGTTGTTGCGCTCGACCAGCTCCGCGAACGCGTCCCAGGTGGACGGGTCGAGCTGGTGGATCGAATGCCGCGTCATCACTGTTCGGCTGCCCGTGCCAAGATGCGCGCGAGTTCGGCCGGCGCGCTGATCATGGGCCAGTGCCCGGAATCGATGTCCGCGAACGAGACGTTCTTGCTCTTCGCCAGCTCTGGGATTTCGCCGTGGTCGATCCATTCCTTGGCCTGG
>Ga0207664_10002373_pt1 | contig 12445 bp, 7 predicted proteins | sample LARL83metaG_FD_184349 | JGI IMG/M metagenome (GOLD analysis project Ga0207664, IMG submission 184349) | Corn, switchgrass and miscanthus rhizosphere microbial communities from Kellogg Biological Station, Michigan, USA - LAR L8-3 metaG... | ecosystem: Host-associated > Plants > Roots >...
TAGAGGCCGCCGCTGCGGCCATCATTCGCCCCAAAACCTGGGAAATTGCCATAGCTGCTTGCGCCCTGGCCGGCGGCCAGATCGCCGCCGAAGCCGAGCGGCCAGCCCGGGATCCAGTATCGGACCGGGTCGGCCTGCGCGTGGGCGGTTCGCCCGCTCAGACACAACGCCGTCAGGACGAGTGCAAGACCCCATCGCGTTGCAAAACCGGACATGCGTGCCACCCAATTGTCCTCAAAACCATACGCTCCGGAGATCGGGAATACCAGCGCGGCGCCGTCCCTCAAATTCCCGCGAGCGACCATCATTTGCCAGGGTTGACAGGCATCGTCCGTCCCGACCATGCTGTTCCGCGCATCCGCGCAGAGCTCAACCGGACGAGATGCGCTGGTTTCGATCGAACAGGTATTTTGCAGCACGCCTCGCGCTGATCGCGGTGGCGCTGCAAATCGTGCTGACCTTCGGTCACGTCCATCTGGCGCTGTTGACCGCCGCGGACCAGGAGATGTCCCGGGCCGCCGCGGAGACCGGCGGATCCGATCCGTCTAACCGCAACCCGAGCGGGCGCGCGGAGCTGGATTGCCCGGTTTGCGCGCTGCTTCATCTGAGCGCCGGGACGATGCCTGCGGTCGCGCCCGCTCTCCCGCCGCCGATTCCGGCCGCGTTCGTCACACTGACGCCACACGACTCGTCGTGCCTGATCGCCGCGGCGAGGACCAGCCAGCAGGCCCGCGCACCGCCCGCCTGAGGCGAAGCGCCAAGCGCGCCTGCTTGGCGCTTTTCCAGACATGCCGCACGCGAACGACGTCGTTCGCGCGTGCGTTTCCCAACATTCATTCGGACACGATCCGCAATGCCAGCCGATTCCAGGTCCAGGACCTCGGGTCCGGACGACCCGCCGCATTCCGGCGCAAGCGCCGCGCATGATCGCCGCGCCTCATCGTTGAGCCAGGGCGCCGTCTTCCTGGCAGCCGCCCTGCTCGTTGTCGCCGCCACCTATCGCGTGGTCGGCAGCCCGCCCCCCGCCCCTGCCGAGCTTCCGACCAAGGTGCAGTTGCTGATCCGGAGCGGCGATGCGATCGCGGTGCCCGCGGCATCGAGCCTGCGCGCAAAACTCGCCACCGCGGCGGTGACCGAAAGGGCCATTCCACGCAACCTCGCGCTACCGGCCGTGGTCGAAGCCGATCCCGCGCGCCTGATCAAGGTCGCGCCGCCGCTCGCCGGACGCGTCACCCAGTTGAAGGTCAGCCTCGGCCAGCAGGTCGAGGCGGGCCAGCCCCTCGTCGTGATCGATTCGCCTGACCTCGGGACCGCCTATTCCGACTACGACCGCGCCAAGGCGCTGCTGGCGCTCGCCCTCACCAACCGCGACCGCCAGCGCGGGCTGATCAAATTCGGCGGCGCGGCAACCAGGGATCTGGAGCAGGCCGAAACCGACTATGTCACCGCCGAGGTCGAAGAGCGGCGGGCCGCCGCGCACCTGAAACAGATCGGCGTCGATCCCGCCGCCGTCAACGTATCGCGGACGGTGACGGTGGTGGCGCCGATGGCCGGCAGCGTCACCGATCTCGGCGTCGCACCCGGCCAGTATTGGAACGACGCCACCGCCGCATTGATGACGATCGCCGATCTCGACACCGTGTGGGTGACCGCAAGTGCGCCGGAAAACAACATCGCCCTGATCGCCAAGGGACAGGCCGTCGACGTCGCGTTCACGGCCTACCCCGGCGAGATCAGGCATGGCACCGTGCTGTTTGTCAGCGACGTGCTGGATACCGATACCCGCCGCACCAAGGTACGCATCGCCTTCGACAATCCCGACCGCCGCCTGCGGCCCGGAATGTTCGCCACCGCGACGTTTCATGCCGGGGGCCAAAACTTCACCGTCGTGCCGACCAGCGCCCTGCTGCTCAAGGATGACGCGACGCAGGTCTATGTCGAAACGGCGCCATGGACGTTCGAGGCGCGCAGCGTCGACATCGCGTTCCAGCAGGGCGACGAGGCGTTCCTGAAAGCCGGTGTCGAGGCCGGCCAGCGCATCGTCGTCAAGGGCGGAGTGCTGCTCGGTGATTGACCACCTGGTCGATTTCGCGCTGCGCAAGCGCCTGGTCGCGGCGATGATCTGCATCCTCGCGGCGATCTATGGCGGCTATTGCTGGACCCAGCTTCCGATCGAAGCCTATCCCGACGTCGCCGATACCGCCTCGCAGGTGGTCACGCAGGCGCCGGGGCTCGCCGCCGAGGAGGTCGAGCAGCAGGTGACGATCCCGCTGGAGCGCGAACTGAACGGCACGCCGGGCCTGTCGATGATGCGCTCGCGCAGCACGTTTGGATTGTCGCTGATCACGATGGTGTTTCGCGACGGCACCGAAGACTACTGGTCGCGGCAGCGGATCATGGAGCGGATAGAGGGCGTGACCCTGCCGCCCGGGCTGTCGCCGGGGCTCGATCCGCTGTCCTCGCCGACCGGCCAGATCCTTTATTACACCCTGCAGTCCGACACCAGGAATCTGCGCGAGCTGTCGGAGATCGAGCAGTGGAAGGTGATCCCGAGCCTGAAGCAGGTGCCCGGCGTCGCCGACGTCTCGAATTTCGGCGGCGTGACGACGCAGTTTCAGCTCGAGCTCGACCCGCAACAGCTGCTGCGTTTCAATCTGTCGCTGAACAGCATCACCACGGCGATCTCGGCCAACAGCGCCAGCGCCGGCGGCAGCGTGCTCAATCGCGGCGAACAGGGTTATGTCATCCGCGGCATTGGCCTCGTGCAGACACTCGACGATCTCGGCAACATCGTCGTGACCCAGCATAACGGCACGCCGATCTTGGTCCGCGATCTCGGCAAGCTGAAACTCGCCAATCAGGAGCGCCACGGCATCGTCGGCAAGGACGATATCAATGACGTCGTCGAGGGCACCGTGCTGCTGCTGCGCGGCGAAAATCCGTCCCGCGTGCTGCAGGGCGTGCGCGCAAGAATCGCCGAGCTCAATGCGCGCCTGAAGGCCGACGAAGTGCAGATCGTCTCCTATCTCGACAGGTCGAGCCTGGTCGACGCGACCATCGACCAGGTCTCGAAGACCATGCTCGGCGGCATCGGCCTGGTGCTGCTGATCCTGGTCCTGTTCCTCGGCAGCCCGCGCAGCGCGCTGATCGTCGCCATCACGATCCCGCTGGCCGGCATCACGGCCTTCATCCTGATGTATCACACCAGGATCTCGGCGAATCTGCTGTCGCTCGGCGCGATCGATTTCGGCATCATCGTCGACGGCTCGATCGTGATGGTCGAGGCGATCCTGCGCCGCCGCGAAGCAAAACCCAACCAGCCGCTCACCGAGACCGACGTGCGCGATGCGGCACGGCAGGTGGCGCGGCCGATCTTCTTTGCCACCGCCGTCATCATCACGACCTATCTGCCGCTGTTCGCGCTGCAGCGCATCGAGGCAAAGCTGTTCTATCCGCTCGCCTATGCGGTCGGCTACGCGCAGTTCGGCGCGCTGGTATTTGCCCTCACGATCGTTCCCGGGCTCGCTTATCTCGCCTATCGGAGGCCGCGGCCGCTGTTCCACAATTCTGTGCTGCATGCGCTGGAGCGGCTTTATCGGTACGCCCTGCGCGGCCTGCTGCGCCGCCCGGCAATGGCCTACACGCTGGGTGCGGCGGCCGCTGTGCTGATCGTCGTGCTCGGCGCCACGATCTGGCGCGAATTCCTGCCCGAGCTCGACGAGGGCTCGCTCTGGCTGCATGCCGAGCTGCCGCCGGGAATTTCGCTGAAAAAGGCGACCGAGATGGTCGACGATCTGCGCCGCACGGTGAATGAATTTTCCGAGGTCTCCTACGTCGTGAGCCATATCGGCCGCAACGATGACGGCACCGATCCGTGGACGCCGTCGCACATGGAGGCGGCCGTCGGGCTGACGCCGTATCGGAGCTGGCCCGCGGGCGAAACCAAGCAGGACCTGGTCCGCCGCATCAAGACGCGTCTCGACCAGCTGCCGGGCTTTGAGATCGCGTTCAGCCAGCCGATCATCGACAGCGTGCTCGACAAGGTGTTTGATCCGCACAGCTCCCTGGCGATCAAGGTGTTTGGCGACGATTTTGGCGAGCTCAGGCGGATCGGCCGGGAGATCGTCGGCATTCTTGAGCAGACGCCTGGCGTCAGCGACGCCGGCATCGATCAATACACGCCACTGCCGCAGATCTCGATCCGCGTGAACCGACAGGCCGCGGCACGCTTCGGCATCAATGTCGGCGACATCGCTGGTCTGATCAGCACAGGGATTGGCGGCGCCGCCGTCAGCCAGGTGTTCATCGGCGAGCGCCATTACGACGTGACGGTTCGCTTTGCACCGGATGCGCGCAGCAGCCCCGAAGCCATCAAGGATCTCGTGCTGACGTCGAGCGACGGCGCGCTGATCCCGCTCTCGGAGGTCGCCGATATCGCCTTCCAGACCGGCGAGAGCATGATCAATCGCGAGATGGACCAGCGCTATCTCGTGGTGAAGCTGAACTACCACGACCGCGATCCGGTGGCGCTGGTCAAGGACATCGATCGCGACCTCGCGCAGAAGCTTACCTTCGACAGGCAAAAATACCGGATCGAATGGGGCGGGCAGTTCGAGGGCGAGAAGCGCGCCGAGGCCAATTTCCGCCTGGTGCTCGGCATGGTGCTGGCGCTGATGATGGTGCTGCTCTACGCCGAATTCGGCGCGCTGCGGCAGGTCGCACTGGTGATCAGCGTCGTGCCGCTGGCAACCCTTGGCGGGCTGGCCGCGCTGCATGCGACCGGCACCACGCTCAACGTCGCCTCGGGGGTCGGCTTCATCGCGCTGTTCGGCGTCGCCGTCATGAACGGCGTCATCATGGTCGCCAATCTCAACCGCCTCTCCGAGCAGGGCGGCTCGCTGTTTGACGCCGTGCTCACCGGGGCCGCCGAGCGGCTGCGTCCGGTGCTGATGACAGCTTCGGTCGCGACCGCCGGCATGCTGCCTGCGGCGCTGGCGACCGGTGTCGGCAGCGACGTCCAGCGCAGCCTTGCCACCGTCGTCGCCGGCGGCCTGATCCCGGCGACCTTGCTGACGCTGTTCATCATCCCGACGCTCTACTACGCGATCGAGCGCCGCGCCGCGCGGCGCGTACCTGCGGCATCCACCGCCATCGGCGAGACGTGACGGACGTCACCCCGTTTCCCGACCAGCCCTATGGCAGTCTGCATGGGTCTGTGTGAAGCCTGGCGATGCAAGCCCTCGCGACAGCAGCGGCGCGGCGGCAAACTGTACCGCCCTTTGGCACCGACGATGCGCCGCTGAGCGGTGTTGCCACCAGGCATCCTTGATTCATCTGTCGTAGGGAGTACCCTGCCACATTCCGCGGCGCACGAGGTTCCCATTGAGCAGGGGTATCGAGCAATGGCTGCGAGACCTGGGCCTCGCCCAGTATGCGCCAGCCTTTGCCGCGAATGACATCGATTTCGATGTCATTGCACAGCTGAGCGACGCCGATCTCAAAGAGCTTGGCGTAAGCTCGCTGGGCCATCGCAAGCGCCTCCTGGCCGCAATCGATGAACTGCGGATGGCGCCGACACGCAGTCCCGCCAGCCCTTCGGACCATGCGAGCGGCGAGCGGCGCCAGGTCACGATCCTGTTCGCCGACCTCTGCGGCTTCACCACGTTGTCCCGATCGCTCGACCCCGAACAGCTCCGCGAACTTGTTGCAGGCTTCACGGCCCAGGTGGATGGCATCGTCGTCGGATATGGCGGGAGTGTCGACAAACATATCGGCGACGCCGTGATGGCGCTGTTTGGCGCGCCGCGGGCGCATGACGACGATCCGCTGCGCGCGGCCCGCGCGGCGCTGGACATTCACGCCGCGCTCGCGCGCGGCGCCGAGACGTCATCGCGCGAGCTGCAGGCCCATATCGGCATTGCCAGCGGCGAAGTGGTCGCGGGGACCCTCAGTCGCGTCGACACGCACGATTACACTGTTGTCGGCAACAGCGTGAACCTCGCGGCGCGGCTGGTCGCGCTCGCCCAGCCCGGCGAGACGCTGCTGTCCGGAGACGTCTTTCGGGCGCTCGCCGATCGCGCAGACTGCGCCGCGCTCGGTGAAACCGATGTGAAGGGGTTCGACGCGCCCGTGCGCATCTGGCGATTGGACCGCCTGTCGAGCGACGCAGCGTCCACGAGCCGCAGCGCGTTTGTCGGACGGATTGCGGAGCTCGAGCAGTTCAAGGGCATGCTTGCCGCAACGCTCGCGCGGCGGAGCGGACAGGTCGCTCATGTGCGCGGCGAAGCCGGAATCGGCAAGACGCGGCTGGTCGAGGAGATGCGCCGCCTTGCGGAGGCAGGTGGCTTCATTGCCCACCGCGGCCTGGTGCTCGATTTTGGCGTGGGCCGGGGACAGGATGCCGTTCGCGCGCTGCTGGCCAGCATGCTTGGTCTCACCCCCGCTTCCGGCACCGATGCCAGGCAGCAGAGGATTGACGAGCTGGTCGCAGCGAAGGTGGTGCCAGCCGAACGCCTCGCTTTTCTGTGCGATCTTGTCGACCTGCCGCAGACCGCGGAGACGCGCATCCTCTACGACGCGATGGATAACGCGGCGCGAAACCGCGGCAGGCGAGCCGTCGTGAGCGCCATCGCGGCGCATGCTTGCGCCGAAAGGCCGACCTTCATCCTGGTGGAGGACCTGCATTGGGCCGATCCGCAGCTGCTCGGACAGCTCACGGCATTTGCGTCGGCATTGGCCGAGGGGGCCGGCCTCTTGATCATGACGTCGCGTATCGAGGGCGACCCGATCGACGCAGCATGGCGCGCGAGCTGTCGCGGCGTCCCGTTCGCGACGATCGATCTTGGTCCGCTGCGCCGCGACGAGGCCTTGAGCCTTGCCGGCAGCTTCATGGACGCAACCCAGCGCGTCGCGATTGCCTGCATCGAGCGCGCCGCGGGCAATCCGCTGTTTCTCGAGCAGCTGCTGCGCAACGTCGAGGAAGGCACCGCGGACGCCGTTCCGCCGTCGATTCAAAGTCTCGTGCTGGCACGCATGGATCGGCTTGCGTCGTCCGACCGTCAGGCGCTGCAGGCCGCCGCCGTGATCGGCCAGCGCTTTTCTCTCGTCCTCTTGCGTCACCTCGTCGACGAGGTGAGCTACGTTTGCGATGGCCTGATCGGCAATGCGCTGGTGCTGCCGGAAGGCGAGGATTTTCTGTTTGCCCACGCGCTGATCCAGGAAGGCGCCTATTCATCGCTGCTGCGCTCGCGCCGAAAGCAACTGCATCAGCGTGCCGCCGAATGGTTCGAGGTGCGGGACCTGGTGTTGCGCGCCCAGCACCTGGACCGCGCCGAGGACGACCGGGCGGCCAATGCCCATCTTGAGGCCGCGGCGGCCCAACGCGCCGACTTCCACATCGATGCGGCGCTGCGCCTCGCGGAACGCGGCCTGCAGATCGCGCGCGCGGAAGCCGATCGCCACGCCCTGATCTGCCTCCGCGGCGAGTTGCAGCGCGACCTCGGCGACATCGCATCGTCGATCGCGTCCTATCGGTTGGCAGTGGCGGCGTCCTCGGACGAAGCCGCGCTGTGCCGGGCGCGGCTCGGCCTCGCGGAGGGCTTGCGCGTCAGCGAGGGTCTGAGTGAGGCGCTCGAATTGCTCGCGCAGGTCCAGAGGGCGGCTGAACAAAATGACATGGTGAACGAGCTTGCCCGGCTGCATCATTTGAGAGGCAACATCTTCTTTCCGCTCGGCAATGTCGACGGTTGCCGGGAGGAGCATGAGCGCGGTCTCGACTACGCGCGGCGCTCCGGCTCGGCCGAGGCCGAGGCACGCGCGCTGGGCGGTCTTGCCGACGCGGCCTATGCCCAGGGCAAGATGAAGACGGCCTGCGACCATTTCAGCCGCTGTGTCGCGCTCTGCCAGCAGCACGGCTTCGGCCGCATCGAGGTCGCCAACCGGTCGATGGTTGGCTTCAGCCGCATCTATCTGAACGAAGTCCGGCAGGCGCGCGAGGATGGCGATGCCGCCGCGCGAGTTGCCGCGCTGGTCGGCCAGCCGCGTGCCGAGCTGCTCGGAGAAACCGCCGGCGTCTTCGCCTGCTACGAGCTCGCCGATTATGAGGCGATGAAGGCATATCTCGCGCGGGTGATGCGGCTGGCCCGGCAGCTCGGCGCCCGGCGCTTCGAAGCTCAAGCCTTCGAGATGGAGGCGCGCCTGCTGCTCGACGCCGGCCGGCGCGCCGATGCGGAGCCGTTGCTTCGCGAAGCGCTGGCCATCTGCCGGGATGCCGGCACGCAGTTTTGCGGCCCCAAGGTCATCAGTGCGCTCAGCCGCGCGGTCGAGAGTGCCAGCGAGCGCGCAACCCTGCTCGCAGAAGGCGAGGCCATGCTCGGCCGCGGCTCGGTCGGGCACAACCATCTCTGGTTCTACCGCGATGCGATCGAGGCCCTTTTGTTGGCGCGCGACGCTGAGGGGGCGCTCGTCTATGTCGGCAGACTCGAGGACTACACGCGCGGCGAGCCGCTGTCGTGGGCGGATCTGTTCGCCGCGCGCGGTCGCGCGCTTTGCACATGGCTGCGCAAAGGCGCCGGTGAGCCGGTGCGAGACGAACTCGCGCGCGTACGAAGCGGGCTCGCCATGGCGGGCATGACCGCGTTCCTGCCAGCAATCGATGTCGCTATGGCAACGTGAAAGCGCAGGCGTGCCCAAGCGGCCTGGTGCGTAGGATGGGTTGAGCTCTTGGCGAAACCCATCACTCTCCGGATCATGATGGGTATCGCTTCGCTCCACCCATCCTACAAGGCTGTCGCGCGAACCTGCTAGGCCCTCACCACTTTTGCCGCGTAGCACCCGGGCGAAGCAAAGTGGATATGCAGATAGTCGACATTTGGCGGCGCGAGCAAGCCTTCGATGGCGGGTTCGACCTCTTGCCCGTCGACCAATCGGTGATCGACCATCATTCCCCTGGAATCGAAAGACCTCACGGCGAGCCTGCGCTTGCGGAGTTGTTCGGGAACTTCATTCACCCGGTCGTAGGTCTGATCGCCTTCGCGCACAAAAATCGCAAACCGCATCCGATACGGCGAACAGACCGGATGATGTTCGTAATTGACCAGCAAGAGCTCCTCGCCAGGCTGTGAATCCGTGAGGCTGACCCGACAGGGATAATGGCCGTCGGCCGTGCGGCGCACACCACCGACAGCGGCGAGATCGGCGTCGGACAGTTCGAACAGGTGAGTGAACGCGTCGGCCGGCAGTCCCACGATGCGAAAGTTCATGTCGTTGCTCCTTCTTGAGAATGTCACTTTCGCATCCACGGCCGACCCATCGCCACCCGATTCCCGAAGACTTAAGAGACGGCAAACGGCGCGCGTCACCGCGCGCGATCAGTGGGTGGATGCGATACAGCCTCAGACCGCCGTCATAGGTGGCAACCGTCATCAGCCAGACGCCATCGGCTGAAATTTGCAGCGGTAGCTGTGCGATCGAGACGATGCGCTGGCGCTCGCGGCCAGCGCACCACGAGCTCGCCGGCCTTGCTGTCCTCCCGCCAGAATGACTCGATGCGCAGGCCGTGCCGGCACTGTGCTCCTCGGCCGGCTCGGATTCGGAACGCGGTCATCGAGTCCATCGACGTGGTCGATCAAGGCTCCGGTCCGGGTGTCGAAGGTCAGCGTTCGGCAGATCCAGGATGCAGGCCCTCAAAACATGAGCGGCCCATGGGCACGATGGAACACGCTCGCATCCTGCTTCGCGCAAACGTGTCGGGTTAAGCGCGGCGCTTCGGGCCCGAACCACGCGCTAGGCAAGCACTGGGCCGGCGTGGCGGAAGAAGCGGGCGAGAAAACATCGGATTATCAGATTATCTACCGAGGGCGTGGGAGTAGAGACGCTGATCGAGATCGCACGTATGCTCGCGTGTTGGAAAGCCGCGATCAAGGTCCCGTGAACTCGACTCCCTCGCCCGATGTGCATAGATCACTGTTCCGAGAACGTGTCATAGATCACATTCGTTGCCAGGAAGGCGACTATAAGCTTTCGGGTCTTCGCGCTGAGCATCGATGAGTTGCTCCGCTGCAATCTCAGCAATCCGGTCGTTGCAAGATCGGTCATTGCAAACAAAAATCATTCGGTCTCGGTTGGGCGTGTTGTATCAAAGGGAAATTGTGCCCCATGTCCTGGACAATCAACGCGATCCGACGCGGGTCCGGTTCTTACGTGATCATGAATGGCGACGCTCTCACCGGCTCGATCTGCAAGGTTGATGATGGGTACAACATCGAGTTGCGCGGCATCGTCTCGCTGCAGCCGTCGCTCGACCATGCGCGGGGCTTCGTTCAAGGCGTCGAGGTGACGCTAGAAAACTTGACGAACGAAAGAGTTGATGCCTCGCATCGAAGGGCAGAGATACATGCAGGACTCTATGAATTGTTCCTGGAGAGGAAGACAGCGCCCGAGCATTGATGTCCGGGCTCACGGGAGCACGTTGTCGAACTGCAAGCGTAGCTATAGTGCTGCTGAATGGCTGACAAAGGCCGGCACCGCATCTTCGACGCCATTCCGTTCCCAGATGGGCCGCGAGCTGCACACTCTACGTGCTGCCGGCCAGTGCGAAGGATGGGCTGAGCTCTTCGCGAAGCCCATCATTTTCTGGATCATGATGGGTATCGCTTCCGTCTCCGTTCTCCAATCTCGATGGACAAGCCGCTTCACCGCCGCGAACAACTAGACTACGCCGCCGCCATCAGCTTCCGGCGGCAGAAGCAGGAGGCCCTGATCGGGACCTCGGCGCGCGCCTGCGCCAGATCGAGCCGCTGCGCGATCAGGGCCGCCTCGACCTGTTCGCCGCGACGAAGGAGGCACTCGTGCAGGCCATGCAGCGACCAGACATTGTCGGGGTGCTGGCAGGCCCGGCTCAGTTTGCCATCCAGACCAAGATCGGACCGATAGACTGCCTCGGCCTCCTCGATGCGCCCCTGCTCGAGCAGCAGCGCCCCGAGCGCATGCCGCGTCGGCTGCATCCATCCCCAGGGCTCGTCATAAGGCAGCGCGTCGCTGAGTTCGACCGAGCGGCGCAGGTGCGCGAAGGCGCTGTCGAGGTTGCCCTTGCGATAGTCCAGTTCGCCGTTCAGCATCGCCTCGGCCACCTCGAGCAAATCTACGACCTTGTTGTTGTGCACCCGCCGGCTCTCCGGCACGCGGGCTCTTGCCGCCGCGAACAGGGTTTTCTCGGCCTCGGCCGCGTCGACATGGCCAAGCGCCGAATGCGCGACCGCCTTGGCATAATGGATCATGGCGACGGTCGAGCAGTAGAGCTCGCGGTCCACCGGCAAAGTCTGTGCGATGATCTCGTGCCATTTGCCGAAGCGCACGAGGACGTGCTGCTTCATCGTCAGATAGCCCTCGAGGAAATCCGCCATCGGCGGCGACTGGATGCGCAGCACCGCCTCGGGGATCGTGGCGATCAACTCTTCGGCGGCCGCGATCGCGGGCGTGTACTGGCCGAGGAACATCGCGCCGTAGGTCGCAAAGTGGAAGTCGTGGATGACGTAGACCAGGTAGACGCCCGGATCGGTCGAATAGGCGAGGAACTTGCGATCGGCCGCCAGCGCCTTCTGATTGTAGACGAGGACGTCATGGTAGTTCCCGCACAGCACATCGAGATGGGTCGGCATGTGGATCAGATGACCACCCTCGGGAACGATTTCGCGCAAGCGGTCGCCGGCGCGCAGCGCCCGCTGCGGGAACGGCGACATCTCCATCAGGTGGACATAGAGATGCAGCAGGCCCGGGTGATCCCACGCCGCCGGGATTTCCGCGAACGCCTGTTCGAGCACCGCCCGGCATTCCTCGGTGCCTGCTCCCTCCGTGGGTTTGCCGGACGGCAGGTCCCACATCTGCCACGGCGTCTCGTTCATGATCGATTCGGCAAACACCGCACGGACGTCGAGATCGCCTGGGAAAGCATCGAAGATCCTGCGCATCTGTTTCGTGAAAGCCTTGTCCCACGGCGACAGGTCCTCGATCAGCTCGGCTTGCGGATAGCGCGCCGGCAGGGCCTCGATCATCGCCCGCTCGACCGCGCTTGCCTTCGGCGCATGCGCGAGCGCGCCCTGCATGGCGTCGTAGGACGCCGACAGCGCGAGCTGTCGCCCGTGCGGATCGTAGCGAACCCAGGGCAAATTGTAGTTGGGCCCGGAGGCGTAAGCGATGCCCCAATGCGCCATCGCGCATTGCGGATCATGACTGAGCGCTTTTTGGAAGCACTTGATCGCCTCGCCATGGTTGAAGCCGAACAGCCAGTTCAGCCCCCGGTCGAACCAGAGCTGGGTTTCCGGTGACGACGTCGTGATTTTTCGGCTGTACGGCCCGAGGTCGAAATAGGTCATGGCCTCCCCAGATGATCGCTGCAACGAAACGGCAAAGCGCCCAGGCAATGCCGCGTTTGGAACTCCGGCATACA
>Ga0207664_10002374_pt1 | contig 12444 bp, 7 predicted proteins | sample LARL83metaG_FD_184349 | JGI IMG/M metagenome (GOLD analysis project Ga0207664, IMG submission 184349) | Corn, switchgrass and miscanthus rhizosphere microbial communities from Kellogg Biological Station, Michigan, USA - LAR L8-3 metaG... | ecosystem: Host-associated > Plants > Roots >...
CGGGCTGTCCGGCGCGCTCGGCGGCTACAGCGACGCGCAGTTCAAGGCGGACATCGCCACCGAGCACGCGCGCGGCAAGAAGGTCATCGTGTCGGTCGGCGGCCAGAACGGCACCGTGTCGGTCAGCGACTCGGCCTCGGCCTCGCAGTTCGCGGGCAGCGCGGACGCGATCATCAGGAACTACGGCTTCGACGGGATCGACATCGACCTGGAGAACGGCGTCAACCCGACCTTCATGGCGCAGGCGCTGCACTCCCTGGCGGGCATGGTCGGCTCCGGGTTCGTGCTGACCATGGCCCCGCAGACGATCGACATGCAGAGCACCGGCGCGGGCTACTTCCAGCTGGCACTGGCGGTCAAGGACGTGCTGACCATCGTCAACATGCAGTACTACAACTCCGGCTCGATGCTCGGCTGCGACGGCAACGTGTACTCCGAGGGCACCGAGAACTTCCTGACCGCGCTGGCCTGCATCCAGCTGCAGGGCGGGCTCAAGCCGAGCCAGGTCGGCCTCGGCGTCCCGGCCTCCGGCAGCGCGGCGGGCGGCGGGTTCGTCAGCCCGAGCGTGGTGAACGCCGCGCTGGACTGCCTGGCCTCCGGCAGCAGCTGCGGGACGTTCCGCCCGCCGGCGGCCTGGCCCGGGATCGGCGGGGCGATGACCTGGTCGACGAACTGGGACGCGAGCAACGGCAACCAGATCGCGAACACGGTCGGCGCGCACCTGCACTCGATGCCGTGAGCGCTGCGCGTGCTGCGCGCGCCCCGGCGCGCCGCGGGCCGCTGGCGCGCTGATTTTGGAGGGCGCGCCCTAGCGCCGAGGAGCGACAAAGCGGTATGTAAGGGAAGGAGCTGGAGGACGAGGCGGCGTCCGCTCCGACGTGCGTGGGGCACGCCGGAGCGGACGCCGCGTGGTTTCCTGCTGCGCGCTACCGGTAGGCGGCGGCCTGCAGGTCGAACAGCTCGGCGTAGCGGCCGCCGGCGGCCAGCAGCTGGTCGTGGCCGCCGACCTCGACCGCGCGGCCGCCCTCGACGAACACGATCAGGTCGGCGGACTGCACCGTGGAGAAGCGGTGCGAGACCAGGACGGTGATCGCGCCGCTGCGCTCGGCGGCGTCCGCGGCGGCGCGGGTGTAGCGCTCGAAGAGGGCGTGCTCGGCCTGCGCGTCCAGGCTCGCGGTCGGCTCGTCGAGCACCACCAGCAGCGGGTCGGCGCGGCGCAACGCCCGGCCCAGCGCGAGCTTCTGCCACTGGCCGCCGGACAGGCCGTGGCCTCCGGTGAACGCCGAGCCCACCAGCGTGTCAAGGCCCTGCGGCAGTTGGCCGGGCAGGTCCCCGGCCCCGGCCCGTTCGAGCGCGGCGGACGCGGCGGGCCGGTCGCCGAGGGCGGGCAGGTCGGCCACGCCCACGGACTCGACCACGGGCAGATGGAGTCGGGCGTAGTCCTGGAACGCGGCGGTGCAGCGCTCGCGCCAGGCGGCCGGGGCGATGGCGGCCAGCGGCTCGCCGTCCACGAGGATCTCGCCCCCGTCCGGCCGGTACATGCCCAGCAGCAGCTTGACCAGGGTGGTCTTGCCCGAACCGTTCTCGCCGACCAGGGCGACGGTGGCGCCCGCGGGCAGCACGGCGTCGAAGGACTCGAGCACGGCCCGGTCGGTGCCGGGATAGCGGAAGGTGACACCGCGCAGCTCGATGCCGCGCTCCAGCCGCTCGGGCGCGGGCCCGCTGCCGGCCCGGGCGGCCTGCCGCGCGGCGTGGTCCTCGAGCCAGAACAGCCGGTCGGCGGTGGCCAGCGTGGCGACCATCGCGCCGGAGACCTGCGCGGCGGAGGAGAGCTGGTTGCGGGAGCGGCGGATGAGGGAGACCGTCATCAGCACCGTGCCGAGCGACATCCCGCCGTCGGAGGCCCGCACGACCACGAACGCGACGGCGCCCATCAGCATCGCGGCGTACAGCAGCCAGCCGGCGGCCTGGACGCCCAGGACCTTGACGGCCTGGCGCACGCCGCTGCGGTCCAGCTGCGCGGTCAGCCGGCGGTGCTCGGCGGCGAGGTGCGGGCTCAGGCCGTAGGCGCGGATCTCGCCCGCCGCGGCCGGTTCGCCGGCCAGCCCGAAGAGCATCGCGGCCAGGCGGCGGGCGGGCGCGGTCTCGTCCTCGGCGCGCTTGGTGATGCGTTTGGCGGCGCGGTCGGCGGCCAGCGGCGGGACCGCGCCCAGCGGCAGGAGCAGCAGCCAGGGGGAGACCGAGCCGAGCAGCACGAGCAGCACGATGATGCGCGCTGCGCTGGAGAGGTTGGACAGCAGCTGGCGCGGGGCGGCGGACAGCTGGCGCCGGTTGGCGTTGAGCCGCTCCACCTCGGCCAGGTAGTCGGGCCGCTCCAGATGTTCGAGCCCTGAGACGCCGCTGATCAGGTCGATCATCGCGCCGGTGCGGTAGATCGAGATCCGGTCGGACAGCGCCATCGCCTCGGTCGCGCCGATCGCGTTGAGCACCCAGCCGACCGCGATCAGGCCGCCGACCACCGCCACGCCTTCGGCCGCGTCGCCCGCCGAGCCGGCCAGCGCGCCGTCGACCAGCAGCCGGTATCCGAGCGGGTAGCAGGTCGCCGCGGCGCTGCCGAGCACCAGCAGCGCGGTGGCCAGGGCCATCCAGCCGGGGGCGGCGCGGAAGCCGTCGAGGAAGAAGACCCCGGCCAGGCGGGCCAGGCGGCGCGGTGCGCGATGGCGGTCGGGCGGGCTGGCGGCGGCGTCCTCGGTGGTGTCGTCGGCTGCGTTGACGGCGGGGGCGCTCATTTCCGCTCAGCCCTTCTTCCCGAAGCGCGCGGCCTGCACCCGGTACATGGCCGCGTAGGTGCCGCCCAGGGCGATCAGCTCCTCGTGCGAGCCGCGCTCGGTGATCCGGCCGTCGTCGAGCACGTAGATGACGTCGGCGCGGCGCACGGTGGCGAACCGGTGCGAGATGACGACGGTGGTCAGGCCCTCGGTGATCTCCAGGAAGCGCTCGTAGAACCGGGCCTCGGCGCGCACGTCCAGGGCCGCGGTCGGCTCGTCGAGCACCAGCAGCCGCGCGCCGTGCCGGGTGGCGAACAGGGCGCGGGCCAGGGCGAGGCGCTGCCACTGGCCGCCCGACAGGTCCACTCCCCCGGGCAGCTCGCGGGCCAGCACGGTGTCCCAGCCGTCCGGCAGCGTGGCGACCACCTCCAGGAAGCCGGACGTGCGCGCGGCCTGCTCGACCCCTTCGCGGTCGGCGCGGTACTCCAGCGCGCCGAAGGCCACGTTGTCGTAGGCGCTGACCGGGTAGCGGGCCGGCTCCTGCGGCATGATCGCGACCACGCGCTGCCACCGCGCCGGGTCCAGCTCGCGCACGTCGGCGCCGTCCACGGTGATCCGCCCGCCGGTCGGGTCGCGCAGCCGTGACAGGAGGCTGACGAGGGTGGACTTGCCCGCGCCGTTCGCGCCCACGATCGCGGCGGACTTCCCGGCGGCCAGCTCCAGATCGACGCCGGCCAGCACGTCGCGCTCGCCGGCGGGGTAGCGGAAACGCACGTCCTCGAACACGACGGCGCGCTGGGGCAGCCCGCCCGCGCGGCGGGTCCCGGCCAGCTCGCCGCGCGCGCCCACCAGCTCGCGCTCGAGCCGGTCCACGTCCGGCAGCCCGGCCAGCGCCCAGGCCAGGGTGATGTCGTTGAAGGAGACGCTGCCGGCCGTCATGGTCACGGCGAGCATCGGCAGCAGCGTGGCGAACGAGCGCAGGTCGATGGCGTGGTCGTGGGCGTCGCGGGCGATGAAGCCCAGGGCGACGGCGTATCCGGCCAGCACGCCGAGGAAGCAGAGCGCGGCGCGGCGGTGCACTTCGGCCATGCCGCGCGCGCCGCCCTCGATCGCGGCCAGGTGCTCGGCGCGGAAGCGGTCGGCGATCAGGCCGCCGAGCCCGAACACGCGCACCTCCTTGGCGTCGCGGGCCTTGGTGCCGACGCCGATGAAGTACCAGGCGCGGCGCATGGCCGTGGTCTGCCCGCGCAGCTCGTTGGCCTGGCGCAGCACCGCGCCGAGCATCGCGCGGCGCACCAGCAGCCACATCGCCAGCAGCATCAGCCCGATCCACCAGCTGTAGTACGCCACCACGACGCAGCCGACGATCCCGGAGACGCGCGAGGAGAGCACCCCGGCCCAGGTGACCGGGGCGTCACCGGGGAAGAAGCCGGTCAGCGAGCCCTCGGCGCGGGCGAGCCGGTCGAGCACGTCGGAGTCCTCCAGGTGCGCGACGCCGACCGGTCCGCTCACCGCGGCCAGCAGCCGTTCCTGCAGCCGTCCGGTGATCCGGGCGCGAGCCGCGGTGCCCAGGGCCCCGCCGACCGGGTCGACGACGAGCGAGAAGGCATAGACGAGCGCTGCGACGAGCAGCGCGGCGACGAGCCGGCGCCCGTCGGCGGAGCCCATCCCGTGCTCGACCGCTCCCGGCACCTCGCCGACCACCGTGCCGAGCGTCACCACGACCAGCGGCGGCGCGAGCGCGTCGGCCACCACCCAGGCGACGACGAGCACGGACAGGGTTCTGCTGGACGCCCACAGCAGCGACCAGGCCTGCCGTCCGGTGGCCCGCTCCCCGCTGACCATCGCCGCCATCAGCTGGTTGCGATGGGGGGCCTGCCCGCCTCTGGTCGTCGTCTCCGTCGCCGCCACGCGGACAGGGTAGGCCGAGATCGTGAAGGAGGCTTCTTATTTTTCCGCGGCGGCGCGGGGGCGGCGAACACCGCATCGAACACGGCGGCGCGGACGGGCGCCGATGACCGCCCGTCCGCGCCGTGTCAGGCCTGCTCCCGCGTCATACCTCCTGCGAGACGGTCGCCCGGCCGGCCGCGACCGGCTCGAGCAGACGCGGGACCTCGACCGCGGGCTCGGCGCCGCGCAGGCGCCGGATCAGCGCGTCGAGCGACCAGGGCCCGGGGCCCAGGATCGCCACCAGCAGGAAGCCCCAGCAGAACAGGGCGGCCAGCTCGCCGCCGTTCTGGATGGGCAGCACGGCGTGCTTCTGGTGGACGTCGAAGTAGGCGTAGGCCATCGACCCGGACACGGCCAGCGCCGCGGGACGGGTGATGAGGCCGACCAGCACCAGCGCGCCGCCGACCAGCTGGATGAGCGCGGCCACGCCGCCCGGCCACTGCAGCGGGGAGACCGTGTGGCCGGTGCCCTGGGCGCCGCCGAAGACGCCGAAGAGGGTCGAGGCCCCGTGGCAGCCGATCAGCAGTCCGAGCACCAGCCGGTAGAGCGAGGCGACGTGGTGAGGGGTGGGGACGAAGGATCGCAAGGTGCTCACCTTTCCGTGTGGGTCCGCCGAATCTGCTCGGCGGACGGCAGGCACAGGGGCCCTCCCGCCCCGCACAGCGCGCGGCGCGTGAAATGAGCCCGAGTGCGACGAAACCGGCCACTCACATGGTGGCCGGTGAACGCATAACGCGCCGATGTGCCTTCTATGTTCAGCGTACTGAGCCAACTTTCAAAGTAAGAAACGTGCTCTGAGCTGCGCCGCTGTGCTCGCGGGCGCGAACTGCGAGGCAGCGGGCGGGTCGAGCGGGGGTTGGGCTTTCCTTGGAGCCGTGAAAGTTCACTTTCCGCGCCAGCCTGACGATTCAGACTCTGAAATCAATGGTGCGCACGGGGCTGAAGCGGTTGGTGTTTTCACCGGCCGGTGTGCGCCGGAACGAAATATTTCGTTACCGGGGGATTTCCCGCGCGAGCGTATTCGGGCGGGGAATTCACGCGGCGGGAGCCAGCGCGCTGGTGAGTTGCGGCACCCGCTCGTTCGCCACGGCGCGCGAGTAGAGGTAGCCCTGGGCCGTCTCGGCGCCGAGGCCGCGCAGCCGCTCGGCCTGTTCCGGGGTCTCGACGCCTTCGGCCGTGACCGTCATGCCGCAGGCGTGCGCGAGGGTGATCAGGCCGGCCACCACCGCCTCGCCGCTGCCGGCATCCGCGCCCTCGGCCGCGGCGCCGTCCTTCGCGGCCGCGGGCACCAGGTCGGCGACGAAGGAGGCGTCGATCTTCAACATGTGCGCGGGCAGCCTGCGCAGGTAGGCGAGGTTGGAGTAGCCGGTGCCGAAGTCGTCGATGACGATGCGCACGCCCAGGCCGGCCAGCGCGCGCAGGGTCTCGAGCGCGCGGCCGCCCTCACCGGGGTTCATCGCGGCGGTCTCGGTGATCTCCAGGTGCAGCAGGCGCGCGGGCAGCCCGCCGGCCGCCAGCGCCTCGGTCAGGGCGGCGTGCAGGCCGGGCTCGCGCAGCTGGCGCACGGCCACGTTCACGGCGACGGCCACCGGGCGGCCGTCCGGTCCGGCGGGCCAGGCCGCGGCGTCGGCCACCGCGCGGCGCAGCACCCAGCGGCCCAGCGCCACGATCGCGCCGGTCTCCTCGGCCAGGGGCACGAACTGGTCCGGGCCGAGCAGGCCGCGCTCCGGGTGGTTCCAGCGCACCAGCGCCTCCATCGCGCACACCCCGCCGCCGGCCAGGTCCACGATCGGCTGGTACTCCAGGAACAGCTCGCCGCGCTCGATCGCGGCCGGCAGCGCCTGCGCCAGCGCGCGGCGGGCCTTCTGCCGGGCGTAGCGCTCGCGGTCGAACAGCGCCCAGCGCGCCCCGCCCTCGCTCTTGGCCCAGTACAGGGAGGCGTCGGCGGCCCGCAGCAGCTGTGTCGGGTCGGCGAAGGAGGCCGCGCGCTCGACCAGGCCGAGGCTGGCGGTCACCCGCAGCCGGTGCCCGTCGAGCTCGACCGGTTCGCGCAGCGCGGCCAGGACCGCGTCGGCCACCTCGGTCACGGAGTGCGGACCCTCGGTGCCGGGCACCAGCACCACGAACTCGTCGCCGCCCATCCGCGCCAGCAGGTGCCGCTGCGGGTCGGTGGCCGCGGCCAGCCGCCGGGCGACGGCCGCCAGCAGGCGGTCGCCGAGTTCGTGCCCGAAGGTGTCGTTGACCTCCTTGAAGCCGTCCAGGTCCAGGAAGCACAGGCCGACGCGGTCGCCGGGCGCGGCCTCGCGCAGCAGCTCGGTGAGCCGCTTCTGCAGCCGGGTGCGGTTGGGCAGGGCGGTGAGCGGGTCGTGCGTGGCCTGGTGAAGCAGCCGCTCGTTCATCTCCCGGCGCTCGGTGATGTCCTCGAACGCGACGATGAGCAGTTCGACGCCGCCGTGGGCGTCGCGCACGACGCTGGCCTGGGTGCGCGTCCAGATCGTCGCGCCGCCCTCGCGCACCAGCTGCTTGTCCGCGCTGTAGTGGCTGCGGCGGCCGGCCAGCAGGTCCTCGTACGCGGTCCAGTAGCGCGGCGGGTCCTGCGGCGCCTTCAGCTCGCGCAGGTCGCGGCCGCGCAGGGACCGGGTCTCGACGCCCAGCAGCCGGGCCAGGCGCTGGTTGACCTCCAGCACGCGCCCGGCGCGGTCGGCGATCGCGATGCCGAGGGCGGCGTTGCGGAACACCACGCGGAACCGCGCCTCGCTGGCCAGGCGGGCGCTGATCACGGCCTGGCGGATCTGCTCCTGCTCGGCGCGGGTGCGCTCGCGCAGCGCGTGCGCGAAGCCCTCGGCCAGCCCGCCGTAGAGCGCGGCCCTGGCGTCGCGGCCGAAGCGCTCGGGCAGCGCCCCGTCGAGCGCGGCGATCGAGGCGGCGACGGACTCGGGGTCGGTGTAGTGCCCCTCGACCAGGGCGCGGGCGGCCTCGCGCCCGGCCTCGCGGCAGGAGCGCTCGCCGGCCTCGGTGCCGGTGATCCGGGCGGCCAGGCGCGGCAGCAGGCTGCGGGCCGCCTGGCCGCCCGCGAGGCTGGGGCCGGTCTCGGCCAGAGCGAGCGACCACGCGGTGGCGAGGTCGGTGGAAACGGGATCGGGCGGGGCGTCGGTCACGGGCGCTCCCCCACGGTCGGTTCCCCGCTCGGTACGGGCGCCGGCACGGGGTCGGGTTGCACGGTGACCCCTTTCTCGCGGGGCACATTGCGGGCCTAACCGTACCTGGGGTCGCAGGGGCGTCGCACGGTCTTGGCGTAACTGACCGCGGGCGACCTCCCGGAACGCTACCTTTCAGAGTCCTGCGGTCACAGGCGGCGACCGACCGCGGCGAGCATCGAGTAGCGGGCGACGTCCTCGGTGCGCGGATCGGGTTCGCCCGCCTGCGGATCGGGCCGCCACAGGATCATGTCGACCAGGCCGGGCGGCACGAGTTCGTAGCCTGACATCAGTTCCCGGATGCGCCGGCGGTCGCGCAGGGTGACCGGGTGGCTGGTGCGGGCGTACACGTTCGCGGCGGCCTCGGCGTCTTCGGGCCGGTATTCGCCGGTGCCGTGGCTCAGCGCGAGGTACGAGCCCGGCGCGGTGGCGTCGCGGTAGCCGGCCACGACGGCGTCCGGGTCGTCGAGCTCGGTGACGAACGGCAGCACCGAGAGCATCAGCACCGCGACCGGGCGGGAGAAGTCCAGGCAGCCCGCCACCGCGGGGTCGCGCAGCACCGACTCGGGGTCGCGCAGGTCGGCGTGCACGATGGCGGCGTGCGGCACGTCGGCGAGCAGCGCGGCGCTGTGGGCGACGGCGACCGGGTCCGAGTCGACGTAGACGGTGCGCGAGGCCGGGGAGGCGGCGTATGCGACCTCGTGCACGTTGTTGACCGTCGGGATGCCGGAGCCCAGGTCCAGGAACTGCCGCACGCCCTCGGCCGCCAGGTGCGCGACCGCGCGGCGCAGGAAGGCCCGGTTCGCGCGGGCCGTCTGCCGCAGGTCCGGCCAGACCCGCAGCGTCTCCTCGGCCAGTTCGCGGTCGGCGGCGAAGTTGTGGGAGCCGCCCAGGTAGTAGTCGTACATACGCGCGGGCGCGGGACGCTCGATGTCGATCTCGTCCGGCGCCCAGGCGGGCCGGTAACGCACGGTGATTCCTCACGTCGGTTCTGTGCAGACCATGCTAATGCGAGTACTGCGAACCGGAGCTTGTTTCAGACACGTCGTCTCAGCTTGTTCTTTAACCTGAGTCGGTGTGTCGGCTGGTCAGGGCGTGTCTCGGTTTCATCACGGCTGTGACATGGGTGCGGCCTCCGCGTGAGGATGTGATCTCGACCAAAAGAGGCACATCCAACGAAGAGGCCGCGGTGACCAGTGTCCAGGACGTGTTCACGCGCGTCGAGCCGTCTGGCGGATTGTCCGGGTTCCGCCTGGAGTTCTACGATGCGCTGACCGCTCGCGCGGACGCGCTGTTCGAGCTCGTCGACGCGATGCTGTGCGCGGACGGGCCGGTCAAGTCGCTGGTGGAGCTCTCTCTCGCGCCCGAGCACCGGCGCGGGCACGGGGCGCTGTACGACGCGGTGAACGCCGGGCGCGTCGAGTTCGACCGTCTGCGCAGCGCGATCGGCGCGCTGCCGCTGCCGCGTGCGGGCGACGGGCGCATCACCCTCGCCGTGGACGTGTCGAACTGGCTGCGCCCGGACGCCGCGGTCAGCCCCGGCCGGCTGTTTTGCCACGTCTACGGGCGTGGCCGGTCCGCGGACCAGTTCATCCCGGGCTGGCCCTACTCGTTCGTCGCGGCGCTGGAGAGCGGCCGCACCTCGTGGACCGCGTTGCTGGACGCGCTGCGGCTCACGCCGGCCGATGATGCGACCGCGGTGACCGCGGCTCAGCTGCGCGAGGTGGTTCAGCGCCTGATCGCGGCCGGGCACTGGGCCGAAGGGGACCCGCAGATCCTGATCGTCGCGGACACCGGTTACGACCTGCCACGGATCGCGCACGTGCTGGCCGACCTGCCCGTGGTCATCGCCGGGCGGGTGCGCTCGGACCGGGTCTTCTGCTTCCCCGCCGTCAACACCTATCGCCGCCAGGGCGGTCGGCCCAGCAAGCACGGATCCGTGTTCAAACTTGCGGACCCGGGGAGCTGGCCGGATCCGACACACGCCACCTGTACCGAGACCACCAGGTACGGGTCAGCGGTCGCGAGCGCGTGGGACCGGCTGCACCCGCGGCTGACCCACCGCACCAGCTGGATCGAGGACGACGGCGGGCTTCCGCTGATCGAGGGCACGGTGATCCGCCTGGAGGTCGAGCACCTGCCCGGTGGCCTCCACCCGAAGCCGGTATGGCTCTGGGCGAGCCTGACTGGCGCGCACCGCGCGCTGATCGACGTGCTCTGGCAGGCCTACCTGCGAAGATTCGACCTCGAACATACCTTCCGGATGTTCAAGCAGACCCTCGGCTGGACCCGCCCGCGCCTGCGCGACCCGAAAGCCGCCGACACCTGGACCTGGCTGGTGATCACCGCCCACACCCAGCTGCGCCTGGCCCGCGACCACGTCGCGGACCTGCGCCGACCATGGGAACGCCCGGCAGCGCCACGACGGCTGACCCCTGCGAGAGTACGCCGAGGGTTCAGGAACGTCCGCCCGGCCCTGCCCCTGCCAGCCGGTGTCCCGAAACCCCCGCGCCCCGGACCGGGACGCCCACCTGGATCGCGCAACCGACGCCCCGCCACCGTGCAGAACGTCGGCAAGACCGTGAAACGCGACCTGACGCTCACCGAGCACCAGAAGCAGCAGGCAGGTTAAAGAACAAGCTCAGACACGTCGTTTCAGACGGCGTTGTTTCAGAGATCATCCGATGACGTCAGCCCGAGCAGAATCCCCTGTCGTGGCACGTGCTCGGTGCCCGTTTGCGTAGGGCATCCGTGCCGGGTGGGGTGGGTTGCCGCGTGGGTGGGGGTGGGGCGGGGCGGGTTGCGGTGGGGTTCGCCTGCCCGTCCCGCCGGCGTGAGCGTCGCGCACGAAGGCCGAAGAATCAGGATCCTAACTTGTCCCGCGGAAACGGACACAGCCCGTTGCTCGGCGGGGGAAGGCGCCGACGCCGAGACGAGCACGTCGCCGACTGTGTGTGCACTGAGCCATTGCGCGTGTGGTCGTGTTGCGCGGTGTGGCCGCCGGGCGGGGGTCGGTCGTGTTCGAGGTGGGGCGGGGCGAGTGCGGCTTTGACGATCGCGCCGTTGCGCCGGGGCTGGAGGCTGTCCGTCTGTGGCGCGGCGGGGGTTTCCTGCGGCGGGGCGTCGGCTCATCGGCCCGGGGCGCGCACGCCGCGGATGACCTTGTTGTGCGCGGTTCGGTGTTCGGCCGGCTCGCCGTTGTCGGGTTTCTTGTGCGGGTGACGGATCGCCGGGGAGAGGTTCTGGCAGTCCGGGCCGGTCGGCGTCGGCATCCGGTATTCGCCCTCGAACAGCTCAAGGGCGGGCAGCGGTTCGAGATCCGCCGTGGCGCGGGTGGAATCGTGCTCGCGATCGAAGGTGCATCACTTCGGATCTTCAGCAAGGACTGCAACAGAGATCGATAAGGCTGATCGAATTCGAAATCCCCACGTCAAGCCACTGATCACCATGAAACAGTCAAGGAACGGAGCGCTTTAGGGAGTCGCTTCAGAGCCGACTCGAACCGTCCGAGCCACCCATGCCCGCCGCGACCTGCACGACCAGCACGACGCCTTCGCGGTCTTAGACCTATAACCAACAACTACGAATCCAGACATATCGCCAGAACGCCGAGACCGTGCCGCGAAACCGGGGCAATTTCCGAGATGCCGCTCAACGCCGGCCCATGGTTCACTACTCCTCATTGAGCCTCTCCGATCAGCGCCGGTTCGGGTGACTGGAGGTGCCGTAACGGAGCGAAGTCCCTGATCGTTGCAGAGGTCGCCGGACTCCCGCGCTCGATCAGGGAGCCCGATGATCACATATCCTGCCGCTTCGACCAGGCCGTGACGCCCCCGTCGAACCGGTGGAGAACGCTCATTATGCGCGGGAGTCGTGCGAAATCTTTCGCCGAGATCTCAACTCCCGGATTCAGGCGACGCTACCGCCGAACGTGCATTGCGGAGCAATCGTCAGGAATACCTTCAGCGGCACGTTTCCGTTCGGTTTGAATAATTGGGGGGATCGTTATCATGGATGGCTCGTCACCTCATTACGGCGGCAGCGCTTCGGCGCAGCCCGCTATACCCGCCGCACGATCGGCCGAATCATCACCCACCGGTCTGACGGGACGGGCCGCCCGCCTCCCTTCGCTCACCGGGCTGCGCATTTTCGCGGCGCTCATGGTATTCGTGGCTCACCAGTCCTTGCCCCTCCCGCAACTGAGGCTGATCGGCGATCCGTCGGCAGTCGGGAACTTCGCCCACTGGGGCCAGCCCGCCGGCGGCGTCGCGGTGGCCTTCTTCTTCGTGCTCAGCGGCTTCGTGCTGACCTGGTCCGCGCGCGAGCGGGACACGGCACGCGCGTTCTGGCGCCGGCGCCTCGTCAAGATCTATCCGAACTATGTAGTCGCCTGGGTCCTCGCCATGGTGCTGTTCGCGGCTTCGTCGACCCCCGGATGGGTGGCCGCGGTGAACCTGACCGCGTTGCATCCATGGGTGCCGGTTTTCTTCGACTACATCAGCGTCGACGTTCCCAGCTGGACCCTCGGC
>Ga0207664_10002375_pt1 | contig 12444 bp, 8 predicted proteins | sample LARL83metaG_FD_184349 | JGI IMG/M metagenome (GOLD analysis project Ga0207664, IMG submission 184349) | Corn, switchgrass and miscanthus rhizosphere microbial communities from Kellogg Biological Station, Michigan, USA - LAR L8-3 metaG... | ecosystem: Host-associated > Plants > Roots >...
GCGGAGAGGTCGTCGTTCCGCCCCCGATCTTGTCCAGGGTGGCAGTCGGGACGGAGGTGGTCGTGGTGACGAGATTGGCGAGCTCCTGCCCGGCCGGCGTGGCCGAGCCGCTGCTGCTGCTGCTGCCGCCCGTCGTGGAATTTCCGCCGGCCAGGACGAACCCGAGGACGATGCCGACGACAACGATGATGGCGCCGGCCGCGATCAGGATCCGGTTCCTGGTTTGCGCGCGCTGCGCGGACGCCCGCTGCGCCGCGATCCGCGCGCGCCTGTCAGAACCTCGATCGGCCACGTTCTCCCTGCCCCATCCGGCCAGCCCCGTAGATGGCCCCATCGTAGGCCCTGCACCAGGCCGGGTGCGGCAGGGACGCCAGGAGTGAGATGAAGAGGCCGGCCCACGCGACAGGAGTGAGGGGGGGTGCCGCGGGGGCCGGCCGTAGGGGCAGCCGCGACGCGCCGGGGGTATGGTGGCCAGCCCGGGCATCGGTTGCCTATTCAGTGATAATCGGTCTATCTCCACGTGATCTAGATATTTTCTAGAGGCCGGACCTGGAGTCGGGTAATCTCCGTATCAATGACCGTCTGATCGCGTTGTGTAGTAGGCACCTGAACCGGGCAGCACCTGGAGCAGGCGGAGCGAGGCAGGCTGGTTGTGCCGAGCACGAAGGGGGCAGCGAGGCTGTGGTGTCGCTGCGGGTGGGTGTGCTGGGGCCGGTGACGGCTTGGCGGGATGAGCGAGAGATCCAAGCGGGGCAGCCACGGCAGCTGGCAGTCCTTGGCGTGCTCGCGACGCGCGCCAATCGCGTGGTATCCCGCGGCGAGCTGGTCGACGCGGTGTGGGGCCACGAGCCGCCGGCCACCGCCGAGGGCGGTATCTACACGTACGTGGCGGGCCTGCGGCGGGTCCTGGAACCGGACCGTCCCCGCCGCGCCCCTGACCGGTCGCGGCGCACGCCCGCCAGGGTGCTTGTCTCCGCGGGCGGCGGCTACATGCTCCGGCTCGATCCTGGCTGCCTGGATGCCGCCGTTTTCGAGCAGTGCCTGAGCCAGGCCCGCAACTTGCGGGCCGCGGGCGACGCCGCGGCCGCGGAACGGGTCGTGACGGAGGCGCTCGCGCTGTGGCGCGGGCTTGCGTTCGCGGGCGTGCCAGGTCCGTTCGCCGAGGCCGAACGGCAGCGGCTTGGCGAGCTGCGCACCGGCGCCGCCGAGGACCGCGCCGACCTGCTGCTCGCGCTGGGCAGGGCCGCCGAGGCGGTGCCCGCCCTGACCGCGCTGGTAACGGCGCACCCGCTGCGCGAGCGGGCGTACGGCCTGCTGATGATCGCGCTGTACCGGTGCGGCAGGCAGGCCGAGGCGCTGCAGGTGTTCCACGACGCGAGGGAGCAGCTGGCCGAGGACCTTGGCATCGATCCTGGCGACGAGCTGACCAGGATCCACGGCCAGCTGCTGGCCATGGACCCCGCCCTCGCCGGGCAGCCGGACGCTCGCGAGAACGAGAACACGGTGACGCTGCTGCGGTCCGCGCCGCCCCCGGCGCAGGTGCCTCCCGAGGCCGCCGGCTTCGCCGCCAGGACGGCGGAGCTGGACCAGCTGCACGCCATGCTGCCCGCGGACGCGAGTGAGCCCGCTGTCGTGGTCGTGACGGGGACCGCGGGCGTCGGCAAGACGACGCTGGCGGCCAGGTTCGCCCGTCAGGTGACGTCGCGCTTCCCCGATGGCCAGCTCTACGTGAACTTGCGCGGCTTCGACCCGGCCGCCGTGCCGACCGACCCCGGCATCGCGCTGCAGGCTTTCTTCGACGCGCTCGGCGTGCCGCCGCGGCAGGTTCCGGCCACCCTGGACGCGCAGACCGGGCTGTTCCGCAGCCTGCTGGAGGGCAGGCGCATGCTGCTGCTGCTCGACAACGCGCGCTCCACGGAACAGGTCAGGCCGCTCCTTCCGGCCAGCCCGGGATGCATGGTGCTGATCACCAGCCGTAACCAGCTGACCGGGCTGGTGGCCGCCGAGGGCGCGCGCCTGCTCCCGCTGGGCGTGCTTTCCAACGCCGAGGCGACGGAACTGCTCGCCGGGCGGCTCGGCGCGGAGCGGGTGGCCGCCGAGCCGGACGCTGCCGCCGAGCTCGCGTGCCACTGCGCCGGGTTGCCGCTGGCGCTGAGCGTGACCTGCGCCAGGGCCGTCACGAGGCCAGGCGTGGCGCTCGGTGACGTGGCCGCTGAGCTGCGGGACGCGCGCGGCCGGCTGGACGCGCTGGAAACCGGCGACGAGGTCACCGACTTGCGGGCCGTCTTTTCCTGGTCCTATCGCAAGCTCAGCCCGCCGGCGGCCCGGATGTTCCGGCTGCTCGGGCTGCATCAGGGGCCTGATATCTCCGCCGCCGCCGCGGCCAGCCTGGCCGGGCTGCCGGCCGGCGAGGCACGCGCCGCGCTCACCGAGCTGACCAGGGCCTCGCTGCTGACCGAAGACGCGGCGGGCCGGCTTGGCTGCCACGAGCTGCTCCGCGCCTACGCGGCCGAACAGGCCGCGGAAGGCGAGCGTGCGGCGGAGCGCGAGGCGGCACGCGGCCGGCTGGCCGACCACTATGTGCGGACCGCCCGCGCCGCGAGCGAACGGCTGTACCCGGCGCGCGGGCACGTCGACCTGCCGCCCTGGCCGCCAGACGTCACCCCGGAGAAGTTCGCCTCCTACGAGGCGGCGGTCGCCTGGTTCGACGCCGAGCACCGCGTCCTGCAGGAAGCCATCAGCGCCATGGCGGCCGAGCCGGGCCTTGAGGCCTACTGCTGGACGCTGGCGTGGCACTGGTCGCCGATCCTGAAGCGCCGCGGCCAGATACAGGACGTCGCGGCGCTGCAGCGCACGGCGCTGGCCTGCGCGCACCGTCTCGGCGACCCGGTCGCCCTCGCACACGTGCACTACGACCTCGGCCACGTCAGCGGGCGGCTCGGCGATTGGGCCGAGAGTCTCGAGCACCTGACGCTGTCGCTCGAGCTGTTCACAGAGCTCGGGGACCAGGCCAACATCGGGCAGGTGCGGCACGGGCTGGCGCTGCTGCTCGACCAGCAGCACCGCTACGCGGAGGCGCTCGAGCATGCCCTCGAGGCGTTGCGGCTGCGCCGCGCGTTCGCCGCCCCCGCGGTGGTCGCCTACTCGGAGAACGCGGTCGGCTGGATCTACGCGCACCTCGGCAGGCACGCCGAGGCGCTGCGGCACTGCGGGCGCGCGCTGGAGCTGCACCGCGAGTCGGGCAGCCGCAGCGGCGCGGCGGACACCCTGGACAGCATGGGCTACGCCTACGACGGGCTCGCCGACTACGGCCAGGCGATCGCGCACTATGAGCAGGCGGTGGACATCTACCGCGACATTGGCGACGCGGAGAGCCAGGCCTCGTCGCTGATCCGGCTCGGGGACACGCAGCTCACCGCCGGGCTGCCCGCGCGGGCCAGGCTCAGCTGGGAGCAGGCGCTGGCGGTGCTGACCAGGATCCCCGGCGTGGACACCGGCGAGGTCCGCGGCCGGCTGGCCCAGCTCGCCGCCGTGAACGGGACTGGATTCGGCGCGGTCCTGCCCGCCTGACGGGCCGCCTGACCGGTCCGCCCGACGAGTCATCCGGCTGCGCGCGACGGACACAATCCGTTCCTGACGATCCTGTACAGTGACGCACGGTGGTCAAATTCCGTCCAACGGGGAGAGGTGCTGACGCTGGACACGCTCAACCGCGCGCTGCTGCTGGAGAACATTCATCCGGACGCGACGGCGCGACTGACGAAGGCCGGCTACGAAGTGCGCACGATGCCACGCGCGCTCGGTGAGGAAGAGCTCATCGAGGCGCTCCAGGGTATCAGTCTCCTCGGCATCAGATCGCAGACCCACGTCACGGAGCGGGTCTTCGCGGCCGCACCTGACCTGCTCGCCGTCGGCGCGTTCTGCATCGGGACGAACCAGGTCGACCTCGCCGCGGCGGCCAAGCGCGGTGTGGCGGTGTTCAACGCGCCGTTCTCCAACACTCGCAGCGTCGTCGAGCTGGCGATCGCCGAGATCATCTCGATGGCCAGGCGGCTGCCGGAGAAGAACGCGAAGATGCACCAGGGCACCTGGGACAAGTCCGCCAAGGGCGCGCACGAGGTGCGCGGCAGGAAGCTGGGCATCGTCGGCTACGGGAACATCGGCACCCAGCTGTCGGTGATCGCCGAGAGCCTCGGCATGACCGTGTACTTCTACGACGTCGCCGACAAGCTCGCCATCGGCAACGCCCGCCGCTGCTCCTCGCTCGAGGAGCTGCTCGAGTCGGTCGAGACCGTGACGCTGCACGTGGACGGCCGCTCCGGCAACCACGGGTTCTTCGGCGAGGAAGAGTTCGCCAGGATGCGGCCGCGGTCGCTGTTCCTGAACCTGTCCCGCGGCTTCGTCGTCGACCACGCGGCGCTGCGCAAGCACATCGAGTCGGGGCACATCGCCGGCGCGGCGATCGACGTGTTCCCGCGCGAGCCCAAGGGCAACGGCGAGGAGTTCGTCTCCGAGCTGCGCGGCCTCAACAACGTCATCCTCACCCCGCACATCGGCGGCTCGACCGAAGAGGCGCAGCAGGACATCGGCGAGTTCGTCTCCGGCAAGCTGGTCGACTTCGCCAAGGGCGGCGCGACCTCGATGTCGGTCAACATGCCCGGGGTCGCGCTGCCGTCCGCGCCGGGCACGCACCGGCTGGTGCACCTGCACCAGAACGTTCCCGGCGTGCTCGCGACGATCAACCGGGTGCTCGCCGAACACGGGGTGAACGTCGAGGGCCAGCTGCTGCGCACCAGGGACGACCTGGGCTACGTGATCACGGATATCGTCCCCGCCTACAGCGACGAGGTGCTCGACCAGCTCCGCGCCATGGACGTCACCATCCGCCTCCGCACAATCGAATCCGAAGAATCCGAGTAGCGCAGCCTCCGCCCCCGCGCCTCTGCCCGCCGCTTCCCCTTTGCGAGGGGTGGCTGTTCCCTTTTGTCCCGAACGTAGGCGTGCTTCCTCTCGGGCATACATTGCGGCCTGACGTAGCCGGTATGTCACCTTTCGGAGTATTATAGACACGCTACGTGCATAAGCACGCGCGGTGCGCTCGGCAACCGGAGAAAGCCGATGGCGGTCGACAGACCCGCAGACGATGACCCGGAAGAGAGCAGCAGCGGCCTTCGCGAGCAGTGGCATGAACAGCGCCGAGAGCCCGTCAACGGGATGTCTGTAGGGGCGAGGATTGTGGAATCCCGCACTCGGGCCGAGTACTACCAGGCGCTGCGCGCCGTTTGCTGACACGGCAAGCGGATCAGCGGACCGCTCGCCAGAATCCACCTGGGACAATGCCGACGCGTTCACTCGTCCGCCGTTAGACGCCCTTCGCATACCGCCGGACCGGGCTCTCCATATCCTTGATGGGGATGCGACCGGTGGCGGCCACCGGTGCGGCGCCGGCGTACCCGGCAAGACTGAGTTCCCTGCGAACTGGACTGAGGACAAGATAATCGACAGCATTTTGAGTGTCGGGCGCTCGCCCGATTCGGCCAGCCTCCAGCGAAATGGACGGTGGCTAGTCACAGGCGTCCGTGATCAAGTCGCGCTTGCTGTCGTCATCAATACAGATGGCCGTATCTGGACCGCGTACCCGCTGCCCGGGTGTCCGGGCGTTAGACAGAATCCAAGGAACCAGTGATGGACGAGTACGAACTCGCCGAACGGGCATATGCGCTGCCCGATAGATTCGCCGACCGCCTCGATTCCACCGATCTCGCGACTGTGCGCGAATACGCGGAAGTAGGCGAATGGGGCGAGGAAATCGACCTATTGCTGGCGTCTCTTCGCGCGGCACGACAGCCGGTCACGGCCGCTGAACGAGAAGAACTGGTGGCGCTGCTGGAGGCCATGGGTCTGCCCGCGGAGCCTGCGGAGCAACTTAGCGCTGACGGCGCCTGAGGCGGCTCGCCTGCCGCTTGCGCAATAGACCTGTCTGTTGGCGTCGATCGCGTAATCGACCTATGTTTTCATGATCACGTAAGAAAAGCGTGCGTATAGGAAGTTTTTCTTACGTGATCATGCTCAGCGCGGCAGGTCGCGGGCCTGGCTGCGGCCACGACACGCCTTCGGCGGGCCGACCTGGGCTTAGGTGTGTTTTTCCGGGGCCATATGCCCCGGAAAAACACATCTAGAGGCCGTGCGTCATTAATTCGGCGTATCGCCCTCGCCCAAGAGGGCGCTTCCGCTAACCTGGCGAGCCATGCTGCGCTTCCCGCTCATTCACCCGCCGCTCCTGGCCGCGCTGGCCGCCTGCGGGCATGGCGGCAAGGTTCTGCTCGCGGACGCCAACTACTCGCACAGCACCAACGTGTACCCGGGCGCCACGACCATCTACCTGAACCTGCGCCCGGGCCTGCTGACCGTGCACCAGGTACTCGAACCGCTGCTGGGAGCCGTCCCCGTGGAGGCCGCGGAGGTGATGACGCCGGGCGACGGCCCCGAGCCTGACGTCTTCGCCGACTACCGTGAGCTGCTCGGCCCTGCGACCCCGCTGCGCGAGCTGGAGCGATTCGAGTTCTACGCCGCCTGCCGGGAACCGGACCTCGCCGTGTGCGTCGCCACCGGCGACGACCGGCTCTACGCGAACCTCCTGCTCACGGTCGGTTTCATCGCCCCACGATGAAAAGCCCGCTCCAGTCAACTCCAACCGAAGCCGATTGATCGGATGTATCAGTTCGGTTTCAGCTAAAGAAGTTCCCCAACACCCGATTGACGCACCGAGACATCCGATCTATTTTCCTGACACGCGGTACTCCGGACGTCGCGGTCCGGGGACCCTGAGCAGGAGGCCTGAATGAGACTTCGCAGACGCATGACCGCGCTGCCCGTCGCCGCGGCCGTCGTCGCCGCGGTGACGCTCATCGCCGCATGCAGCAGTAACAGCAGCTCGAGCGGTAGCAGCACGAGCACTGGGGCGGGCAACGCGAGCAGCACCGCGAGCGCCGCCTCGGGAACGACCACGATCGGCGTCGACCTGACCTACAACTCCACCGCCTTCTGGGCCGCGTATATCAACTACGAGACCCAGTACGCCAGCCAGCTGCACATCAAGCTGCTCGGCCCGCTGCTCGCCGCGGCCAACGCGAGCTTGCAGAACCAGCAGATCGAGGACCTGGTCAACGAGGGCGCAAAGGCGATCATCGTGAACCCGGAGACCGCGACCAGCCTCGGCCCGGCCATCGCCTACGCGAGCGCGCACCACGTGCAGCTCATCTCCGTCGACACGATCGTCGGCGTCGGCAAGGTCTACATGGTGGTCCGCGCCTCCAACACGATCTACGGCCTGGACGCCTGCGCCTTCATCAGCAGCAAGGTGAAGTCCGGCTACGTGCTGGACCTGGAAGGCGACCTGACCTCATCCAACGGCGCCGACCGGACCAACGCGTTCGACCAGTGCATGGCCGCCAACGACCCGAACGTGCACGTCCTCAAGGACCCCACGGTCTGGACCGAAGCCACGGCCGTCACCGACGCGCAGAACGCGGTGAACGCTTACGGCAGCGACCTGAAGGCGATCTACGCGCAGTGGTCGAGCCCCGACCTCGGCGTGCTGCCGCTGCTGGCGTCCAAGCACCTGACCGGCAAGGTGCTCGTGGTCAGCGACGACGGCGTGCCGTTCGAGATGTGCGACATCTCGAAGGGCAGCCTCGACGCCTCGCAGTCGCAGCCGGCCAACCTGTACGCCTACTGGGCGCTGAAGTACGCGCTCGACGCGGCCAACGGTGTCGTGCTGAAGGCCGGCGACCCCGGCGGCGGCGCGCCCACCCTGCAGATGGTCAGCTACGCCGGCGACAGCAACCTGGGCGACCCGATGGTGGCGCCGTTCGTGACCAAGACCGCGCAGACGTTCAACGTCACGCCGGTCGACGGCCTGTCAGGCAGCATCAACAGCACGGCGGTCAGCGACGCGCAGCTGTGGGGCAACGTGTACGGCAGCTCCCACGGCGGAGTGTGCAGCGCACAGAACGCTTCATGACCGTTGCCAAGATTCCCGCCGTGGAGGCGGCGGGCATACACAAGCGGTTCGGCAGCACCTACGCGCTGCGCGGTGTCGACCTGTCCCTGCTGCCGGGGCACTGCCTCGGCCTGGTCGGCCGCAACGGCGCGGGCAAGTCGACGCTCGTCTCGATCCTGTCCGGCATCCTCACCGCGGATGCCGGGCAGGTCCTTTTCGACGGTCAGCCCGCGCCCTCGGACACCGCCGGGTGGCGCGGGCGGATCGCGACCGTGTTCCAGCACTCGATGGTCGTGCCGAGCCTCACCGTGGCGGAGAACGTGTTCCTCGGCACCCAGCCGGGCAAGGCAGGGTTCGTCGACTGGCGTGAGATGCGGGCGCGGACCAGGAGCGTGATGGCCGAGTGGGGCTTCGACGTGAACGCCAGCGCGCCGTGCGGCAGCCTCACGGTGGAGCAACGGCAGATCGTCGAGATCGTCAGGGCCCTCGCGGCCGGCACCCGCTGCCTGCTGCTCGACGAGCCGACCGCCGCCCTGGAGCGCGGCGCGGTGCAGCGGCTGTTCGAGCGCATCCGCCAGCTGCGGCAGTCGGGCGTCGCGATCCTGTACATCTCCCATCACCTGGAGGAGGTATTCGAGATCTGCACCGAGGCCGCGGTGCTCCGCGACGGCGAGCTGGTGCTGTCCGCTCCGCTCGCCGGAGTGTCAAAGGATGACCTGGTCACGGCGATGGTAGGTCAAATTCATCATCCAGAACGTATGCACCCGGCTCGACAGCCCTCACCCGCCTCGCCGTCCGTGGGAACCGCGGCAGCGCGCTCCGCCCTGGGGGCCGCACTCACGGTCAGCGACATCGCCCTGGACTCGCCGGGCACGTCACTGCACGGCGTTTCACTCACCGTGCGGCCTGGCGAGCGGGTCGGCATCACCGGGCTGCGCGGGTCAGGCGCGACGACGCTGGCCAGGATCGTGGCCGGCGCCCTAGCCCCGGACGCGGGGACCGTGCGGCTCGGGGACCGGGCGCTGCGCCCTGGCGACCGGGCGGCCGCACTGCGCGCGGGCATCGGGTACATCCCCGAGGACCGGCAGGCCGACGGGTTCGTGCCGCAGCTCGGCGTGGCCGAGAACATCACGATGGCGATCGTGGACAGGCTCGCGCGGTTCGGGCTGGTGTCGCCGCGCCGCAGGGAAGCCAGGGCCGCGCCGCTGGCACGCCGGCTGTCGCTGGTGTCTGCCGGGCTCGGCCAGCCGGTCGGCGAGCTGTCCGGCGGCAATCAGCAGAAGGTGACTGTCGCCAGGGCCCTCGCCCGCGACCCGAAGCTGATCGTCGCGATCACCCCGACCAGGGGCGTGGACGTGGCATCCAAGGAACTGCTGCTCGGCGAGCTTGACCGGGCCGTCGCGGCCGCGGGCGCCAGCTTGCTGCTGGCCACCGACGAGCTGGACGACCTGGGGATCTGCGACCGGGTGATCGTGCTGGTCCGCGGCGAGATCTTCACCGAGTTCACCGATCCGCCCTTCGACAGGGAGCGGCTGATCGCGGCCACCGAGGGCATGGGAGCGGCAGCATGAGCGAGCCGGCGGGGCGCGGTGCCGCCCCCGGGCAGACACAGGAGCGCGCGACGAGCGACGAGACCAGCCTTGACCTGCCCCGGCGGCAGGCAGGCGGCCGCGTGAGTGCCGCCGCTATCTCCTGGATCCGCGAGGCCGCGCTGCTGCCCGTGCTCGCCGTGCTGCTGATCGTCGGCGCCATCCTCAACAGCCATTTCCTGACGGTCTCCAACATCACCGGCATCGGCCAGCAGGCGTCCGCGCTCGGCGTCGTCGTGGTCGGAGAGTCGCTGATCCTGCTGATCGGCGGCATGGACCTGTCGCTTGAGGCGACCTATGGCCTGGCCCCGATGCTCGCGGCCTGGCTGATCGTCCCTGTCGCGTCGTTCGGCAGCGGCACGGAGCTCAACCCCTACCTGGGCATCCTGCTGCTGCTCGCCGTCGGCGTGGTGATCGGCCTGGTCAACGGGCTGCTAATCGTCAAGGGCCGGCTGAACGGCTTCATCGTGACCCTCGGCATGACGATCCTGCTCGCGGGCATCCAGAACGGCATCGTCAAGGGCCAGTCCCCGTTCAACTGGCCTACGGCGTTCGGCTGGCTCGGTTCTGCCAACTTCGGCGTGATCCCGGTGTCTCTCATCGTCGCGGCGGCCATCTTCCTGATCACCGGCCTGTTCCTGCGGTATCACCGGTTCGGCAGGGCGATCTACGCGGTCGGCGGCAACCTGGCCGCCGCGCGGGCGGCCGGCCTCAAGGTGGACCGGGTGCGGATCTGGGTATTCGTGGCCGGCAGCGTGCTCGGCGCGCTCGGCGGCCTTATGGAGGCGGGCCGGGTCTCGTCGGTGGCGTCCACGCAGGGCTACGGGGAGGGCATCATCTTCACCGTGTTCGCGGCCGCGGTGATCGGCGGCGTGTCGCTGCGCGGCGGCCGGGGAAACATGGTGGGCGCCGCGTCGGGGGTCATCCTGCTCGCCTTCGTGCAGAACCTGCTTGACCTGGAGAACGCGCCGAACTACTGGATCGACGCGATCGACGGCGGCGTGATCCTGTTCGCCCTGATCCTGGCTCGGGTCATCGGCGGCGAAGCGACGGCAGAATGAGCAAGATCACCGGCCTGGACACGTTCGACGTGCGGTTCCCCACCTCACGGACGCTGTCCGGGTCAGACGCGATGAACCCGGCGCCGGACTACTCGGCCGCGTACGTCGTGGTGCGGACCGACGCGACGGCGCCCGACGGCGGGGAGCTGGCCGGGCACGGGTTCGCGTTCACGATCGGCCAAGGCAACGAGGTCCAGCTCGCGGGGATCCGCGCGCTCGAGCCGTTCCTAGTCGGTGAGGACCTCGACGCGATCACCGGCGAGCCTGGCGACCCGGCCCCGCTTGGCGACCTGTACCGGCGGCTGGTCACCGACAGCCCGCTGCATTGGCTGGGCCCAGCGTGCGGTGTTATCCACATGGCGACCGGCGCGGTGCTGAACGCCTGCTGGGACCTGGCCGCCCGGCGGGCGGGCATGCCGCTGTGGCTGCTGCTCGCGTCGCTGTCGCCCGAGCAGCTCGCCGGCCTCGTAGACTTCCGCTACCTGGCCGACGCGCTCACCCCTGACGAAGCGGTAGGACTGCTCGAAAGGGCCCTGGACGGCCGGGCGGAGCGGATCGCGGCGCTATGCCGGGACGGCTACCCGGCGTACTCGACGGCACCCGGCCGTCCAGGGCCCTCCGACGAGCTGCTCGCGGCGCTCTGCGATGAGGCCGTCAGGGACGGGTTCAGGCAGGTCAAGGTGAAGGTGGGCGCCAGCGTCACGGACGATAAGCGCAGGCTGGCGATCGCCCGCGAGACGGTCGGGCCGGACATCGGCATCGCCATCGACGCCAACCAGGTGTGGGATGTGCCGACCGCGGTCGGCTGGGTGCGGGAGCTCGCACAGTTCCGGCCGGCCTGGATCGAGGAGCCGACCAGCCCGGAGGACATCCTCGGCACGGCCGCGATCAGGCGCGCCGTCGCCCCAGTCCGGGTCGCGTCCGGTGAGCACGTCGCGAACCGGGTGCTGTTCAAGCAGCTGCTGCAGGCCCAGGCTATTGATGTGATGCAGATCGACGCGTGCCGGGTCGCCGGCGTGAACGAGAACATCGCCAACCTGCTGCTCGCTGCCAAGTTCGGCGTGCCGGTCTACCCGCACGCCGGCGGCGTCGGGCTGTGCGAGATCGTCCAGCACCTGTCGATGTTCGACTACGTGGCGGTGTCGGGCACGCCGCGGATGATCGAGTGGATCGATCATCTGCATGAGCACTTCGAGGCGCCTGCCGTCGTCTCCCGCGGCTACTACGTCGCACCGGAAACGCCGGGCGCGTCCACCCGGATGCGGCCGGAGTCCGTCGCCGAGTACACCTACCCGGACGGTGCCGCTTGGCGCGACTGAGCCAGGACCCGTTCAAGCCGCTCGCTTCTCCGCACCCACCGCTGGTCTTCGGCGGCGCGCCGATCGGCGGGCTGTACGAGCCGGTCAGCGACGCCGACGCGGCCACCACCCTGGCGGCCGCGTGGGACGCGGGGATCCGCGCGTTCGACACCGCGCCGCACTACGGCGTGGGCCTGTCGGAGCGGCGCCTCGGCGATTTCCTGGCGGGCCGCCAGCGATCGGAGTTCGCGATCTGCACGAAGGTCGGCCGGCGGCTGGTGCCCGCGTCGGGCCCGGTCGAGGGCGTCGACGAGTTCTACGGCACCCCGGCGCTGTCCCGGGTGCGCGACTACAGCGCGGACGGGACACGCAGGTGCCTGGAAGACAGCCTGCGGCGGCTCCGGCTGGACCGGGTGGACATCGCGCTGATCCACGACCCTGACGACTTCATGACGCAGGCGCTTGATTCGGCCTACCCGGCGCTGGCCGGGCTG
>Ga0207664_10002376_pt1 | contig 12441 bp, 7 predicted proteins | sample LARL83metaG_FD_184349 | JGI IMG/M metagenome (GOLD analysis project Ga0207664, IMG submission 184349) | Corn, switchgrass and miscanthus rhizosphere microbial communities from Kellogg Biological Station, Michigan, USA - LAR L8-3 metaG... | ecosystem: Host-associated > Plants > Roots >...
GTCGGCTCGTCGTTGGCGGCGGCTGACTACCCCACGGCGCTCTTCGCCGTCTCGCCGAGCGGGGCGGCGATGGCTTCCCTGACGACGGCGGATTTCGCCGTACCTGGTGAAGCCGTTAGGCGCGCCGTGACGGAAGCGACGCGAACGAAGCAGCCGCTCATCACCACTGTCGCCGCGGATCCGGCAACCATACTTCTCCTCGCCGTGCCATCAGTCAACGGCGGCGATTCCACGGCTGCGACCGTGGTCGTCGTCGCGCCGAAGACACGCCTCATTCGCGCGGATCCATTCAACGCATTGCTCGGGCTCGAGGCGGAGCCGCAGGGTGTGCCGCCGTACACGCTTCAACTGTCGAGCGTCGAACCGAACCGCGCGAATCTCGGCGGTGCGGGGCAGGCGCGGTGGCAACGACGCGAGAGTGCGCTCCACGGCGATTGGCTGATTCGGACGGGGAGCGGTGTTGCTCGCGCCCACATGGAGGTCGAGCTGCGTGCGCCCCTCGCCCTCGTCGAGCGCGGCACGCTGATTGTCCTCCTCGACCTTGGCATCGTCGGGCTGCTATGGATTCTGAGCGTCGTCGCCGATGGCGGTTTCGTGCGATGGCTTCGCGCGCGTCGCCGCACCTGGGCGCGCAGCTATCGGCTGCGCCTGACGATCGCGCTATTCGCGTTCTTCGTCCTGCCGGCGCTCGCGTTCGCGGTCTGGTCCTATCAGCGCCTCTCGAGCGAGGCCGTGGGCGCCCGGGATGTGCTCGTGCGCGAGACACTCCGCGCCGTGGTGCCTGCGGGACCGGATTCCCTCTGGCTTCCCACGGAAGGCGCGCGGTTGAAGACGCCGGTTCTCGCCTTCACGGCGGGCGAACTGCGGGACGCGAGCGATCCGCTGCTCGGCTCTCTCGCGCCGACTGGCCGCTTCCTCCGCGATGACGTCGAGCGGCTGGTCGTGATCGGCGACGAAGAGTCGGTGAGTCGCCTGATCGACATCGGCACGACGAACACGCTTTTTGGCTTTCGCTCCATCGACCGTCCAGGACTTCCCGATCTGGTCCTCGCCGCGCCTGCCGGCCCGGAGGAGCTCACCATCGGCCTGGGCCGCGATGACTTGAGCATTTTCGTATTGTTTGCCACCGCCGTGGGGGCTGTCGCGGCACTCTGGCTGAGCGGCATCGCGGCGCGACAGCTCGCGCGTCCGATCGGGAGCCTGCGCCATGCCGCGCTCGCACTCGCGGGCGGCGAACGGCTTCCCCCGCTCGACGCCGATCCCACCGCCGAGTTTCGACCGGTGTTCGCCGCCTTCCGGCGCATGGCCTCGGACCTCAACGCCAGTCGATCCGCACTCGAAGAGGCACAGCGCCGCATGGCCGCCATCCTGCGCAACGTCGCGAGTGGCGTCATCGCCGTGGACCGCCGGGGCCGCGTCGTGCTCGCGAATCCCCGCGCGGATGACCTGCTCGATGTCGCGCTTCCACCGGGCACGCCCCTCGCCGAGGTCGCGCCGCCGCAGTTGATGGAAGCGGTAGCGCGCGTCGTTGCCGGAAGTGAGGACGACGTCGCCTTCGCGCTGACGCTCGAGGGCGGCGAACAGGAGTTGCGCGTCCACCTGACAGCGATCAACGACGCCGTGGTCATAACACTCGACGACGTGACGCAGGTCGCGCGCGCGCAACGCGTGCTCGCCTGGGGCGAGATGGCCAGACAGATCGCGCACGAGATCAAGAATCCGCTCACGCCAATCCGGCTCGGAGTCCAGCATCTGCGCCGCGCGCGCGCCGACCATCGCGTCGACTTCGATCGCGTGCTCGACCAGAACGTGAATCGGATTCTCGCTGAGATCGACCGGCTCGACGAGATCGCGCGTGCGTTCAGCCGGTATGGCTCCGCGCCTAACGATCGACCACGCGCGGTCGCGACGGATGTCGCCGCGGTCGTGCGCGACGTCGTCGGTCTCGAATCGATGGCCGAGGGAAGCGACGGCCACGACACCGTCCGCTGGCATGTGGATGGCGCCGACAATCCGGTGAGTGCGCTCGCCTCGGCCGATGAGTTGCGCGAGGTGCTCCTCAACGTTTTCGAGAACGCCCGCCTCGCCGGTGCCCGCGAGGTCTCGGTCGCCGTCGCCAACAATGGCGCCCCAGAGTCCGAAGAGAGCGACGCCGCACACCGGGTGTCGATCATCGTTCGCGACGACGGCCACGGCATTCCTGCCGAGGTGTTGCCGCGTATCTTCGAGCCGCACTTCTCCACGCGCACGAGCGGCAGCGGCCTCGGACTCGCCATCAGCCGGCAGATCATCGACGCGTGGGGCGGGGCCATCTCCGTCGCGAGCGAGATGGGACGCGGGACGACGGTCCACATCGAGCTCCGCCCTGCGCCTAACGACTCTACTCGGTGAGGCTTCCCGACCGTCCGTCACCCATCATGCGGACGGTCTTGATGTTCACGAACTCGCGCAGGCCGAACGCGCTCAGTTCGCGGCCGTAGCCGCTCGCCTTCACGCCCCCGAAGGGGAATCGCGGGTCGGAAGCGACCATCCCGTTGATGAACACGCTGCCTGCTTCCAGCTCGTCCGCAAAGCAACGCGCTTCGGCGCCCTCGTTCGTCCACGCGCTTGCGCCAAGTCCGAAGCGCGTGGAGTTCGCGATATCGATCGCGTCGCCGATGTCCCGGGCGCGGAGCAGGACGGCTACCGGGCCAAACGTCTCGTCCTTGTAGCCGGGCGAGTCCGGCGGCACATCGGTGAGCACCGTCGGCTCGTAGTAGAAGCCGGCGCCCGCGCGCGGCCGGCCGCCGAGGAGAAGACGCGCGCCGGCGCGCACCATCTCCTGTACCTGCTTGTCGAGATCATCGCGGATCTTGCTCGTGGCCAGCGGCCCGATGTCGGTCCGTTCGTCCATCGGATCGCCGACGACGAGCTCGCGGGTGTGTCTGACGAAGAGGTCGCAGAACTCCTCGAAAACGTCGTCGTGCACGATGAAGCGTTTAGCGGCGATGCACGACTGGCCATTGTTGATCATGCGCGCCTTGACGGCGATCTCCGCCGCGTGCTCCAGATCGGCGCTCGGCATGACGACGAACGGATCGCTGCCCCCAAGCTCGAGCACCGTCTTCTTGATCTTCCGCCCGGCGCGCGACGCGACGTCGCTGCCCGCCGGCTCGCTGCCCGTGAGCGTCGCCGCCGCGACGCGGTCGTCGTCGATGATGGTCGGAATCGCATCCGACCCGACGAGCAGCGTCTGAAAGACAGCGTTAGGCGCTCCTGCTTCCCGGAACAGATCATCGAGCGCGAGCGCGCACTGCGGTACGTTGGACGCGTGCTTGAGGATGCCGACGTTCCCCGCGCACAGCGCCGGAGCGGCGAAGCGGATCACCTGCCAGAAGGGAAAATTCCACGGCATGATCGCGAGCACGACGCCGAGCGGCCGGAAGGCGACGTAGCCCGTCTCCCCCTTCACATCCACGAGCTCGTCGGCGAGAAAGGCTTCGGCGTGCTCCGCATAGTAGCGGCAGCCGGTCGCGCACTTGGCGGCTTCTTCGACCGCTGACTTGTACGTCTTGCCCATTTCCAGCGTCATGAGCCGCCCGTATTCCTGCTTCCGCTTCTCAAGAATCTCACCGGCGCGGCGCACTATCTCTGCACGCTCCACTACGGGAAGGCGCCCCCATCCCACGCGCGCCTCGTGGGCGCGCGCGAGCTTGGTTCCGATATCATGCGCAGTGAGTGGAGCGAACTCGCAAACCACTGCGCCGGTTGCTGGATTGACAGTCTGGATTGGCATCTGGCCCGCTCTATCGAAGATTCATTGATGGCGGCGCGAGTGACCAACCAGCTGCTCAGGATTCTTCGGTCCACGCGACCGCGCCGTCACTCGTACGCCAGCGCCGCCACCATGGCCCGCGATGCTCGCGCTCAAACAGGCTCTGGATCGCGTCGCGCCACGCCGCCTGCATTGCGATCGCGTCCGCGAAGCGTGCTTCCGGGTCCGCTGACAACCCGCGGCGCAGCCAGTCCGCGATCTCGGTTGGATACGTTCCCAGGTTTACGTCGCCGCGCAACTCTCGTGCGAGAATCGCATGCCCGTCGCGTTCGCCGAATGGCGCCTCGCCGCTCAGCGCAAACGCGACGATCGCCGCGAGCGAGAAGCAGTCCACGGCGGCGTCCTGCTGTTCGCCGAGCAATTGCTCTGGCGCGGCGAACGCGGGCGTGCCGCTCGTACCGGCCCGCTCCTCGCCTCCAGCTTGCGCGATGCCGAAGTCGGCGATACGCCAGCGCCGGTAACGATCGATGAGAATATTCTCAGGTTTGAGATCGCGGTGCACGATCCCGATCGCGTGCGCCGCAGCGAGGCCGCTCAACATGAAATCGACCTGAGGCGCGATCTCCGGCAGCGGACGCGCTCCGGCGCGCGCGACTAGCTCGGCGACTGACCCCCCCTCGGCGAGCTCCATCGTGTACCACGACACGTCGCCACGACTGTCCCAATCGTAGATCGGAACGATGGCCGGATGAGCGAGCTGCGCCGCGAGCTTAGCCTCACGACGAAAGCGCGACACGGCACGCTCGTCGCGCGCGATGTGCGGGTGCAACAGCTTGAGCGCGACCTCGCGGCCGAGACTCAGATCGCGGACGCGCCACACCGAGCCGAACGAGCCCGAGCCGATCGCCGCGAGGACCTCGTAGTCGTCGGCCAGCGCCCAGCGAAGTCGCACCTCCTCCGATTCGTGGTCCGTAACGCCGGGCTCGTCGCCGGCGAGCATGATCATCGTGCGGCTCCCAACGACCCGATCCATTGCGCGGAGCATCGACGCCACCGAGGGAAACCGATCGTCTGGATCCGCGCTCAACGACCGATCGATGACGGCCGCGACCGCCTGCGGGGTGTCGGGACGCAGCAGGTGTATCGGAGGCACGCCTGCCGAGGTCGGCAGCTCGCCCGTTAGGCTGGCGAAGCACGTCGCCGCGAGCTGCCACTGGTCCGTTGCCGCCGTCGGACGCCACGTTCCGTCGCTCCACTCGTTAGGTACGGGCAGGAGACCAAAATCCGGCTGGGTTGCACTCGGTATGTCGGCAACGGGGATGGCCCATTCCCAGCCCATGAGCCAGAGCCTGGCCATTGGCGCCATCCAGACGACTTCCGGTGAAACGGCGCCGTGTACCGTACCGGAGTCATGAAGGTAGCTGAGCGCCGATCCGATCTCGCGCATGACGCGGAGGGTCGTGGGCGTATCGTCGGCGCCGCCGCGCTTGAGTCGGCCGCCCAGCGTTTCGCCAGCGAGCCAGCGGCGCAGGTAGCCTGGACCGCGCCTGCTTTCCTTGAACGACGCCCAATAATGGTAGGTCGTCGGGATCGCGGGATGATTTCGATGGGCGAGATGGCGTGCTTCGGCCTCGAGCCATCCGGCATGCGTCGCGTCGGGAGCGCTGACGAGCGAAAGGGAACGCCCGAGCGCGTCAATGATTTCCTGGTAGTGGCGGGCCGGGGTCATCAATCCTTCAGAGCCCCATCGCCAGCCAGGCGGTAATTCCCACGCGCTCAGATGCGCGGGCAGCTCGTGGGTCACCTGGTAGAGATCACCGGGAGAGCGGTCGGTCATCGAGGACTACATTCGAGACTCGGACAAGACCTTCTCTGCCTGGTGCGCGAACTCGGGGACGAGCGCAACGTCTGGCAAAACTTCCACGTCTACCTGCTGCACCCGATGCTTGCTTCCGTCCTCACGCACTGCGCTCTGGAGGGATGGGACGTGCAGGGTGACGCTCACCACGCGCCAGAGCGTGCTTGGACGCCGCTTCTCGCCATCCGAGTCGACGACGTCCAACTGGAGAACCTCGCCGCTGGCCGGCACCACCGTGCTCTCGCAGTCCGCGAGGATCTGCTCGCGGTCGTGCCGGAGGATGCGCAAGTTGATCATCTCGCGGGAAGGTTGAGGAGCCGTGACGGACAGGGGCGACTGGGGTCGCTTCGGTGGACGTGGCATAGGCGGCTAAGCTTACGCATGGTGGAGACGCGAAACCAGTCGCGCTCCAGAGCGTCGCGGATCACCGCCGTCGTGAAACCGCGCGCGAGGGATGGCGTACGGGCAGCAGGATCCGTTGACCAGGAGTGGAATCGTGTTCACGATCATCAGTATGGCAATCGCGCTTGTCGTGGCCGTAATCGGCTACTGGCAGGCGAAGTCGTTCGTTCAGAGCAAGCTTCGCTTCGTGGACGCCGTCCAACATTTCGCCGCGCCGTTGATTGCCGGCGTGGCGGCGATCCTCATCGCCACACCAGTCGTTTGGCTGCTTCCCCTCATCGGCAAGGGGACCGCAATTCTCTTCGGGCTGGGTGTCGGCGCTGGCGTCTCGTCAGGCGCGCGGGAAATTCGCAAGCGGATCGGAAGCGGCACGGTCTGAACGTTCGGCCAGCGGTGACGCAGACCAGCGCGTAAGGATCGCATGGCGGCTGCTTCACCGCTCTGGGAAGATCTCCGTGTACTCCCTCGCACCGCGTGGGTGTTGTTCGGCGGCACGTTCATCAATCGGTTCGGCAGCTTCGTTCTCGCCTTCCTCGTCTTCTACCTGACGAGTCGAGGTTACTCGGCCGCGGCGGCGGGACTGGCGCTCAGCGCATATGGTGTCGGCAGCATGGCAGCGGCGCTGGCCGGCGGACACTTAGCCGACAGCATCGGGCGCCGGAATAGCATCGCGCTATCGATGTTCTCGTCGGCGACGACGATGCTGGCGCTCTCGCAGGCAAGTGGGATCCGCTCGATCGTCTTGCTCACCGCCCTCGCCGGCTTTACGGCCGAGCTCTATCGTCCCGCGTCGTCGGCGCTTATTGCCGACCTCACGCCGACGGGGCGCCGCATCACCGGCTTCGCCATGTATCGCCTCGCGGTGAACGCCGGCGTGGCGGCAGGTCCTGCCGTCGCCGGCTTTCTCGCCCGACGATCCTTTCTCTGGCTCTTCATCGGTGACGCACTGACCTCCGTAGTCTACGGCTGCGTCGCATACTTCGCGCTGCCACCAGATCGAGGGCGCATCGCGCGACCGGAGGCGTCGCTGAGCGCCCTATCGCGCATGGTTGCCGATGCGCGACTCGTGAGGGTCATTGTCGCGACGCTGGGACTGGCGCTCGTCATTCATCAGGCGTATGCCACCTTCCCGTTGCATCTGGAGCGATCGGGATTCACGCCGATGGTTTACGGTTCGCTAATGTCGCTGAACGGGCTGCTCATCATCGTCATCGAGTTGTGGGTCACGACGGTGACGCGGCGCCTCCCGTCGTTGATCGCGCTCGCCATCGGTCTGCTGCTCAACGGCATCGGCTTCGGGGCCATTGGTATTGCGGGGAGCGTTCCGGCGTTGGCGGCGACTGTCGTCATCTGGACCTTCGGCGAGATGGTCTACTCGCCCGTCGGGTCGGCCTACATCGCGGACATCTCCCCGCCCGAGCTGCGCGGCCGCTACCAGGCGGCGTACGCCTTCACCTACAGCTTCGGCCTCATGCTCGCGCCAATCGGTGGCACTTTGTTGTACAGCCTCAGCCCCTCGGCGCTCTGGCTCAGTTGTCTGGTGCTATGTGTCGTGGCGGCCGCCTGGCTGACACGGGCATGGCTTCGCGAACGTGTCAGTCGGGACGGAACGGCCGTCGACGACCGCGAGAAACCACGTCGTGGCGGACAAGCCGGCACTGCCAGCGGACTAGCCTGAACGAGCTCGATCCGCAACACGGCCAGGGCGACAACGCTCCCATTGCTATTTTTCTAGCATATGCTACTTTCGTAGCAGTCGCTGCGAAACGCACTTCGCCCTTTGCCGTATGGAGCAGGCATGGCACACGACGATGCGGTCCACCTCAGCCGTCGCGAACGGCAGATTATGGATCATCTCTTTCGTGTTGGTCGCGCGACCGCGGCCGACGTGCTCGCGGAGATGCCCGACCCGCCGAGCTATTCCGCCGTGCGCGCCATGCTGCGCACCCTCGAGGACAAGGGACACGTCAGGCACGAGGAGGAAGGCCGCGCCTACGTGTACCTCCCGACAACGCGTCGCGAGAATGCTCGCCGCACCGCGCTGACGCACCTGCTGCGCACCTTCTTCGATAATTCCGCGGAGCAAGCCATGGCCGCATTACTCGACCTGAAAGGCACGAAGCTGAGCGAGGCCGAGCTGGACCGGATGGTGGAGCGCATCGAGCTAGCCAAGAGGGAGGGGCGTTGACCATGACGAGTGTTGTGCATCTTCTCACATCACCGGCCGCCGCGGCGGCTAGCGTTCTCCCCCTGCTTGCCGACGCGGCCATCAAAGGCGTCGTCATCTTCGGCATCGCCGCGGTGGCCGTCCTATTCTGCCGGCGCCGCTCGGCGGCAACGCGTCACGCCATCTGGGCGGGAGCAGTTGTCGCGCAGCTCGCGCTGCCCGGCTTCGCGCTCTTTGTTCCTGCCTGGCGTGTGCCGCTGGCCGATAGGTTGGCGGAGCAATTTGCGCGGACTCCGTCGCTGATCGCGCTTGCGTCGGATGACGCGCCGGTTCTTGTCAACGTCTCGACCTCTCCTGATGTCGTGGTGCAGGTCGAAACGCCGGAACCTGCGGAAGCGGCCGAGCCCGCGGAGCCGGCCGAACCTGCGGAACCGGCCGAGCCTGCGGAGCCGGCTGAAGCGATAACGGCGTCCAGCCGTGCTCTCGCTGGCGCGATCTCATCCGACATGCTTTCCGCGCGTGCAGCGGCGCGCGCGGAAGCGCACATGGCTCGTGCCGAGGCCCGGATCGCGCGCGCCGAAGCACGCATGGCCCGCGCCGAAGCTCGCGCCGCGGCGCGCGCCGCGATTGTCCATCACGGCATGGGCATGGGTTTCGGCAGCGGCCGCGGAAAGATGATCGTCGGGCATCCCGTGATGGCGATGCCAGCGACGATGGCGATGCCAGTCGCTTCGGTGGTGCCTCGCTTCATGCGCGGCCACGGCATCTCCTGGTGGCTGCGTGCCGCCGCCATCGTCTGGCTGCTCGGCGCTCTCGCCATCCTCGGCCGCTTTCTCGCCGGCACAATTGCCGTCTCGCGGCTCGCGCGGCGCAGCGAGCGTGTGGACGATGGCCGTTGGCTCTCGCTCACACAGCGGATCGCGACCCGCCTCGGCGTCGCGCGTCCAATGACGTTGCTCCGCAGTGCGCGCTTCGACGTCCCCGTGACGTGGGGTGTCGTCTATCCGGTGGTTCTGCTGCCCGACGAGGCGGATGACTGGACGGACGAGCGTCGCCGGTACGTGCTCGTGCACGAGATGGCGCACGTGAAGCGCGTCGATGCTTTCACGCAGTTGGTGGCGCAGCTCGCCATCGCTCTGTTCTGGTTCGATCCGCTGGTGTGGATCGCGGCGCACCGAATGCGTGTCGAGCGCGAGCACGCGTGCGATGACTACGTGCTCCGGGAGGGCACGCCAGCCTCGACGTATGCCTCCGATCTCCTGGACATGGTACGCTCGTTAGGTGTTCGCGGTCGCGCGGCCCAGCCGGCGTTTGCGGCACTCGCGATGGCACGACCGGGCGAGCTCGAGACGCGTATGGAGGCGATTCTCGATCCCGAGCAAGATCGTCGTTCCCTCTCGCGAGCGTCCACGCTCGGCCTCGCACTCTGTTCGCTGCTGCTGCTCATCCCGTTGGCCGCTTTCCGGCCGTTCGGCGCGAGGCCTCAGCTGCCCGGAGATTGGAGTCCGGACATGATCATGGCCTCTACCTCGGAGATGCCACCGATTCCGCCCGTGCCAGCGATTCCGGCGATTCCGCCGATTCCGAGCATTCCCGCAATTCCGGCAATCCCGTCGACGGCTGAATTCACTGGACAAATGGCCAAGGTGGCGGCGCAGCTCGAGGTGAGTCGTGCCGCGCTTGCCGCGGTGCAGGCGAATGCTGCGACGATCGCGTCCTCGATCGCGCCGGCGGTCGCAGCGAGCAGCGTGACGTCGCACGCGTCGTGGAACGAGCAATCGTGCAGTTCGGTCTCGCTGCACCGGAGCGGCTCGTCTACCTCGATTCACTCGTCGAGCGACGAGGACGACAGCAGCTTCCAGTACATCAGCTCCAGCTCGGGGCGCTGCCTGCAAGTGGCGGTCTGGGGGAAGGTGGAGTTCTCGCCCGACGAGCGCGAAGTCACGCGCGTGAGTCGCGACGGGCGGTTGTACGTGCGCGAACGACGGAACGACTCGGATCGCGAGCTCACTGTGACATCCGATGACGGTGACGAGCCGCGCTTTGCATACAGCGTCGACGGCGAGCGGGCCAACTACGAGGAGGACGGCCGAGCATGGCTGTCGAATCTGCTGCCCGAGGTGCTCCGCGAGAGCGGCCTCAATGCTCGGCAGCGCGTCTCTCGGTTGCGCCGCGACGGTGGTGTCGCCGCCGTGCTCTCGGATATCTCACGCACGCAGAGCACGAGCGCGAAGCGCGCCGCGTACGAGGCGCTTCTGAAGAGCGGCAATCTGTCGGACGACGACGAGGCGCGTATCGCTCGTCAGGCGGGCAACGATCTGTCATCGAGCGACGGGGAGTTGCGGGCGGTACTCGCCGCAATGGGTAAGCAGGGGCACGTCGGACCGCCGATGGCAGAGGCGATCGGCGCCGCCGTCGAGCACATGAGCTCCGATGGCGAGAAGCGCGCGCTGCTGCAGCAGTACGCGATGCAGGGCGATCGCGACATGCTGCTCGTCGCCATTCGGCGCGCGAGCTCGATCGGCAGCGACGGCGAGAAGTCGGAATTCCTCAAGTCCACCGTCGCGCGATATCTCGCCGACGACGACGAGGCGTTGCGCAGCTCCTTTTTCAATCTGACGGAATCGATTTCGTCGGACGGCGAGAAGCGGGAGGTTCTCATGTCGACGCTGCCCTACGCGCAGCGGCCAACAGTGCTGTCGTCGGTACTCGACCGCGCTCGGCAAATCAGCTCCGACGGCGAGAAGAGTGAGCTGCTCATCGCAATCCTCCATCGCCGCTGCGTCACCACACCGCAGCTCAAGGACTCCTTCATGCGCACGACACGCACGCTGTCGTCGGACGGGGAATACCGTCGCGTGATGGAGGCGATGATGGAAGCCAACAAGTGATCCGGTGAACGGTGGATGGTGGACGGTGGATTAGGAATCGTGGCGCTGCGCGCCGCCTTTCCATTTTACCGTCCACCGATCACCGACCTACGCCACCAGCGCTTCGCGCACCTTTCGAATCAACGTGTCGAAGGTGAAGGGCTTGTCGAGAAACATCGCGCCGGGCTCCATCACGCTCTGACGCAGCACCGCATCCTCGGTGTAGCCGGACATGAAGAGCACGCGAGACGTCGGGCTCACGTTACGGAGTCGCGACGCCAGCTCCTTACCACCCATTTCGGGCATCACGAGATCGGTGAGAACGAGCGCGATCGGTTCCTGTCGCCGCTCGAGCACACGCAGCGCCTCGGCTCCGTTGGAGGCCTCGAGGACGATGTAGCCATTGCGCTCGAGAATGCGTCGCGCGATTCGCCTCACGTTAGGTTCGTCTTCGACGAGGAGGATGCGCTCCGGCGTGCCGGGGAGCGACGCGTTCGCGTCGCGCTCGGCGTCCATGGATTTCGGGGCTCCTGAAACCGCGGGCAGGTAGATCTTGAAGATCGTTCCGCGATCGATCTCGCTGTAGACCCACACGTAGCCGCCGCTCTGCTTCACAATGCCATAGACCGTGGAGAGGCCCAGGCCCGTGCCCTGACCGACGGGTTTGGTGGTGAAGAACGGCTCGAAGATGTGTGCTTGCGTCGCCTTGTCGATTCCCTTTCCCGTGTCGCTCACCGTGAGGAGTACGTAGGGGCCTGGATTGGCGTTCGCGTGCATCGGCGCATAGCCCTCACCGAGAGTCACGTTCGACGTCTCGACCGATATCCGGCCGCCGCGCGGCATGGCGTCGCGTGCGTTCACGACGAGGTTGACGATCACCTGCTCGAGCTGTCCCGCATCGGCGTTCACGAGGGCGAGCTGCGGATCGAACCGCGTGACGAGCTGGATGTCTTCCCGCAGCAGCCGGCGGAGCATTTTCTCGAGATCGCCCGTCAGCGCATTGAGGTCGAGGACGTGGGGCTGCAGCACCTGGCGCCGGCTGAACGCGAGCAGCTGACGCGTGAGGCTCGACGCGCGGTTCGCCGCGTTGAGTATTTCCTGAACGTCGGCGGCGTGGGGACTCTCGCGCGGGAGGTCGGCCATCACCATCGCGCCGTAGCTCGTGATGACGGTGAGCAGATTATTGAAGTCATGCGCGATGCCTCCGGCCAGCTGACCGACCGCTTCCATCTTCTGTGCCTGCTGGAGCTGCGCTTCCAGCCCGCGTCGCTCGGTCGTCTCGGCGACGAACATGCCGATGCCTAACGGTGGACCGTCGCCGACGGCCACCGGGAAGAAGATCGCGCGCAGCTGCCGCTCGATCGCGCGCCGTCGTTCGCCGGAGCGGAGC
>Ga0207664_10002377_pt1 | contig 12440 bp, 12 predicted proteins | sample LARL83metaG_FD_184349 | JGI IMG/M metagenome (GOLD analysis project Ga0207664, IMG submission 184349) | Corn, switchgrass and miscanthus rhizosphere microbial communities from Kellogg Biological Station, Michigan, USA - LAR L8-3 metaG... | ecosystem: Host-associated > Plants > Roots >...
GACGATACGGTAACTGCGTCTGTGTTCGGCAACAGCGGCGACATCGCCACCGGCGGCGGCTCGTCCGTCTCTAACGACGCGAGCATCATTGAGGCGGGACCGGACAATTCCAATGGCTACGAGGGCTGGTCGGCGAAGGGAAGCACCCCGACTGGGATTGGTTTCGACCACGGCACGGTGGTCGTCTACGTCAAGTGCCTGACGACGCTCCAATGAGTGCGTTGAGAGCGTGAGAACAAGCTGGGAGAGCGGGGCAACCCCCCACCCTCACGGCGGGTACGGCGCACAGTGAAAGTCGGGCGGGTCGACGTGTATGCGGCCCGCCCGACTGGATAGTTCTTAGTGCTCGAAGGCCAAGACGACTTCAGGCAATTGATGTACCACGCCGTCAGGGGTCGTGTAGATGCTGATTTGGCTGCTCGTGTAGATGATCGCCGCCTTGTCCGTGAGCGGGTCCTCAGCGACCTCAAACAGATCGAGCAGTTCGCGGTTTGCGTTCCCGGCGCAGGCCGAGCCCTGGGTGCAGACGGCGCCTACGCGGTTCGGCGTGTTGCTGACAAGGCTGTCGATCGACCAAGAACCGCCGCTGAACTGGGAGTCGTAGGTGTTCCAAACGGCCGAGGTGTCGTCCTGCGCGGACGTCGAGCCGTAGAACACGACGTCGACCTTCCCGTCCCGTGCGGCGACCCACGGCATGAGAGTCGTCGCGAGATCCGCCGCGCCGGTCGAGACGTCGGTCGGGTCGCTCCAGGTCGTGCCGTGGTCGGTCGAGTCCGACAACCACACGGTGTGCGAGTCCGTCCACACGGCGTAGACCGTCCCCGTCGTCTGATCGACGGTGAGCGACGGGAAGATGTTGTCGAGGGATGACCCGACGGGCGCACTGTGAACCAGGTTCGCCTCCCAGTGCCTGCCCCCGTCGGTCGAGCGCGAGACGAAGATGTTGTTGAAGTCGGAGGAATGACCCTTCGTCTGCGGCGCGCCCGCGTCATAGATGTCGTAGAGGTAGTTGCTGCTCGGCCTCGGGTCGGCGACGATCGGGCCGGCCTGGTTGTTGAACGTGGAGCTGCCGGTACTCCCGCCGTTTCCGACGATCGGGGAGGAGACCTGGTGCCACGTCCGCCCGTCGTCGGTTGACCGCTGCACGTGAATGAGGCTGCTGTTGCCGGAGTCGTGGTACGAGACCCAGACCGTCGTGCCGTGGTGCGTGATCCAGGGCCGGTCGGAGTTCGTCTGATCCAAGACCGTGTTCGTGCAACTAGACCTGTCAGTCGGGTCGGGGCAGCGCGTGACGTCCACGCCGAACTGCGCCCGGTTGAAGTTCGGATTGGGAATGACGTTCAGTTCGGCGAGCAACATCGTCCCTGCCGAGGTGAACTCAATGTCGGCGTCCTCGTCGCCGAGCGTCAGCCGGTTCCCGTGGCTCGGCACTACCTGGTTGAACCCGCCCAGGTACGTCGGTGTCGACCCGAACGCGCCAGTCCACACGTTGACCTGGAACGGCAGCCAGCCGAGCCCGTCTACGGCCATCGTTCCGTCATTTGCGAACGCGATCGCCGGCTCGCTGTTCCCACTGCTGTTCGACGGAGTCCCAGAACCGGCGAACGCAGGCCCAATGGTCAATCCCGACCCCGTTGGATCCCACGTGCCGAACAGCGTCGTGTTACTGAACGACGGTGTCGACGCTCCAGCGGCTGAGGCTGTCAGAGCAACTGCGATAACAACGAGAGCAAGTGGCGCCCAAAGACGCGCTTTAACCCGCATAACCATCCCCCTTCGGATAGGACTGGCATCGAGGCTATACCCCAGACACGTGCCTGGGCGTGGTCGCGGCGTTGTTGTTGCGGCTGATTCTCCTCGTCTAGTGTTCCCTGGACCGAGGGGAGGTCTTGGTGGCTGAGGTCATCTTCGATGAGGTGACGAAGGTCTACGACGACGGCACGAAGGCCGTCGACTCTCTTGCGCTCGAGATTTCCGACGGAGAGTTCATGGTGCTGGTCGGCCCGTCCGGCTGCGGCAAGACGACCGCGCTACGCATGGTCGCCGGGCTGGAGGACATCTCCCAGGGCGTCGTCCGGATCGGCGAGCGGGTCGTCAACTATGTCCCCTCGCGCGACCGAGATATCGCGATGGTCTTCCAGAGCTACGCCCTCTACCCGCACCTGTCCGTCTACGACAACATCGCGTTCGGGCTCAGGGTCAAGAAGATGCCGAAGGCGGAGATCGACCGGCGTGTGCGCGACGCCGCGCAGGTTCTTGGTCTAGAGCCGTTTCTCAAACGCAAGCCCCGCGCGCTCTCCGGCGGTCAGCGGCAGCGGGTCGCCATGGGAAGGGCGATCGTTCGCGAACCGTCGGCGTTTCTCATGGATGAGCCGCTCTCGAATCTCGACGCGAAGCTGCGCGTGCAGATGCGCGCGGAGGTGAGTCGGCTCCAGCGCGACCTCGGGACAACGACGATCTACGTCACCCACGACCAGATCGAGGCGATGACGATGGGAGATCGCGTTGCCGTGATGCGCAAGGGCGAGCTGCAGCAGGTTGCGGATCCCCAGACCCTGTACGACGAGCCGGTCAATCTCTTTGTCGGGGGCTTCATCGGCTCGCCGGCGATGAACATGATCGAGGCGAGAGTGGTGCGCGCGAACGGCGGCTTCGCGCTCGACGTCGGCAGGCAACGTATCGGGGTCGACGAGGCGACGCTCGCAAGGCGCCCCGCGTTGCGGTCGTACGAGGGGCGCACGGTGATCCTGGGCGTCCGGCCGGAGGATCTCGAGGATGCGTCGCTCGAGCCGGATGTGCCGGCCGATCGCCGCCTGCGGGGTGTCGTCGAGCTGCGGGAGGCGCTCGGCTCGGAGCTGATGGTTCATTTCACGGTCGAGGGCACCCAGCTCGCCTTGACCGAGGATGTGAAGGAGCTTGCGCGGGACGCCGACGTGGCAGTCGTGCCCGAAGCGACGGGAGGTAGCGCAGTTTTGGTCGGCCGCTTCAGCGTGCGCTCGGGCATCGAGGAGAGCAAGCCCGTCGAGGTCGCCGTAGATACGCGATCCCTTCACTTCTTCGACCCCGAGACAAGCAAAGGCATCTACGAGGAAACAAGTAATGACGAACAAGGAGGGACACCGTGAGAACTGACCGGAAGCTGGTTATCCGGGTCGTGGGAGGAGTCGCGCTCGTGGCGGCGCTTGCAGCGGTCGTGGCCGTCTTCGCCGGCGCGAGTCAGGCTGGAGCGAAGAGGACGCGGGTCAACGCAAGCGTCACAGGGAGCGTCCAGTTCTGGGGCATTTGGTCCGCGAATGAGCAAACCGCGTTCCAGAAGGTGATCGCTGGCTTCAACCAGAAGTATCCGAACGTCAACGTCACCTACACGTCGAAGGGCAACAACATGCCCACGGAGCTGGCGACGGCGATCGCCGGAGGCAATCCGCCCGACATTGCCGACGTAGCCCAGCCGGGTCTCGTTAAGCAGTTGGTGCAGCAGCACCATCTGAAGCCGATCACGTATGCGAAGAAGGTCATCTCCAAGAACTTCGCGCCGGCCTGGGTCAAGCTCGGCGTCGTCAACAAGAAGCTCTACGCGCTTCTCTACAAGGCCTCCAACAAGTCGACCCTTTGGTACAACGTCCATTCCTTCAAGCAGGCTGGCGTCAAGGGGCCGAAGACGTGGTCGAATCTCTTGAAGGACGCGAAGACAATCAAGGCCTCGGGAACGCCGGCGTACTCGCTTTGCGCATCGAGCGGCTGGACGCTCACCGACCTGTTCGAGAACATCTATCTCCGGACGTTCGGGCCGGCGAAATACAACAAGCTCTCGGCCCACAAACTCAAGTGGACCGACAAGTCGGTCACGAAGGCGCTCACGGAGATGCGGCAGATCATCGGCAGCAGCTCCAATCTGTACGGCGGTAGGAACGGCGCCCTCCAGACCGGCTACCCGCAGTGCGTGGACTACGTCTATTCGACGCCGCCGAAGGCGGCAATGGTGATCGAGGCCGACTTCGTCGCCAACGAGATCCTTCAGGCGACGAACGCCAAGCCCAAGAAGGACTTCAACGTCGTCCCGTTCCCCGCGATCACCAAGGGCGCGGACGCCAGTGCAATCGAGACCAGCGGTGACGAGATCATCACGTTCCGCGACACCCCCGCGATCCAGGCGTTCATCAAGTATCTCGCCACGCCGAAGGCGGCCGAGATCTGGGCCAAGCTCGGCGGGTTCGGCACCGGCAACCTGCACGTGCCGGCGAGCGTCTACCCGGACTCGATCACCCGTGCAACCGAAGCGCCATTGACGAAGGCCAAGGCGGCCGTGTTCGACATGTCCGACGAGCAGCCCGCTGCGTTCGGTTCGACCACGGGTCAGGGCGAGTGGGGGCTCTTCCAGAAGTTCCTACAGGACCCGAGCAAGATCAAGAGCATCCAGAAGCAACTCGAGGCGGCGGCCAAAGCGGCGTACAAGTAGTCGCTTGACCGACGCCTCGATCACGGCGGAGCTGCCCGAGAGGGTGGCTCCGCCGGGCCCCGCCTCAGGCCGGAGGCCCTCCCGCTACCGGGCAGGGGCGCTCTTCCTCCTGCCTGCGTTCGTGCTGCTTGGCGTGTGGCTGATTTACCCGGTGATCTACACGATCGTCCGAAGCTTCTTCGGTCCGTCCGGGTACCTCGGTAGCTGGGTCGGGATCGACAACTACAAGAGCCTGTTCACGACGTCGACGCTCGTGACGGCGATCAAGAACAGTGCGATCTGGGTGGCGGTCGTGCCGGCCTTCGTGACCGCGATTGGACTGCTCTTCGCAGTCCTCATCGAGCGCATTCGCTGGTCGGTGGCGTTCAAGGTCGTCATCTTTCTACCGATGGCGATCTCCGCTTTCGCCACCGGCGTCACGTGGCGAATGCTGTACCTGCAGGATCCAAGTCAGGGCGCAATCAACGCGCTCGGCCGCAGTGTGTCGGACGTCGTTTCGGCTCCCGGCGTGCTTCCGAACGCGCTCCCCTCCACGAGCGGGTTGCAGCCGCGCGGCGGGGGATTGATCCTCAAGACGCCGCTCCACCCCGGTGGCGTCGCCCTGCTCGGGCTGACCGGGATCGCGCCCGCGGACATGCCGAGGGGATCGAGGCAGGCGGCCCAGCCAACCGCGAAGCCGGGGAACATCGAGGGTGTCGTCTGGCGCGACTTCAAGCCGGGCGGGGGAAAGCCGGGTGTGGTCGAGCAGGGTGAGACCGGCATCAAGGGGGTGACCGTCGAGTTGCACGACTCGTCCGGAAATGTCGTGCAGTCGGCGAAGAGCGCGGCGAACGGCACCTTCGATTTTGCGAACGCCAAGGCGGGCACCTACACCGCCGGGATCGGCGCGGCGACCTTCGCAAAGCCGTTCGGCGGCTACTCGTGGCTGGGGCCGCAGCTGATCACGCCTTCGCTGCTGATCGCCTACATCTGGATCTGGGCCGGCTTCTCCATGGTGGTGATCGCAGCCGGACTCGCCGCGATGCCCCGGGACGTCCTCGAGGCGGCTCGCACCGACGGCGCCGGCGAATGGCAGGTCTTCCGCCGCGTCACTGTCCCGCTGCTGGCCCCAGTGCTGAGCGTCGTTTTCATCACGATGATCATCAACGTCCTCAAGGTGTTCGACATCGTGATAGCGCTTGCGCCGGACTCATCACAGGCAAACTCCAGCACGATCGCCCTCGCGATGTGGCGGACGGCGTTCAGCGGGACCTTCGACTTCGGGACCGGCTCGGCGATCGCGGTCTTCCTCTTCCTGCTCGTCCTTCCGGTGCTCGCGCTGAACATCCGCCGGTTCCGGAGGGAGGTCTGATGGCGGCCGTTGGAGAGGCCGTCCGCCTTCCGGCGCCGCACGAGCGGACCTCCGCCCGGATTCTGCGCGCGCTCGCCAAGACGCCGCTCCAAATCCTGCTCGCGTTGATCGCAGTGCTCTGGCTCGTGCCGACCATCGGCCTGTTCGTCACCTCGATCGTGCCCCAGTCGGCGGTCAGCGCCGCAGGCTGGTGGAAGGTGTTCGCCCATCCGAGCCTGGCAACCTTTTCCAACTACAGCGCGCTCTTTCACAACGCGGGACTGACCGGTGCGCTGAAGACGACGGCATACATCGCCGTCGCCAACACCCTGCTGGTCGTGGTGGTCGGCGCGCTGGCTGGCTACGCGTTCGCCTGGCTCGAGTTCCCGGGCCGCGACTGGCTCTTCATCGGCGTGGTCGGCCTCCTCGTGGTGCCGCTGCAGATGGCGCTGATCCCGATGTTCAGGCTCTACGACATACTCGGCATTGGGGGCACGGTACTGAGCGTCGTCCTCTTCCATGCCGCCTTCGGACTGCCGTTCGCAATCTTCCTGCTGCGCAACTTCTTCGTCGGGATACCGAAGGACATCCTCGAATCGGCCCGGATCGACGGCGCGAGCGAGCTGAGGATCTTCGTGCGCCTGATTCTGCCGCTCGGCTTGCCGGCGATCGCGTCGCTCGCAATCTTCCAGTTCCTCTGGACGTGGAACGACCTGATCGTCTCGCTCACCTTCGGCGTCACACCCATCACGGTTTGGATCTTTAGCCAGATGCGCGAGTTCTCGTCAAGCCTCGACGTCGTCTCGACGGCAACCTTCCTCTCCCTTCTCGTTCCGCTTGCCGTCTTCTTCGCCTTCCAGCGCTATTTCGTCCAAGGGCTATTGGCGGGCTCGGTGAAGTGATGGCGCAGGTGGCTGTCGTCGGTTCCGGTCTGGCCGGATTCACCGCGTATCAGACGCTGCGCCGGACACTTTCGCCGGGGGAGATCGCAGTCTTCGGTACGGATGCCGATCCCGCCGCTGCTTGGCGGGTTCGAGCCGCCGCGATCCGGCAACGGCAGATGCGCTCCGAGAGTGACGGACACTGCCTGCCGACGACGTTCCCAGGGCTCGCTCCTCGCAGCGTCCGCCGCCGGCGCTCGCTGAAACCGCTGCTCGAGTCGGCGCTCGACCGCTACCACCCGACGGTGGACGAGTTCCTGGCCCACGTCGAGCATCTCCGTGAGCGGAGCGGCTGGGACGAGAGTCTCGTCCTGCGCACCGTCGAGCGACTGCGGGCGGTCGACGGCGGCTTCGAGTTGGACGGTGCGAAGTTCCCGCATGTGCTGCTCGCCCCTGGACACCCCGGCCTGAACGTTCCCGACGAGCTGCGTGACGACCCGCGCGTGGTGCACTCCTACGAGCCGCACGACTATGCCGCGACAGTGACGGTCGTCGGCGCGGGTCTCGCCGCTGCAACGGAATGGCTGAATGCGCTTGCGGCAGGCGCAGAGGTCGTGTCGGTGCGCCGCCGCGAGCCGATTCGTCGGCCGCTCAACGTCCCCCGCGAGTATTTCTCACGCCGCGGGCTTGCCGGCTACCACTGCCTCAGGGCGGCCGAGCGGATCGAGCGCCTGCGTGCGCTGACGGGCCCGTCCTACCCGGCGGGCCTCCAATGGGACGAGCCGCTCGAGCGCGCAGCACGGGAGGGGCAGTTCCGTGTGGAGCACTCGGTGAACGGCAGCGCTCAGGTGATTTGCGCGACGGGGTTCCGACGCGGCTTTCGGCACAACCGGCTGCTCGCAGATCTCGTCGCCGAGCACGACCTCGAGACGGCGGCCGAGTGGCTCGTCCTCGACCCGGACTCGACGGTGCCCGGCTTGAGTGATTCCACCCGGACGCTCGCGGTCGCGGGCGCGCCGGCACAGTGGGCGTTCCCCGCTGCCGACACCCTCGCGGGCGCGCGGTATGCCGCCCACCAGTTCCTGCGGAGGATCAAGGCGTGTCGTACACGCTGAGGGGACGCGTCGAAACTCGCCTGGCAGCGCTGCTCCTTGTGCTGCTTGCCGCATGCGTGCTCGCTGGAGCGCTCCACCGCTGGTGGCCGGTCGAGCTCGTCGCACTGATGGCGGCGGTCGGGCTCTTTTTCGATCTCGCGTTCTGGCACGGGCTGCTTCCGTACCAGCCCGCTTGGGCCGTGGTGCCAGTCGGCGCGGTCGAGCTCGCCGCGCTGTTGGCGATCGTCTACGGCTTCGGCCTGCACGCGCCGCTAGTGCCGGCGCTCGCGCTTTTCGTAGCAGGCTGGCTCGCGGCATTCGTCCTGGCACAGGCCGGCTTCCCGCTGCTTCGGCTCAGTTACTCAGAGGACGGCGGAGAGCTCGGCCGCGCCGGGCCGGTCGCCGCGGGGGCCGTCCTGCTCGCACTCATCGGTTCCGCGGCGACGTGGTACGCCCATCTGCCGCCGGTGGTGACGCTCTCCGCCGGTGTGCATCAGGGGCCGCTCGTGATTCGGCAGCGCGAGATCCTGCAGGGCAAGCCGGGGGCGGTCGTGCGCGGGGGGATCGTCGTCGTGCACGACGACGTCCAGATCCGCAACGTCACCGTCCTCGGCGGTATGAACGGGATCACCGTCGATGGCGTCAGCGGCACGGTCCTCGACAACGTGACGGTGCAGGGCGCGAAATCCGATGGAATCCATGTCCGCGCGGGCGGCGTGATGATCCGCGACTGCATTGTCGACATGCTCGGCAACCGATTCGGCCAGGGGATCGATATCTCGTTCAACATGAACATGGGGATGAGCCTGGTCGAGGGCTGCACAATTGTCGGGGGACAGCAGGGGATCACGACGCACTCCTCGATGACCGAGATCATGGGCAACCGCGTCAGCCGAACGAGTCAGCAGGCGATCGACGTCGACGAGATGTCGATGGGCACGGCGTCGGGCAATGTGATCAGGGACGCGCGCGGTGTCGGGCTCTATTGCAACGACCGCTCGATGTGCATGTTCGACCACAACACCGTGGTCGGCACCCGGCCGGACACTTCATCCGGGCTCCGAACACAGCGGGGCTTCGCTGTTCTCGCCAGTTTCCAATCGGAGGCGGATCTCTGGCAGAACCGGCTCGTTGCGAACCCCGTTGCGACGGGTGAGGTGTTGAACTCGACGATTCACATATCGCGTGGGCCCGCCTGGTGAGCTCAAGTGCGCCCGGAGACTGCAGCCGTGGCTGACCCGCTCGAGGAACTCCGGGCGCTGGCAGCCGCCGGACATGCACCGCGACCGCTGCTCATCCCCTACTTGGAAGAGGTTCGCCGCCGCGCCTACGCGATCACAGACCGTGAGGTGGCCGAACTGAAAGCCGCCGGAGCGAGCGAAGATGAGATTTTCGAAGCCACTGTGGCGGTCGCGATTGAAGAGGGATTGCGGCGGCTCGACTCTGCTGACGCGGTGCTCGGATGAGGCTCTCGGTCGTCGAGCAAGGGCATGCACCGGGTGAGGCCGCGCTGCTGGAGATCATCCGGAAGCGCAGCGGCCAGGAACCGCTCGAAGTGGTCAAGACCCTCCTCTACCGCCCCGACCTCTTCGGGCGGCCGTTCTCCGAAGCGCTCGATCACGCAATGCGGGGCCCTTCGGAATGGAGTCCCGGCGAGCGAGAACTCTTCGCGGCGTTCACCTCGCTCCTCAACCAGTGTCCCTTCTGAACGGGGTCCCACGGCGCGGTCGCGTCGTATGCACTCGGCGAGGAGGTCTGGGATGCCGTAGTCACCGACTGGCGATCAGCGCCTCTCCGTCCGAAACTGGCGGCCACCCTCGTCTTCCTCGAGAAGCTCACCTTGCGTCCCGACGAGCTCGATTCGGCCGATGCCGAAGCAGCACGCAGAGCGGGCGTCTCCGACGACGCACTCCGTGATGCCTCAACGGTGTGCGCTCTCTTCAGCATGATCGTTCGACTCGCCGACTCGCTCGGCTGGCAGGTTCCAAGCCCTGCGTCCCTCCACGCACGAGCGCCGGCCATGCTCGGCGGTGGGTACCGACTCGACGCCGTTGGCTTACGCTGAGTCGTGATCGTCGGTGCCCAGCCGGGCGTCGATTTCGCCATCGACGCTCTGCGGTCACGAGCAGCGTTTCGACGAGCGCGGCAAACCGGACGAGGTCGCTGCGCTCCGGAGCTTCGCGGTTCAACCCGCCGCCTACTCGCTCTTATGGAGGGCTTCTGCAGCGCGCCCGATCTTCTCAACAACCAGGTACGTCCGAGTTTGGTCGACGACCTGTTCTACCTGCACGTCCTCGTGGCCCGGAACGACGAAGAACAAGAGCGGGTTTGAGCGAACACGCTGGTAGACGGCGGGCTCGACCTCGAGCGTATCCAGGCAATGCTTCTTGCTGCACTCGCAGAGGATCGTTAGCGTCTCGGGTTGCCCTAGTGACTCCTCAAGCTTTTCGATCTGGCGGTTGACCTCCTGGAACAATCGTTCGTTCCGGGCCACTCTTTCCTCGCGTGACTTCATAGGAGGGGCCTCTCCGCAGAGCCTGGATCTACACCTGTGTAGGCGCGCAGCAGTCTCGCGCCTTGAAGTCTTCTTAGGAGGTCATGCGACTTCTTAACTGCGGCGCTGACGGTGCGGTTTGCGTCGATCGCGCACACGACCACGGGGCGCTTGACGAGCTGACCGGCTTTAGCTCCCGTGACGATGGCTGGCCCCCGGTGCTGAAACGTCAGTTTGGCGCGAGTCCGGTGGTGTCGATCTCGTCCAGCCGATCCGGTTGCTCGCCTTGGTGGGCGCTGCGGTAGAGCGTTGCGCGCGCGGCGCGGTTTTGGAGCTGGACTTCCCCGAGCGAGTTGAGGAAGGTGGGCTGCCGGATGAGCTTCCAGTCAGTTCCGGAGCGCGGGACGCCTGCCATCGGGGTTGGCCCCTCAACTTCTAGCCGTCCTCTGCCTCTCGAACGTGGGGCGGAGGGGGCGCGGCGGCCGGCTCGTAGATGTGCCCGAGATCGTGGTTGAGTTCGTCGGCCCGTATAGACAAGTCCTCGGCTTCCGCCGTGCGGCGCTGCGGTGAACGCGTGCTCGGGGTCGAGACGCCGGGCCTGCCCGTGCGAGCGCCTAGCCGGGCTCGCGCGCGTTCAGCCACGACGACTGCCCCGTAGCCGGCCGCCGCCGACAACACGCAAATGAACGCCGCGGCGAGCGACCACATGATCCAGACGGCTGCAAAGCCGAACGCCACCGCACCGCCGAAATATCGCAACCCGCCACCCACCGCCGACCTCCTGTCGTGAAGTCTTGCCCATGACGATTCACGGCTAAGCCACGGAAACCTTCAGGCGGTAGGAGGCCACGTCTGGCCCGGGCGCGCGTTCTCTCACCTGAACATGCGCTGGCTCCAGCGCCAGCGGCTCACCGCTTGTAGGTTGCGTGGCTGGGGGGTCGGCCCTGGATTCGTAATACCCGGCCTTGCTCCGGCGTCTAGCGCGCGGCTTCTTTCAGGGCGGTTCCGGGATCTACGGTCCCGTCGAGTACGAAGGCGGTGTCGGTGTTTTTGGCGAACGCGAAGACGCAGGTCCTACTGGCGCGGCCGTCGGCCTAGGGCGGCTCGACCTGTACCTGGTTCTTGCCGTGCTTCTTCGCGCGGTATAGCGCCCGGTCCGCGGACTCGAGCAACACGTCGATCTCGAGATCGGTGGTCGCGGCGACACCCGCGCTCGCCGTGATCCCGTGAGGGTCGATGCGGCCGTCGGCGAACTCGGCGTCTGCGAGCGCGGTGACGAAACGCTCGGCGGCTTCGCGGGCCCCGGCCAGGTCCGTCTCGGGCAGCAGAACAGCAAGCTCCTCGCCACCCAGTCGGGAGGGGAGATCGATCTCACGGAAATGCTCGCGTAGTACGTCGGCGACGTCGCGCAGGATGCGATCGCCGGTCGAGTGGCCGAAGGTGTCGTTGATTCGCTTGAAGTCGTCGAGGTCGACGAGCGCTACGGCGAGCGGCCGACCCGAGCGGCGCGCCCGCACTAGCTCGGCCACGGCTGCCTCTGTGAAGGCGCGCCGATTGGGAAGGCTTGTGAGGTCGTCGGTGCCCGAGCTGCGAGCGTCGCGCGCGAGCCGTCCGAACGGGAGGAGCATGGGCCGCGCCAGGAGACGTGCGAGCAGGAGTAATGCGACGAACGTCACCGCCAGACAGGCTACGAGCAGACGATCTGAGTGGGCGACAGGCCCGTCGATTTCCGACGCGGGCGCGAACGCTGCGAGCCGTACCGGATCAGCCCCGCCGACCAGCTGTGTCTGGACGACGCGGTAGTCGACCCCGGCGATCGAGACAAACTGGGCGTGGGGCGGCACGCGGGCGCCCGAGACACGCGAGCTACCGGCGAAAACTCGGCCGTCGCGAACGAACAGGATCCCTTCCCCGGAGGCCAGCGGTGCGGCGGCGCGGAGGCGCGCGAGCACGGCACCGTCGAGCGGGAGGGTGACGGCGACGATGCCGTCGACCTTGCCCCTTGTTAGTACGCGCACCTCACGTCGGAGCGACGGTCGGGTGGGCTCTGGGACGGCCCTGTTTCCGGAGACTGCCACGGCGCCCGGAACGGACGCCGTCAGGTGATCAAGGGCTTGCTCGTCTCTCGCCGCGAGCGCGCGCTGGAGCCGGGGCTCCGCCGCGAGTGCGGCGGCCCTGTCCTGGG
>Ga0207664_10002378_pt1 | contig 12440 bp, 13 predicted proteins | sample LARL83metaG_FD_184349 | JGI IMG/M metagenome (GOLD analysis project Ga0207664, IMG submission 184349) | Corn, switchgrass and miscanthus rhizosphere microbial communities from Kellogg Biological Station, Michigan, USA - LAR L8-3 metaG... | ecosystem: Host-associated > Plants > Roots >...
CGCAAGAACTACCGGCCGCTCACCGACGACGAAGTCTTCGGAAAACCGTTCAAGAAAGAGACGTAGCGCGTGAAGCGCGCCGCGCGCTCGCGATGACCTCTGCTGCCGCCTCGTAGCGTTCGAGCGACACGACGTACGCGCCGGCGACGCCGCGCGTCTGCGTCATCTCTTCGATGAGCTCGCGTGCGATCGCGATGCCTTCGGCCGCTTCGTCTTTGGCGGTCCTGAGACGTTCGCGTAGGCGCTCCGGGATCAGCATGCCCGGGATCTCGTTGTGGAGGTACTCGGCGTGCGCGTGTCCGCGTAACGGCAGAAGGCCGACGATGAGCGGGATGCCGGCCTCGGATGCGCGCGCGAGGAACGGCGCGAGCGTCGCCGACTCGAACACCGGTTGCGTGATCGCGAAGTCGGCGCCGGCTTCGATCTTCTCGAGAAGGCGCGCGTTCTCGGCATCGAGGTCGCGCGGCAGCGCGTTGACCGCGGCGCCGATCCGAAAACGCGTCGGCGAGCCCATCGGCGTTCCCGCATGGTCGAACCCATCGTTGAGCATCCTCAGTATCTTCGTGAGCCCGAGCGCGGTGACGTCGAACACCGACGTCGCTTTGGGGAAATCGCCGACGTTGCTCGGGTCGCCGGTGAGCGCGACGATCGCCGTGATCCCGAGCGCCGCCGCGCCGATGAGGTCGCTTTGCAAGCCGACAAGATTGCGATCGCGGCACGAGACGTGAAGCACGGCCGCGAGCCGCGTCTCGCGCATGACGAGATACGCCGCAGTCGCGCCGGACATGGCAGGCCGCGGGCTCGCGTTGTCAGCGATGTGCAGCGCGTCCGCGCCGGCGTCGGCGAGCATTCGCGCTCCCTCGAGCATCCGCACGGTGTCGGCACCGCGTGGCGGCGCGATTTCGGCCGTCGTGACGAATCGCCGCCCGAGGTCGCGCTCGAAGGTCGTCGCCGCGGTCTCGGAAGGTCTCGACGGCCGATCGCTTGGGGCGCGGCTCTTGACCTCGACCGATGACCGCCTTGTGCGCTCGCTCCGAATCTTGCCGACGACTTCGGGCGCCATCGCCGCGATGTGCGCCGGCGTCGTGCCGCAGCACCCGCCGACAATCGTCACGCCGAGCTCGACGAAGGCGCGAGCGAAGCGCGCGAAATACTGCGGCGTCGATCCGTAGACAGTGCGATCGTCGACGCGCCGCGGGTATCCCGCGTTCGGCATGACCGAAATCGGACAAGCGAGATCGGCGACGATCGGCGCGAGCGCATCGTAGACCGCTCGCGGTCCGACGGCGCAATTGATGCCGACAGCCTCCGAGCCCGAGGCGAGCAGACGCCGCAACGCCGGGAGGAGTTGATCGCCGTCCGGCGTGCGTCCGTCATCGACGACGGAAAGCGAAACGAGTATCGGCAGATCCGGCGCGGCGCCTTTCGCGGCAGCGAGCGCGATGAGCGCTTCTTCAAGACCGCCGAAGGTTTCGAGGAGCAGCAGATCGGGCCGCGCGGAAGCGACCGCGAGCGCGTGCTCGGCGAAGACGTCGAACGCCTCCACGCGATCGACGCTGCCGATCGGTCGCAGGAGCGCGCCGATCGGTCCGATTGAGCCTGCGACGTACGCGCGCCCAGCTGTGGCGCGGCGGGCGATCTCGACACCCGCGGCGTTGATCTCGGCGACGCGACCCGCGGCTTCGTGCGCGCGCAATTTGAGCCGATTCGCAGCGAACGTGTTCGACTCGACGATCTGCGCGCCCGCGTCGACGTACTCGCGGTGCGCGCTCTCGACCATCTCGGGTGCTGCGACGTTGAAGAGCTCGACGCACGAGGTCGACGCGCTGCGAGCGAACAGCAGCGTGCCCATCGCGCCATCCGCGAGAAGCACGCCGCGCTGCCATCGTTCGACGAGCGCTTCCATGTGCGCGACGTTGCGCGATTGCGCGGCGGGACCCTGCGCCGTGCGAGGATGCCTCAGGCGACGGACCGAAAAGCGCGCTCTCATGACTCCCGCCGGCAACGCGCGCGGACCGTCGATCTTCGCATCCGTCGACCTCGAAGGCTGCGCGACGCTCGTCCATTGGGATGAAGTGCGGCCATCGGCCGACGCGGCTTACGAACGCGCGCGACGGCTCATGACGGCAGAAGTCGAGGCGGCGTTGCGCGGCGCGTTCGATGCCGGCGCGTCGAATGCGGTCGTCAACGACTCGCACTCGGTCATGCGCAACCTCTTGCTCGAAGAGCTCGACCCTCGGGTGAAGGTCGTCTCGGGCCGCTTGAAACCGCAGTTCATGCTCCAAGGCATCGAAGGCTGCGACGCGGCCTTTTTCATCGGCTACCACGGTGCGATCGGCGACGCGCAGGCGGTGATGGGCCACACGTATAGCCCGCGCATCATCTTCGAGTGTCGTCTGGGCGGCGAGCCCGTTGGCGAGACGACGATCAACGCTGCGTTGGCCGGTCACTTCGGCGTGCCGGTCGCGCTCGTCAGCGCAGACCAGACGACGCTCGACGAGGTGCGCCGCAATCTGCCGTGGGCCGTGACCGTCGAGACGAAGCAGAGCATCGGCTACTATTCCGCCGACAGCCTGTCGCCGGCGTCGGTCCGCGGCTTGCTCGAAGAAGCGGGCGCGGCGGCCGTGAAGCGGCTGCCGGAGATGCGGCCCTTCATCATTCGATCGCCGATCGAGATGGAGATCGACACGCTCCGCACGTCGCAAGCGGATATGCTCGAGCTCGTCCCCGGAATGCGACGGGTCGGCTCGCGATGCGTATCGTATCGCGCAGATGACTTCGCCGCGATCTATCGTGCGCTCATGGCCGTCATCTACCTCGGCGCGGCGGCATAGATGCGCGAATCGACGCGAGCGCTGCTGCTCTTCGGTATCACGATCGTCGTGGGGATCCTGACGTACGTCTATTTCTTCCATCCGTTCATGCTCGAGCAGCCGCAAGTGCAGCGCGTCATCACGGCGAACAGCACCTGGTCGGTGACGATGCAGGAATACCTGATGCACGGGCCGCTTTCGGGCGAGACGTATCGCATCTCGAACGACAACGGGAAGACGACGATCTTCTATTCGGCGACGAACCGGGCAGGCACGGTGACGAAGGAATTCACGACGCCGCTCGTCGGACCGAGCGGCACGTTCCTGTTCGAGGATCTGCGGGCCAATGGGTTGTGGGAGCTCGACGACCGGCCGGTGCGTCCGAACCCTATCGATGAGTATATCATCGAGGTCGACCAGACGCTCGGCGACGAGGGCGGCAACCGCGCGTTCAGCTTCTCCGACCCGGCTTACTGGGCGTTGACGCACTCGAGGGAGTTCGATCTCCATCTGCCTTCCAAAGGCCCGATCGCCGGTAGCAACGGAACGACGACGGGCAGCCTCGCCGGTCGTTCCTTGCGCGAGCCGCGGTATTGGAAGATCGTACAAGAGATCCGTGGCTTCGGGCCGCCGTCGATCTTGGCCGCGCAGGCGAAGATCAGAAGCGAGCTCACGGCGACGCTGAAGCATCCGATACCTCCGAAATGAGTCAAGTCACGACCTCGCTCAAGGGCTTTTTGGCGCGCAATTGGCGCGCGCTCGCCATCGGGATGAGCGGCTTGGTCTTGATCATCGTCCTTCTATGGTATGTCACCGAGAATCCGAAGAACCAGCTGTGGGGTCCGACGGTGACGAGCGAGCCGGTCCGTCAAAAAGTTGTCGCTCTCACGTTCGACGATGGCCCGAACCCGCCGTATACGGATCGCATCGTCGACTACTTGCACGCCGCGCACGCGCCGGCGACGTTCTTCGTCGTCGGTGCCGCGGTGCAGGCACATCCGGACGTCGTCAGGCTCGAGGTGGCCGACGGCAATGCGATCGGCAACCACACGTGGGATCACGCGCATCTCGTCTTACTGAGCCGCGCGCACATCGAGCGCGAGCTGAAATCGACCGAAGATGAGATCCAAAAAGTGACCGGCGAGCAGACGAAACTTTTCAGGCCGCCGTTCGGCGCACGCGACTTCCGCGTGATCAGCGTGGCGCACCAACTCGGCCTACAAGTCATCATGTGGTCGGTGCCGTTGCCGGCCGATTGGAGACAACCGCCGCCGCGCGTCATCGCCGACCGCGTCATCAAGTATGTCAAGGACGGTTCGATCATCGTGCTCCATGACGGCAACAAAGGGCGCGGCGCCGACCGCGCTAACACGGTCGAAGCGACGAAGATCATCGTCACCGAGCTGCGGAAGAAGGGTTATCGTTTTGTGACGGTGCCCGAACTCGAAAAGCTCGGCTACACCGAGGGTGCGACGCCGCCCCCCGGCCCGACCGAATACGGCCCATTCTTCACTCCTCGATTGTAGCGTCCGGAAAAGGTCGTTCCGGAAAAGGAATGTAGCGGTCGAGCTTGAGCTCGACCGGAGACGAGGCTTCAACAGTAAGGTGATAGCGGTCGACCAGTGAAGGTCGACCGCTCCATATCAACTCTCTTGCAGGTTTTCGAAGCGGTGGCCGTGCCATTCGATCCAGCCGCCCCGGTGCCAGCCCGCGCCGGGCGAATGATGCGTATCGTGGATAATGCCCGAGCCTTTACCGTCAGGCACGAACTGGCCGGCGACCGCGATGACGTCGCCGGCATGGAGCGGCACGCGCGGCGCGAGATCGACGTTATCGATGACATCGATGCGAAGACCGTGTTCGGTGACGATCGGGAACGTCTCATGAAGCGCGTGTGTGCGACGACCAATGAAGTATCTCGGCTCGTCTGCGACCGTCCCTGCGACGACGACGTCTTCGACTCGATGCTCGGCAGCGGCGCGAGCGACAGCGTCGTCCGGGTAGCGGTCGAAAAGCGGCCCCGAGTCGATCGCGATCATATCGCCGGCGCTATCGCGCGCGGCACGACTGACGTCTAGGCCGGCTCGGCTTCATCTTCGGACGGCGCGATCGGATCCGCATGACGCCGCCCGCAGATCTCCTGGAACTGACACCGCCGGCAAAGCATGAGGTTCTCGGTCATAGGGAAGTTATCGATGTCGCCGGCGAGGTTGTTCTCGACGTCCGTCAAGCGGTCACGGACGTCGGCCGTGAAGGTCGAAATCCGACGCCGTGCCTCCTCGACGCTGTCGCGCAGATCGCCGTGCTTCGACGCCTCGCCGTAGCGCACGTAGACGACGTGCGCGGTGACCCGTTCGAGCGGCACTCCCATGCGCTCTGCCGCATACAAGCCGTAGATGGCCAGCTGCGCGACGTCCGCCTTCTCAGGTCGCCCGGTCTTCCAATCGACGACGTGGAGGCCGCCCGCGTCGTCCGCGACGACAAGGTCGGGTGATGCATAGACGATGATGCCGTCGACGACGATGCGCATCGCCGCGAAGTCCGACGAGTCGACCATGCGAAGCCGTTCTTTCGCGATGCCGAAAGCGCGCCGTGCGTAGATGTTCGACGCTAGGCCCGAAGTGCAATCGCGTACGAGTTCGAGCGTCTCATCGCGATGGCGTTCGTCGACGCCCGGGCCGTAGTAGTCCTCGAAGAGGTTCGCGTAATGTTTCGGGTCGTGGTAGCGCTCCCAATCGCGGTTGCGCGATTCGCGCATGCGTTTGAGCACGCGCCGTTCGACCTCGTCTCGGATCTGTTGTGCCGGTACCGCTCCGCCGGCCGCGGGGCGCATATGGAGGCGATCGCGAACGACGTCATGGAGCTCCTGGCCGACGAGCATCGACACGCTTTTCAATTTCTTCAGCCGGTACGCGAGCGCCGCGTCCTCCGGCGCCTCGGGCTCCCAACCACCCCAGAACCCGTAGTGCTGCCAATAGAATTTACGGGCGCAATCGTAGAAGACCTTATGTCGTGACCACGACCATGCGAATTCATTGCGGATCTCAGCCATCGTCGCGCTCGCCTTTGACATCGTCGTCGTCATCGAACTGGATGAGGCCCGAATCGAACTCGAGCAGGTCGAGGGCTTCATCGGCATCGGTCTCGGGCACGCACACGAGCGCCTGACCGCCGTACATCGATGTGCCGCCGCCGAGTCCGCCGAAGCCTTCGAATGCGAGGTCGCCCATCATCGGAAACGCACGCGCGTCGATGCCGTTGTCGCGAAGGAACGTGACGGCGAGCCCGTCGGCAAGGTCCGTCTGCAAGAACACCGCGACGAACTTCCCCTCGACGCGCTCCGGTGGATCGATGAGATGGCCCATCGCCTGCTACTCGGTTCGGCCGAAGAACGGCACCGCGATGTCCGACGCCTTGAACGCGAAGTAGCGCGGATGGGGATCGCCGCTCAGGGCTGCGGCGACCGGAACCCGCAAAACATCAGCGGCAAGCAGCGCCGGAGCGTCGGCGATCGGCACGAAGCGAACCTCGACGACCTTCGGATCGAGCGGCACGGGCTGCGCCGCCCGTACATCGCGCTCGTGCACCGAAAAAGTGCAGTTGACGACGTGGAGCCCGCGCCGCTCGTCGATCGACTCGCTCACGTATAGCAACCCTTCGATCTCGATCCCAAGCGACGTCTCCTCGCGGAACTCGCGCATGACTGCCTGGGCGATCGTCTCGCCGTCCTCTTGGCGGCCGCCGGGCAGCACCCACAGTGGCTTTGCCTCGTCATCGTATCGGCAGCGGACGAGCAAGACGTCATCGCCACGCCGCAGCAGACCGGTGCACAGCTGGATCGTCCTCACTTGGCAGATCGCTGGAGCAGCTTCGGCGTCCCCGGGGGATAGTTGGTCGGCCGCGTCTTCTGCCACTCGAGCGCTCGCGATGCGAGGTATTCGAAGTTCTCGTAAGCGGCGTCACCGGCGATCTCGCGCCGGATCTTGATCGCCTCGACGATCGAGTTCCACATCCCGACGACGCTATGCCCGGCAAGGTCCATGAACGCTTCTTCGCTCACGAGACCGTATTTGATGTAGACCCCGGTCTGCTCCCAAAGATCGGCGATCGCGAGTTCGGGATGGTCCGCCCTGCTCAGCGATCCGCCCTGGTGCAGTTCGGCGAGAAACGTCGGATCTTTCATTTTCGCCGGAAACACGTCGCGGAGCCACGCGAGCTTGCGCTGGAAATCCGGATCTTCGAACACGACGACCGTGTGCAGCAGGCCTGCAAGCTGGTTGCTCGAGCGCATGTGACGCAGCTGGATCAAGGCGGCCACCGCCGTGACGGCGATGACGACGAACGTGCCGACCGCGGCGAGAGCGCTGATGAGCTCGAGCGACATGCTTATCGAAGTGCCGGCAGGAGCGGCTTGAGGACCATGATCGCCGCGGCGACGAACGGCAGCACGAGCGCGATCGTGCCGAACAGCGTCCACTGATTCGACGCCGCGCGATACGCGTTCAGATCGCCTGATGTCGCGAGCGCGAGCAGCTTCCGCTGGCTGCGCGACAACGGACCGAACGCAATGCCCGCCAGCACGAAGAGCACGATGCCCCAGAGGATCCAGCCGGTCTTCAATATAGGAAGATCCGCCGCATAGGCGGCGCCGAGTCCGCCGACGACGATGAGGATGACGCCGGGAATCGTGAAGATGCGGTCCGCCTTGATGATGCCTTCCACCGTATGCGCGATGATCGCGGCGTTGTTCGTACGATCCGCCCATGCCTTCCAGAACACGCCGACGGTGATGTTGCCCAAGAACATGATGACCGCGATGACGTGGATGAGCTTGAACGCGAGATACATGATGCCTCCGAAACTCGACCGCGACGGCGACCGATCAGACAGCGGTCGCGAACGTCGGCTCGATGAGCGAGACGGGCACCGAGCCGTACGACAGCAGCCGGTCGTGGAACGCGCGCAGGTCGAAGCGCGAGCCGAGCCGCCGTCGCTCACGCTCGCGCAGCTCCATGATCTGCTGCTTGCCGGTGAGATACGACATCGGCTGCGTCGGCGACTGCGTGTAGCGGCGGACTTCGCCGATCGCGTTCGGACGTTCGAGGTGCGCGACGCCGACGAGCATCTCGACCGCCTCGTCGAACGTCATCTGGCCCGTGTGGAGCTTGACGTCGATGACGACGCGGCACGCGCGCCATAACTGGTCTTTCAATTGGAAGAGCCGCGTCCGGGGATCGTCGGTCATGCCTTCGTCAAGGACGAGCTGCTCGCAGTAAAGCGCCCAACCTTCGATGAGCACCGTGTTCTCGAGCAGTTTGCGCACGAGCGACTTCGCTTCATTCGCGCGCACGAGCTGCAAGTGATGACCGGGATATGCTTCGTGGACGTTCGTCAAGAGCATCGCATGGCGGTTGTGCCCGAGCATCTGCTCCGCCCGCTCCTCGACGGGTAGTCGCTCGTTCACAGGCGTCACGTAGTACAGGCCGGTCTGTCGCGACTCGAACGGTCCCGGCGGCATGTATGCGGCGTATGGCACCGTCGGTCGCATGAAGAGCGGCGTTTCGACGACCTCAAGCACCTCGCCGGGCGGCATCGTCGCGAGCCCGCGATCGATGATGAAGCGCCGCGCTGCGTCGACGCCGGTTCGATATTCTGCGAGCAAGTGCCCTTCATCGGGATGGTCCGTGCGAAACGATTCGATGAGCTGCGTCCACGCCTTCGACGGGTCGATGAGCGCCGCCGTCCGCTCGAGGCCTTCGATCGTCTCTCGCAGCACCGCTTCGCCGAACGCGAGCAGCGAATCAGCGTCGTACGGCAATAGGTGCTCATTGCGAAGCTTGAAGTCGAACAGCTCGCGGCCGATCGCGAACGACTTGCCGTCGCGGTTCGCATACGGACCGCCGAGGAAGGCGCTAAATTCGTCAAAAGCGGCGACCGCGTTGTCGAGCGCAGCGCGAAGCAGCTCATCGCCGCGGCACAGCGGCTCGACTTGCGAGCGGAAGAATGAGACGCCGCCCTCGATCTCCTCGATCGCGATCTGGGTCCAGATCGCCGGCGAGCGCTCGAGATTCGCTTGCGCTGCGGCGACGATCTGCGGCACGCCTTCAAGCCGCGCGCGGATGGACGGCAGGCGCTCTTCGATCGGCGCGAAGTCGTGCATGAGGAGCGAGTAGATGCCGACGATCGCGACGTTCGCGTACAGCGACGGATCGTGACGATGCGATGCGAGCTCGGCGAGCTCGCGGACGTCGGTCGAGAAACGCGAGACGAGAAGCGCATGGTCGATGCGCTCGGCCGCGGTCAAGCGATTCGCATCGAAGCGCTCGAGCGTCGCGAGATACGCTTTCGCGCGGACGCCGGCCGCATGGAAGCCGTCTGCCGTGAGATCGGGCACGTCGGCGTCATGATCGTGAAGGCCGGCGAGCGTAGCTTTGATCGGCTCGTGGAGGAGATAATCGTCGATGATGCGTCGCGCCGCAGCCTGGAAGTCATCCATTGCGCGGGGCCGTTTCTGGGGTGGGACGTGGGCGGCCTCGTCGCTTTTTCGTACGAGTGAACTGGGACAAGAATATGCGATTTGGCTATTGCCATCGAACACATGTTCGATTATACTAAGCACCCAACGACTCCCTCAACTGAACGAAATGTAGCGGTCGAGCTTTAGCTCGACCGGCCGAGCGAAGCTCGGCTAGCGCGCGATCGAGTGACTATGTCTTTGTCTATAGCCGATTTGCGAGGGCGCGCTTTGGTGCAGCCCGAGCGCGGTGCGCTCTTCACGAACACCGCACTCGATGCGCTGCTCGCGCCATCCGGCGTGCCGCGCGGCCGGCTGATCGAGGTGTTCGGCGCGCCGTCATCCGGCAAGACGAGCATTGCGTTCGCACTGCTCGCCGCGTGCACGGCCGGCGGTCTGCTCGCGGCCTACATCGATCCTGCCGATGCGCTCTTCGCGCCGGCAGCTGCAGGCGCAGGTATCCAGCTGTCGCGGCTGCTCGTCGTGCGGCCGCGCAACGCCGATCTCGCGCGCCGTGCGGTCGATGCCGTCGTGCGGTGCGGCGCGTGCGCGCTCGTCGTCTTCGACTGCGCCGGCCTTGGCGACGTCTTGCGCGCGCATCACTGCACGCGGCTCGCGTCGCAGGCGGAGCGGACCGGCACGGCGATCGTCGCGTTGTCGAGCGGTGACGTCCCTGCGCTCGCATCGTTCGCTTCGTTGCGCTTGCGCGCCGCCGGTCTGACGCCCGTGTGGCAAGAAGGCAGCGCGGCACGCGGCCGGCTTGCGGGCTGCACCGCTTCGGTCGAAGTGGTGAAGTCGCGGATGCACGCGCCCGGCAAGCGCGCGTCGATCCGTGCGGCGTTGCCCGATGTCGATGGTTCGTGGCCGACGTCGTCTGAAGACACAGAATGTGGTATGCCGAGCGAAGCTCGGCTTAAAGATATCGACGTCGACCGGGTCGCCGCCCATGCGTGATCGGCGCATCGCATGTCTGTTCATGCCGCACTTCCTCGTCGAGGTCGGCTTGCGCGCGAATCCGTCGCTCGCGAACCGGCCGATCGCTGTCGCAGAAGGTGCGTCGCGCCGCGAGATCGTCGGCGTCGGTCCTGGGGCGGGCAGCGTCGAAATCGGCATGACGCCGAAACAAGCGCGAGCTGCATGTACGGGGCTGGTCGTCGTCGCGCGCGACGAGGTCGCAGAGCGCGCCGCGATCATGGAGCTGCTCGATGCGCTCGAGACGTGCGGCCCCGACGTCGAAGGCCGCGCGCCCGGCTTGTGCTATTTCGACGCGACGAATCTGCCGGCCGGCGAGACGGGAGCGCTCGGCGCGGCGATCGCAGTCGCGAAGTCGCTCGGCTTCACCGGCGCCGCTTCCATCGCCGACGACAAGTTCACGGCGCGCTGCGCCGCCGCGATGGGCATGCACCCAAGTCCGGTCGAGCTAAAGCTTGACCGCTACAGCGGTGCGATCGTCGTGCCGGCCGGCGGAAGCGCTGCATTCCTCGAGCCGCTGCCGATGACGCTCTTGCCGCTCGCGCCCGGCGACGCGGATCGCTTCGATCTGCTCGGTCTGCGCACGATCGGCCAGATCGCGTCGATGCCCGTTGGTCCGCTCGCAGCGCGTTTCGGCGAGCGCGCGCGCGACTACGTCAAGCTCGCGCGCGGCGACGACTACGAGCCATTGCGGCCGCGCCACTGCCAAGCCGTCTACGAAGAGCGTTTCGCCTTCGACGATTGCGTCGACCGGCTCGAACCGCTGCTCTTCGCGCTGCGCGGCTGCATCGCGGATCTGTGCGCGCGGCTCGCAGGCGCGGCGCAGGTGTGCGACAAGGTGGAGCTCGTCATCGAGACGACGATCGATCGCGCGCACAGCGTCGTCACGATTCCGGTCATGCTCGCCGAGCCGACCGCCTCGGCCGCGACGGTCTTCGATCTCGTCCGAATCGCGCTCGAGTCGCGCGAACGGCTCGGTGAAGTCGAGGCGGCGATCGTGCGCGCGGCACCGTGCGGACTGCCGCCGCCCCAGATGACGCTCTTCGGCGGCGCGAGCGCATCGCGCCGCGCAGCACTCGCAGCGACGCTCGCACGACTGCGTGCGACGCTCGAGCCCGACGGCGTCGTCATCGTCGAGCCGTCGCCGACGCGTTCGCGGCTGCCCGAGCGGATGCAGCGGTCGGTGCCGGTCGCGTCACCGAAGCAGATGGAGCCGTCCGATCCGCCGATCTCGACAGGCGTCGGGCCCGGCGGCGAGCAGAGCGACCGCGCATGGGCGCCCGCGCTGCGGCTCGTCAGCCCGCCGAAGCTCATCGACGCGCCGAACGACGCCTCGACGTGCGCCGGACCGTTCCGCTTGAGCGAGAGCTGGTGGGAACGCCCCGTCGACCGCGACTACTACCAATTGATGGATCGCGCGGGCGGGCTCATGCTCGTCTTCCGCGATCTGTGCGACGGGCGCTGGTATCTGCAGGGGGTGTTCGATTGACGTGGAGGTGCCTGCGTACGCCGAACTGCACGCGCATTCGAACTTCACGCTCCTCGACGGCGGGTCGCATCCCGAGGAGCTGATCGATCGCGCCAAAGCGCTCGGGCTCGCGGGCGTCGCCATCACCGATCGCGACGGTCTGTACGGCGCCGTCCGTTTCGCGCAATCCGGACGCGAAGCCGATATTCCGGCGATCGTCGGCGCGGAGCTGACACTCGATGACGAGAGCCATCTCGTCGTTCTCGTCGAGTCGAAAGAAGGCTATGCGAATCTATCGCGCTTGATCAGCCGCGCGCGGCTCGACCATCCGCGCGGCGAGCCAAGCACGTCGTACGAGCTGCTCGCACGACATTCGCGCGGGCTCATCGCGCTCTCGGGCTGCGATCACGGCGCCGTACCGGTCGCCCTCGCGAAGGGCGATTTTCGCGGAGCATCGGCGGCGGCGGCTCGCCTGCGCGACATCTTCGGCTGGTCGAATTTCTGGATCGAGCTGCAGCGGCATCTCGTGCCCGACGACGGCCCGCGCATCCGGTCGCTCGTCGCGCTCGCGCAAGCGCTCGACCTCGGCACGGTCGCGACCGGCGGCGTCCATTACGCGCTGCCCGAACATCGCGATCTTTCCGACGTCCTGTGTTGCATCCGGTTGAAGACG
>Ga0207664_10002380_pt1 | contig 12434 bp, 6 predicted proteins | sample LARL83metaG_FD_184349 | JGI IMG/M metagenome (GOLD analysis project Ga0207664, IMG submission 184349) | Corn, switchgrass and miscanthus rhizosphere microbial communities from Kellogg Biological Station, Michigan, USA - LAR L8-3 metaG... | ecosystem: Host-associated > Plants > Roots >...
GGGTCGAGGTCGGCGCAGGTCATCACCGATAGGTCGGGAAACGCGGTCAGGTTGCGCAGGTACTGGTTGCTGATGTTGCCGCAGCCGATGACGGCGACGCCGAGCGGCTCCCAGCCCGTGGCCGGCGGCCCGCTCATCGGGCGGGCGTCGCGGTCGCCAGGCCGCGCTCGGCCAGCCACCCGATGCTGTCCCGCACCGCGGTGAGCATGTCGGTGGCGCACCGGTCGAGCTCGACCACGTGCCACTCGGCGGCCGGCGCGGCGGCGAGGATCTCCGTGACCGGCATCCGCCCGGTGCCGACCGCGGTCATCGAGTCGTCCCTGCTGGTGGCCGGGCCGTCCTTCACGTGCAGGTAGCGCACCCGGTCGCCCAGCCGGCCGAGCAGGGCGGGCACGGCGCCCGGGTCCTGGAGGCCGACCGCGGCCCAGTAGGTGTCGACCTCGAGCAGCACGCCGGGGTCGAGGGCGTCCGCGAGTACCTCGAGGGCGGCCCGGCCGTCGACCTGGGCGAACTCGAAGTCGTGGTTGTGGTAGCCGAACCGCAGTCCGGCGTCGGCCGCCCGGGCGGCGGCCTCGTTGAGGTCGCGGGCGAGCGCGGCGACCGCGGCGCGGCCCGCGAAGCGCTCGGGCGGCACCGCCGGCACGATCACCGTGTCCGCGCCGAGCCGCCGGGCGCCGTCGAGCAGCGCTTCGGCTTCCTCGCCGAGGGCCCGCGCGTGCACGGAGCACACGGCGAGCCCGGCCTCGTCGAGGCCGGCGCGCTGCGCGTCCGGGTCGGTCCGCACGTCGTACGGCTCAACGGCGCCGTAGCCGCAGCTCCTGATCGCCGCGAGGACGGCCGCACGGCCCGTCGCGATCTCGTCTCTTACCGTGTACAGCTGCAGGGCCAGCGGGTTGCTCGTCAAGTTCGTCGCAGCCTTTCGGGCTCTAGGGGTAGCCGCCTCAACGCACGCTAAAGATGACATCGAGACGTGTCAATGGGGCGGGGTGCTACCGGCGGGAAGCCGGGCTGGGCCCGGGGGCCACGGGCCGCGGCCGGGTGGAACAAGCCCTCGTTCTGGATATGCGGTGGCATGCGGCGGTGACCAGGCGCGGCGGTGCTGCGGGCACGGCTGCCTGGTTAGGGCAAGGTGGTGCCCGTGGTGGGCGTTGCCGGGGGCGTCGTGGCCGGGGTGGTGCTCGACGCCCAGCACCGGTGCGCGCCCGCGGACCAGCGCCTGGTGATGGGCAGCCAGGCGACGCTGACCGCGAGCAGCGCGCCCACGCCCGCCGAGAGGTTGCTGCTCGTGGCGCCGATCAGCTTGAGTATGAGCCGGCGGCGAAGGCGAGCGGGTGGCGTGGCTACTGGGCGGCCGGGACCGTGACGACGGTGGGCGGCTCGGCGGTGGCGGGCAGCGGCGGGAACGGGATGAGGACGACCGTGATGTTGTCGAGGCCGCCGGAGTCATTGGCGAACTTGGCGAGGTAGCTGGCGGCGTCGAGCGGCCGGGTCAGCGCGGCGGGCATGGCCATGGAGGCCAGCTCGGCGGCCTCCGGGCGGTAGTTCCACAGCCCGTCGGAGCACAAGAGCAGCACGCCGCGCCCGGAGGGGCTGAACGTCTCGACGTGCGGGTCGGGATCGGGCATGTCGGCGCCGAGCCAGCGGGTGATCACGTGAGCCTGCGGCGAGGCGAGCGCCTCGTCCATGGACGCGAGGCCCGCCGCGACGATCTCCTCGGCGAGCGAGTCATCCCGGCTGACGCGCCTGGACCCGCCGGTGATGTCCATGGTGTCGTTGGGGCCGACCTGGCGGGCCGGGCTCGCGGCGAGCCAGTACGCGCGGCTGTCGCCGACCCAGCACACCGTGATCTCCTTCTGGGAGACGACCGCGGACACCCACGTCGTGGCCGGGGCGCCGTCCGGGCCCGCGAGCTCCGTGAGCGCCTGCCCGGCGGCCCTGATCGCGACCAGGGACACCTCGCGCGGGTCATCGCCCTGCCCCGCGCCCTCGGCGAGCAGCGTGATGCCGGCGTGCACCGCGTTCCAGGAGGCGTCGTGCGGGCGGGGCGCGGAGGACACGCCGTCGCAGACGATCGCGACGACCACCGGCCCGTCGTCGTTGTCCGCGACCGCGAAGTGCATCGCGTCCTCGTTCCGCGAGTGCCGCTGGCCGCGGTCGCTCACCCCGGCCACCTGGCCGAGGTCCTCTTCCATGTGGTCCCTGTCGGTTTCCATGTGATCCTTGCCCGCCGCGACCCGGCGTCCGCAAGACGGGCAGAATCCGTCCTCAGTCGCGGTCACCGGCTCCGCGGAGTCCGTAGAGCAGGCGGTGCACATCCGTGCGCCCGGCGAATCATCCCGCGACGTGGTCATAGCCGAGTCCCCGCTCCTGTCCGCCTGGCGACACTCCGTTTCGCCAGGACATTAGCCTATGTCCGGCGCGGTCAGGACGCCATTTTTTCCTTTTGCTCACGGCTTTCTCGGGTGAGCGTACGGTTACCCCCTGGGGGACGACCCCCGGGGCGCGCCCGATGGCCGCGCCATCGTACCGGGCGCGCTGTCGTCCGCGGCCACGCCCAGGTCGTAGCCGTGATCCGTGCGGGAACCGGCGTCAGGGATACGGCAGGCTGATCGCGTCGCCGATGCGGTGCACGCGCAGCGCGTTGGTCTTGCCCGGGCTGCCGGGCGGGCTGCCCGCGACGATGACGATCTTGTCGCCGATGGCGCAGCGGTTGAGGCTGACCAAGGCCGAGTCGACCGCGTGCACCATGTCGTCGGTGTGGTGCACGGTCGGGGAGATGAACGTCTCGACGCCCCAGGTGAGGGAGAGCTGGCTCCTGATCGCCGGGTCGGTGGTGAACGCCATCAGCGGGATCGGCGAGCGGTACCTGGCCAGGCGGCGCGCGGTCTCGCCGGTCATGGTGAACGCGACCAGGGCCTTGGCCCCGATGATCGCGCCGACCTCGGCGGCGGCGCGGGCGATCGCGCCGCCGGTGGTGGTGGGCATCCGTGACAGGTGGTGCTCCGCTCGCAGCGAGGACTCCTCCGCCGCCGCGACGATCCGGCTCATGGTGGCGACCGTCTCGATCGGGTAGGCGCCGACGCTGGTCTCGGCGGACAGCATGACCGCGTCCGCGCCGGCCATGATCGCGCCGGCCACGTCGGAGACCTCGGCCCGGGTCGGGCGCGGCGCGCTGATCATCGACTCGAGCATCTGGGTGGCCACGATGACCGGGCGGGCCCGCTCCCGGGCGAGCTTGATGGCCTGCGCCTGGATGGCGGGTACCTGCTCGAGCGGCATCTCGACGCCGAGGTCGCCGCGGGCCACCATGATCCCGTCGAACGCGTCGACGATGTCCGGCAGGACCGCGACCGCCTCCGGCTTCTCGATCTTGGCGATCAGCGGGACGTGGGAGCGGCCCATGTCGGTCATGATCTTGCGGGCCAGGTGCGCGTCGTCCGGCGAGCGGACGAAGGACATCGCGACGATGTCCACGCCGGTCGCCAGGGCCCAGCGCAGGTCCGCCTCGTCCTTGTCGGTCAGCGCGGGCGCGCTGACGTTGACGCCAGGCAGGTTGATGCCCTTGTGGTCGGAGACCTTGCCGCCGACGACGACCCGCAGGTACACCCGGGTGCCGGTGACACCGGTGACGTCGAGCTGCACGTTGCCGTCGTCGATCAGGATGCGGTCGCCAGCCCGGACGTCCTCGGGCAGTCCCTCGTACGTGGTGGAGGCCTCGTGCTGGTTGCCGGGGATGTCGTCGGTCGTGATGACGAACTCATCGCCCGCGTTGAGCCGCACCGGCCCGCCGGGGAACTCACCGAGGCGGATCTTGGGCCCCTGGAGGTCGGCGAGGATGCCCACGCTCCGGCCGGTCGCGTCGGACCCGGCCCGCACCCGGCGGTATGCCTCGAGGTGATCGGCTTGATGGCCGTGGCTCATGTTGAGCCTGGCAACGTCGAGGCCGGCCCCGATCAGCGCGGTGATCTGCTCCTGGCTTGAGGTCGCTGGTCCTAGGGTGCAGACGATTTTCGCTCGCCGGCTCATGGTAAATCCCCTCCCGGTGGTCTATACCACCTTAGCCCATTCCGGGCAGCCCGTGACCGGGGTCACAGAACGTTCACCTCTTCGTGGCCGGATGTCAGCCGGCGGTGGCCGCAGGGGGTATGAGCAGGCCACAGGGCCAGGGCAGCTCGCGGGCCGGGCCCGCTCGCGGGCCAGGGTAGCTGCCGTTCCGGGCTAGCTCGCGTACCCGACGGTGGGCCACTGGGGAACCGGGCCGCCGATCCAATTGATGTAGTCAGCCTTCCAGGCACCGCTGGTGCGAACGTTCTGGAGGACCGCGTTGACGAAGCGGACGAAGTCCGAGTTCTTGTTGGCGATCGCCAGGCCGTAGGGCTCGTCGGCTAGGGGAGGGCCCACGATCTTGGTGTACGGGTCCTGGGCCAGGAGGGACGCGAGGATCGAGTCGTCGCTGCAGATGGCCGCCACCTGGCCCTGCTGCAGCTCAACGAGGCAGTCGGTGATGTGCGGGAGCGTGACGAGCTTCGGGTGGGACGGCGCGCCCTCGATGCTGCCGATCGCGTCGGAGCCCGTGGTGGCGCACACCTTCTGCCCGCCGAGGTCGTTCAGGCCGTTCGCGTGCGAGCTGTCGAGCACGAGCACCCGGCGGTGCGGGTCCAGGTAGACGGTGGAGAAGCGGACCTGCTTCAGCCGGGTGCAGGTGATCGTGTACGTGTGGGCGACGATGTCGACGGTGCCGTCGTTGACGTCGGGGATCCGCTCGTCGTTGGTGAGGGCCTTGTACTGGACCTTGTTCGGGTCGCCGAAGATGGCCTGGGCCACCGCCCGGATCATGTCGATGTCGAACCCTTCGAAGTTCCCGTTGCGCGGGTTGAAGTACTCGAAGCGGTAGGTGTTCGCGTCCACCCCGGCGATGAGGTAGCCGCGCTTCTTGATCGTCGCCATGAACGAGCCAGGGGTCACCTGCAGCGACCCGGGCAGCGGCTGCAGGCTCGACGCATAGACGTTGCAGGGGGCGCTCGTGCTTGCGGCTGTGCCCGCGCTCGCGGCCGGCGAGCCGGACGCGGCCGGCGCTTGCGCGGCGGCGCTGCCGCCGGCGACGGGAGCGGGCGTGGACGGGGACTGGGCGGGAGCGGCGCAGCCGGCGGCGACGGCCATGGCGGTCAGCGCGGCGAGCGTGAGCACGGCGGCCCGCAGGCGCGCCCGGGTAGCGGCCGGCCGGGTAGGCGTTGACCTCGTCCCGGCCGGGTGCGGGCCTCTCGGCTGGGGGTCGAAGCGGTTCACTCCTGTGGCCTCCCTGCTCAGTGGTACTCGGCCAGGCGGCGGCCAAGGCCCCAGGCGCAGGCAGCCGCCATGACCAGTGCCGCCACGGCGACGCCGGGCGCCAGGCCGGCGTAGGCGCCTGCCGCGGAGCTCGCGGTGGAGTTGAATACGGCCTGGTCGGTGTTGACCGCGGTGGTGAGGTCGCCGGACAGCCGGGTGAACGCCCCGCCGGCGTCGCCGTTCGCGGTGCGGAGCACGGACGCGACGGCCGCGACGTGGCCGTTGTTGTCGTCCAGGGTGCGGACCTTGGCATGCGCGGCGAACCAGAGCTGCGCGTCGGTGGTCGCCTGCTGGACCGCGGGCTCCGCGGGGGTCCCCCGCGCCGCTGCCGTTGCGGCGCTCAGCAGCGTGCCCGCCCCGGGCCCGAGGGCATGCTGCTTGTCCACGTAGTCCGACTGGTAGATGTCGTCGCCGGTGTCGTCGATCAGGGTGAGGCTCTCGTCGGCGTGCGCCTCCTGCGCCGCGATGCTGACCTGGGCGGCCGCCTGGACCGTGGCGAGCCCGCGGGCCTGCGCGCCCAGCAGGTCGCTGCGCGCGCCGGCGAACGCGAGCGCAAGCCAGCCGATCGACAGCACCACGATCGCCCCGGCGGCGAGCAGGCCGACGTTGAACACACGGTTGGTGCGCCCGCGCAGCCAGCGCGCCGCCAGGTACAGCGCGAGGCCGACGGCGAGGCCGGCCGCGACGGTGACGCCGATGAGCGGCCCCCCGGTCGCCTGGGCGCTGGTACCGCTCAGGCTCGCGTTCTCCGTGGCGTACAGGTCCTGGGCATATTGCAGCATGCCGCGCACCTGCGGCGTGCCGCGCATGAGCGCGGAGGCTTCGCGCAGGTAGGCGGCGCCGAGCGGCAGGCCGAGCCGGTTGTCGGCGCGGGCGGTCTCGATCTCGCCGGCGTAGACGTTCAGCTCCCGTGCCAGCGTGCTCAGGTCCTGCGCGGCCGCCCCGCTGCCCGCGCCGTCCTGCGCGGTCACGTTCTCGATCGCGCTGCTCGCCGCGGCGATGTCGGCCAGGTAGCGCTGCCTGGTGGCGGCTGGCTCCAGGCCGCCGGTGAGGAACGCCGTGGCGGCGGCGTCGTTGGCGTCCGACAGCCGTGAGTAGATCTGCTGCGCATCGAAGCTCAGCGGCTCGCGCACGTTGATCACGCTCGAGGTCGCTGTCGCGTACTGGCTGGCGGTGAAGGCGGCGAGTGCGCCCCACGCCAGGCTGAGCATGACGAGGACGCCGACCAGCAGCCGGAGCCGGCCCGGCGTCGTCGTCAGGTCAAGCCGTCGCTGCCTGAGCCGTCCGGGAACCGTTGACCCCGCCGTCCGGCCCGTGCGTACCGCAGCGTGCACCATTTCGCCGCTCCCCAGCCACAGCCCCCGCGTTCAGCCATCATTGTGCAGGCATTTGCCCGTTATGTAGGAAAATGTCACCAGCTTGTTATCCGGCGAGCTCGCAGGATACCCACGGGCCCGGCGGGCCGGCCCCGCGCGCTTGCGGGGCCGGCGGACGCGGGCGCGCCCGCCAGCCCGCCGGCTCAGGTGAGCGGGCGCGCGGTCGGCGGGATCGCGACCGGGAGGTGGGGCCGGTCGAGTGCGCGCAGGTACTGGTCGACGGAGGCCGCGGCGCTGCGGCCCTCGGCGATCGCCCAGACGATCAGCGACTGGCCGCGGCCCATGTCGCCGGCCACGAACACCCCGGGCACCGACGTCTCGTAGGACGCGGCCCGCGCCACGTTGCCGCGGGCGTCGAACGCGACGCCGAGGTCCTCGAGCAGCCCCGGCTTCTCCGGGCCGGTGAAGCCCATCGCGAGCAGCGCCAGGTCGCACGGGATCTCCCGCCGGGTGCCCGGGACCGGCGCGAACCGGCCGCCTTCGAAGGCCACCTCGGTCAGCCGCAGCGCCCGCACGTTGCCGTCAGCGTCGCCGGCGAACTCCTCGGTGGACACGGCGTAGACGCGCTCGCCGCCCTCCTCGTGGGCGGAGGAGACCCGGTAGATCATCGGGTAGGTCGGCCACGGCTGGCCGGCCGCCCGCGTCTTCGGCGGCCGCGGCATGATCTCCAGCTGGGTGACCGACGCCGCACCCTGGCGGTGCGAGGTGCCGAGGCAGTCCGCGCCGGTGTCGCCGCCGCCGATGATCACCACGTGCTTGCCCGCCGCGCTGACCGGCGAGTCGAGGCCGTGGCGGTTGGCCAGCGGCAGGAACTCCATCGCCTGGTAGATGCCGGACAGGTCGCGGCCGGGCACCGGCAGGTCACGGGCGACCCGCGCGCCGCCGGCGAGCACCACCGCGGAGAAGCCCGCGAGCTGGGCCGCGGAGTCGATCGGCGCGCCGGTGACGAACCTGGTCCCCTCCGCTTCCATCTGCGCGAGCCGCCGGTCCAGGTGCCGCTTTTCCATCTTGAACTCGGGGATGCCGTAGCGGAGCAGCCCGCCGACGGCGTCGTCCCGCTCGAAGACGGTTACCTGGTGCCCGGCCCGCGTCAGCTGCTGCGCGGCCGCGAGCCCGGCCGGGCCTGACCCGACCACCGCGACGGTGAACCCCGTGCGGACGAGCGGCACGACCGGGACGACGCCGCCGTCCGCCCACGCCCGGTCGATGATGTCGACCTCGACCTGCTTGATCGTCACCGGGTCCGCGTTGATGCCGAGCACGCACGCGGACTCGCACGGCGCCGGGCACAGCCGCCCGGTGAACTCGGGGAAGTTGTTGGTGGCGTGCAGCCGGTCGGCCGCGGCCGCCCAGTCCGAGCGGTAGACCAGGTCGTTCCACTCGGGGATGAGGTTGCCCAGCGGGCAGCCGTTGTGGCAGAACGGGATGCCGCAGTCCATGCAGCGCGCCGCCTGCCGCTCGGTGCGCTCGGCCGGGTGCGGCTCGTACACCTCGCGCCAGTCGGCGATCCGGACGTCGACGGGCCGCCGCCGCGGTGTCTCGCGGGCAGTCTTCAAGAATCCCTTGGGGTCACCCATTGCCTTCTTCCACCCTTACCCGTGCGCCGCGGCCATGACGGCCTCGTTGACGTCCCGGCCCTCGCGCTCGGCGGCGGACGCCGCGCTCAGCACCCGCTTGTAGTCCTGTGGCATGACCTTGGTGAACCGCTCCGCCGCCGTGCTCCAGCTGGCGAGCAGCCGGGCGGCCACCGCCGATCCGGTCTCGGCCTTGTGCCTGGCCACCGTCTCCGCCAGGAACTCGATGTCGGACTCATCCAGCGGGTCGATGTCGACCATTTCCCGGTTCAGCCGGGCCGGGTTGAGGTCGAGCACGTAGGCGACGCCGCCGGACATGCCGGCCGCGAAGTTCCGCCCGGTCGGCCCGAGGATCACCACCCGGCCGCCGGTCATGTACTCGCAGCCGTGGTCGCCGACGCCCTCCGCGACGGCCAGGGCGCCCGAGTTACGGACGCAGAACCGCTCGCCCACCAGGCCGCGCAGGAAGATCTCGCCGCCGGTCGCGCCGTAGCCGATCACGTTGCCCGCGACGACCTGGGTCTCCGCGTCGAACGGCGCGTCGGGGGACGGCGCGATGATCAGCCGGCCGCCGGACAGGCCCTTGCCCAGGTAGTCGTTGGCGTCGCCGGCCAGCCGCAGCGTGATGCCGCGGGGTACGAACGCGCCGAACGACTGGCCGGCCGAGCCGGTGAACGACACGGTGATCGTGTCGGCGGGCAGCCCTTCGCCCCCCCAGCGCCTAGTCACCTCGTAGCCGAGCATGGTGCCGACGGTCCGGTTGACGTTGCGGATCGGCAACTCGAGGCGGACGGGGAGGCCCTCCTCAAGCGCGCCCTCGGCGAGCTGGATGAGCGTGTTGTCGAGCGCCTTGTCCAGGCCGTGGTCCTGCGCGGTCACCTGGTGCAGCGGCCCGGCGGAGACGTCCGGCGCGTGCAGCACCGGGGACAGGTCGAGCCCGGCCGCCTTCCAGTGCGACACCGCGAGCGCGGTGTCGAGCAGGTCGACGCGGCCGACGGCCTCCTCGATCGAGCGCAGCCCGAGGGCGGCGAGGTACTCGCGCACCTCCTCGGCGATGAACTCGAAGAAGTTGACCACGAATTCCGGCTTGCCGGTGAACCGCTTGCGCAGCTCCGGGTTCTGCGTGGCGACGCCGACCGGACAGGTGTCCAGGTGACAGACCCGCATCATGATGCAGCCGGAGACGACGAGCGGCGCGGACGCGAACCCGAACTCCTCCGCGCCGAGCAGCGCGGCGATGACCACGTCCCGGCCGGTCTTGAGCTGGCCGTCCACCTGCACCACGATCCGGTCACGCAGCTTGTTGAGCAGCAGCGTCTGCTGGGTCTCGGCGAGGCCGAGCTCCCAGGGGGCGCCCGCGTGCTTGAGTGAGGTCAGCGGGGCGGCGCCGGTGCCGCCGTCGTGCCCGGAGATCAGCACCACGTCGGCGTGCGCCTTGGAGACCCCCGCCGCGACCGTGCCGACGCCCACCTCGGCGACCAGCTTGACGTGCACCCGGGCGGCCGGGTTGGCGTTCTTCAGGTCGTGGATGAGCTGCGCCAGGTCCTCGATCGAGTAGATGTCGTGGTGCGGCGGCGGCGAGATCAGGCCGACGCCAGGCGTGGAGTAGCGGGTCTTCGCGATCCACGGGTACACCTTGTTCCCGGGCAGCTGGCCGCCTTCGCCTGGCTTGGCACCCTGCGCCATCTTGATCTGCAGGTCGTCGGCGTTGACGAGGTACTCGCTGGTGACGCCGAACCGGCCGGAGGCCACCTGCTTGACCGCGGACCGGCGCAGGTCGCCGCCCGGGTCGGGGCTGAACCGCTCGGGGTCCTCACCGCCCTCGCCGGTGTTGGAGCGGCCGCCGAGCCGGTTCATCGCGATGGCGAGGGTCTCGTGCGCCTCGGCGGAGATGGACCCGTAGGACATCGCCCCGGTGGCGAACCGCCGCACGACCGAGCTGACCGGCTCCACCTCGTCGATCGGGATCGATGAGGAAGCGGCTTCCTCCACTCCTTCGTCGATCCCCTTGATGCGCAGCAAGCCGCGCAGCGTCTTGAGCTGCGCCGACTGGTCGTCGACCAGCGCGGTGTACTCCTTGAAGATCTCGTAGCGGCGGCTGCGCGTGGCGTGCTGCAGCTTGAACACGGTCTCCGGGTTGAACAGGTGCGGCTCGCCGTCGCGCCGCCACTGGTACTCGCCGCCCGTCTCCAGCCGCCGGTGGCTCAGCCCAGCTCGAATACTTTCCCCGCCCGGACCCACCCCGGCGAACGCCGCGCGGCGGGCCGCCTCCTGCGCGAGGACGTCGAACCCGACACCGGACAGCCGCGAGGCCGTGCCGGCGAAGCAGGTGCCGATGACGTCCTCGCCAAGGCCGATCGCCTCGAAGATCTGCGCCCCGGTGTAGGACGCCACGGTGGACACGCCCATCTTGGACATGACCTTGAGCACGCCCTTGCCGAGGGCCTTGATCAGGTTCTTTTCCGCCTTGTCCGGGGTGACCGCCTTGTCGTGGGCGGCACCACCCTGGCCAGCGCTGGCGAGCTCGCCGCGCGCGGCCAGGTCACGGACCGTCTCGATCGCCAGGTACGGGCAGACCGCCGCGGCGCCGTACCCGACGAGCAGCGCGATGTGATGGGTCTCGCGGGCGTCGCCAGACTCGACGATCAGGCCGACCCGGGTCCTGGTCTTCTCCCGGATGAGGTGGTGGTGCACCGCGCCGGTGAGCAGCAGCGACGGGATCGGCACGGTATTTTCCCCGGGGGAATGATCCCCCCGGGGACCCCCCAAATCATGGGGGAGTCCCTCCCCCATTGCCCCCTCGCCGGGGCGGAGCCCCGGGACGGCGCCTTCGGCGCCGAGTACGCTGCCGACAGTGGCCGTCGCTGGTCCGCTATCTGAACGGGTGGTCCCTCTGTCTGAGAGGACGATCAGGCGGGCGCCGTTGTGTATGGCCGTGGTCACCTCGGCGCAGATCTCGGTGAGCCGGTTACGCAGCCCGTCGCCGCCGCCTGCCGGGTCGAACCGGCCGTCGACGACGTGCGCGGCGAAGCCGGGCATGTTCCCGTTGTCGTTGATGTGGACCAGCTTGGCGAGGTCCTGCTCGCCGATCACCGGGAACGGCAGCACGACCTGGCGGCATGACGCCGGGCCGGGCTCAAGCAGGTTCTGCTCCGGGCCCGTCGTGGTGCTCAGCGAGGTGACGAGCTCCTCGCGGATCGCGTCCAGCGGCGGGTTGGTGACCTGCGCGAACAGCTGGGTGAAATAGTCGTAGACCAGCCGCGGCCGGTCCGAGAGCACGGCGACGGGGGTGTCGGTGCCCATCGAGCCGATCGGCTCAGCGCCGGCCCGGGCCATGGGGGAGATGATGACGCGCAGTTCCTCTTCGGTGTAGCCGAAGGTGCGCTGCCTGGTCAGCAGGTCCGCCGCGGTGGGCGCGTGCCGTTCCCGGTCGGGCAGGTCGTCCAGGTGCACCTGGCCCGCGTGCAGCCAGTCCTGGTAGGGGTGCTGCACCGCGAGCTCGGCCTTGACCTCCTCGTCCTCGACGATCCGGCCGGCGGCCGTGTCCGCGAGGAAGATCCGGCCCGGCTGGAGGCGGCCCCGGCGCACCACGCGGGCGGGCTCGATGTCGAGCACCCCGACCTCGCTGGCCAGGATCACCAGGCCGTCGGCGGTCACCCAGTACCGGCCGGGGCGCAGCCCGTTGCGGTCGAGCACGGCGCCGATCACGGTGCCGTCGGTGAACGCGATCAGCGCGGGCCCGTCCCATGGCTCCATCAGCGCCGCGTGGAACTGGTAGAAGGAGCGGCGCTTGTCGTCCATCTCCTCATGGTTCTCCCACGGCTCGGGGATCATCATGAGCAGCGCGTGCGGCAGCGACCGGCCGCCGAGGTGCAGCAGTTCGAGGCACTCGTCGAACGAGCCGGAGTCCGAGCTCTCCGGGTCGATGATCGGGAACAGCCGCTCGATGCCGCGGCCCGACTTCGACGCCGGGATCAGCGGGGACTCAAGCATCGCCTCGCGGGCGCGCATCCAGTTCCTGTTGCCCTGCACGGTGTTGATCTCGCCGTTGTGCGCGATGTACCGGTACGGGTGCGACCGCGGCCAGGACGGGAACGTGTTGGTGGAGAACCGGGAGTGGACCAGGGCGAGGCTGCTCTCGTACCGCTCGTCCGACAGG
>Ga0207664_10002381_pt1 | contig 12433 bp, 14 predicted proteins | sample LARL83metaG_FD_184349 | JGI IMG/M metagenome (GOLD analysis project Ga0207664, IMG submission 184349) | Corn, switchgrass and miscanthus rhizosphere microbial communities from Kellogg Biological Station, Michigan, USA - LAR L8-3 metaG... | ecosystem: Host-associated > Plants > Roots >...
CTCCCTCAACTGAAGTGCTCCGCTGCCTCGACGCGGCCCCACGAAAGGCTGGTTTCTCATGTTTCGCAGGTTCGTTGCACCGTTTCGGCGCGGAGTCTCGCGCCGTGGCGCCGCCGCGCTCGGCGCCACGCTCGCGGTCGGGTTGGGCGCGGCCGGCATCGCCGTCGCCTCCATTCCCGACAGCGGCGGCGTTATCCACGGCTGTTACAGCAAGGCCAATGGCACGCTGAAGGTCATCGACTCGGCGAAGGTCGCTGCTTGCCCGTCCGGGGCGGCGAGTTTGAGGTGGAATCAGACCGGCCCTCAAGGTGCAACGGGCGCGCGAGGCGCCCAAGGGCCGGCAGGTCCCCAAGGGCCGGCAGGTTCGCAGGGTCGGCCTGGCGCTCAGGGAGCGGCCGGTCCGACCGGGCCGCAGGGCCCCGCCGGTCCGGGTTACAACTTCACGACGAGCACCGGGACCAGCGGTCCGATGCTGGCTGGTGCCGGCACCTACTTCGTCGATGTCACGGCTCAGGTCTTCAACCAGTCCGGGACCAACGGCGGTATTTGCGCGGTGACTGCCAAAGACACCGCGCTGGCGACAACGCTTGATGGATTCGCCACCACCTGGGTGGGGGACAACCAGACGATCGGCGTGTTCTCCGAGACGGGAATCATCGTCGTTCCCCCAACCCCGGGGCCGGTTCAGCTCCAGGTCAGCTGCTCTGCTCTGAACAACGGAGCGGTGACAGTCGAATCAGGCACCCGGTGGTGGGTGTCTGCCGTCACCAGCACGCCGGGATCGACCGTCTCGGCGAAGCGGTAGCGTGGCTCGAGGATCACGACCGCGTTGGCCGTCGGTGTCGCGGTATCGGACGACGTGCTCTTGACCAAACAACATCAGCTGATCTTCTCCGCCAGCTCGACGATGGTCCCGGCCGGCCCGCGCACGTAGCAGAGCCAGTAGCTGTTCTCGTAGTTGACCAGCTCGCCGACCAGCTCGCCGCCATGCGCGCGCAGGGCGGCGAGGGTTGCGTTGATGTCGTCGACGACGAAGAGGATGTGGCGGATGCCCGGTGCGTTGGCCGGCGCTGGCCTGTTCTCGCCCTCGTATGCGGGCGAGTGGTATCTGGCCAGCTCGAGCTTCGCGTTGCCATCCGGCGTTCGCAGGATCACGATTTCCGCACGCACGCTCTCGAGCCCGTTGATGCGGTCCACCAGCTCGCCCGCGACAGTCGTCTCGCCCTCCACTTCGAGCCCGAGCGCGGCGAAGAACGCGGTCGCCGCCGCTAGGTCGTCGACGACGATGCCGATGTGCTCCAGGCGTCGGACGCTCACCGCGTGGCCGGAAGGTCGTAGTAGCGGCGGACGCTGGAGCCGATGCGAGTGATGTCGGTCCCGTAGATGTGAATGGAGATCGCAATGTCGTTGCTTGTGTTGTGGACACGGTGAATATCGCCGGGGGGAGCGAAACCGTTGACGTCACCCACTGTTGCGTCGTTGTGGCCGATCAGGTTGAGGTTGGCGTCGAAGACGTCTTCGTGCTCGATGCCCTGGCTGACGCCAAAGACACACCAGGTGGTGTGATCGTGAATGCGTGTCACCTGCCCTGGCCGCCAGACGACTGCGATGATCGAGAACGATCCGTCAGGCTCGACATGGAGGGTGTGGCTCTCCGCGTGGTCGGGCGAGCCGAGGCGCTGCTCGGGCGTGAGGATGCTCTCGGGGCTGGGCAGGTGCGCGCGCAACCGGTCGGCGACGCGTTGTGCGGTCGTCGACCAGTCGGCGCGGTCATTGGTGGCGGCGCGAATGCCGGCGATGAGCTGGTCGAGCTGGTCGATGGGCTGGATCGTGGTAGCGGTCATGTCCGGTACCTTGCCTTGCCTCGGCGCATTCGTCTAATGCCAAATCTCGTACTTATTGATAGATAGGGTCGATAGATGCTCGACGTGACCCGCCTGCGCGTGCTCGACGCAGTCGCCCGCCTTGGGTCGGTGACTGCAGCGGCGCGGGAGATGGACTACTCGCAGCCGTCGGTGAGCCACCACCTCGCGCGACTCGAGGCCGAAACCGGGGCGCAACTCGTCCAGCGGGCTGGCCGGGGCATCCGCCTCACCCAAGCCGGCCGGTTGCTGGCCGACCGAGCCGCAGAGATCATCGGCCGGATCGACGCGGCCGACGCGGAGTTGTCCGCGCACGTCGGCCTGAGCACGGGGCGTGTGCGCCTGGCGGGCTTCGCCTCCGCGATCAGCTCTCTGGTGCCTCGCGCGGCAGCCCAGCTCAAGCGCGCGCACCCGGGCTTGGAGATCCGCTCGATCGATACCCATCCGCCCGAGGCGCTCGAGCTGCTACGGACGGGACGCGTCGAGCTGGCGATCGTCTTCCGCTACGACGACGCCGAGGACGAGCCCCCCGGGATCCGCCTCCACCACCTGCTCGACGACCCGATGTACCTGTTGGCCAACCGCCGCACCCGTGGCCTGGCCAGCCTCAGCAAGGCTACGTGGGTCGCCGGCTGCGACCGTTGCCGCGGCCACCTCCTCGCGCTCTGCGAGACCGCCGGATTTGAACCGCGCATCGGCTACGAGTCCGACGACATGGTGCTCATCCAAGCCCTCGTCGCCGCGGGCCTCTGCGTGGCCACCCTGCCGGGCCTGGCCCTGCGCGCCCACCACGCCGACGGCATCACCGCGACAAAGCTCCCCGGACTGCCGCGACGCATCTTCGCCGCGACCTACGGCGACCCGCCCGACCCACCAGCAGTCACGGCGCTACTTGTTGCCCTCGCCGAGGCGGCTGCCGCGGCCGGTTAGAAGCTCTGGAGTCCGATCGTGGCGAGGAGGGCAAGGGCGTCCGCGTCCGGCGAGCCGACCGGAGTTGTGTAGACGATCACACTCAGGTCCGAGCCCTGCACGGCGAGGGCGTCGCAGTCGAGTGTGAGCGTGCCGATCTCGGGATGGTTGAAGGTCTTCGTTCGCGACGGCTTGCGCGCAACCGGGCGCTTCTCCCAGAGTTCCGCGAATCGGGGGCTCAACTCGCGCAGATCTCTGATCAGCTCGTTCAGGTAGTGATCGTCGGGGAAGCGTCCGAGCGCCTCGCGCAGGTCCGCTGCCATCGCCTCCTCGGCGTCAGCGTGCTCCTCGGGGGTGCGCTGAAGACGTGATGGGATGCCGCTGAAGTGACGCCACGGAATCGTGCGCTCGCGTCGGGTGGCGCCGTGGAGGTCGCCCATCAGTGCATTTGCGAGCGGGTTTGCGGCGACGATTTCCCCGGCTGCGTCTACGACCATCACCGGGACATCGGTGAGGCGGTCGAGCAGTCGCGCGAGGCTCGGGGTGATGTGACGGTTGATCGTTCCGGGCCCCGGCTCGACCTGGCCCGCGAGCCGGAACAGGTGCGCGCGCTCGTCGTTGGTCAGTCGCAACGCTCGCGCGAGCGAGGCGAGCACCGACGGGGATGGGCTGTGCGCACGACCCTGCTCGAGCCGGGCGAGGTAGTCGAGCGACACGCCCGCCAGGCCCGCGACCTCTTCGCGCCGGAGACCTGGGGTGCGGCGTCCGCGCCCGGCCGGCAGGCCCGCCTCGGCCGGCGTCAGACGTTCGCGCCAGGTGCGCAGACAGCCAGCGAGCTCTTCTTGGGCGACGCTCACAGAGTGAGATGATTGCGCACCGCAGCTCAGTCAGGGTCGGACTCTCAGTCCTAGGCAGCGCCGTCCTCTTGTGACCGAGGACGACACCGCGGACGATGCGATCCATGACCAAGACGACGCTGATCACAGGCGCAAACAAGGGCCTCGGCCGCGAGACCGCGCGGCGGCTGCTGGCCGAGGGATACGACGTGTGGGTGGCCGCGCGGGACCCATCGCTCGGGCAGGCGGCGGCCGAGGAGCTCGGTGCTCGGTGTGTTCAGCTTGACGTGACCGATGAGGACAGCGTCGCCGCGGCGGCCGCGGTGGTTGCAGCCGCGACCGGCGGTCCGCTGGATGTGCTCATCAACAATGCCGGCATCGCCGGGGGCCGCAAGCCCGCCGGAGAGGTCACGGCCGACGACGTGCGCAGGGTCTTCGAGACCAACGTGTTCGGAGTCGTGCGCGTCACGCGCGCGTTCCTGCCGCTGCTGGAGCGCTCCGAGAGCCCCGTCATCGTCAACGTCTCGAGCGGGATGGGCTCGATCGCGGTGACGACTGATCCGGAGCGGTTTGAGTCGACACTCATCGGGATTCCGTACCCGGCCTCGAAGACGGCCCTGAACATGATCACGACGCAGTACGCAAAGGCGTTCCCACACATCCGGATCAACGCCGTCGATCCGGGCTACACCGCCACCGACCTGAACGGGCACAGCGGGACGCAGAGCGTCGAGGAAGGCACCGACGCGATCGTCGCGATGGCCAAGCTCGATCGGTCGGGGCCGACCGGGACGTTCGTCGACCGTCACGGAGCGGTCGCATGGTGACCCTGGTGACGGGCGGGATGGGGTTTATCGGCTCGCACACCGCGCAGGCGCTGACCGACCTCGGCCACGGCTGCGTGGTCACGAGCCACCGCACTACTCGCGACCTCGGTGACCACATCTCGGTTGAGCGGCTCGATGTTGCCGACAGCGACGCGATGGTCGCGCTCGGGGAGCGGCATGCGGTCGACGGGATCGTGCACCTCGCCGATCCGGCCCTGGCGCACCTCGGCGATCCGAGCACCGGCGCGGACACGCTTGCCGCCGACATGCGCGCCGGAGCGAACGCACTGTTCAACGTTCTCGAGTGCGCCATCGCTTGGGATGTCCGGCGCGTCACCGTGACGAGCACGATCGGCGTCTACGGTGGCGTGCCTGATCTGCGCGGCGTCGGCGAGGACCAACCGCTGCAGATCGCCGCTGGCGGCAACATCGTCGCCGCCTCGAAGAAGGGCGCCGAACTGACCGCATCGCTCTTCCGCGAGCACGGCCTCGATGTGATCAGTGCCCGCCTCTCGGCCATCTGGGGCCCGCGCGGGCGCAAGGAATCGCGCTTCTTCGCCGCGCCGGGACTGATCCACGCTGCCGTCAACGGCGAGTCGCCCCGGGCCGCATACGCAGACGACGCCATCGACATGCTGTACGTCAAAGACTGCGCCCGCGCGATCGCCCTGCTGCAGACGACCGACCAGCTCACCCACGCGACCTACAACGTCGGCTCCGGCCACGCGACGTCGAACGCCGAGGTGGTCGCGGCAATCGAGCGCGCCGTCCCCGGAGTCACGCTCCCGCTCGAGCCGGGACGGAGTCCTCATGGCGCGGTGGCCTACCTCGACACAACCCGCCTGCGCGCCGATACCGAGTTCGAGCCAGAGTACGACCTCCACCGTGCCATCGCTGACTACGTCAGCTGGATAACGTGTTCATGAGCGTGGCGGCGGTCTTGGGATTGGGTCGCCTATCGGATCGGTGCGGGGCGGCGTTGATCGCCAACTGCGCCGCGAAGGCCCGTTTGTACGCGGGCCGCGCCTCGCCGCGCGCGACGTAGGCAGCCAGTTTCGGGAATTCGTCGAGCAGGCCCGAAGGTCTCAGCCGGAGCAGCACCGAGACCATCATCAGGTCGCCCGCGCTGAATCCCCCATCGAGCCAGTCGGCATCAGCCAGACGGGCCGACAGCTGGGCCATTCGATCGCGAATGCGATCCTTGACCAGAGGAAGACGCTCTTGTGCCCAGGGCTTCTTGCCCTCCAGGATCTTGGCGGTCACGAGTTCGAGGATCGGCGGCTCCACGGTGTTCAGCGCGGCGAACATCCAGGTGATCGCCCGCGCCCGCGCGTTGGCATCGTCCGGGAACAGGCCCTCATGCTGCTCGGCGATGTGGAGGATGATCGCGCCAGTCTCGAACAGCGCAAGGTCGCCTGCCTCATACGTCGGGATCAGTCCGAAAGGATGAAGGCGGAGATGCTCGGGCTCCGTCTTCGCCTTGAGCGAAAGAAGGCGGACCTCGTAGGGCTGGCCCACCTCTTCCAACGCCCACCGGACGCGCACATCGCGCGACAGGCCGGCGCCGCCATCAGGTGACCGCTCAAAGGCGGTGATGACGATGGTCATGTGTTCTCCTCGTCGCCGGTCAGGGTCATACGCATAGAGACTCGGCCCCACCGCGAAAGTCATCGCTTGTGGGCCTCCCGGGCCCACACGCGTGGACCGCCTGTCAGCGTTGCCTGTGGCGTCGTGATCGTGCCCGCGGATCGCTACTCGTCTGTGCGGCGAGCGAGCTCGGCGGTCGCAGCAGCGACGAAACCTTGCGCCACCGCGTTGCCGACCTCGCCGAGCGGCAGGAAGCGGGGGACGTCGAGACTCGCATCAAGCTCAAGCGCGATCCGCGTCTTCTCCCTCTCGTCCAGGCGCCAGACGACGTCGAACTTGGCGGCGCCGCCGACTTTGGCGAGCTTGACGGTCGCCGGGGGCTCGACCGTCACCGCCATCAGAAGATCGAAGTCCTTTGTCAGCGGACCCGCTGACACGTGCAACCTGGTCCGTGCCCTGCGGGGCATGCCGCCGGCGTCGCGCTCGAGCACCTCGACGGCGCGGACGACCTCCGGATACCAGAGCGGATATTCGTCAACCGCCTCGACCAGACCCAGGCATTGCGACAACGGCGCCGCGACGAGCGCCGATGCCGCGCCCCGGAGTTCTTTCATAGCTGCAATCTACGGGTCCGAGGGACGCCAGGCTGCGAACCTCGGCTCTTGACGGCTGCGGTAGCTTGATCTACTCGGAAACGGAGTTCGCGCCCGTACGTGGGTGTGTTTGGGTCTTGGGTACTGAAGCGAGGGGGCTGGGATGCGTGCGACGGGGTTGGGGCTCGTGGTTGTGGTTGCGCGAGCGCCACAAGGCGTCGAAACCGCGGTACTCCCGCTGCAGCTCGCCGAAGACCTACAAACGGCTCGCGTCGGGCAGGTACAAGTTCTACGTACGGGCGTTCACACCGGCGGTGTCGATCTGACAGCCGCGACGACGACGTTCGAGCTCTGACGGCACAAGCAACCTGGGCTAACCGCCCGTGAGCGTGACCACGCTGGTGCAGTTGCCGATCAGGTCGGCGTCACTGCTGGCGATGATCACGATCGCGCCGGCGCGGGCGGCCTGGATCAGGTGATCGAGGACAAGGGCGCGCGACCCCGCGTCAAGGCCGGCGGTGGGCTCGTCGGCGAGGATCAGCTCAGGATCGTCGGCCAGCGCTCTGGCCACCGCGACGCGCTGGCGCTGTCCGCCGGAGAGCTCCCAGATCAACTGATTGGCCTGATCGCCCAAGCCCAGGGCGCGCAGGATGCGGTCGCTGCGCTCGGTGACTTCCGGGCGGCTGACGCCTCGGGCTTGTAACGGCAGGCTGACCGCCTCGTGGGCGGTCAGCATCCCGGGGAGGTGATGGTGCTGGAGGATCAGCCCCAGCGCCGACCCGGCGCCAGGTGCGACCGGGCGGTCGGCGTAGTGCACGCGACCGGAGTGCGGCGCGGCCAGACCCGCAAGGACATACATCAGGCTGGACTTGCCCGTGCCGGACGCGCCGGTGACGCCGAGCACCTCGCCGGAGCAGATGCTGACCGACAGGTCTGAGACGAACACCATGTCGGTGTCGCGCACGGTCACGTCCTCGATCACAAAGCGCGGCGCCTCACCCATCGCCGGCCTCCCCTGAACGGTCCTCGCGGGCTCGCAGGACGACCCCGTCGGCGTCGAGATCGACGGTGAGCAGCGTCCCGCTCGGGTAGCGGGCGAGAACTTCGGGGGGCAGCTGGATCGTCCCGGAGCCGCCCACGACCGCGAAGCGCTCCGCGCCCCGGCCCTCGGCGCCGATCGCCCCGCTCTCGATGGCCAGCGAGCGGGGCAGCGCCTCCGAGACGGCCAGGTCATGCGTGACCACGATGACCGTGGCGCCGCTGAGCTCACGCGCGTCGCGCAGCGCCGCGATCACCACGTCGCGGCTGTGAGGATCGAGTTGGCCTGTCGGCTCGTCGGCCAGCAGCACGCGCGGGGATGTCGCCAGCGCGCTGGCGATCGCCGCCCGGTTCTGCTGCCCGGCCGAGAGCCGGTACACGGGCCGGTCAGCGAGCTCACCCAGTCCCATCCGCTCCACCAGTTCCTCGGTTGACCAACGCAGCGACCAGCCGCGCCGACGAGCCCCGCGCGCGGCGAAGCTGATGTTCTGGCTCACCGTGGCATACGGCAGGAGGTTGCGCAGCGGGTCCTGGAGCAGGAGCGAGAGCTCGGTGGCGCGCAGCCGGCTGAGGCTGGCGGCGTCAAGCTGGGTGATGTCCTGACCGCCGATCAGCACCGAGCCCGCCGTTGGCTGGAGCAGACCGGCGAGCAGCATCATCAGCGTGGTCTTGCCCGATCCAGAGGGACCGACGATGGCCAACATCTCCCCGGCCTCGACGATCAGGTCGGCGTTGCGCAGCGCGACCACCGCCCCCTGCTCGCTGGCATAGACGTGCACCAGTCCGGCGCACACCACCTCCGCGGCCGCGGATGTCGGTGTGTCAGTCGACGTCATCGGCCGGGGCTCGCAGGAGAGAGGGAGACATACTTTTCAGGATGCCGCGCGCCGCCAGCGCGGTGGCGACCATGACCACCAGCACCGCGCCCAGCGCGACGGCCAGGATCAGCGCCACCGGCAGCGCATAGGACAGAGGGGTGTCGGTGGGCGCGGCGAGCTGAGGCAGCGACGGCAGGGCGATCGCGGCGGTGCCCACGCCGGCCACCACCCCGAACAGCGCGGTCAGGGCGAGGATCGCAGCCTCGATCCTCAACGAGCCCGCGAGAAGCGAACGCCGCACCCCGGCGACCTGCAGCGCCATCATCTCGGTGGCGCGTTGACGGCCCCCGGCGGCAAGCACGCTGAAGGTGCCGACCGCCGCAACGAGCAAGGCGACGAGCGTGGCCAGCAGCATGAAGTCATAGGCCAGAGCCGGACCGGTATGCCCCGCCTGGCCGATCAGCGTGGACGAGCGCTGGACAGCGTCGATCTGCAACCCGGCCGCCCGCAGGCGGCTGACGGCGTTCGCCGGCGCAGCCGGACCGAGCCACACCTGCGCGCTCGCCTGGCCGAACGTCGGGCGCACCTGGGATCGCTCGAGCGTGCCCAGATCGACGAACACCCCGCTGGAGCCGAGCCGCGGCAGCGCCGTCGCCGTGATCACCGGACGCACGGTGATCGTGTTGCCGTCCAGGCCCTGTTCGGCCAGCGTGCCCCCAGGGATCTGCCCGGCCGCACGCCCCGCGACGGCGGGGAGAACCGACGGTGGGCCGACCAGGGAGGCCGCAGCGCCGGCTGCGTAGGGGCCGACATCGCCGGCCACCGCCGCCATGGGAATGTCGAAACCCACGTCCGAGGTGTTCGGGATGACACGCACGCCGGCGAGGGTCGAGCGCCAGGCCGCCGGGGTCAGCTCGGCCCCGGCGCTGCGCAGCGCGCCTGCCTCGGAGCGGTAGCTCAGCGCGTCCACACCAAGGTGAATCCGACCCGAGCGCGCAACCCGCTTGGCGCTGGGGAGCACCCCGATGCCGGTCAGGTTGCACGGGCAGCCCGTCTGCGGGACGCCCCGGTAGGTGAACCTGCCGGCGCGCAGCCGACCGAGGTCGACGGTGCGCGAGCCATGACCCGGGTCAAACAGCCAGGCCGTCAGGTCGAGGTGTGCCAGATCGCGGCGCGCCGCCCCCGAGGCCGAGACATCAGCCGCAATCGTCACGGCGCCGTTGGCCAGGATGACGTCGAAAACGGTCTTGGGGGCCAATGCGCGGCTGACCGCCGCGACGCTTTCGCGGGTCGTCCCACCGGGCCAGGCCGCGACGGCCGGCAGCCGCGTGGCATCGATTCCCATGAGCAACGTGCTCGAGCTCTTGATCTCGACCGCGGCCATCGCGAAGCGTCCGCCCGGATCGACCGCGTGGACCGCCTGATCGAGCTGCAGCGCATCCGCGGTCACGTTCACGACCGTCCGCGCGCCCGTCGAGAACCTCGCGTCGGTGAGCTGGTTGGCCCGCGCGACCGACCACGCGCAGACCGCGAAACACGCCAGGCCGACGGCGATCACCAGCGTGCGCCCCTCGCGCAGCACCGTCGGCCGCCGCCCGATGCGCCGAACCGCCAGGAAGCTGCTCACGGCGGAGGAATCGTACGTCGCGGTGCTGAGCCGGCGACACACGTATTCGACGATGCGGATCGCGATCACCGAGATCCCCAGAGCCACCACCGCGGGAGCAGCGGCCGCCACCGGATTGCTATGAGAGCTGAGCGCCCCGCTCGTCGACGCGCCGACCAGCGCGACACCGGAGACGGCAAGGATCGACGCGTCGATCACGACTCGGGAACGGGTGCTCGTGGACTGCGGAGACGACGCGAGCAGCCCGGAGCTCCGCAGCGAGCGGATCACGCTGACACCCAGAACGACGCCGATCGTCACCACCACCGCTCCGAAGCCGACGAACGTCCAGGCGTCGGGCCTCACCACGGTTCCGTCCGTGAACAGGACCGACGCCGCGGCACGCACGACGACCCACGCACCAGCGATCCCCAGTACGACCCCAAGCGCGCAGAGCGCGGCCGGCTCGGCGATCGACACCGCGACCAGCGTGGGCGGCGGGAACCCGCGCAGGCGCGCGACCCGCAGTTCTGCACGCCGCAGGTCGGCGCTGCGCATGAGCACGGAGGTCAGCACCCAGATCGCCAGCAGGACGAGCTGAACGGCGGCGACCACGACGACCGTGCCCATCAGCTTCCGCTGATGCAGGGGGCTCGAGAGCAGCGCCGGGAGACCAGTCTGGACCTCGAAACCCGCCACCGTGGCGCGCTCCTTCGCGGCGAGCGTCTCCTGTCTCACCGCCGACACATTCCCGATGCCCAGCACCCCTGGCCGCAACCCGCTCTGGATGGTGAGCGAGCGCCGGTAGGTGGACGGGAGCGCAAAAGCGGCCGGGCCGGCCACGAACAGATCGTCAGTCCGAGGGAGAAACAAGGGCACGCCGGTGTTCTGCCCGAAAGGGAAGTGAGACGCCCCGTCGCCGAACCAGTAGGAGTTCTGCAGGTTCGGGAGGTCAAACACGCCGGTGATGCGGATCGGGGCCGGACTCCCGTGGTTGAGGTCGCTGACGGTGATCACCGACCCGACGGAGAGCTGAAATCTCTGCGCCATGCGGTCGCTGACGACCGCGTCCCCGACCCCTGTTGCACATCCGCCGGCGCTGAAGTGCAGAACCGAACAGATGCCGCTGCGGTAGGTCAGCGCTCCGAGATAGGGCTGATGGGTGGATCGATTGGTGACGAGGAGGCCGGCCTCCATCGTCCGCACCACGCGGCGTCCGTACAGCCCACTCAGGTGCTCGCTTCGGAGTAACGAGTGCTGCTCGGCCGCGAGCCCGTCGAGCGTCGGGGAACGCGTCCCGGAGTCAAGCTCGAAGCTGGTGTGAGCCACCGTGGCGTCTGCCACCGCCTGCCGGACCAGGGAATCACCGCCGGCCCGCAGGAAGAGCGGGCCGACGACCGCCGCCCCGACCGCGATCGCCGCGGTGATCACGACCAGCAGCGAGGCCATCAGGCGCCAACGGACGCCGCGGACCAGCACCGATCTCGCCCCGCCTGTCACGTCGTCATCGACCCCTCTCTCGGTCGTCCATGCCGGGAGCCGGCCGAATCTAAGAGGAGGCTAACCGATGGCGGCGGCTAGGTCGTGTGCTTCCCTGTCGAGAACCTGTGGCCGGCTCTGATCACCACTCGTTCGTCCCGGATGACTACGTCGTGCCGCTGGCCCTCAGCGGCCCGGGCTTTCACCTGGAGCCGCTCGGACCCCAGCACAACGACGCCGACCACCAGGCCTGGACGTCGAGCATCGAGCACATCCGCGCCACGCCGGGCTTTGCAACCGGGCGCTGGCCCCCCGCTGAGGGAATGTCACTCGAGGAGAACCTCCGCGACCTGGGAAGGCATGCCGACGACTTCGAACGCCGAGTCGGCTTCACCTACACCGTCCTCGACGATGAGGACCTCGTCGTCGGCTGCGTCTACATCTACCCGTCCAAGGCGGACCCCGGCATCACCGAGGTGTGGTCCTGGGTCACCGCCAGTCGGGCAGAGCTGGACTCCGTGCTGCACGAAGCCGTCGACAGCTGGCTGGCCGCCGACTGGCCGTTCACCGACGTCAGATACCGCAACCGCGTCTAGTCAGACGACCACGATCGCGCCCGCAGCACTCCGACCGCGACTGCGATGACGACGATCGCGAGCGTGATGAGCAGCGCGTAGTGGGAGATCTCCTTGGCGACCTGCACCGCGGGATGTCCGACCAGGAAGCCCAGGCCGACGATCACGCCGATCCACGCGAGCATGCCGACGAGGTCAAAGACCATGAAACGACGAAAGCTCATCCCGGTCCAGCCCGCAGCCGCGTAGACGAATGACGACGGAACCGGGAGGAACGGGGCCAACGCCACCGCGAGACCACCG
>Ga0207664_10002382_pt1 | contig 12428 bp, 8 predicted proteins | sample LARL83metaG_FD_184349 | JGI IMG/M metagenome (GOLD analysis project Ga0207664, IMG submission 184349) | Corn, switchgrass and miscanthus rhizosphere microbial communities from Kellogg Biological Station, Michigan, USA - LAR L8-3 metaG... | ecosystem: Host-associated > Plants > Roots >...
AAGGCAAGGCCATAACGCCGGGGACCTGGACATAGAAGGGGCGCAGTGAACGGTGCTGCATCGCCGCGCGCCACGTTCCGCGACGTTTTCGCGGTTAGCGAGTTCCGCAACCTCTGGTTCTCCGAAATGCTTTCCGTGGCCGGCGACCGCCTCGCGCTGGTCGCGCTGACGCTGTACGTCTACGACAAGACGAACTCCCCGCTGTACACGGCGATCGCCTACGCGGCGGGTTACGTCCCGTGGGTGCTCGGCGGCTTCTTCCTCGGCTCGATCGCCGACCGCAGGCCGCGGCGCGCGGTCATGGTCACGTGCGACCTGGTCCGCACGGTGCTCGTCGCCGCGATGATCCTGCCGCGGATGCCCCTGGCCGGGCTGATCGCGCTGATGTTCGCGACCACGATGTTCGCGCCGCCCTTCGAGTCCGCGCGCGCGAGCATCACCCCCGACATCCTCAAGGGGGAGCACTACGTCCTCGGCACCGCGATCATCCAGACCACGTTCCTGGCGGGGCAGGTGGTCGGCGCGGCCGCGGGCGGCATCGCCGTGGCGTTCTTCCACGTCAAGCCGAGCCTGGTCATCGACGCGGCGACGTTCGTGCTTTCGGCGCTGCTGATTCAGTTCGGCACGAAGAAGCGGGCACCAGCCGCCGCGCGCGACTCCGCTGTCGCCAAACAGCGTCCGATGGCGAACATGCGCGCCGGATTCCGCCTGGTCTTCGGCAACACGGCGCTGCGCACGCTGATCATGTTCGGCTGGCTGGTCGTCTGGTACACGGTGCCGGAGGGAATAGCGGCGCCCTACGCGCGCGCCCTGCATGGCGGATCGATCGCGACCGGAGCCGTCCTGGCTTCGGTGGTCCTCGCGACCGCGATCGTCACGCCGCTGTTCAGCCGCATCCTCAACCCGCGAAGACGCGTCGACTGGATGGGGCCGCTGGCCATTGCTTGCAACGGCTCCCTCGTACTGATCGCGCTCCACCCCGGCATGATCACCAGCCTGGTGATCTTCTCGGCGTCGAGCGCGTTCGGTTGCTATCAGATCGCCGCGAACACCGCCTTCGTCGTCCGGGTACCGAACGAGCGAAGAGCCCAGGCCTTCGGCATCGCCAACATGGGCGTGATGATCGGACAGGGGCTGACCTTCGTGGCGGCTGGCGCCGCCGCAGAGGTGTTCTCCCCGGCCGCGGTCATCGGCGTCGCGGGTGGTGTCGGTATGGTGCTGGCCATCTTCTTCACCGCACAGTGGCGCCACGTGTCGCCACCAGGCGGACGTCATGCGGCTAGGAGGCGTCCCACTCCCGCCGCGCCGGTTAGAAGTAGAAGTAAGGTGCCACTACGTGGGGCGTAGCGGACGTTTGCGGCAGTGACGTCGTCAGGTCCACGTGTCACGCATCGCAAGCTCCCTCTAAAAAGTTCTCTTTTTGGCAGAACGGGCTGTGGTATCAGGTCCAGCAAATGCGCATCTCCCTGCCCCTCCCTCCGGCAGCGATATGAACTTGCGACGACCCCTTGCGCTGTGTACGCGGGGTAATCGTTGCTCGTTAATCCCCATTTAGCGCCCAGAATCCGTCGGATAAAGGCAAACGGACGCAGATAGTACACAAGTCGGCCAATATGAGCTAAGGTAGCTATACGGAGCTAGTCATTTACGGTGAGCTGCCGGCTAGGTAGCTAGACCGCCGAGCCCCATCCGGAGCGGTGGCCCATGAACGCCTCGTCCATCACTCGTGGCGCATTCGCGTATGCAAACGTTCGCAAATGGGCGTGGTGGCAGCTCCCTGCCGCCATCCGGGCGTACGTCGGCGCGGTGGTCCTGGCCGGGCTGGGGTTCACTATCTTCGCGGCCACGCAGACGACGTGGCACACCGCTGACGGGTGGAAGTTCGCGCTGCTGCTGACCAGCGCGCTCGTCTCGGTCGCGGCCACGCCGCGCAGCACGTACCAGCAGGGCGCGATCACGCGGGACTTCATCACCGTGTGGGTGGTGCCGCTGGCCATCCTGCTGCCGCCGGTCTACGCCATGACCGTTCCTGGGCCGCTGTACATCCTCACGATCTTGCGCATACACCGGGGAGCCATCTACCGGAAGATGTTCACCGCCGCGGCGATCGCGCTGGCCTACGGCGGTGCGTCGCTGGTGTTCCGCGCGTTCCCCGACTCGTTCGCCGGCGGGGTGATCGGCACCGGGACGCACGCGCTCACCTGGGTGCTGGCCGCCTCGGCGTGCGAGCAGGTGGGCAGGCGCGGCCACCAGATGTTCATCGTCGGCGCGATCAAGCTCTCCGACCCGACGGTGCGGCTGGCCAAGACGGAGTGGAGCCGCGAAGCCCTCGTCGCCGACTTCGCCGAGTTCGACCTGGGCGTCATGATCACGATCGTGGTAAAGGTCAACTCGGTGCTGGCGATCTTCGCGGTGCCCACGGTCTTGCTGGCCCGCCGGTTCATGATGCATTCGCAGCTCGTCGCGCAGACGCGGATCGACACCAAGACCGGGCTGCTGAACGCCGCGACCTGGGAGCGGGAGGCGACCGCGGAGGTCGCGCACGCGGTGCGGGTGCGCGCTCCGCTGGCGGTCGCACTCGTCGACATCGACCACTTCAAGCAGGTCAACGACACGTACGGGCACCTGGTCGGGGACCGTGTGCTGCGGGCCCTGGCCGACGCGCTGCAGAGTCAGCTGCGCGCGTATGACCTGGCCGGGCGGTTCGGCGGTGAGGAGTTCGTCATCCTGCTGCCGCAGGCCCGTGAGGCCGACGCGCGCTGCGTCGCCGAACGGCTGCGCATCTACGTCGCCGCGCTGGAGATCCCGGTCGACGACGAGCCCGACTGCATGACGTTCGTCCGGCTCACGATCTCCGTGGGCGTCGCCGCACTTGAGGGCGCGCACCGCGAGCTCACCGACCTGATGGCAGCGGCCGACGCCGCCCTGTACTACGCAAAGGAAACGGGCCGCAACCGCACGCACGTCATCTCGTCTTCGCCCCCGGTGTGACCAGTCCGGTCTCGTACGCGATGACCACGAGCTGGGCGCGATCGCGGGCGTTCAGCTTGCTGAGAATGCGGCTGACGTGCGTCTTGGACGTCAGCGGGGACAGGTACAGCCGTGCCGCGATCTCGTCGTTGGACAGGCCCTCGGCGACCAGGCTCAGTATCTCTCTTTCCCGTTCGGTCAGCACCGTCAGCACCTGGTCGTCGACCGGCTGCCGCGCGGGACGCCGCGCCACGTCGGTGATCAGGCGCCGGGTCACGCTCGGCGAGAGCAGCGCGTCGCCCCGAGCCACCACCCGTACCGCCTGGATCAGCTCGGCCGGCTCGGTGTCCTTGACCAGGAAGCCGCTGGCTCCGGCGCGCAGCGCCTGATACACGTACTCGTCGGACTCGTACGTGGTCAAGATGATCACCTTGACCCCGGCGAGGTCCTCGTCGGCCGAGATCTGGCGGGTCGCCTCCAGCCCGTCCATCTCCGGCATCCGGATGTCCATCAGCACCACGTCGGCGCGCTCGCCGCGGACCAGGTCGACCGCCTGCCGCCCGTTGACGGCCTCGCCGACCACCTCGAGGTCACCGGCGGAGTCGAGCAGCACCCGGAAGCCCGCCCGGATCAGCGCCTGGTCGTCGGCCAGCACCACGCGGATCATCGTCGTGCGCCCCTCTCATGCGATGACGGGATCCGCACCGGCAGGGTGGCCACCACGCGGAAGCCGCCTCCCTCGGCGGCCCCGGCCGCCACGGTCCCGCCCACCGACGCCGCGCGTTCCCGCATGCCGGTCAGCCCGTGCCCGCCGGACCCCCCTTGCAGCAGGTCGGTGACGGTGCCGAGTCCGGTGTCGGTCACCTCGACCCGCAGTTCGTTGACGTCGTACCTGATCAGCACCGTTGCGGTCGCCGGACCGGCGTGCCTGATGGCGTTCGTCAGCGATTCCTGCACGATCCGGTACGCGGCCAGGTCGACGGCGGCGGGCAGCGGCACTGGCGTGCCGGTCACGGTGAGCGCCGTCTCCAGGCCTGCCGCGCAGGCGCCGGCGACGAGCGTCGCCAGCTGCGGTACCCCTGGCGTGGGCGCGGTCGGGTCCGTCTCGTCCGCCTGCCGCAGGACGTTGAGGATCGCCCGCAGCTCCCGCAGCCCGTCCTTGCTCGCGTTCTTGATCGCGAGCAGCGCGTCGGGCGCCGCCTCCGGCCGCGTCGGGAACACATGCAGCGCGGTGCCGGCCTGGACGTTGATCGTGGCCATCGTGTGCGCCACCACGTCGTGCAGTTCGCGGGCGATGCGCAGCCGCTCCTCGTCGAGCCGCTGGCGTGCCTCCTGGCCGGCCCGTTCCAGCACCGAGGCGGCGTAGGCCCGCCGGTTCGCCACCGCGATCCCGCCGAACAGCCCCGCGGCCACCAAGGCCGGGATCAGGTAATACCCGCCGCCGCTGATCTGGCCGAACGGGTTGTTCGCCGCGGTGGCCGTCATCAGCGCGGCCAGCGTCACGATCGCCCAGGCAACGGCCCGCCGCACGGTTACCTGGGAAGCGGTGAAATAGAGCGCGACGGCGGGCGCGAGCAGCGCGGCGCCGTTGACGTACCCGAGCAGTGAGTAGCTGACGACGGCGGCAAGCGACGTCACCAGGACGGCAACGGGATACCGGCGCCGCCAGGCCAGGGCCGCGCACGCCGCGGCGACCAGGAGCAGCGCGGCGTTCGCGTGCGGGACCGGACGCCCGTGGAACTGCTGCAGGTCCGATTGGTTGTTCGGGTACATTTCCCCGTAGCTGCCGAGCACAAGTGCCGCGCCCCAGCCCACGGCGAACACGGCGTCCCTGGCCGGGGAGTCCAGGTAACGCCGCCATACGGCCCGCAGCCATGTCATGTCAGCAAGGTTAGGCCTGCTCACGTGCCCAGTCGCCCTCCCAGGGTTGCTAGTCCTCATACTCCTGCGGGAGTACGCCGCGAGCAACTAGATGCCTGAGCGGTACCGCGAAGTGTCCACCACGGCCGGACGCCGGCGGCCCGCTCCGGCAGCGACGCTAGGACGGCCGGCGGAGAACTGCCGGCAACCGCGATACGGAGGTCACGATGTCCTCGCTCACCAGCTTCGTGCTTCGCTACAAGGCGCTCGTGGCCCTGTTCTGGGTTCTCGTGGCGGCCGTCAGCGTCATGACGCTCAGCGGCACGACCCACCGCATGACGAACACGTTCGCCATGCCCGGCCAGGCGTTCCAAGTCGACAACCAGATCACGAGCCAGTACGGCAACGGCGGCTCGCAGACTCCCTACCTGCCGGTCATCACCGTCCCGGCCGGGCAGAAGATCACCGATCCGGCCACCGCGGCGCGGACCGGCCGGGCCTTCGCGGCGATCGCCCAGGCGATGCCGCACGTCAGGATCGCCGACTACGCCACCACGCACAACCCGGCGTTCATCACCAAGGACGGCAGGTCCACCTTCGCCCTGGTGTACACCGCACCCGTGCAGGGGTTCGGCGCACCGGACGTCTCGCCAGGGATCGAGCGTGCCGTGACCGCCGCGCTATCGAATCGGCCTGGGCCTCCGGCCACGCTATCGAATCGGCCTGGGCCTCCGGCCACGCTATCGAATCGGCCTGGGCCTCCGGCCACGCTATCGAATCGGCCTGGGCCTCCGGCCACGGCGCCCCCCGGCTGGCACGTCCAGATCACCGGCTCCCAGCTGCTCCAGAACGGTGCCAAGCCGGCCAAGGGCACCAGCCTGATGACTGAGGAGATGATCGGCACGGTCGGCGCGCTGGCCATCCTCGCGTTCGTATTCGCCAGCTTCCTCGCCCTGCTTCCGCTCATCATCGGCGGCATTTCGGTTCTCGCCACGTTCCTGCTGGTCGGCGGCCTCACCGAGGTCACCGGCGTCAGCCAGATCGTCGAGTTCCTGATCGCCCTGATCGGCCTGGGCGTGGCCATCGACTACTCGCTGCTCGTGGTCAGCCGCTGGCGCGAGGAGCGAGCCCGCGGCCTGGACAACACCGCCGCGGTCCAGCAGGCCATGGAGCACGCCGGCCGGGCGGTCGTTTTCTCCGGCCTCACCGTCGCCATCGGCCTGCTGTCCATGGTCGTGCTGCCGGTCCCGATGCTTCGCAGCGTCGGCTACGGCGGCGTGCTCGTCCCGCTCACCTCGGTCGCCGTCGCGATCACGCTGCTCCCGGTCATCCTCGCCACTGTCGGCCCGCGGCTGGACTGGCCGCGGCTGCGCACCGAGCGCCACGCGAGCCGGGCGTTCTCGGCCTGGGCGCGCGGCGTCTACCGGCACCGCTGGATCGCGGCCCTGGCAGGCCTGGGAATCCTGGCCGCGCTGATGCTGCCCGCGCTGTCCCTGCACCTCGGCGAGCCGGGCAGTTCGGCCCAGGCCACCAGCGGCCCGGCACATGTCGCGCTCACCACGCTGACCGACGGCGGCATCCCGTCCGGTGTCCTCACCCCGGCCGAGGTGCTGACCGACGGGAACGCGGGCAGCATCGCCGCCCAGGCGGCCCACGTCAGCGGCGTCTACGCCGTCCTCGCGCCCACCACTCCCGACTACCACCACGCGGGCACCGCGATCGTCACCGTGCTGCCGGCCGACGAGAGCAGCCTGCCGTCCGGGCAGGCGGCGATCGGTGCGCTCGAGCACGCGCTGCTAGCGGGGCCGGGTGTGCCGACGGGGCTCGCCACCCCGCACGTGCTGGGCGTCGGCGGTGCCGGCGCCAGCCTGATCGACTTCGACCACGCGGTCTACGGCGACTTCCCGCTGATGCTGGCGATCATCGGCGTCGCGACGTTCCTGCTCCTCATCAGGGCCTTCCGCTCGGTGCTGCTGGCGGCCAAGGCCGTCGTGTTCAACCTGATCTCGCTGGCGGCCGCCTACGGCGTGCTCACCTGGATCTGGCAGGACGGCCACGGCTCGCACGCGATCTGGGGCATCCCGGCCACCGGCGCGATCACGATGTGGGTGCCGCTGATGGTCTTCGCCTTCCTGTTCGGCCTGTCCATGGACTATGAAGTTTTCATCCTGACCCGGGTCCGCGAGGCCTACGACGAGAGCGGCGACGCCGAACACGCCGTGACCACCGGCCTCGGCCGCACCGGCCGCCTGGTCACCAGCGCCGCCGCGATCTTGATGCTCAGCTTCCTGTCCATGTCGACCGGCCCGGAGACCGACCTGAAGATCCTGGCCACCGGCCTGGGCGCGGGCATCCTCATCGATGCGGTGGTGATCCGCTGCCTGCTGGTCCCTGCCCTCGTCGCCCTCTTCGGCAGGGCCAACTGGTGGCTCCCGGCGCCGCTGGCGAAGGTGCTCAGGATCCCGGCCGGCCCCGCGCGGGCGCAGGCGACCCTCGACCCCGCCCCGGAACCGGCCCCGGCACCGCAGCTGGCAGGTACCAGGTAACGACGAGAACGGCCACTGGCCCGGCAGCCGCACCGGCTGCCGGGCCAGCGCGCGGACGCGGCCGCACCCGCCGGCCGGCCATATCGCCCATGGATCAAGATGGGCAGGTTATCGTGATGATCATGGGCGAATTGAGTGCTGAGCGGGCCCGCGAGATGGACGCCGCGGATCCGCTGGCGGAGTACCGGGAGCGGTTCGTCTTCGATGATCCGTCGCTGATCTACCTGAACGGGAATTCCCTGGGTGCGCTGCCGCGGGCCACCAAGAAACGGCTCGAGGAGGTCATCGCCACCGAATGGGGAGCCGCGCTGGGCCGGTCCTGGGATCACTGGGTCGACCTGCCGGAACTGGCGGGGGAGGCGGTCGCCGCGCTGATCGGGGCCGCGCCGGGGCAGACGATCGTCAGCGACAACACCACCACAAACCTGTACAAGCTGGCCGCCGCGGCCCTGGAGGCCCGGCCCGGACGCCACGTAATCGTCACCGACAATGACAACTTTCCCACCGACCGTTACGTGCTGGAAGGCATCGCTAACCAGCACAACCTGGAATTCCGGCTGCTCAGCACCGATCTGGACGACGGCGTCGACCCGGACCTGGTCCGCCGTGCGGTGGACGACGACACCGCCCTGGTCAGCCTGTCCCACGTGGCGTACCGGAGCGGGGCGTTCGCCGACATGGCGACGCTCACCCAGATCGTGCACCAGTCCGGCGCACTGATGATGTGGGATCTGTGTCACGCGGTCGGCTCGGTGCCGATCGAGCTCGACGCCTGCGACGCGGACCTCGCGGTCGGCTGCACCTACAAGTACCTGAACGCGGGGCCGGGCGCACCGGCGTTCCTGTACGTCGCGGCCCGGCTGCGGGACGTACTCCGCCAGCCGATCTGGGGCTGGTTCTCCCAGCGGGACCAGTTCGAGATGGGCCCGGAGTACCGGCCGGCCGAGGGCATGGCCAAGTTCATGACCGGCACGCCCAACATCCTCGGCACGGTCGCCGTGCTGGAGGGCGCGCGGTTGCTGGCCGAGGCCGGCATCGACCGGATCAGGGCCAAGAGCGTGCTGCTCACCGAATTCCTCGCCGAGCTGGCCGCCGGCTGGCTGGAGCCGCTCGGCTGTGTGCTGGCCACCCCGCGCGAGCCGGAGCACCGCGGCAGCCACCTGTCGTTCAAGCACCCGGACGCCGAGGCGATCGTCGCGGAGCTGACCAAGGCGAACATCGTTGCCGACTTCCGGACGCCGGGCCGGTTCCGGTTCGGGCTGCCCCCGCTCTACACCCGGTTCATCGATGTGCACAACGCCGCGGCCGCGACCCGCGACCTGCTCATCGCGAGAGGAAGCCATGGCTGACGAACCGGCACCGAAGCTCACCTACTCCTCGTACCTGCGACTGGATCAGCTGCTTTCCGCGCAGCAGCCGCGGTCCGCCGAACACGACGAGATGCTGTTCATCGTCATCCACCAGGTGTACGAGCTGTGGTTCAAGCAGCTGCTGCACGAGCTCACCAGGCTCCAGCAGCACCTGGCGGCCGGCGATACCACGCACAGCATGCGCACGCTGCGCCGGACGCTCGCCATCCTCAAGATCGTCGTTGCCCAGCTCGACGTGCTCGAGACGATGACCCCCATGCAGTTCCGCAGGTTCCGGGACGAGCTCGGCACCTCGAGCGGGTTCGAGTCAACCCAGTTCCGCGAGCTGGAGGCGGTGCTCGGCCGCCGTGAGTTCCCCAAGTGGGCGCCGCGGCCGGCCGCCGCCGCCCGGCCGTCGGTGTTCGACTCGTTCATCGGCTACCTGGCCGCGCAAGGCTACGACATGCCGCCCGAGCTGCTGCACCGCGACAGCGCCGCGCCGATCGAGGCGTCGGAGGCGATGCAGCAGGTACTCAAGCGGGTCTACGACGACGACTCGGGCGCCGCCGTCGTCGCCGAGCTGCTCGTCGACCTCGACGAAGGCATGCAGGAGTGGCGGTACCGGCACGTCAAGATGGTCGAGCGCACGATCGGCGGCCGGACCGGCACTGGCGGCTCCACCGGCGCGAAGTACCTCAGCAGCACGGTCGGCACGCCCACCTTCCCCGACCTGTGGGCAATGCGCACCCTCAGCTAGCCCCAGCCCTTCGCCAGCCCGCGCCCTCGCACCCCCGGCACCCCGCGCACCCCCGCCACCGTGTCAATTGCGCAGTTGAGCCCACTAGAGCGTGTCAAAATGCGTGCGGGAGCAAAGCCGGGTCCCATAAGTCGAGCCACAGCTCGTTAGGGAGAAAATGGTTATTCCCATTCGATGGTGCCGGGGGGCTTGCTCGTCACGTCGAGCACGACGCGGTTGACCTCCGGGATCTCGTTGGTAACGCGGGTCGAGATGCGGGCGAGTACTTCGGGCGGGACGCGCGCCCAGTCGGCGGTCATCGCATCCTCGCTGGTCACCGGCCGCAGGACCACCGGGTGGCCGTAGGTGCGGCCGTCGCCCTGGACACCCACCGAGCGGATGTCGGCGAGCAGCACCACCGGGCACTGCCAGATCTCGTCGTCAAGCCCAGCAAGAGTCAGCTCCGACCGCACGACGGAATCCGCCTCGCGCAGGATCCGCAGGTTCGCGGCGGTGACCGGGCCGACGATGCGGATCGCGAGGCCGGGGCCGGGGAACGGCTGGCGCTGCACGATCTCGGCAGGCAGCCCGAGCTGGGCGCCGACCGCGCGCACCTCGTCCTTGAACAGCCACCGCAGCGGCTCGACCAGCTGGAACGCCAGGTCGTCGGGCAGGCCGCCGACGTTGTGGTGGGACTTGATGTTGGCCGTGCCGGTGCCGCCGCCGGACTCCACCACGTCCGGGTACAGCGTGCCCTGGACGAGGAAGTCCGCGCCACCGGAAGAGGCCTTGACCAACCGGGCCGCCCGCTCGAAGGCGCGGATGAACTCCCGGCCGATGATCTTGCGCTTGGTCTCAGGGTCGGACACGCCGTCGAGCGCGGCGAGGAACGCCGCCGCCTCTTCCGCCACATGCAGCCGGACCCCGGTGGCGGCGACGAAGTCCTTCTCGACCTGTTCGGCCTCGCCCTTGCGCAGCAGCCCGTGGTCGACGAACACGCAGGTCAGCCGATCACCGATGGCCCGCTGTACCAGCGCGGCGGCGACCGCGGAGTCCACCCCGCCGGACAGGCCGCAGATCGCGTGCCCGTCGCCCACCTGCGCCCGGATCGCAGCGACCGCGTCGTCCACGATGTTCGACGTGGTCCAGGACGGCCGGCAGCCGGCCAGGTCGAGGAAATTCCGCAAGATGCGCTTGCCGTGCTCGGTGTGCAGCACTTCGGGATGGAACTGGACGCCGTAGCGCGCGTCCCGCGGGTGTTCCATCGCGGCGACCGGCGTGGCGGCGGTACTGGCGGTGACGGTGAACCCCGCCGGCGCCTTCGTCGCGGTGTCGCCGTGCGACATCCATACCTGCTGGCTGTCGCCGGTACCGGCCAGCAGTCCAGCACCGGCCCGAGCGTGCCCCGTCGGCACAGCCGACCCCGCCAGCCCCGTCGGCACAGCCGACCCCGCCAGCCCCGTCGGCACAGCCGACCCCGCCAGCCCCGTCGGCACAGCCGACCCCGCCAGCAGCGTCGTCGCGCCGTACTCCGCCACGCCGGTGCGCTCCACCACCCCGCCGAGCGCGGCCACCATCAGCTGGAAGCCGTAGCAGATGCCGAGGATCGGCAGGCCGGTGCCGAACAGGCCGTCCGGCGCCGGCGGCGCTCCGTCCGCGTACACCGAGGACGGGCCGCCAGACAAGATGATGGCCTTGGGCTCGCGAGCGAGCATTTCGGCGACCGGCATGGTGGAGGGCACGATCTCGGAGTAGACGTGGCACTCGCGCACCCGGCGGGCGATCAGCTGCGCGTACTGCGCGCCAAAGTCGACGACGAGGACGGTGTCGACCTGCACGAGGGGCTAACCGCCTTCCGTGGCTGAGGTAGGTGGCTGGGGCTCCGAGTTTACCTGCGGTTTCGGGGCTGCCGCGGGAGCGGGCGCGGCGGGCGCGGCGGGAGCGGGCGCGGTGGGAGCGGGCGCGGCGGGAGCTGGCGCGGCGGGTCCGACCCGCAACCGGGCGATCCGGCGGCCGTCAAGTTCGGTCACGGTGAGCAGCCGCGGCCCGACCCGGACCTCGTCACCCACCGAAGGCAGTTCGCCGAGGGCGGCAAGCACGTAGCCGGCGGCGGTTTCGTAGGGGCCTTCGGGCAGCTCCACGCCGGTCTGCTCGCGGAACTCGTCGAGGTTCAGCAGGCCGTCCACCTCGACCGCGCCGGTCGCCAGCTGCGTCTTCTCCCTGCCAGCCACGTCGTACTCGTCGCGGATGTCGCCGATCAGCTCCTCGACGAGGTCCTCCAGCGTGACGATGCCGGCCGTGCCGCCGTAGTCGTCCACGACGATGGCCAGGTGCAGTCGCTCGCGCCGCATTTCCGACAGCGCGGACAGTACGGTCTTGGACATGGGCAGGAACTTGACCGGCCGGACGATCTGTCCCACCGACTGAGTGGGGGCGGCGCGGGTCGGTCCGAGCAGGTCGCGGATGTGCACGAAGCCGATCACGTTGTCGTAGGACTCCTGATACACCGGCAGCCGCGAGTACGGCACGTCGCGGGCGATCATCGCGGCCGCGTTCACGGTGGTTTCCGCGTCGAGGAACACCACCTCGGTGCGCGGCACGATCACCTCCCGGATCTGCCGCTTCCCGGCGTCGAAGACCTCGCCGACAATCTGCCGCTCGTCCGATGACAGCGTCTGCGCCCCGGCCACGGTCTCGCGCAGCTCCTGCTCGGTCATGGCCTGCCGCCCGACGTCCGGGTCGCCGCCGAACAGCGCCACCACCAGGTTCGCGGACTTGGTCAGCAGCCAGACCAGCGGCCGGGCCAGCGTCGCGATCCGGTCGAGCAACGGCGCGGCGAGCAGCGCGACGCGGGTCGAGCGCTGCAGCGCGATCCGCTTGGGCGCGAGCTCGCCGAGCACCAGAGACACGAACGTGATGCACAGGGTAACCACCACGTAGGACAGCGTCGCCGCCCAGGCTTCTCCC
>Ga0207664_10002383_pt1 | contig 12426 bp, 9 predicted proteins | sample LARL83metaG_FD_184349 | JGI IMG/M metagenome (GOLD analysis project Ga0207664, IMG submission 184349) | Corn, switchgrass and miscanthus rhizosphere microbial communities from Kellogg Biological Station, Michigan, USA - LAR L8-3 metaG... | ecosystem: Host-associated > Plants > Roots >...
TGGCGCGCTCACCAACAAGCCGTTCCAGTTCAAGGCCCGCGCCTGGGAGCTGATCGCGAAGCCGTCGATCGGCTATCACGATGCGCTCGGCTCGAACCTGTGGCTGCATACGCGCCGTGGCGAAGTGCTGCGCACGGTGCCGCGCGACAACGAATCGATCAACGAGTGCTGGCTGTCCGATCGCGACCGCTACAGCCACCAGGGCATGTACGCGGCCGACCGCATTCTCGCGCCGGAAGTGAAGCGCGACGGCCAATGGCAGGCCACCACCTGGGAAGACGCCCTGCAGTTTGCCGGCGAGGCGCTGAAGAAGGCGCCGGGCAGCGAGCTCGGCATCCTGGTGCATCCGGCCAGCTCGAACGAAGAGGGCGATCTGCTGATGCGGCTGGCTCGCGGCCTGGGCAGCGCCCACGTCGATCATCGCCTGCGCCAGCTCGACTTTGCCGACAACGCCGTGGCCGCCACTTTCGCACTGCCGGTGGCCAACGTGGACCAGGTCAGGGCGGCGTTGCTGATCGGTTCCGACCTGCGCCATGAAATGCCGCTGCTCAATCACCGCCTGCATCAGGCGGTGAAGAAGGGCGCGAAGGTATTCGCAATCAATCCGGCGAGCTTCGATTTCAATTATCGCCTGACCGGCGAATCGATCGTCGCACCGCAGGCGCTGGTCGATGCGTTGCTGGGTCTTGCCGGGGCAGCCGTGGCTGCTGGCGCCAGTGCGCCGGCCGAACTGGCCGACGCCATCGGCTCCGCGCAGGGCGACCAAGGCGACAGCGATGCGATTGCCGCGCTGAAATCAGGCCAGGCCGTGGTCATCCTCGGCGAAGCCGCGGTCACTCATCCGCAGGCCTCGTGGCTGCGTGCCATCGCGCGATTCATCGCCGATGCGACCGGGGCAGCATGCAACGAGTTGCCGGTCGGCGCGAACGCGATCGGCCTGGGCAAACTCGGCGTGCTGCCGGGCAACGGCGGGCTGGATGCGCAGGCGATGCTGGCGCAGCCACGCAAGAGCTACATCTTGTACGGCGTCGAACCGCCGCATGATTTCGCTGACGGCAGCGCCGCGCTGAAAGCCTTGCGCGCGGCGGAACAGGTGGTGGCGTTCAGCGCGTACGCCAGCCCCGCGCTGCGTGAAGTGGCCGACGTCATCCTGCCGATCGCGCTGCTGCCCGAAAACGATGGCACGATGATCAATGTCGACGGCCTGGCCCAGGGCGTGATGGCGGGGGCCAAGGCTCCCGGCCAGGCGCGCCAGGGCTGGAAGGTGTTGCGCGCGCTGGGTGGTGCATTGCATCTGGCGGGCTTCGAGTTCGACGATCTCGCGGGTTTGCGTGACGGCATCAGCGAACGTGCAACGGCGCCACGCCAGGGCCTCGCCGCGCGCCCGGCGGCTGCGGCCCTGGTCCGCCTGGCCACCTGGCCGATCTATCGCGGCGATGCCGTGCTGCGCCGTGCCACCGCGCTGAATGCGCATCCGCTCAATCGCGCGCCGGCCGTGCGGGTCAACGCAGCCGAGGCGCAGCGGCGGGGACTTGCCGATGCTGCGCAGGTGCGTGTCGGCGAGGTGGCGTTGCCGCTGGTGATCGACGTGGCCGTGCCCGATGGCGCGGCGTGGATCGAGGCCGCGCAGGATCTCACTGCCACGCTGCCGCCGTATGGCGCGGCCATCACCTTGAGCAAGGCATAAGCATCATGGCTGATCAACTCATCAACCAGATCGTGTGGCCGATCGTCTTCATCCTGTGCATCACGGTGCCACTGATCATCGCGGTGGCGATGTTCGTGTACTGGGAGCGCAAGGTCATCGGCTGGATGCACGTGCGCTTGGGACCAAGCAAGATCGGCCCGTTCGGCCTGCTGCAGGCCTTCGCCGACGTGGTGAAGCTGCTGGTCAAGGAAGTGATCCTGCCGACCAAGGCGAACCGCTTCCTGTATTTCATGGCGCCGTTGCTTGCGCTGATTCCGGCGCTGGCGGCGTGGGCGGTGATTCCGTTCAGCAGCAAGATGGTGCTGTCGAACGCGAATGCGGGCGTGCTGTACCTGCTGGCGATGACCTCGCTCGGCGTCTACGGCATCATCATCGCCGGCTGGGCATCCAACTCGCGCTACGCGCTGCTCGGCGCAATGCGTTCCGCGGCACAGGTGATCTCGTACGAACTGGCGATGGGCCTGTGCCTGGTCTGCGTGCTGGTGCTGTCGGGCAGCTTGAACCTGAGCGACATCGTCAATGCACAGGCGGGCGGCAAGGGCCTGTTCGACTGGTTCTGGCTGCCGCTGCTGCCGGTTTTCGTGATCTATTTCATCTCCGGCGTGGCTGAAACCAACCGCGCGCCGTTCGACGTGGCCGAGGGCGAATCGGAAATCGTCGCGGGTTTCCACGTCGAATATTCAGGCTCGGCGTTCGCGATCTTCTTCCTGGCCGAATACGCCAACATGATCCTGGTCAGCTTCCTGGCTTCGATCCTGTTCCTGGGCGGCTGGCTCAGCCCGCTGCAGGGCTGGATCCACGCCGACGCACCGGCCTGGATCAACTGGATCTGGACCGGCAGCTGGGTCTGGCTGTTCATCAAGGCGTTCGTGATGAGCTTTTTGTTCCTGTGGTTCCGCGCCACGTTCCCGCGCTACCGCTATGACCAGATCATGCGGCTGGGCTGGAAGGTGCTTATCCCGATCGCCATCGTCTGGGTCATGGTTGCCGGCTGCATGAAGTATTTCGGCTGGGTCAGCATCGGCATGGGGGCCTGACCAATGAATCGCATTACCGGTTATTTCAAGAGTCTGCTGCTGATCGAGCTGTTCCAGGGCATGGGCCTGACCATGCGCTACATGTTCAAGCCGAAGTACACCGTGCGCTATCCGATGGAGCACATCCCGAAGTCGAACCGCTTTCGCGGCCTGCACGCGCTGCGCCGCTATGCGAACGGCGAAGAGCGCTGCATCGCCTGCAAGCTGTGCGAGGCGGTGTGCCCTGCGCTGGCGATCACGATCGACTCGGCGCCGCGCGAGAGTGACGGCCAGCGCCGCACCACGCGCTACGACATCGACCTGTTCAAGTGCATCTTCTGCGGCTTCTGCGAAGAGAGCTGCCCGGTCGATTCGATCGTCGAAACCTCGATCCACGAATATCACTTCGAGCACCGTGGCGAGAACGTGGTGAACAAGCAGCAGCTGCTTGCCATCGGCGATCGTTTCGAGCAGCAGATCGCCGCCGACCGCGCGCAAGACGCGGCGTACCGCTGAGGCCAACGATGAATCCCCAACTGTTCCAACTCATCTGTTTCTATGCGTTCGGCTTCGTCACGGTGGCCGCTGCGCTGTCGGTGATCACGCTGAAGAACACGGTGCACGCCGTGCTGGCGCTGGTGCTCACCTTCTTCAGCGCCGCCTGCCTGTGGATGCTGATCGACGCCGAGTTCCTGGCGCTGGCGCTGATCGTGGTCTATGTCGGCGCGGTGATGGTGCTGTTCCTGTTCGTGGTGATGATGCTCGACATCGACCAGGAGAAGATGCGCGAAGGCTTCGTGAAATTCCTGCCGGTCGGCCTGATCGTGGCGGCGGCGATGCTGGTGGAGATGCTGGGCCTGATCGGCGTGCGCGCCATGCATGTGCAGGCCATGGGCGCCGACCCGGCCACCGCCGCGGGCCTGTCCAATACGGCGTGGCTGGGGCAGGCGCTGTACACGAAATTCCTGCTGCCGTTCGAGATCGCTGCGCTGATCCTTACCGTGGGCGTGGTGGCGGCGGTGGCGCTGACCTTGCGCGAGCGCGGCGACGCCCGTTACGAATCGGCCAGCCAGCAGGTCAAGGTCAACCCGCGCGATCGCGTGCGCATCGTGAAGATGGACGCGGTGCGTCCGGACGAGCCGGACGACTCCCAGGAGGCCACCCCATGATCACGCTGGCGCACTACATCGTGCTGGGCGCGGTGCTGTTCTGCATCGCCGTCGCCGGGCTGTTCATCAACCGCAAGAACGTGATCGTGCTGCTGATGTCGATCGAGCTGATGCTGCTCGCCGTGAACATGAACTTCGTGGCGTTCTCGCGTTTCCTCGGCGACGTTTCCGGCCAGGTGTTCGTGTTCTTCATCCTCACCGTGGCCGCGGCGGAAGCCGCCATCGGCCTGGCGATCCTGGTGCTGCTGTTCCGCAATCGCAGCACGATCAATATCGCCGACATCGACAGCATGAAGGGTTGACCCGATGCAGCTTTCGACATCCATTCTGCTGACGATCGCCCTGGCGCCCCTGGCCGGTTGCCTGCTGGCGGGCTTCCTGGGCAGGTTCCTCGGCCGCGCCGGCTCGCACACCGTCACCATCCTCGGCGTGGCGATTTCCTGTGCGCTGTCGTTCCACGTGCTCTACCAGCTCACCCTGGGTGGCGCCGAAACGTACAACCAGAACATCTACACCTGGTTCCAGATCGGGCACTTCAACGCCAGCGTCGGGTTCCTGGTCGATCGCCTGACGGCGATGATGCTGGTCGTGGTGAGCTTCGTGTCGCTGCTGGTGCACGTCTACACCATCGGCTACATGGCTGACGACGACGGCTACAAGCGCTTCTTCAGCTACATCTCGCTGTTCACCTTCTCGATGTTCATGCTGGTCATGAGCAACAACTTCATGCAGCTGTTCTTCGGCTGGGAAGCGGTGGGCCTGGTGTCGTACCTGCTGATCGGCTTCTGGTACAAGCGGCCGACGGCGATCTTCGCCAACCTGAAGGCGTTCTTGGTCAACCGCGTGGGCGATTTCGGCTTCCTGCTCGGCATTGCGGCGGTGCTTTATTTCCTTGGCACGCTGGATTACGCCACGGCCTTCGGTGCGGCACCCTCGCTGATCGGCAAGACCCTGCATATCACTGCGAACACACAGTGGGATGCCGCCACGGTGATCTGCATCTGCCTGTTCATCGGCGCGATGGGCAAGTCGGCGCAGGTGCCGCTGCACGTGTGGCTGCCCGATTCGATGGAGGGCCCGACGCCGATCTCCGCACTGATCCACGCGGCGACCATGGTCACCGCCGGCATCTTCATGGTGGCGCGCATGTCGCCGCTGTTCGAGCTGTCGTCGGCCGCGCTGAGCTTCGTGCTGGTGATTGGCGCGACCACCGCGCTGTTTACCGGCTTGATCGGCATCGTGCAGAACGACATCAAGCGGGTGATCGCGTACTCCACGCTGTCCCAGCTGGGCTACATGACGGTAGCGCTGGGCGTGTCGATGTATAGCGGCGCGGTATTCCACCTGATGACCCATGCGTTCTTCAAGGCGCTGCTGTTCCTCGGCGCCGGCTCGGTGATCATCGCGATGCATCACGAGCAGGACATGCGCTACATGGGCGGCCTGCGCAAGTACATGCCGATCACTTGGATCACCATGTGGATCGGTTCGCTGGCCCTGGTGGCGGTACCGTTCACTTCGGGTTTCTACTCGAAGGACGCGATCATCGAGGCAGTCGGCGAGTCGCATCGCTGGGGTGCGCATTACGCGTATTTCTGCGTGATGGCCGGTGTGCTGGTCACGGGTCTGTACACGTTCCGCCAGATGTACCTGACGTTCCACGGCAAGGAGCGTTTCAAGGTCGTCGACCATCACGGTCATGGCCATCATGACGACCACGGCCACCATGAGCCAGGCGTGCTGGCGCACACGCCGAAGGAGTCGCCGTGGGTGGTGACCCTGCCGCTGGTGCTGCTGGCGATCCCGTCTCTGCTGGTCGGTTTCTTCACGGTCGGCCCGGTGCTGTTCGGTAACTGGTTCGGCGGCGCCATCCACGTGGAAGAAGCCAACAACGTGCTGGCCGAGCTGGGCCACGAGTTCCATGGCGCAACGGCGATGGCGCTGCACGGCTTCACCCAGATGCCGTTCTGGCTGTTGCTGGCAGCCTTCCTGATCAGCACCTATGTCTACCTGTTCAATCCGGCCATGGCCGGCAAGATCAAGGCGGCGCTGAAGCCGTTGTGGACGGTGCTGGATCGCAAGTACTGGGTCGACAACGTGTACTTCGCGCTGTTCGCCCGCGGCGGCGTGATGCTCGGCCGCGGCTTCTGGAAAGTGGGCGAGCGCGGGGCGATCGACGGCGCCATGGTCAACGGCTCGGTGGGTGTGGTGCACCGCATCGCCGCGATGATGCGTCGCCTGCAATCGGGTTACCTCTATCACTATGCGTTCGCGATGATTCTCGGCCTGATCCTGCTGCTCGGCGGGTATTGGTTCATTGGTACCGGGCTGGCCGGGCAATAAGGAAACGGGATCCATGTTCAATCACTTGCTCAGCCTGCTGATCTGGCTACCCGTCGTCGGTGCGATCCCGGTGTTGCTTGCCGGTGGCGCGCGTCCCAACCTGGCCCGCTGGCTCTCGCTGCTGATGGCAGTGGCGACCTTCGTCATCAGCCTGTTCCTGCTGCTGCAATACCACCCCGATGCAGGCGGGATGCAGCTGACCGAAAGCTACCTGTGGATCGCCTCGTGGGGTGTCCACTACGGGCTCGCGGTCGACGGCATCTCGGTGGCGCTGATCGTGATGACCACCTTCGTCGGCATCCTGGTGATCGCCGGCGCATGGGAAGTCATCCAGGACAAGCCGCACCAGTACATGGCCGCCATGCTGATGCTGGAAGGCCTGCTGATCGGCGTGTTCTGCGCCACCGACGCGCTGCTGTTCTATGCGCTGTTCGAGGCGATCCTGATTCCGATGTTCATCCTGATCGGCATCTGGGGCGGCCCGCGCCGCGTTTACGCGACGCTGAAGTTCTTCATCTACACGTTCTTCGGCTCGGTCTTCATGCTGATCGCGCTGCTGTACCTGTACCAGAAGGCCGGTACCTTCGACCTGGCCACGCTGGCCGCGCTGCCGCTGACGATGAAGGAGCAGACCTGGGTCTTCTTCGCGTTCCTGATCGCGTTCGCGATCAAGGTGCCGATGGTGCCGGTGCACACCTGGCTGCCGGATGCGCATGTCGAAGCGCCAACCGGCGGCTCGGTGGTGCTGGCCGCGGTGATGCTGAAGGTCGGCACCTACGGAATGCTGCGCTTCATCCTGCCGATCGTGCCGGACGCGGGCGCGCACTTTGCGTGGCTGATCATCGTGCTCAGCCTCATCGCCATCGTCTACATCGGCTATGTGGCGCTGGTGCAGGAGGACATGAAGAAGCTGGTGGCGTATTCGTCCGTGGCGCACATGGGCTTCGTCACCCTGGGCATCTTCATCGCCTTCGCGCTGGTGCGCGAGCAGGGCGCCACCGACATGGCGCTGCTCGGCATGCAGGGAGCGATGATCCAGATGATCTCGCATGGCTTCGTTTCCGGCGCGATGTTTACCTGCATCGGCGTGATGTACGACCGCCTGCACACGCGCCAGATCAAGGATTACGGCGGCGTCATCAACGTGATGCCGTGGTTCGGCTTCTTCTACGTGCTGTTCGCGATGGCCAACTGCGGCCTGCCGGGCACCAGCGGTTTCGTGGGCGAGTTCATGGTGATCCTGGCCAGCTTCGCCGCCAATCCGTGGATCGCGCTGTTCGCCGCGTTCACCCTGATCATTGGTGCGGCCTACACGCTGTGGCTGGTCAAGCGCGTGTTGTGGGGCGAGATCACCAATCCGCACGTGGCCGAGATGAAGGAAATCAACGGCCGCGAAACGTTCGTGCTGGTCGCGTTTGCCGCCGCCGTGCTGGCGCTGGGCATCTGGCCGCAGCCGCTGGTCCATCTGATGGACAGTTCGGTCGCGCAGCTGGTGCAGCAGCTCGCCATTCACAAGATTTGATCGGGACCGAACATGCCAACCCTGAATGACATCCTGATCCTCTTGCCGGAGTTCTATCTGGTGGCAGCGGCCTGCCTGCTGTTGCTGATGGACGCCTTCATGAAGCCGGCGCAGCGGCCGCTGCTGCACTGGCTGTCCATCGCAGTGCTGCTGGTGGCCATCTATCTGGTGATCGCCGGCCAGCCCGCGCACATCGCCGGGGAACCGGCGGTGACCGCGTTCGGCGGCATGTTCGTGCGCGACGACGTGGCCGAGATCCTCAAGGTCTTCGCGCTGGGCACCACGGCGCTGGTGTTCGTCTACGCCCGGCCGTATCTGATCGATCGCAAGCTGGTCAGCGGCGAGTTCTACACGCTGATGATCTTCGCGGTGATCGGCATCATGCTGCTGGTTTCCGCCGGCAATCTGGTCACCGTGTACCTCGGGCTGGAGCTGCTGTCGCTGTCGTCATACGCGCTGGTGGCACTGAACCGCGACGCCCGCTTGCCGTCGGAGGCGGCCATCAAGTACTTCGTGCTGGGTGCGCTGGCTTCGGGCATGTTGCTGTACGGCATGTCGATGGTTTACGGCGCCTCGGGCATGGGCGGCACGCCGACCCTCGGCCTGGCCCAGCTGCACAACGTGATGAGCTACACCGCCGCGCCGACCCTGCTGCTGTTCGGCCTGATCTTCATGATCGTCGGCATCGGTTTCAAGCTGGGCGCCGCGCCGTTCCACATGTGGATCCCCGACGTATACCAGGGCGCGCCGACGCCGGTCACCACGTTCATCGCGTCAGGTTCGAAACTCGCAGCATTCGGCATGGCTTACCGCCTGCTGGACGCGGGCATGGGCGACCTGTCCCACCACTGGCAGCTGATGCTGGCCGTGCTGGCCGTGCTGTCGCTGGCGATCGGCAACCTGGTCGCGATCGTGCAGACCAACCTCAAGCGCATGCTGGCGTATTCGACCATCTCGCACATGGGCTATCTGCTGCTGGGCCTGGCTGCGGCCGGCCCGGAAGGCTATGCCGCCGCGATGTTCTACGCGATCTGCTACGCGCTGATGGGCGTGGCCGCGTTCGGCGTGATCCTGGCGCTCGGCCGCGCGGGTTTCGAATGCGAGGAAATCGCCGACTTCAAGGGACTCAACCAGAGGTCCCCGTGGATGGCGTTCCTGATGCTGCTGGCGATGTTCTCGCTGGCCGGTGTGCCGCCCCTGTTCGGCTTCTGGGCCAAGGTGCTGGTGCTCGAGGCGGCGATCCATGCGGACATGATGTGGCTGGCCATCGTCGGCATCGTGTTCGCGATCATCGGCCTGTACTACTACCTGTACGTGATCAAGGTGATGTACTTCGACGCGCCGGTCGAAGGCAGCACGCTGCGCGTGCAATCGGACAAGCCGCTGCGCTTGGTGCTGTCGCTGAATGCGCTGTCGCTGCTGGTGCTGGGCCTGTACTGGGGGCCGCTGCTTGGCTGGTGCCGCCGCGCGTTCGGGCTCTGAACGTTTTCGCGCGGGCCGCCCAACGCTGCGGCCCGCGCAACTCCATGCGGGAAAGTGGATGGCAAGGCTTGCAAGAAATCGGCCACCCCGCTAAACTTCGCGGACTCTGATGCGGGGTGGAGCAGTCTGGCAGCTCGTCGGGCTCATAACCCGAAGGTCGCAGGTTCGAATCCTGCCCCCGCTACCAGATCTTTCTTGGTGCAAGAAAGCCTCCTAGTGAGGCTTTTTTGTTGGGCGCACGGATGCGTCTTGCCGGATCGCGATCTGGCGCTGTTGGCGGACGGATCCGGACGGAGAGATACATCGGCGGAATAAGGAAATGGGCCGTTGGAGCCCATTTTTTGTTTCTGCCGTTCAGACACGGCGATGCGCGGAAAGCGAACCCATGGATACACAGGCACTGGCACAACGCTTCACCGGGGTACTGGCCGATCTGGGCCTGGAATGCCTTGGGGTGGAGTTCAACCCTTCGCATGGGCAGAGTACCCTGCGCGTCTATCTGGATTTGCTGGACAAGAGCGCGCCCGACGGCGAACGTCGCGAAGTGGGCATCGAGGATTGCGAGACGGCCAGTCGCGAGTTGTCCGCCTTGCTCGACGTGGAGGATCCGATTCCCGGCAATTACGTGCTGGAAGTTTCCTCGCCGGGCATCGATCGGCCGCTATTCAGCGCTGCGCAGTTTGCGCGGGTCTGCGGGCAGGAAGTGAAGGTGGTGTTGAAGGCCCCGCTGGAAGGACGGCGTCGGCTGCGGGGCGTGTTGAAGTCGGTGGAAGGCGAGCGGATCACGCTCGACGCCGAGGGCAAGACGATGGAATTCGAGCATGCGCTGGTGGAAAGCGCGCGCGTGGTTCCGGACTGGGTGGCGCTCGGCTATGCGCCGCAGCCCAAGCCCGGTGGCAAGGCGCCCGGAAAGAAGCGGGCGGGTTGAAGCATTGAATTGAATAGTGCGGCCATGGATGGCCGCTTTTGATCCAAGCGTTCTTGGATGAACGCAAAAGCTAATCGATCGGACGCCGATGGGCGCCTATGGAGTTGCTGCAATGAGCAAAGAACTTTTGCTGGTCGTCGACGCGGTCGCCAACGAAAAGGGCGTGCCGGAAGAAGTGATTTTCGAAGCCATGGAGGCCGCGCTGGCCTCGGCTGCGAAGAAGCGCTATCCCGACGAGGAACCCGACATCCGCGTGTCGATCGACCAGAACACCGGCGAGTACCAGACGTTCCGCCGCTGGGAAGTCATTGCCGATGATGGCGAGATGGAATCGCCGTCCTACCAGCTGCGCCTGATGGATGCGCTGGACGAGCGCGCCGACGCCGAGGTGGGCCAATACATCGAGCAGCAGGTCGAGAACGCCGAGTTCGGCCGCATCGCCGCGCAGGCCGCCAAGCAGGTGATCGTGCAGCGCGTGCGCGAAGCCGAGCGCCAGCAGGTGGTCGATGCGTTTGCCGACCGCGTGGGCGAACTGGTCACCGGCATCGTCAAGCGCGTCGAGCGCGGCAACATCTATCTCGACCTGGGCAGCAATGCCGAGGCGTTCATTCCGCGCGACAAGACGATTCCGCGTGAATCGGCCCGCGTCGGCGACCGCGTGCGCGGTTACCTGTACGAAGTTCGTTCGGAGGCTCGTGGCCCGCAGCTGTTCGTGTCGCGCGCGGCGCCGGAATTCATGATCGAGCTGTTCAAGCTGGAAGTGCCGGAAGTCGGCCAAGGCCTGGTCGAGATCAAGGGCTGCGCCCGCGATCCGGGCGACCGCGCCAAGATCGCCGTGCTGGCGCATGACAGCCGCACCGATCCGATCGGCGCCTGCATCGGCATGCGCGGTTCGCGCGTGCAGGCGGTCTCCAACGACCTCAACGGCGAGCGTGTCGACATCATCCTGTGGCACGAGAACCAGGCGCAGTTCGTCATCAACGCGATGGCGCCGGCCGAAGTGCAGTCGATCATCATGGATGAGGAAAAGCATTCGATGGACATCGCGGTGGCCGAGGACAAGCTGTCCCAGGCGATCGGCCGCGGTGGCCAGAACGTGCGGCTTGCGAGCAAGCTGACCGGCTGGCAGCTCAACGTGATGACGCAGGACCAGGTCACCGCCAAGAGCGAGTCCGAGCAGGAGGCCGCGCGCCAGCTGTTCATGGACAAGCTGGAGGTGGATCAGGAGATCGCGGTCATCCTGGTGCAGGAAGGTTTCTCCAGCATCGAGGAAATCGCCTACGTGCCCAGCGCCGAGTTGCTGGCGGTCGAGGGCTTCGACGAAGACATCGTCGAGGAACTGCGCGCCCGCGCCCGCGATGCGCTGCTGACCGAGGCGCTGGCGGTGGAAGAGGGCGTGGACGAGCATCAGCCATCGGAAGAGCTGCTGGCGCTGGAAGGCATGGATGAGACGACGGCCTATGCATTGGCCGCGCGCGAAGTGAGTACGGTCGACGATCTGGCGGATCTGGCGGTGGATGACCTGATCGACATCGAAGGGATGGACGAGGAACGCGCTGCAGCTCTGATCATGGCGGCGCGTGCGCCGATGATCGCGCGGCTGGAGAAAGGCGGCTAACCGCGGACGGCGGCACCCTGGACGGGTGGGCCGAGAAAGGCTTGACCAGGCCTTTCACCAGGGATGGAGGTGGCGGCATCGATAATGTCGCACTGAACGATAAGCGCGGGAACGGCGGAGCAAACAACACGATGTCGGACGTCACGATCAAACAACTCGCCCAGGTACTGGGTATGCCGGTCGACCGGCTGCTCACGCAGCTCGGCGAGGCAGGCATGAAATTCTCCGATCAGGAGCAGATCATCAGCAGCACCGAAAAGGTGAAGCTGCTGGGCTTCCTGCGGCGCACGCACGGCAAGAGCGAAGCGGCCGCGGAGGTCGACGACACTGCGCCCCGCCAGATCACGCTCAAGCGCCGCACGGTGGGCGAGCTGAAGGTGGCGACGCCGGGCGGCCGCGGTGCCGCCAGCACCGCCAAGACGGTGAATGTCGAGGTTCGCGCCAAGCGTACCTACGTCAAGCGCAGCGTGATCGCCGAGGAAGCGAGCGCCGAGCCCGAGCGCGAAGATGCCGTGCGCAAGCTGCAGGAATCGCAGCAGCAGCGCGAGCAGGAAACGCAGGATCGCCTCGACGCCGAGCAGCGCCGTCACGAGGAAGCGCAGCAGCGCGCGCTTGACGAGCAGCAGCGCAAGGATGAGAA
>Ga0207664_10002385_pt1 | contig 12418 bp, 9 predicted proteins | sample LARL83metaG_FD_184349 | JGI IMG/M metagenome (GOLD analysis project Ga0207664, IMG submission 184349) | Corn, switchgrass and miscanthus rhizosphere microbial communities from Kellogg Biological Station, Michigan, USA - LAR L8-3 metaG... | ecosystem: Host-associated > Plants > Roots >...
GCAACAATCTCCTGCCGAAACCGAGCTCGGCACAGCCCCGTTCTCTAGCTAGCCGCGCCGTTTCCAAACGAGTCCCGGCTCAGCGTTTCGCTCAATAAGCGTGCAACAGCGAAACGTCCCGGCTACCCCGGAATGTTAACGCCGTTATGTGGAGAATCATATGAAATCGCACAAGCCAGTTCATCGTTTCCTACGGACACTATGCCTCATCGCGGTTGCGAATCAAATGAGCAACGCGGCGACGCCGACGGTGACGACAGTCGCAGGAGGATTCGTAGGAGACGGGAGATCTGCTACATCAGCGAGTTTCGTATTGCCGGTCGGCGTCGCTCGCGACGCAGACGGCAACATTTTTGTAAGTGATGGTTACAACTGCAGAATCCGAAGAATCAGTCGCGCAGGCGTGATCAACACCTATGCGGGAACTGGGATTTGCGGCTACAGCGGCGATGGCGGTGCGGCTACTTCGGCCATGCTTTCTTATTCCTACGGCGCAGCCCTCGACGGCCACGGCAATCTACTCGTCGCTGACAGCGGCAATAATAGAGTCCGCAAAATCACACCGGCAGGAATCATAACTACCGTCGCCGGCAATGGAATATTTGGGTACTCAGGAGACGGGGGCGATGCCGTTCAGGCAAGTTTCGCCGCACCGAGCGCGGTTTCTGTTGACCCGATGGGAAATATCTATATTGCTGATGAAGCCAACTATGTGATCCGCATGGTGGACAGCGCAGGAATCATCCATACCGTGGCGGGAAATCACAAATACGGATTCAGCGGAGATGGCGGTCCGGCAATCTCGGCCAAAATATCCTTCGTGGAAGGCATTCTGGCCGACCACAGTGGCAATCTCTACATCGCAGATACGGGGAACGAGCGAGTACGCAAGGTGGATTCAAGCGGGAACATCAGCACTTATGCTGGAAATGGCTCGGTCGGGAACACGGGAAATGGAGGTCCCGCAACCTCAGCGGCGATCGGACAACCGGAGGGGCTTCTGCTAACCGGAGGAAAGCTTCATATCAGCACGGGCGCCAATATTTGGGATGTAACTCTCGCGACGCAGATTATCAACCTTGTTGCGGGCAACTCTGACGGAACTATAGGTTTCAACGGCGACGGAAAATCGGCAGCTTCGACGGCCTTCTCGGGACCTTGGGGTATGACGGCGGACTCAGCGGGTAACCTGGTTATTGCCGATTCAGGCAACAATCGGGTTCGGAAAATATCAAGCTCGAGTCAAGTTGTGACCACAATTGGCGGCGGATATACCGGCGAGGGAGTCCGAGCAACCGAGGCTAGCCTGAATGATGGCTTGGGAAGCGGAGCACATATTGCCTTCGATGCAGTCGGGAATTTGTATATCGCCGACATCAACAATCACCGCGTTAGAAAGGTTTCTCCTATGGGGATCATTACAACTATCGCCGGCACCGGAATTGGAGGCTACTCCGGAGATGGTGGGCTTGCAACCGCTGCAAAGCTGAACTTTCCAGCCGCCGTCGCAGTCGATGGTAATGGGAACGTCTTCATTGCGGACTCGGGAAATGCGGTGATCCGCAAGGTGGATGTCTCGGGCATCATCACGACGTTCTCGAATGCGCTTGTTTATGGTGTCGTAGCCCTCGCGATTGACGCCGCCGGCAACATCTACGCAGCAGATGGCATCTGGGCGGTGTGGAAGATTGCTCCTGACGGTTCTTTCAACATCGTTGCCGGAATCGTCGGCGAGCTTGGGTATAACGGAGACGGCATTCCTGCCAACCAAGCGTGGCTGAGTGAACCGAACGGACTGGCTATAGATCAAGGGGGAAACCTCTACATCTCAGACTGTTTCAACTACCGAATTCGCAAGGTGAATTCCGAAGGCATTATCTCGACGATTGCCGGAAATGGAAATGGTGGATTCAGTGGGGATGGTGGACCTGCGAAAGACGCTATGGTTTATTCCACAGAAGATATAGCGGTGGATACCATGGGCAATCTCTATATTGCGGATACTTTCAACTCAAGAATTCGGGTAGTAAATCACTCGGGCATTATCCAAACCATGGCTGGGACGGGCAACTTCGGATACAACGGCGACCATTTGACCGCAACTCAGACCAACATGGAGCCACTGGCGCTAGCCATCAGGCATGGAGCGCTTTACACTTCGGACGCGAGTTCATTCCGAGTGCGCAAAGTTCACTAGGGCACAATCTTCGATCACGGGGAACGCTAGAAGTTCGTTCCCACCTGCGCCGGCCGGAATGGAATCTGGAACGTGGCCTCGACGTCAACCGGGGTACCGTTTTTCATGGCGGGTTGGAACTGCCATTGCGCAATCGCCTGGCTGGCAAACTGGTCCAAGCGCTCGTCGACTCCGCGCAGCACGCGCACGTTCCCGACGGTGCCATCGGCGCGGATGACCGCATAGAGAATCACCGTGCCGGATACATTCTCACGCATCAACTGCAGCGGGTATGCCGGATCTACCTTGCGCGTGGCAGCGGGCTGGGAGAGGTCGGCCGCACTCGCGTCGTGATTGGTTGGATCGTGATTGAGTTCGGCGAAGCGGACGACCCAACTGCCTCCCGCGGAGTTCAGGTTCGGCATGTTGAGCGTGACGGAATAAAATTTCCGGTTGCCGAAGATAGCGCGTTCGGGCTCCGAGAGCTTGGCCGTGCTGTCGGGTTGCATCGGGCGCGCGGGCGCGCTGGTTACGCGCGGCGGCCGCACGCTCGCGATCAGATTCGGATTGACCGTGTCCGTAGCCTTGCCGGGGTCTCCGGCCACGGGAGAGGTTTTCGCCGCGGTGCTTCCCACGTACAGTCCGGAAGGCGCGTCTCCGCTTCCCTTGCGGCTGGCGACACTTCCATTTTCTTTGCCGCCGCCACTTGCGCCTGGCGCACCGGACGCGCCAGCGTGTCCTTCCGGCGTGGCGGCGAATGCGCCGCGGCGGTTTCCTGCGGGCGGATCGGGTGGCGCGCCTACCGCGGGATGCAGGTTCAGCGCGATCACGCGGCCACTGGCACCGACTCCTCCGGAAGCGCCCGAGGCCGAAACCGATGGAGGCGGGGCAACGATCTGCGGAGCGCCGGGGCCCGCACCATAACCTCGCGATCCGGACATAGTGCTTTGCTCAGCAACCGCCAATTGAGGTGCGGGAGCGATCACCGAACTGCGTCCGATATTCATATCGCCCAACGGACGGGTCGATGCGCTCTCCACACTTGGAGGAGGCGCGACCACCGCAGATTGTGGGGCCTGGAATGCAGCTGCGTTCGAGGCGTTCGCGTCAGGCGGAGGAGCGACCACGGAATTCTGCAGGGCTGGCGAACCGCGTCGCTGTGTGAGATGGGCCGCATCAGGCGGTGGCTTCACCACCGAAGTTTCCATCTGGGGCGCAAACCGCGTTTTTTCGGCCGCCGGAGTCAGCGGCACATCCGGGATGGCCAGCCGCGGCTTTTCCGGCATGTCGGACCAAGCCACAACATTGGGCAGGGGAACGTCGCGCTTCAGTTTGACGTTGGGCGGTGTGACGATGGTCTGCGAGTGATTGTCGGCTTCGCGCGGAAGCGAAATGATGGGCTGACGGGAAATCTCCGGGTCCGCCGCCCGGGGTTGCGCAGCCTGCGCTTCGCGCGTATCGATTGGCGGAAGGTATTCCGAAGGCTGGTAATAAATCACCTGCGCGTGGTCGAATGTGGGCTTGGCGCTTACTTGAGGTTGCATTGCGAAGAAGCGGGTCAATCCAATCAATAAGGCGAATGCAACGACGTGATAGACCCCAGATTGAACGAAGCGGCTCCAGGGCAAAGGGCGCTTCACAAATACATCGGGCCAAAACGGCGCAGGGGCGGAATGCAACTCGAGAGGCGGCAAGCGGTGCGGAACCATCAGATCGCGCAGATTTTCGAAAAAGACCTGACGCCGTGAAGGCAACTCGACCAGAAGGCGCGGCACATGCGCAGATTGCTGGATTTCGCTGAGAGGCGGAGCTGCGATCATCTCACCTATACTAGATGCGCCAACGACCGTTCGGATAGCCAGAAGGACCCCAATTGCTCGATTTTTCTCCCGGACTGAAACCGCTGGCGCAAACTGTGGTTCCCTGCAAGTCCTTCACAAGAAACAGCGTTTATAATCTTGGATTCGGCACTCGGCCGCAATTCTCACTGTAAGGACACACTTTGCTCGATTTTTTGGGAGATTTACGACGAACTCATATGTGCGGGACGCTGCGCGCGTCTGACGGCGGCAAAAAGGCTGTGCTAATGGGATGGGTGAACCGGCGGCGCGACCTGGGCAACCTCATTTTTATTGATCTGCGCGACCGCACGGGCGTGACCCAGGTTGTGCTGAACCGCGAAGTCGACGCGGCAGCGCACGACAAGGCCAATACCCTGCGCAACGAGTACGTCATCGCTGTGATCGGCACGGTCAAGGGCCGCGACGCCGACACGGTAAACAAGAACATTCCCACGGGTGAAGTCGAGCTGGTGGCAAGCGAGATTCGGATTCTAAACGAGTCGAAGCTGCCGCCATTCCTGCCGTCGGACACCGCATTGACCAATGAAGAGACGCGGCTCAAATACCGCTACATCGATCTACGGCGCGATGTGATGCAGTTCAACATCGAGACGCGCCACAAGGTGGCGAAGGCGATCCGCGACTATCTTTCAGGCCAGGGATTTTTCGAAATCGAAACGCCTTTCATGACGCGATCCACGCCGGAGGGGGCGCGCGACTACCTCGTTCCCAGCCGCGTGCAGCCGGGGACGTTTTACGCGCTGCCGCAATCGCCGCAGCTGTTCAAGCAGATCCTGATGATCTCGGGGTTCGACAAATATTTTCAAATCGTGCGCTGTTTCCGCGATGAAGATTTGCGCGCCGACCGGCAGCCCGAATTCACGCAGATCGATCTGGAGATGTCGTACCCGCAGGCAGAGCGGGTGTGGGAAGTTGTCGAGGGATTTCTGACCGCCGCTTTTGCGGCAGCGGGCAATCAGATCAAGACGCCATTTCCGCGGATGGATTATGACGAGGCGATCCGGCTGTACGGGATCGACAAGCCTGATTTGCGTCTGCCTCCGTTTACCGATGTACGCGATTGCTTCACGCCGGAAAACTTAGTGGAGCTGGCGATCAATGCGAACCTGCCGGTGATTGCCATCCGCACGCCGAAGGTCGGCGAGCTGTCGCGCAAGGAGCGCGATGACATCAAGCCGATGTTCCATGCCAAGGGCGGCGCGAGAGTGTATGAGGACTTCAAGCGCATCAGCAGCAAGTTCCCCGAGGCGGCGGCGACGATCGCGAAAAAGATTGGGATGGAGGACGGCGAACTGATTGTGCTGGTCGCCGGTTCGGCGCAGGCCGGGCCGCAGACGGCCATGCCCGCGCACCGCAAGGTCACGCCTTCGGAGTTAGCGATTTATGCGTCGGCGGGCTTGCTGCGGCTGGCTCTGGCGCAGAAATACGCCGAGCGGCACGGCATCTTCAAGAAGACCGGCGATGCGGCGAGGGACTACCGCTTTCTCTGGGTCACGAACTTTCCCATGTTCGAGTGGGATGAGGGCGAGAAGCAATGGATGGCGGCGCATCATCCATTTACCTCGCCGCATGATGAGGACATGAGCTTGCTGGAGGCGGGCGTGGAGTCGGTGAACGATCCGCAGTCTCCGTTGAGTGCAGTGCGGGCTCTGGCCTACGACGTCGTGCTCAATGGCACGGAGTTGGGCTCGGGTTCGATTCGTATTCATCGCCAGGACATTCAACGCAAAATCTTCCGCGCGTTGGGCATGACGGAAGAAGAGGCGAAATCGCGCTTTGGATTCTTTCTCGAAGCGTTGGAATATGGCACGCCTCCGCATGGAGGCATTGCGCTGGGCCTCGACCGGATCGTCATGATTCTGGCCGGAGCCGAGAGCCTGCGTGAAGTGATTCCCTTCCCAAAGACGGCGCGCGCGGTGGACCTTATGGTGGACGCGCCGACGCCGGTGGGTGAGCGCCAGTTGAAAGAGTTGGGGATATCGGTCAAGCAATAGGATTAACGGTTGCTGAGTGGGTGATGCATAACTGTTGACGGCTGCGCTTCAAATTCAATTCAACCCCTGTTTGCCGATCAGTCTGACATGAGAAAACATTTTCAGATTTGCCTGTTGTTTGCTGCGTCTGCCTGCTTCGTCTTAACCATCACCTTTCCGGCATTCGCTGCGGCGCAACAAGCGGCGAGTTCCGACACTTCTACAATCATCGAGCAGGGAAAATTCACCCTGCACAAATTTGAGCAGGCGATTGGCGAAGAGACCTACGAGATCAAGCGCGACGGTGATTCTCTCGCCGCGAAGGTGGACTTCAAATTCACCGACCGGGGTTCGGCCGTTCCTCTTGCTGTAACGTTTCGCGGCACTCAGGACCTTACGCCCCTCTCGTTCGAAATTAAGGGCAGAACCGCGCGTAGCGCCTCGATTGACGAAGCCGTAACCATCGACGCCGGCAAGGTTCACTTCCGCACCCGCGATAAGCAAACTGACGTCGATGCACCCAGCGGAACTTTTTTCACTATCGCCGGATATGCTCCCGCGACCATGCAGATGCTGATGGTGCGTTACTGGGCGACTCACGGTTCGCCGGCCCAGCTCACGACCCTTCCAACGGGCGCGGTGAAGGTGGAGCCTCGCGGACAAGACACGATTCGAGTCGGCGAAAAGGAAGAGAAGCTGGATCGCTACACTGTCGAAGGCCTGATCTGGGGACGCGAGACACTCTGGTTTGACGCGAATCGCAATCTGGTCGCGGAGGTTTCGACCGACGCCGAGTTCGATCACTTCGAAGCGATTCGCGACGGCTATGAAAGCGCGCTTGGAGACTTCGTGGGACGCGCCGGCACCGACGGCATGAATGCCTTGGCCGAAATTTCCAAAGGAATCTCGGGTAGCCGCGCGGCGACTCTGGCAATCGTTGGCGGGACGTTGATCGATGGCACCGGCGCCGCGCCAGTCGCGGACGCGGCCGTCGTAGTTCACGATGGGCGCATCGTGGCCGCTGGTCCGCGGTCGAAGGTCAAAATCCCGAAGGAAGCAAACGCAGTCGACGCCCACGGCAAGACGATTCTGCCCGGGCTGTGGGATATGCATGCGCACTTCGAGCAAGTAGAGTGGGGCCCAATTTATCTGGCGGCTGGCGTCACGACGGTGCGCGATTGCGGGAACGAGTTTGAGTTTATTACGGCCGTACGCGACGCGGTTGCACAAGGCCGAGGCCTCGGTCCACGACTCTTGCTGGCTGGCGTGGTGGATGGCACGAGCACCTACACTATTGGCGTCGAGCGCGTCGACACGCCGGAGCAGGCACGCATGTGGACCGACCGCTATCACGACGCTGGTTTTCAGCAGATGAAGATATACAGCTCCGTGAAGCTTGAGGAACTGAAGGCCGTTGCCGATGAGGCCCATCGGTTAGGTATGTCAGTGACTGGGCACATCCCTGAAGGGTTAGACGCCTACGAGGCGATTGAAGCTGGGCAAGATCAGATTAATCACATCGACTACGTCGCCAATATCATGCACGCGCCGCTTCCCGAGAATGCCAGCCGCCTTGACCGCTTTAAAGCTGGGGCAAACATCGATCTCGAATCGCCCGAGGCAAAGAAAGCTCTGGCGTTTTTGAAGGAGCATCACACCGTCGTCGATCCCACGCTGGCATTGTTGGAATTCTTCACTGCGACTACGGCCAAGCCCCCTGCGAGCTTTGAGCCTGGCGTCAACAAAATTGCTCCTGAACTGGCCGCGCAACTCACCGATGTGGGACCGCCAACCGATCGCTCGGAGATCGGGCAGAAAGTCTTCGACAAGGAAGTGGCGATCGTAGGAGCGCTGCATCGAGCGGGAATCCCCGTAGTGGCCGGTACCGACCAGACAGTCCCGGGCCATAGCCTTCATCGCGAAATCGAGTTGTACGTGCAGGCTGGGTTCACACCCATGGAAGCCATCCAGGCGGCGACCATTGTGCCCGCGCGAGCGATGGGGATCGAGAAGGATTCCGGCACTGTTGAGAAGGGCAAGCGCGGGGATCTGATTCTGGTCAACGGAAATCCTTTGGAAGACATTCACCAGATTCGCAATGTCGAGTATGTGATTACCAACGGGACGATGTTTCACACCGCAGAACTCTGGCAGAGTGTCGGATTCAAGCCGTGATTCGCGCTGGCTGTCTGGAAGCAGGGTTTTGGAGAACGTCCAAGTCGATTTGAAACTTTCTCGTCTGCGCTGCTAGTCTGCCTGCTATGGCTGATCGCACTTCCACCAAGCGCAAGAAAGTAAAGAAGGCATCGCTTCGAGTTTCTGCAACAGTTCCGCGGCTCAAGACTTCAAAGTCCCCACCCTCTCGCAAGGTACGCGAGAAGGGTGGGGCACCCGTAAGGCCGGCTCAGCCCACCGGCAAGCATTTTCTCAGCGACAAAGTGGGGCACTTCACTGAGTCCGTGATCCGCGAAATGACGCGGCAGGCGATGCTGCACCATGCAGTCAATCTTGCGCAAGGCTTCCCCGACTTCTCGGCTCCGGCGGAGATCAAGCAGGCTGCGCAGCAGGCGGTTGCTGCTGACGTGAACCAGTACGCGATTACCTGGGGCGCGAAGAACCTTCGGAATGCAATTGCGCGGCAGATGGGCGTCTGGCAGGGGATCACTGTCGATCCGGAAAAAGAGATCACTGTGTGCTGTGGCTCGACCGAAGCCATGATCTCGACGCTGTTGGCGGTTTGTAATGCGGGCGACGAAGTTGTGATCTTCGAGCCCTTCTACGAGAACTATGGGCCGGATTCGGTCTTGAGTGGAGCGAAGCCGAGGTTTGTGAAGCTGCGTCCGCCGGCGACCGACGGCGGCGAGTGGACATTTGACGAGAAAGAACTGCGGCGCGCCTTCGACAAGCACACCAAGGCAATCATCCTGAACACTCCGAACAATCCTACAGGCAAGGTTTTCACGCGCGGCGAACTGGAACTGATTCGCGATTTGTGCGTTGAGTTCGACGTGCTGGCCATTACCGACGAAATCTACGAGCACATTATTTACGAGGGGACCGAGCACATCTCGATGGTTTCGCTCGAAGGAATGCGCGAGCGCACGGTGACCATCAACGGCATGTCGAAGACCTACAGTGTGACCGGATGGCGCGTGGGATGGGCGGTTGCGCCAGAAAAGATCACAAATGCAATCCGCAAGGTACACGATTTCCTGACGGTAGGGGCTCCGGCGCCGTTGCAGGAGGCCGGGGCCGCTGCTCTAAATTTGCCTCCGGAATACTATTCAAGGTTGGCGGAAGGATATCGGGTGCGGCGCGATCATCTCATGCCCGCACTGTCAGCCGCCGGGTTCCAGTGCTTCCGGCCGCGGGGAGCCTACTACGTGATGACCGACATCTCGGCGTTCGGGTTCAAGGACGACGTTTCGTTTGCCAAGTATCTGGTGCAAGAGATCGGCGTGGCCTGTGTACCGGGGTCCAGCTTCTATCGCGATTCGCGCGATGGCGCGAAGCAAGTGCGGTTCGCCTTCTGCAAGAAGCCGGACACGCTCGACGAAGCGGCGCGAAGGCTAGCGAAGCTGGGCCGCCGACCTGGTTCAGCCTGAAAACTCTACCTGGCTATTTCGTGATCACGCCGCAGGCAACGCGGTCGCCGGAATTGCCCGACGGGTCCGTCTTATAGTCGTCAGCCTTGGCGTGCACGACGATCGCCGCGCCGCTGGTGAGTAGCGAGTGTGGACCGTCTTTCAACGTGACCTCGCCGTCCTCGAGCTTCACCTTGGCTTTGCCGTCGGCGCCGACAGTGAAGTTCTTTACGTCACCGGCGTGATGGCCATCGGGGCTATCGAACCCGTGCTTCTTTCCTTCCGGATTGAAGTGGCCGCCAGCGGACTTGAAGTCCGGCCCCTCGCATTTGGGAACCTGATGAAAATGGATGGCGTGCTCGCCGGGCGTCAGGTCGTGGAGCATGAGTTCTAGGGCAACACCAGATCCCTTATCCCAGACAACGATGTCGCCCACTGCTTTGCCCTGTCCATCTTTCATTTCCACTTTGGTCTTGGCCGCACTGCGCAACGGCAGGACCGCCAGCGCAAGAAATAATCCCAGCACGAGACAAGCAAATTGCTTCATAAGTTGGAGCCTCCCGGCAGGCTGGAATTATAGCCAATTATGTGGCGGTGGAGTTCAGAGTGGTGACGGCGAGATCCTCCTACACCTGCAAAACGGCTCCGCTCCGGATGACGCCTTGGGATGGCGGCTTGCGATGGCCACCGGCCACACATTGGGCTGATCTCTCCACAACGATGTGGAGTATACTGCGAAGAAGTTGTAGACATCCTTCCGGGGAAGAGTGCAATCATGGCTTTGAATATGGTGGAACAGGTGGCAGAACAGGTTCCGGCAGACGATTTTCAGGCGCTCGAAGAGAAGATTTATCGCACCATAGAGATGTACAAGGCGTCGCGGCAAGCCCAGGCAACCGCCGAGCGCGACGCGCAACGGTTGCGGCAGCAAATGGAGGAGCGCGAAGAAGAGCTGGTCCGGTTGCGGCGCGAGGCGGTGCAACTGAAGAAAGAACGCGAGGAGATCCGCGGTCGCGTCGAGAAAATGCTGCAGCAGATCGAGTCAATTGCTGAGGCGAGTTAAGAACTACGATTCGCTACACCCAGGAAGTCACGTCCCCACGGAGAAACGTTTTATGGCAACGGCGACCAAGGATCAGATAGTGAAAGACGCGCAGAACGCCAGCGTGCGGGTGGAAATTTTTGACCAGGCGTATAACCTGCGCGGCTCCGATCCGGAATACATCCTCAAACTGGCGGAGTATGTTGACTCCAAGATGCGAGCCGTCGCCGAGGCAACCAATACGATCGACACCGTGCGACTGGCCGTTCTGGCTGCCCTGAATATCGCCGATGAATACCATCTGCTCAAGAAAAGACAGGACGGCGGGGCAACCGATTACCAGAAGCGGGCGCATCTACTAGTCAATGCGTTGGACGAAGTGCTGGGCGAGAACCGCAAGGTGGGATAGCCTGCATCGCGCTGCCCTATCGTTCGCCCTACTGGCACTACTCATAAGCACCACCTTCTCTCAGGAAACAACTCTCCGCACTCAATCCAATGTGGTTCTGGTTCCGACTCTGGTGAAAGACCAGCAGGGCGGGATCGTCTACGGGCTGCTGGCCAAGGACTTCAGCGTGGAAGACGATGGCGTCGAGCAACCCTTGCGTCTCGATGAGACTCCAGAGGGCCAGCCGATCTCGCTGGTGGTGGCGATTCAGAAAGGGCGGCGGGCGTACGCCGAGTTCCCCCGAATGCAAGGCCTGAAGACGATGCTTGGCCCCCTGTTCGCCTTTGGAACGGCGCGGGTTGCGGTGGTCGAGTTCGACAGCCAAGTCGAGCTGACAAGGAATTTCACCAAAGACGAAAGTTTGGTTTCCGACGACCTGACCAATCTGCAGCCGGGAGACGAAGGGGCGAAGATCTTGGACGCTATCAATTATTCGGTCAATCTGCTCAAGAGGGAGCCCGAGGGACGGCAGCGCGTAATGTTACTGATCAGCGAAACCCGCGACCACGGCAGTAAGGGAAAGATCGACGATACCGTGGCGGCCATCGGGCAGAGCAATGCCGTCATGTACGCACTGGCGTTTTCACCAGCGCTCTCTAACATTCTCGATACTGGCCGCGGAACTAACAAAGACGAAGAGCACCCGACCGTCGACTTTCTCGATCTCGGCTATCGGGTCGCACAGGCCATGCGGAAGAACATGCCCAGCACTATCGCTTCCATGACGGGTGGCGAGTATGAACTGTTCGCGACGCGCAAGAAATTCGAAGTGCGGATGAATGACTTCACCAATCATCTGCACAGCCGCTACCTGTTGAGCTTCGCGCCTAAGAATCCGCGTCCCGGCCTGCACCAGATTCGCGTGCGCGTCAACGGCGCAGGAGATGCCACGGTGCTGGCTCGAAGCAACTACTGGGCGGAAGGATCCCCTCAGTAAGGCCTGATTTATTCGCCTCGCTTGCCCTGAAATTCCTTCGTAGGTGAGTCCAGTACCTCCCGGACTTTTGCCATGAGCGCCGACAAAGTAAAAGGCTTGGGCAGAAACCAGAGCCCGGCGTCGAGGACTCCGTAGTGAACGATGGCGTTGTTGGTGTAACCGGAAATGTAGAGCACGCGCACATCGGAAGAAATCTGCATGATCTGTTCGGCCAGTTGCCGTCCATTCATGCGAGGCATGACGACATCCGTGATCAGCAGGCGGATATCCCGATGGTGGGCCTTGAAGATTTCAAGCCCTTCCTCAGGAGTAGCGGCGACCAGCATTTTGTAGCCGCAATGGGCAAGGACTGAGGAACTGAGCTGCCGGAGCTGAGAATCATCTTCTACTAGCAAG
>Ga0207664_10002387_pt1 | contig 12416 bp, 23 predicted proteins | sample LARL83metaG_FD_184349 | JGI IMG/M metagenome (GOLD analysis project Ga0207664, IMG submission 184349) | Corn, switchgrass and miscanthus rhizosphere microbial communities from Kellogg Biological Station, Michigan, USA - LAR L8-3 metaG... | ecosystem: Host-associated > Plants > Roots >...
CGCTTGCATTTGCCTCCCCACCAAAAAATACCGGGTCTCCCCCCCGCTGTGCGGCTGGGGCGGCTCACCGCTCCTGTGCGGCTGGGGCGGTGGACCGCTGTGGCCGCAGGGCTGTGAGCTGGGCGTGGAGGTTTCTCTCCCTCCCAGTCTTCCGCCGTACCCTGGTCGTATGATGTGGGCATGACTCGCGGTCGGCCCCGGCGCATTCCTTTGGAGAAGCGTGTTGGGCAGCCGCAAGGAAAGGTATACGTTGGTTGGCAGGGGTGGCCTGGGGCCGGGTGATCCTGCTTCTGCCTGGAATCGCCGGGCTTCCGTGAGGTATCCGGAGGTTCTGGCCGTATACGCCGGCTCAGGGCTGTGTCTGTGTGGCTTGTCCCTGGGCGATGGTCTTGACCGCGCCGGTGGCGATCGCGAAGACGATCCCGTCGCCAAGTACGAAGGTGACGAACTGCCCGGTGAGGTCGACGACGTCGGCGAGGGCTATTTCGTATACGTGATCGTCTGTGCCGGTGACGGTGTAGGAGCTAGCCATGGGATCGCGCTCCCTTGCGGCGGCGGGTGGTGGTGGCGTGACCGTGCCAGCGTCGTGTCTTGGCGCGGAGCCGGCGCCTGGCTGTTTTGACCTTGTCCTTGCGGGCGCGGACGTAGCTTTGCATGAGTTGTATCATACTGTCATGATCGCGCGGATTTCGGGGGCGTGCCGGCGGATTGAGCGGCCGTGCGGCTGCGTGCAGTGGGATGAGCTGGATCCGGTGTCGGGGTTGTGGGTGCCGCGGGTGTGGCCGTGCTGGCGTCATGCGACGTCGGGGCAGGTCGCGGCGGTGGTGGACGGGCCGCCGGGGCCGCTGACGTACTCGTGCGTGCATGGCGAGCTGGAGGGGCCGTGCCGGTTCGGCTGTCACAGGCCGCCGGCGGGGATCGATGCGGTTTCCTCACCGGCCGGGTAACGGGCGTATACGTTATCCTGCAGTCGTGAGTACATGCTGGCTTTGCCTGGGGCTGCGCGGGATCGCCGTTCATATCCTCTGGTCCGAGCGCCGTGGCAAACCGCTGTGGACGGCGCATGAGTATCCTTCCGACGACCCGCATCCGACCAGGCCGTGCCCGGCTTGTGCGGGGCAAGGTCAGGTCGATGCGGTTTCCTCACCGGCCGGGTAACGGTGCTGCCGGGGCTGACGGCCGGTCAGGCGCAGGCGCTGATCGAGGAGGCGCGCCGCCGTGACCGGCGGCTGCATGTCCCTGGCCGCCCAGCTCGGGAGCGCCTGATGCGGTCTGCTCGCCGGCCGGAGAGCGTGCGTATACGCTTGTGGCATGACCGTATCCTTCCTGTCCTGGCTGGCGTGCCGTCTCGGCGTGCATTACTGGTGTCCGCTGGGGCTGACTCCGCCCGCGGCGCGTGTCCGCTGCCCGTACCAGGAGGGTTTCCGCGCCGGGTACGCCTGGTGCTGCCGTCCCGGGCATCCCGGGCACCGGGAGAGTGGTGCGGTTTCCTCACCGGCCGGAGAGCGGGCGTATACGGATGGATGAGGGTAACAAGGGCTGGCACCGGACGCATCTGACGCTGGTGGTGACGTGCGGGGTGGTGGTGTGCCTCGCCCTGGCGGTGCTGGCGTTGTGGCTGGTCCTTCGGCATGCCTGACGGCTATCCCGTCGCTTACTGCGCTCCCGGTCAGCGCTTCGCTGCCGCGCTCATCCTCATGCTCAAGGGCGAGCAGGTGGCGCGTATCGAGGAGCACCCGTGGGTTGAGGGTGCGAACGTGATCGTTATCAGCGAGCCGCCGCTTTCTCGTATACGCCGTGAGCTGGGGTTATTCAGGTTCGCTCACCGGCCGGTAAAGCGGCGTATACCTCACCCCAGTCCTGGGACGGTGGGCGTGCCAGTTGGCCGGGGCGGGGTCGTGGGCCCGGTGGGCGTACCGGTGGGTGTAGCTGTACCGGTGGGCGTTGACGTGCTCGTGGGCGTCGACGTGGCCGTGGATGTGGATGTGGCGGTGGGCGTCGTGCTGGGGCTGGGCGTGGGGCAGGGGGCGGCCTTGGCGGAGTCGGTGTAGGTGAACTGGTCGCCGGAGGAGACGGCGCTTTCCAGGGTGCCGGTGATGACGCGGACGTCGACGACCTTGTGGCCGGCGCACTGGGGCGGGACGGTGACGTTGCAGCTGGATGCGGCGCCGGTCAGCGGGGCGCACGAGTTGACCTTGGCCTTGATGCCGCCGAAGAGGATCTCGGCGGGCAGCTTGTCCGGGGGCAGGGTGAGGTTGGAGCCGCTGATCACGACCTGGGAGCCGGTGGTGTCGGCGGCGGGGGTGACGGAGGTGACGACGGGGGCGGGCGCCGCGGTGGAGGGCTGGACGAGGACGAAGGCGACGGCGGCCAGGGCGGCGGCGGGGATAGCCGCGAGGAGGTAGACCGTTTTCATGCTGGCACTCTACGCCTGTCCCGGTATCCTGCTGGGCATGAAACGGACTTGCCTGGCCGTCGTTGCCGCCGCCTGCCTGATCGGGGCCACCGCTGCCAGCGTCAGCGCCAGTACCCCCGCGCCTGCGCCCGGGAAGGTGTCGGTGCACCTGCTGCGGCCGGCGAAAGCGCCGTCCGGGGCACCGCGCACCGCGCTTCCCCGGCCTGCCCGGGCGGGCAACGCCGCGGTCACGTCCGGCAACTGGTCCGGGTATGCGGCTACCGCCTGCGGTTCCTGCCATCTGCGCTATGTGCAGGCCCAGTTCAACATGGCGTCGGTGAACTGCACGGCGACCCCTGATGCGTTCGTGTCGCACTGGGCCGGCCTGGACGGTCTTTTCACCGGCACGGTCGAGCAGACCGGCGTGCTCGCCTACTGTTCCGGCGGCGCGCCCGGCTATCTCGCCTGGTATGAGATGTACCCGGACCCGCCGGTGTATTTCACCGGGGACATAGCGCCGGGTGACGCGTTCGCCGCGGCGGTGTACTTCAACCAGGGGACCGGGCGGTGGCAGCTCGGCCTGACCGATGTCACCACGGGCGCCAGCCTGGCCACCGCGCAGGCGTGCCCGGCGGGCGCGTCCTGCCAGGACCGGTCGGCGGAGGTCATCACCGAGGCCCCGTCGGATGCGTCCGGGGTGCTGCCGCTGGCGGATTTCGGCGTGGAGAATTACACGGGGGCGGCGGTCACGTCCTATAACGGGACCCGCGGCACGCTGGCTTCCCAGGCGGGGGTGTGGACCCAGAACAGCGTGACGATGGCCGGCGCGTCGGGTGTCCTGGCCGTGCCGTCCGGCCTGCAGGGCGGGCAGGCGTTTTCTGTCGCCTGGCATGCGGCGTCGTGATCACGGGTCCTCCGGTGCGAGCGCTTCGAGCAGGTCCGCCAGGGGTGCCTGGTACTTGACGTAGAACGCGCCCTCCTCGCTGCCCTGGGCCAGCACGGTGTCGGCCTGCTCGCGGGTCAGCGCCTGCCCGTCGGTCCAGGTGCAGTACTGGCTGTCGTGGTCGCCGTCGTGGCCGGGGCGCAGGACGCACCGGCCGCCGTGGCTGCAGTAGCTCGGGCAGAAGTAGCTCATGAGGTTGCCTCCGTTGGCTTCTCGAGTTCGCGGTGCAGGTTGGCACCGGGGCGTATCTCCGTCTGCGCCAGGTAGACGATGCGCGCACCGTAGGCGTATCGTTCCGCATGTTCCCAGGCGGCAGCGTCGTCGCCGGCGCTGAACTCGGTGGAGCAGCCGGCCCGGTCGGTGGAGTAGACGACGTGGTATCTCATGGCGCCACCGGCCAGGTCGCCGAGATCTCGATCCGCTCGTCGCCGTGCTGGGCGAGGTGAGCGTCCTTGCCGTCGACGGACAGGACGAGGGTGCGGCCGTTGTTGACGGCGCAGTTCAGGCACCAGGCTTCGCCGGGGTCGGGGCGGGGTTCGAGGGCCCGGGCGAGGCGGATGCGCAGCCGGGTCAGCGCCGAGGCGGGCCGTGTCATGGAGAACGCCTCCTGTCGATGCGGATGACGACGCAGGGGACCGGGCAGATGTATACGTGGCGGGGACCGCGGTATACGCCGATCCACCAGTCATTCTGGTCAATGTATACCTTCACGGGCCGACGGCGCATTTCACTCATATCCCCCGTTCCAGCGGCAGGGGCAGACGCAGGACCGGGAGCTGCACGGGCGGTGCCGCTGGCCCCGGCGGGACTGGCATTCGCGGCACACCGTGTCCCGGCGGCGCAGGCGCTTCACGAGCCTGGTCATCGTTTCCTCCGGTGATCGATGCGGTTCACTCACCGGCCGGTAAGCGTCCGTATACGGGGGATGAGGATATCTGTTGACCACCATTTCTTGCATGCTGTGCACCAGCCGTCATCGCGGGCGAGAGAGGTCAGATGCACGGGGCAGATGCCTTCGCTTACCGAGGCGAGAGCATGTGAATACGTGAGCCTGGGGATCTCGGTCACGGTTCTCCCGGTGTGTCACGCAGCGGGTGGGTACCATTCCTGCATGAGCGAGATGGAGCACGACCCGGCGGGTGAGGTGTGGGAACGGCACGCGGCGGGGGACAAGCGCAGCCGGCTCCGTGATGCACAGGTCCGGGAGGACATGCGCAAGGAGGAGCTGGGCGAGTACGACGCGGACGGTGTTTTCCGCCGGTCGACGTGGACGGACGCCTCGGGCGGGGCGGGCCCGGATGATGAGTGATGCGGTCTGCCCACCGGCCGGGTAACGGGCGTATACGGTCCGGCGTGCCCCGACTACGACTCGTGCGGCTGCCAGTGCGGGCCGTGCCGGCACGGGGTGCACCAGTGCGGCCACGACCGGGACTGCCACATGGAGTGCGGCGGACGCGGTCATAGCCACGTCCCGCACTTGCGGCATTTCAGGGCTTTCGGCTTCCCTTTGGTCCGGACGCTGCCGTCCTTGCTGGTGATCGTGAAGGTCCCGATCCTGGCGTAGAACGGATCGTGGGGGCCGCCGCGGGGGCATTCGCCGGCCGGTTTCGCATGGGTCATCCTCGGCATTCGTGCCCGCAGACGCTGCAGCGGCGATCTTTCGATCCTGGATTGCATTTGTGCCCGCATACTGAGCACAGGGCGCAGTTCATTGGTTTACCATAGGGCCGTGACGCCGGGCTGCGGGACGGCGTGAAACACAGCCCGCAGTGGTGGCCCGATGGGGAGCCCCGGCCGTGGCGTTGCGGCCGGGGCTCAGGCCCGCTCATCGAAGACCTTGGTGCAGGCGGTGCAGCGGAACCGGTTCCACGTCTTGCGGTTCTTGTCTTCGTACTCGAAGAGGAATTCCCGGTTGGGACCGGGGTGCTTGCAAGCCATGGTTTGCTCCTAGTTCAGACGGGGTGTGCCTGCTCTTGCGCGTCGCGGGCCTGCTCGATGAGCTTCCAGCATTCCGCGGCGACGTACCCGGTGGTCTTGATGGTGCCGTCACCGCCGTAGAGGGCGAGGTCGTCGGTGACCCGGTTGTAGCCGGGCAGGGCGGGGTCGGGGCGGTCGCCGAGACCGGGGTGGGCGGCGTCGAACCCGAGCCACCAGGCGTCGTCGGGGCCGCCCTGGCCGCAGTGCGTGTCGGGGTGGGCGAAGGTCAGCCCGCCGTGGACCTCGGGCCAGTCGCCGTCAGCGGTGCGCACGTCGTCGTAGTCCTTGCCGTGCCAGGGATGGCCGGGCGGGATGCGGACGTAGCCGCAGCGGCAGGCCAGCGGGTTGGACGTGACTTCCCACTCGTACCCGTAGTGGGTGCCCTTGTCGAGCAGCGTGTCCGGGCGGTAGGTCGTGATGGGGTTGCACATGATTCCTCCCGTATACGTCGGTGCGATCGCAGGCATCCAGTGTATACGGGCCGTATACGCTGGCGGCCCGGCCGTGAGGATTTTGGTGAACACGTACACGCCGTGGGCCGGGCCGCCGTTTCTGCTGTGGGTTTCCCGTGAGGGTTGTGGGCGGCCCGTAGGCGCTACTGGCCGTCCCGGGCCTGGCGGATCTTGACCGATACCGATTCCCAGGGGGTGCCGATGCCGCGGTCGGCGACCTCGTCGGCGGCGCGGAGCAGGACCTCCTGTTCCGCGGCGGTGAGCGTGACGGTGACCTGGCCGCTGGCCCGGCGGGCCAACTCGGCGAGGTAGTTCTCGTAGTCGGCGCGGGTGCCGCTGCTGGCGCGGCGCCATTCACCGAAGGTCAGTGCCATCATCCGCTCTCGGCTGCCACGTCGATATCGGTCCCCAGGTCTTGCAGGCGGTCGCAGATCGCGTCGTAGCCTGCCACGTTCACGCCGGCGGGGTGGTCCTCGTCGGCATACTCGGGATCGATGGTCATCGTGATGCGGACTTTCATCGCTGTCCTTCCATTAACCGGCCCTTGCATTTCGCGTGGCCGCAGTTGAGGATGCAGAAGCAGAAGAAGCGCTGCCCGCGGTCGCAGACGGGGCATTTCGGTTTGGCCATGACCGGGATCGTAGCGCGGACCGCGGCAACCTTGGCATGCCGTGTGACGGTTGGGCCCACACGGGCGGGGTCCGCGGCATATAGTCGGGTAGGCGGGACCGCCGCAGGGCATGCGGTGGCAGCGCGGTAAGCCTTCTTGCGCACCAGGGCACGGCGATGATCCGCGAACCTCCGCAGAAAAGCTGACACTTGAGCGGACGAAGCCACATCGCAGGGACCGCCGATGCCGCGAGAACCAAGCGGCGGCGGTCCCTGCCTATACTGGGCCCGTCAGCTTTTCTGCGGGAATCCACGCCGTTCACGGTGATGGAGGATGTCAAAGCAGCTCGCCGAGGATGACGTCGGCGGCGATCACGATCTTCGCCAGGCCGATCTCGGGCTCGAGGCGGCCGATGATGGCGGCGGCGCGCTCGCGGTAGTGCTGGACGTGCACGTCGGCGCGGGTGCAGGGCTGGGGGGCGTCGCTGCACATGCGGCGGTGCAGCAGCGCGGCGAGTTCGTCCAGGACCGGGCCGCCGTGACCGCTTTGGGTGTCCCGCGCGCTCTGTGGGCGGCTCTCCGGACGGGACGGACCGCCGTCCTGCACTTGGGTGTCCCGTAGCTGTTCTGGGCGGTCCGTCCCGGCATCTTCCGTGCGGGCCTGGCGGTGGGACGCTTCGCGGTCCCGGGCAGCCTGCTGGCGGGGGGTGGCTGGTGCTCCATCTGGAGCAGAATGACTCATTCCGTTTGTCTGCTGGTCGCGGGCGACGGTGCCGGCGCCGGACCCGGTGGCGGCGGCGATCTGGCGCTGGGTGAGACCCCTGGCGGTGAGCAGCGCGTGGATCTCGCGGCGCCGCTCGATCGAGAACCGGTCGGGGCCGAACTCGGCGGCGTTCCAGGCCCGGATGGAGGCGTAGCCGAGGGTCTTCCAGTCTTCCTCGGTGACGGCGGTGGCGTACAGGTACGCGGTGCTCTGCAGGCCCAGGCGGATCTGCTCCGCGCGTCCGGCGGCGGTGCGCTTGCGCTGGGCGGTGTCGGTGCTGACAGCGGGCATGCTACCATTGTATCAAGCTGTCCTGTGTCGTCTCAAGGATGCCTGGCTACCTGGTCAGAGTTGAAACTTCAACTACCCTTGCTGGCGCGCTCACTTCTTCCGGATGCGCCTGCCGCACATCAGGCACCAGGTCACCTTCGTCGTGCCTTTGGCGAGCCCGAAGTTGTCACGGCCGGCCGAGGCCGGGACATGCCCGTCCCGGCCGCAGTCCCAGTCTCTACTCACGCCAGCATCCCCGGGCAGTCTTACCCTGGGCACATGGGCGTGCGCGCAGGCGATAACCAGCGTACGGCGCTGCGCCAGTGCGACGCCACCGCCAGCGGCGCCGAGAACTCGCTGGTGCGGCTGGGCAAGGGACTGCTGATGCTGGACTTGTGCGGGCACCATTTCGCCGAGCTGGAACTGGCCCTGCTGGCCGCGGGCTGGCAGGTGACCGACGACAACCGCGGCTAGCCCCGGGGGAGCCCCGGCCGCGTGGCGGGTGCGGCCGGGGCTCCCTGCCTCAGCCCTGGATGACCTCCGGGGGGAGCCGGTTCTCGATGACCGGCCGGGCCAGGCGCTCCAGCTGCGGCCGGGTCACGGTGATGAACTGCTCCGGCTCGTAGGTGTCGCGCAGCGCCATGACACCCGGCGTGCTGGTCGGGGCCAGCTCGATCCGGTGCCGGGTCTGGTCTTCGGGGGCGACCCAGCTGCCGGTGACCTTGAAATCGCTGCGGTTCTTCATCGGACCTCCTCGCGGTTCACGGTTTGCTAGCGGCATCATAAATCCGCCGCGGGGTCATCGTCACCCCGTGCGCGTATCGTGGACCGGGAAAGGGCTGGTGACGATGACCCGCGCGACCCCGTGACCCGGCGGCGCACCTGGCGCCCGCTGATCCGCCAGCGGTTGTGGTTCCCGTGGCGGCGGGCGCGCCTGTCGCCGCCGGGGGCCTGGCGCCGCCGCCGGCGCGATGACAGGGCCTGAACGCGGCCCGTGCGACCGGTGCAGCGGCCGGGGCTGGCACGGCGCGTGGACCCGGGACCGCCGCGGCAAGCGGATCAGGTACGAGAGGCAGTGCGAGCACTGCGAGGGCACCGGGTCCGCCTGGCGCTGAGCCGGGCGGCCTGCCTTCACCCGTGTGCGCGCGTCCGCCGACATCGTGTCAGAACAATCTCGGAGCGGATACGGCCCAGGCCGCCCGGCCCGCCTATTTTACGCGATGACAGCTTCGTTTCCGTCCTGGCGGTCTTGCCCGCTGCCGTGGGCGGGCAGGCGGTGCTGGGGGGCCGGTCGGGTTCGTCATATCCGTAGTAGTACGTCACGAGTGGTAGTAGACGGTGGTGGGCGGGCCGGCCTGGGCGTGGGCGCTGGCGGCGGCGGCCGAGGCGGCGAGGCCGCCAGCGGCGGCGAGGGCCAGGACGGCGGCGGCGATCTTGCGTTTCATGCGGTTCCTCCTGCGGCGGGGAATCCGGCGCGTAGCGGCACGGTAACACCCCGCCAGTTGCCATAACAAGAGGCGATGCTCAGGTTACTTTCCGTTTGCATTCCCGGGCGGTCTTCACTGGCCGCCCGGTCCGGGGTAAGGTATACCCTGCGTGCCCGGCCGTGCCCGGTGTAACTCGCCACGTGCGTCCGGCGGCCGGGCCGCATGACCGGCGGAGAGGATATGACCACGATCAGCGCCAGCCAGGCCCGGCCCGGCGACGTCGTGATGGACGCGGGCGGGACCGTCTGGCAGCGCGGCCGCGAGCGGTTCAGCTGGGCGACGTTCAGCGGCCCGGTCGGCTACTACGGGCCGTGGGAGGATTCCTACGGCCCGCAGGGCGAGCTGGCGCTGCTGGCCCGCGACGGCAGGCCCGCCTGATGCTGGCCGTGTGGCTGGTGACCGGGGGACTGGTGCTGACCGCCGCGGTGGTGGCGGTGGCCCTGCTGGAGTGGCGCCGGTCCCGGTAGGTCAGAACAGCGGGGCCTGGACCGGGACGGTGCTGACGTGGATCAGATCCCAGCCGCCGCCGGCACCGATCTCCGCTTCGGCGTCGGCGTCATCGACACGTTCCCAGCCGTGGTCACCGAGCCGGTACCAGCCCGGATCAAGGTCCATGGTGCCCACGTCGCGCTCCGGGGCGTTAGCTGCCGCGGTAGTAGCCGGCGCGGTGCCAGCCCCAGAGCACCTCGACGGACACGGCGATCAGGCCGATGATCAGCAGCCAGCTGATCGTGTCGGTGTGCTGGTTGACCAGCTTGAGGATGGCTGCGATGACCCCGCAGATGAACGCGATGACAGCGAACATGACGCCTCCTGGGTTGGCCGTCGCTCCGGGGCCATCATACCCCTGGTTCTTCCCCCTTTCTGTCTCATGCTGTACTATGAAGGCATGGAAAAGGTCATCACGGTACCTGCACTGGGCGCTTACGTCCGTGCCCAGTACCTCGCCGGCTGCCACGATCCGGATGAGATCGCCGTCCGGTACCTCGCCGAGGCGCTCGCCCAGCCGGACCCCGCCAGCTGGCTGCTGCCCGCGGTCCGGCACGCGGTCGGGTCGTCGTTCAGCGGCATCCAGGCCGCCGTCCGGGGCACCGTCACCCGGCGCGCCGTCGGCGACCCGGCCGGGCGGCAGCGGCACAACGAGGGCTACGTCTACAATCCCGACACCCGCGACTGGATCCCGCTCGGCCAGGCCACCGTCGCCGACTTCGAGGCGGCGATCACCTGGCACGAGCGGATGATCGCCGGGCACGAGCACACCATCACCGAATACCGCGACTACATCAAGAAGATCAAGGACGCCGGGGCTACCTGCCTGGACGACATCAGGTAACCCCGGAGCCCAAGCCCAGTACGGCCCCGGCCCAAGACAGAAACGGCTCCGCCCAAGCCTCCGGCGGCCGGGCGGGAAAAAGGAAGGAAGAATGATGACCACGCGCACCCAAGATCGAAACGGCACAGCCCAGGCCAACGGTGCCCAGACCGCTAACGGTGCCCGCGGCGCCCACGAGTACGACGGCACCTCCGGTGCCCAGCATCAAGACGGCGCCCGGCTCGCCTGGACCTCCCCGGGCGCCATGCCCTGGGGGGACCTGACCACGCTGCGGTCGGTCGCCGAAGGGCTCACCGACGCGATCAAGGCCCGCTGCTCGGTGGAGAACCGGGTCAAGCGCGGCGGGGCCGCCGCCGACGCGGTGCAGTCCACCGCGATGATCCGCGGGGCGCGGAACCTGGAGGAAAGCTACCGGGAGATGCTGCTCGCCGCCTACCAGGCACAGGTCCCCGCGCACGTCCGGGACTGGATCGCGGAGATCCCCGGGCTCGGCTCCGGTGAGCTGGCCGCGCGGATCATCGCGGCGATCGGCCACCCCCGCGTCGCGGTCCCCTACACCTGGGAAGACGGAGCCACCGCGCCCGTCCCCGCCGGGCCGCCCTACTGGCGGGCCAAGCACCAGGAGCTGTGGCAGTACTGCGGCTGCGGCGACCCGCGGACCCGCCCCGCCGTGCTCGGCCGGCGGCCCACCCGCGAGGAGCTGCTGCGCGCGGGCAAGCTCAGCACGGTCCGCCCGCTGCTGTACACGTTCACCTCCTACCTGGTCCGGATGCACTCCCGGTCCGAGGCCGTCGCCGAGTCGGCGTACTACCAGCTCTACGTCGACGCGCGGGCCGCGGCCGCCGGGCACGAGGGGCCGTGCGGCACCGGGTCCTGGCCGCTGCCCTGCGCGGTCACCCACCGCCAGCACGCCTACACCTGCCGGAACACCAAGCGTCCCCCGGCCAGCCCCAACGGCTGCGGGATCGTGCTGCACCCCGAGTGGGGCGAGCCCGGCTCACCGTGGCGGCCCGGCCACCTCAACGCCCACGCCCACCGCGTGGTGCACAAGGAGTTCCTGCACGACCTGTGGAAGATCAGCGAATGACGGCCCCATGATGCTCGCCGGGCCGCCCATCCACAAGACGGCGCAGCCCACAGGAATTACGGCGGCCCGGCCCACAATACTTACGGTTCCCAAGGTCATGACGGCCGGGCCGCCCATGCAGGTAGCGTGCACCGCACCATGGATGTAGCGGCGGCCCGGCCCGCAACCCACGGCACGCCCACGGAGATCACGGCCGGGCCGCCCAAATCTATGACGGCCGCCGGCCCACTGCATCTGCGGCGGCCCGGCCCCTAATTAAAACGACTCCCAGGGTGATCACGGCCGGGCCGCCCAAAGTGCAGACGGCAGCGGCCCAGAGTTCCAGCGGCGGCCGGCCCAGAGATTACACGGCGGCCCAATGATCCTCAGCCCAGGTCGAACAGCGGCATCTGGCCCGGCGGGACCGGGGGCGGCTTCGGCACGCCCAGCGCCCGGGCGCGCTCACCCGGGTCGGCGGTCCGCCACCGTGCCAGCCGGCAGTAATCGGCGGACATGTCCACGCTGACCCCGGCCCGGCCGTGCACCGCCGCGGTCAGCGCCGTGGTCCCGGTCCCGCCGAACGGGTCCAGCACCACCGCGGGCCGCACCGGAGCAGGATCCCACCGGTCGAAGTGATAATCCCGGACCGGGAGCCGCTCGGGCCAGTCCCGGTGCCCGGGCACCCCGGCCGCGTCCCGCAGCCCGTCGGTAGCATCCCCGCGCAGGTACATCCGGTCCGGGGTGACCGTCGGGCGGCGCCGCTCCGGGTGGTCGGTATACGGCGTGCAGGCGCACGCCCACCCGAGGATCCGCACCTGGCTCGAGCCGTACACGTACTCCTCGCCGAGCCGGTCCCGCCCGGCGGTCGCGGACCGCCGGGCCCCCTCGCCCCCGTCGAACTTCGACCCCTTGGACCCGACCGCGCCGCGGTCCTGCACGTCCAGCGTCTTGTCGGTCACCGGGAACCGTCCCTGCCCGCACGCGGTGCAGATCCCCGGCGGGGACCAGCCCAGGATCACCCGCCGGCACAGCTCGGCCGGGAACGCCGCGTAATGATCCACCCCCACCCAGTCCGGCACGTTCAGCGGGGCCGACGGGATCGCCCAGATAGACCCCGGCAG
>Ga0207664_10002388_pt1 | contig 12416 bp, 11 predicted proteins | sample LARL83metaG_FD_184349 | JGI IMG/M metagenome (GOLD analysis project Ga0207664, IMG submission 184349) | Corn, switchgrass and miscanthus rhizosphere microbial communities from Kellogg Biological Station, Michigan, USA - LAR L8-3 metaG... | ecosystem: Host-associated > Plants > Roots >...
GTCTGTTCCAGCGCGACACGATCATATTGTCGGCGGGCGGATCCGCGGTATTCGACATTGTTGCCCGCGAGCTGCCGACACGCCTGTCGCGCCCGGTAAAGACCGTTTTGCGCAGCGGTTGCTATGTCACGCACGACGACGGTTTATACGAGCGGATGTGGCGCAGCATCGAGCAACGCGCAGGCGACAGGATCGTGACGCAAGGCGGTCTGCGTCCGGCGTTGGAGCTCTGGGCGCAGGTGCAGTCACGGCCGGAGGCAACGCTTGCGATTCTCACGATGGGCAAGCGCGACGTCTCGTACGACGTCGACATGCCGCGGCCGATCGCCTGGTATCGCGCCGGCTTACACGATGCGCCGGCTGCCGCACCCGGTGCGTGGCGCATCACGAAGCTAAACGATCAACACGCGTACGTCGAGCTGCTGCAGGAAGCCGAGCTCGAAGTAGGCGATCTCGTCGGATGCGGCATCTCGCATCCTTGCACGACGTTCGACAAGTGGCAGTTGCTTCTCGAAGTCGACGATGCGTACAACGTCGTCGGCGGTCTGCGAACGTTCTTCTGAACGATGGCAAACCCCGTTCAACTGGTACCGCGCGTGACGACTGATCCTATCGGAAGGATCAAGGAGCAATTTGATTCGCTCCCTGCGGCGCAGCGGCAGGTTGGGCGGGTTTTCCTCGACGATCCTCAACGCTCGATCCGTGCGAATGTCGAGGAGCTCGCGCGGCTGGCGGACGTCAGCGCACCGACCGTGGTGCGGTTCTGCCGCGCGCTCGGATACGACGGTCTGAGCGACTTCAAGCTTCAGCTCGCGCAAAGCCTCGGTGTCGGCACGCCGTACCTGCATCGCTCGGTGCGCCCGAAGGACAACGCTGCCGCCGTCATCCACAAGATCGTCTACGGCGCAGCAGCGGTTTTGACGAACCTGGAGAATTGCGTCGATACGGGCGCCGTCGAGGCCGCGATACAAGCGCTTGCCTCGGCGCGGCGGATCGATTGCTACAGCGTCGGATTCATATCGACATTCCTCGCGAACGATGCGCAGGCGCGCCTGTCGCGCCTCGGCCGCGCGTCGAACGCGTATTTCGATGCCCATATGCAACTGATCTCCGCGGCTTCGCTGACGTCGAGCGACGTCGTGCTGGCGATCTCGCACGTCGGACGCATGCCGACGCTTCTCGATGCCGTCGAAGTCGCGCGCGAGCAGGGCGCAACGGTGATCGGCATCACGCAACCTGACACGCCGCTTGCGCTGCGATCGACCGTTCCGCTCACCGTCGTCGTGCCCGAGGACGCCGTCGTGCGGGTCGGGACGGAAGCCTGTCTCGCCGGCCTGATCCTCAACGAGATCCTGATGGTCGGCGTCGGGCTCCTGCTCGGGCCGGCGGCAATCGATGGCCTCACGCGCATCCGCGACATATTGAGCGAGCGGGGCATTGATACCGATGGTCATCCCGCTTTGCAATGGGCATGGTCGAAGGCCGAGCGCGACGCCGTCGCGCCTGAATGAAAGGGCCCGGGATGAAGAACGGCACATGGTTGTTGCGCGGCGGTGTCGTCATCGACGGCACCGGAGCGTCGCGCCATGCCGCCGACGTGCGGATCGGGCAAGGCCGCATCGACGAGATCGGCGCCGCTCTCGCGTCGCGCGGCGAGCGCGAGATCGATGTCAGCGGTCGTGTCGTCGCACCCGGGTTCATCGACACGCACACGCACGACGACCAGTTGGTGCTCGCGTCGCCAGACGCACTTCCGAAGATCAGCCAGGGCGTGACGACGGTGGTCGTGGGAAATTGCGGGATCAGCCTCGCCCCGCTGGTTCATCCGAAGGTGCCCCCGCCGCTGAATCTGCTTGGTGGCTCCGACAAGTACGTGTTCGGGACGATGCAGGAGTACGTGCAGGCGGTCGATGATGCCCGTCCTGCCGTGAACGTCGTGGCGCTCGTCGGGCACTCGACGCTGCGCGTCGCGGCGATGTTCGATCCCTATCGGCCGGCAACCGTGGACGAGCGGGCTCGCATGGTCGCGCTCGCGCGCCAGGCGATGGAAGCCGGCGCAGCGGGGCTCAGCACCGGCACGTTCTACCCGACAGGTTCGGCCGCCGATGCCGATGAAATAACGCAGCTCGCGCGCGTTGCCGCCGAAGCGGGCGGCATCTACGTCACGCACATTCGCAACGAGTCGGAGCGCGTGATCGAGTCGCTGCAGGAAGCCTTTTCGTGCGCGCTGCAGGCTGCGATTCCGGTGGTGATTTCACATCACAAATGCGCTGGCCCGGCCAACTGGGGACGCTCGACCGAAACGCTGGCGTATATCGATGCTGCGCGCCGGACGCAGTCCATCGGCCTGGACGCCTATCCATACGCAGCCGGTTCGACGGTCCTTCGCGCCGACCTGGTCGACGGCGTGATCGACGTCATGCTGGCGTGGTCCGAGACGCATCCCGGGATGAGCGGGCGCATGCTCGCCGACATCGCGCACGAGTGGGGCTGCACGCAAAAGGAGGCGTGCGACCGGCTGCAGCCTGGCGGCGCGATCTATTTCCAGATGCACGAGGACGACGTGCGCCGCGTGCTGAAGTACGAAGCGACGATGATCGGCTCGGACGGCCTCCCGCACGACAAGCATCCGCATCCGCGCCTTTGGGGCACATTCCCGCGCGTGCTTGGTCATTACGCGCGCGAGCTCGGGCTGTTCTCGCTGGAGGAAGCCGTATACCGGATGAGCGGGTTGTCCGCTCGACGATTCAATCTCGCGGGGCGGGGTACGCTTGGCGTTGGCAGCGTTGCCGACATCGTCGTCTTCGATCCCGAGCGCGTCATCGACCGCGCGACCTACGACGATCCATCCGTTCCGGCCGACGGCATCGATCTGGTGATGGTGAACGGCGAGATCGCTTATCGCGACAAGCAGTCCACCGGCGTTCGCGCCGGACGCTTCTTGCGATTGGAGCCGCGCGTGTGAGCACGCTGAGCGCGTCATTTCCCGCCGCCGACAAGGTGCGCGCCAACCGCGTCGGTTACGACCGCCCGGCGTTCGCGTATCTGCTCAACGCGCCGGCATTGCTCGCGATCTTCGTGCTCGCCGGATATCCGATCGTCTATTCGGCGTGGGTCAGCCTCCACAAGTTCAACCTGAAGCGCCCCAACGTCTTCAGGTTCATCGGGCTCGACAACTACAGCGAGATCCTGAAGTCGCCGGAATTCTGGTCGGCGCTGTGGATCACCGTGCAGTTCACCGTGATGGTGGTGGCGCTCGTTGCCATCCTCGGTGTTCTGGTCGCGCTGCTGCTCAATCAGTCGTTCCCGGGGCGTGGCGTGCTGCGCACGCTGATCCTGCTGCCGTGGGCGATCCCGCCGGTGGTGAACGGGCTGATGTGGCAGTGGATCTACGACTCGAAGATCGGTGCGCTGAACGGCTTGCTCACGACGATCGGCGCGATCAAGGAATATCGCGGTTGGCTATCGGAGCCGCTGTCCGCGCTCCTCGCGCTGGTGAGCGCGGACGTCTGGAACACGCTTCCGCTCGCCGTGATCCTGCTGCTCGCTGCGCTGCAACGGATTCCCGCTGAGCTGTATGAGGCAGCTCGCATGGACGGCGCCGGGCGCCTGCAGACATTCTGGTACGTGACGTTCCCATGGATCGCGCAGGTGCTTCTCGTCGTGCTGATCCTGCAGACGCTCGCGGCGATTCGCGCGTTCGACATCATCTACGTTCTGACCGGCGGCGGCCCGGGGACGGCGACGACGACGTTGACGTGGCAGACGTATCTCACGACGTTCGACAGCCTGGATTTCGGCCGTGGCAACGCGTACGCATACACGGTGAGCCTCATCACGTTCGGATTCGCGCTGGTTTATTTCCGCATCCTGTATCGGCGGGGAAACTTCGAAGGATGAACGCGCAAGCACTCGATGCGCGCATGCCGGCCGGCGACACGATGCGCACCGCCTTTCTGACGCTGTGCGGGGTGGTGCTGGCGATCTACATCCTTGCGCCATTCTGCTGGCTGCTGCTCACGAGCTTCATGCACGAAAGGGACGCGCTCGCGGTACCGCCGCACTGGATCCCGACCGATCCCACGATCGCGAACTACCTGTCGTTCCTGAATCCGTCCGGCACGCGCGCGATCGTCGGGAGCCGCGCACTGGAAGAGACGATGCCCGGCATGGTCAACTCGCTGGTAGCGGCCACGGGAACGGCGGCGCTGAACCTGATACTGGGTACGCTGGCGGGGTACAGCCTCGCGCGATTCCGGTTTCGCGGCCACGGCAGTTTGCTCGGAATCTATCTCGGCTCCCGGATGCTGCCGGGCATTGCGCTCATCGTTCCCCTCTATCTCACCATCAAGACGCTCGGCCTGCTCGATCATCTCTCTGCGCTCGTCGTCACTTATCTGTCGTTCACGCTGCCGTTCACGATCTGGCTGCTGAAAAACTATTTCCAGACGATCCCGCGCTCGCTCGAGGAAGCGGCATTCATGGACGGCTGCAGTTGGTTGCAGATGCTGACGAAGGTGCTGCTGCCGGCCGCCGTCCCGGGCCTGATCGCCGCGGGCATGTTCGCCTTCATGACGTCATGGAACGATTATCTGTTCGCGGTCATCCTGACGAGCACGACGGCATCGAAGACGCTGCCAGTCGTCGTCGCGGGCTTCGTCACCGATGTCACGACGGAACGAACGCTGATGGCGACGAGCGGCGTTCTCGCCGTCGTGCCGCCGCTGGTGCTCGCATTCCTGTTCCAGCGCTTGATCGTCCAGGGTCTTACGAGCGGCGCGGTAAAGGACTGAAGCCGCAGCCGGTGTAGTGCAGCTCAACTGAGGAGGAAAACTCGATGGCACACGAAGACGGGTGGTATCAGCAGATGTCGCGACGCGGCTTCCTGAAGGCGACAACGATGGCGGGCCTCGGCGCCGGCCTCGGCAGCGCGGGATGGATGCAGAGCGCGCTGGCGGCCGAGAAGACGATCGGCTTCGCTGGTTGGGCCTTCGAGCCGCAGGTGGCCGACGGGCTCTGCAAGGAGTTCATGGCCCAGACGCCGGAGATCAAGGTGAACTACACGCCGCTCGACCTCCAGCTCTACAACGAAAAGATGGTCGCGCTTTTCAACGCCGGATCGCAGCCGGACGCGTTCTACGTGCGCGACACCAATCTCGCCGCCTGGGTCGAGGCCGGCTGGATGCAGCCGATCGACGGCATGCCGAAGCTCGCCGAGCTCGATGACGATATCTTTCCGTTCAACCGCGAGGCACTTTTCTACAAAGGCAAGCAATACGGAACGCCGTACTACGGCGACATCTATCTGTACCTCTACGACAAGAAGGCGCTCGCCGCGGCAAACGTGAAGAGCCCGCCGGTGACCCTCGATCAGCTCAAGAGCGCAGCGCTCGAAGTGAAGAAAGCAGGGATCGCCAAGTATCCGATCCTGAAAGGCTACAAGTACAACACCGATGGACTCGACGAGCTGTGGTCGATGGTCTTTGCGTCGGGCGGGCACATGTTCAACGCCGACATGGATCCTGTGTTCGCGGACCAGGACAAGACCGCGCTCGCCTGTCTCGACTGGATGCTCGAGGCGATGCATTCGTCGGAGATTCTCGACCCGCGCGGACTCGAGCTCGACGAGACGCAGGTGCGCGACGCGTACGTCAGCGGACAGGCCGTATTCACATCGGCGGTAGGGAACGTCTTCCCGCGCGTGAACAATCCCGCGCTCAGCAAGCGCGCCGGCGACATTCAGATGACGCGCTTCCCCGGCGTGAAGGATGCCGGCAAGGGTCCGATGGGGTGGACGCGGCTGTACGGCATCAGTTCGAAGACCAAGGAAAAGGATGCGGCGTATCGCCTCATCTACTTTCTCGGCGGCAAGGATTCGCACGGCCAGTACCTCTCGGCGAAGACGTGGTATCTGAAATACGGCGTGGGCTACGCCTTCAAGTCGCTCGATCAGGATCCCGACATCATGGCCGCGCAGAAGAAGGCAGGCTACGACTTCGACGTGCTGCGCCAGCAAACCAATAACGCGCGCGCGAGAGAGAACATCAACACGTCGTGGTACTTCGAATGGGATCGCTATACCCAGACGCAGATCCAGAACGTGCTGCTGCGCCAGATCAAGCCCGAGGCTGCGCTCGCTGCGTCGGCGAAGAAGGCGCGCGACCTCAAGAAGGCGAGCTGATCGTGTTTGCGATGGAGCGAACGGGAACAGGACCCGCGGTGCTGTTCGTTCACGGGTTCTGTCAGTCGTCGGCGTACTGGGCGCCGACGGTGGAACGACTGGCGAAGCTCGGCGTCGGCGCGTACGCCCCGGATCTTCCGGGGTTCGGTGCGTCGGCGCGCGACCCGGGGCCGTACACGATGGCGGCGCTTGCCGACGCGCTTGCGACCGAGCTGGACCGCAGGCGGCTATCGAAGATCGTGCTGGTCGGCGGATCGATGGGTGGCGTCGTCGCACAACATTTCGTGTTGCGTCATCCGCAGCGCGTGGAGCGGTTGCTGCTGGTGGCGACCGGCGGCGTCACGGCGAACGAAGCGGTCGCAGTGGAGAAGGCGAACGCGCTTGCGGCGGCCGAGTGGAATGAGCAGACGGTCACGCCGATCGTCGATGGCTTCTTCCACCGGCGTCCGTCCGAGGACGATATCGCCCGGTATCGAACGATCGCGCTTTCCGCTTCCCAGGCGGCGGCGGTGGAAGCGGCGAAGTCCAACGCGGTCAACCGCACGCTCGACGACCTTCGCTCGGTTCGCGTTCCGACGCTCATCATTCAGGGTCGCCACGATCGCGCGCGTCCACCCCGGCAGGGCAGCGACATCTGCGAACGCATTGCCGGCAGCCGGCTCGAGGTCCTCGAAGGCTCCGGCCATACGCCGCATCTGGAGCAGGCGGAGGAGTTCCACGAAATCGCGATGCCGTTCCTCCTCGGCTAGCAATAAGCGCCGCCACGGCGGCGTCGTCATTTCCTATTGGAGAAGCGCGTGTCTTTCGAAGAGTTGAGCGGCAAGGTTTGTCTGGTAACCGGCGCGAGCCGTGGCATCGGCGCGGCAGTTGCGCGCGGCCTCGGCGCGTGCAAGGCGAAGATCGGCGTCCATTATCGAAGCGGCCGCAGTGAAGCGCAGCAGGTCGCGGCCGACATCGAGCGCAGCGGCGGCGCGGCGCTGCTGCTGCAAGGGGACATCGCCGAGCGCGACACCGTGGACCGCCTGATCGCCGAAACCGTGGCGAAGTTCGGACGGCTCGACATCCTGATCAACAACGCCGCTGATCAGATCTCGCGCGTCGACATCGTTGACGTCCCGGACGAGCTGTTCGAGCGCCACGTCGACGTCAACATCCGGCCGATATTCACCGCCTGCCGGGCCGCCGTGCGGCAGTTTCGACGCCAGGAGGGCGGCCGCGGCAACATCATCAACGTGAGCTCGATCGCCGCGCGCACGGGCGGCGGCGGCGGTTCCTACATCTATGCGGGTGCAAAGGGATTCGTGTCGACGTTCTCGCGCTCGCTGGCCAAGGAAGTCGCACCGCAGGGCATTCGCGTGAATGTCGTCGCGCCGGGGGTGATCGCCACTGACATGCAGGACCGCGTGACGTCGCCCGAGCAATTGCGGGCCGTGGCGACCCAAATCCCGATGCGTCGGGTCGGCGAGCCCGACGATTGCACCGGCGCGTTCCTGTACCTGTGCTCGGACGAGTTGAGCGGCTACGTGACCGGTCAGGTGATCGAGGTCAACGGCGGCCTGCTGATGCCGTGAAAAGGGTTCGGGGGAGCGGCGGCATATGGCTGGCCTAGCGGTTCGGGACGTCTACAAGTCGTACGGGTCGACCGAGGTCATTCACGGCGTCAGCATCGACATCGACGACGGCGACTTCGTCGTGCTCGTCGGTCCGTCGGGATGCGGAAAATCGACGCTGTTGCGGATGATCGCGGGGCTCGAGCCGATCAACAGGGGCGAGATCCGGCTGGGCGGTCGGATGATCAACGGCCTGGCGCCCAAAGCGCGCGACATGGCGATGGTATTCCAGAACTACGCGCTCTATCCGAACATGACCGTGTTCGAGAACATGGGCTTTTCGCTGAAGCTCGCCAAGGTCGCCAAGCGCGAGATCGAACGGCGGGTGCGAAAGGCATCCGAGATCCTCGGTCTCGAGCCGCTGCTCGCCCGTTATCCGCGAGAACTTTCGGGCGGGCAGCGCCAGCGCGTGGCGATGGGACGCGCTATCGTACGTGCGCCGCAGGTTTTCCTGTTCGACGAGCCGCTTTCGAACCTCGACGCCAAGCTGCGCGTGGCGATGCGCACCGAGATCAAGGAGCTGCACCAGCGTCTGAAGACGACGACGGTCTACGTCACGCACGATCAGGTCGAGGCAATGACGATGGCCGACAGGATCGTCGTCATGCACGACGGCATCGTCGAGCAGTTCGGCGAGCCGCTCGAGCTCTACGATCGGCCGCGGAACCTCTTCGTCGCCGGCTTCATCGGCTCGCCGGCGATGAACTTCCTGAAAGGCGTCATCGACCGCAACGGCGGCGCGACGGTGTTCCGCTCGGAAGGCACGCTGCAGTTCCCGCTGAATGGAAATGTCGCCGTCGGCGATCGACCCGTGGTGCTCGGCGTCCGCCCCGAGCACATCATGCTGCGGCAGGACGGCGTGCCAGCGGAAGTGGTTGTCGTCGAGCCGACGGGCTCCGAGACGCAGGTCGGCTTCAGGAATGGCCGCGACGACTTCATCTGTCTGTTCCGGGAGCGAATCGCCGCGCGGCCGGGCGAAACGATGCGCATCGCTCCGATGCCGGGTTGCATGCATTTCTTCGACGCGCAGACTGCCGAACGGGTTGGGGGGAATTGACGCGGGTCGGGTAGCGCGAGACGGAAAGGTCAGCGATGAATGCGCCGAACGGCGAGCAGGAACCGTGGCAGTGGCCGCCCGAGCAGTGGCGCGCGTGCGTCAACCAGGTACGCGCGGGGCGCGCGCTGCGCCCGCGAAGGTGGAAGGACGGCGCGCGGTGCGTGGTTGCGCTGTCGTTCGATTCCGATCACGAAACGAACGAGCTTCGCGACGGAGGACAGTCGATCGGACGCCTGTGCTGGGGCGAGTACGGCAGCCGCGTCGGTGTTCCGCGGATCCTGCAACTACTCGGCAGGCATGCCGTTCCAGCGACTTTCTTCGTACCCGCGGTCACGGCGCTGCTGCACCCCGAAGAACAGCGGCGCATCGTTGCTGGCGGGCACGAGGTCGCGCTGCACGGCTGGATCCACGAGCTGAATTCGACGCTGCCTTACGAAGCCGAACGCGATCTGCTCTTTCGCGCCGCCGACACGCTCGAGACGATCACGGGTCTACGGCCGGTCGGGCAGCGGACGCCGTCCTTCGATTTCAGCCCGCACACGCTTGCGATCGCGAAGGAGCTGTCTCTGCTCTACGACTCGTCGCTGATGGCAGACGTCGATTGCTACGAGCTCCTGCTCGACGGAGAACCGTCGGGTGTGGTCGAGATGCCGGTCGAATGGAGCCGCGACGACGGCGTGTATCTGTTAATGAACCGCTTCCAGTCGTCGCGTCCGTATACGCCGCCCGCCGACGTCCTCGACATTTTCCGTCGCGAGCTGGACGCGGCCTACGAGGAAGGCGGCATCTTCCAGCTCACGCTACATCCTCACATCATCGGCTACCGCTCGCGCCTCTGGATTGTCGACGAGCTGATCCGCCACGCGCGCTCGCGTGACGGGGTCTGGTTCGCCACCCACCGCGACGTCGTGCAGTGGGCGGTCCGCCACGCCGCGGAGACGCCTTGAGGCGACGACCGCGTCGCGCAATCGGCGCGCGCGAAGTGAAGGTCGACGACGATCCCGGCTCGACGCTGTTCCTGCTGTCGCAGTTCTTCGGGCGCAGGGAGTCACGCAGTCCTTAGTGACAACGGCTCGTCTCTCACACCTCCCGTGCCGCAAACAGGTTCTTTCGGATGATCGCGTGAATGCCCCAGTTGCCGTCCACCACCTGCGTCACCCCGAAATCGACGCCGACCGACATGAGCGAGATCGCTTCGTCCTCGGTCAGGTGTTGGGTTGTCATGAGGAAGTGCCGCATCTTTCGAAATGCGTCACGCAACGCCAGATCGATGGACGACTTGGCAAAGATTTCGCTCTGCGCGTTCGGGCCGAGATCGGCGAGGTAATTCGGAAAGCTGAAGCCGTGCAGGACCCACTCGTCCTGAGTCTCTAGTAGCGGGTACCGGAGATCTGCCAGTGCCGTGCCCTTCAGCGTCTCGTTCTTGTGCAGGATCAGCTGGAACGTACCGGTCAGCGAGCACTCGATCGCCGTTCCGCACATCTCCGAGTCGCCTTGCGAGGCGTGCGAATCGCCAGCGGACAGGAGGGCGCCCGCCACCGACACGGGGTAATACATCGTCGAACCCTTGCCGATGCGCCAGTTGTCGATGTTGCCGCCCGTGTAACTCGGCGGAATCGAATTCACCAGCTCTGCTTCGGCAGGGGCGAGGCCCAGCACACCGAAGTGCGGGCGAATCGGAATGCGCACGTTCTTCAGCACGCCGTGGTTTTCGTTGACCCTGCTGTGGTCGACCGGTATGCCGGGATAATCAATGATCGGATGGACGACGCCGAACGGATCGGTTTGCGGCATCCATCGGTAGTTGTAGACCGCGCGCGCCCAGTTCCGCTCGCCCGTTGCATCGATCTCGTAAATCGTGATGACCTCGCGCTTTTTCGGTTCTTCGATGAGGTCGTTGTACTGGAAGCCCCACCACGCCGCGGCGTTGCTGCCGAATGCCTTGCCGGCGTGCGCGGGGTTTGCGCTGGGACGCGGACGCACGTCGATGATCCGGACTTCGAGCACGTCGCCCGGTTGCGCGCCGCGCACCGCCACCGGCCCCGTGCAGATGTGCACGCCCAGGCCGCCGCCCGCACCGATCTTGTGATCCATCGGACCGGCTCCGCGCCGATCCACGCCTTTCTTCTGGCGATCCCAGTGGAAAACGCTCTCGGCCCCCGGATCGCCTTTGATCATCCGCGCGAAGTCGTCGTACGCGTGATGCGTCAGCGCCTCGATCGTCACGAAATCGCCCGAGTTGACCTCGACAAGAGGCTTCAATGAGCGGCTGAAGTAGCCCCAGTGAACGGTTTGATCGGACGCCGCGATGTGGTAGTGGTTGGACTTGTCCGCCGCGCGTGCACCAACCTGTGCCTGCGCGTTCGAGACCAGTGTCACACCGAGCGCGCCAGCCGAGAGCGCGGCCCCGCCGGTGACAACGGCGTCCTTCAGGAAGTCGCGACGTGCCCTATCGACGTCTTCGTTGATGCCTATCGAGTTGGCGTGCTGGCATCCGGAGTCGCACTCATGATTCGTCATTGGATTCTCCGTCCGTGAGGAGATGGCTCGAAGCATCGTACGCCCGACCGCACGGAGGAACAACGGTTTGGACAAAGGCGAATATCCGCTACCCGCCCCACCCGAGATGGCTCAGGAACTCGCGCGTGCGCGCCGTCGCAGGCCGATCGAAGATCATTTCCGGTGGCCCTTCCTCGACGATGCGGCCCGCATCGAACACGGCGACCCAGTCGCCGACGCGACGCGCGAACGACATCTCATGCGTGACGACGACCATCGTCATGCCCTCGTCCGCCAGCACCTTCATCACGTTCAGCACTTCACCGATCGTCTCGGGGTCGAGTGCTGACGTCGGCTCGTCGAAGAGCATGACGTCCGGCTCCATCGCCAGGGCGCGCGCGATCGCCACCCGCTGCTGCTGTCCGCCGGAGAGTGCGGATGGATAGCTCGCGGCCTTGTCGGCCAATCCCACTTTCGCGAGCATCGCCGCGGCGCGACGCTTCGCCTCGGCGGGCGCAGCGCGCAGCACGGTGCGCGGACCTTCGGCGACGTTCTGCTCTGCGGTGAGGTGAGGGAAGAGCTCGAAGTTCTGGAACACCATACCCATGCGCTGGCGCATCGCGCGCAGCGTTCGCTCGTCGCGGCCGAGGCGCGCGCCTTCGAACTCGATATCGCCGCCGTCGATCGTCTCGAGGCCGTTCGTGCAGCGCAGGAGCGTCGACTTGCCGGACCCGGAGGGACCGATCAGGCACACGACTTCGCCGGCGTGCACGTCGAGCGATACGCCGGCGAGCGCGGTGAAGTCGCCGTAGCGCTTCACCACGTCGAGATAGCGGATGACCTTGGTGCCGGTCGCCTTGGCCCGTTCGGTGGCGTCGCCGTTCATTCGGTCACCGCGTAGCGGCGTTGAATCCAGTCGACCAGTTTCGCCTGCGGATAGCCGAGCAGCCAGTAGATGACGGCCATTGCCGTCAGCATCTCGAGCACCCGGAAGGTCTGTGCGCGCACCTGCATCGATACATACGCGAGCTCGCCGACGGCGATGACCGACACGAGCGACGTATCCTTG
>Ga0207664_10002389_pt1 | contig 12415 bp, 8 predicted proteins | sample LARL83metaG_FD_184349 | JGI IMG/M metagenome (GOLD analysis project Ga0207664, IMG submission 184349) | Corn, switchgrass and miscanthus rhizosphere microbial communities from Kellogg Biological Station, Michigan, USA - LAR L8-3 metaG... | ecosystem: Host-associated > Plants > Roots >...
GTGGCCGCCGTAATCCCTCGCGGCCGCCCGGCTGTTCGAGCTGGCCGCATCATGCCGGGACGCGGCGTGGGTCCCGGCCCCACCCGCGCTCGAAACCGCGCCCGATCCCGCCGCGACCCACTCAAAATCCGGTATGTCGGCGATCGCCGGGGTCTGACGAGCCAAGGCACGCCGAAGCTCGTACCAGCAGTCTGCGATGCGCTCCGGGCCGGCGCCGAACCCGACCGGGCGCAGCGCTCGAGGGGCCCGAAGCGAAAGTCCGCATCAGCATCCGAATGGGGTGCGAGCGCGTCAAGCCAGACGGCGGCGTCACGATTGACACTGCGCGGCGCTTCGAGCGGCGGGTGCGAGCGCTGCTACGAACTGCCGCGTCCCGGGGGGATGCTACTGTGGCCGAACTGCCACCTGCGGTGGCGCCTTCTCCTTCGATGCACCTCGTGCGTCCGTTCCTCATCCGACGAGCCCCGCCTCGGGGTGCGGATCTTCCGCTTCACGTATGCGGCTGTTGATTCTGGTTCGCCTTCCTGGCGCTTGAGCGCCACCGACAGGCCACGCGGTCGGGTTTTCAAGGAGGGTCTGCTCCGCGTGAGGCCGGCCGCTCGCGAACTCGAGTCTCCGACCGTCCGACCTCGATGCCCTGTGAGGCGTGCCGCCGATGGTTAACTACGGTTTCTTGAGCACTTATCCGCCCACCCAATGTGGGCTGGCCACGTTCTGCGCGGCGCTGCTGCGTCATCTGGCCAATCCGATGACCGGCAGTCGGTGCGGTGTCGTGCAGGTCGCCGACGGGGCCTACCAAACGGTGCGGCAGGACCCGGCCGCAGGTCTGGTCACGGTGCGCCCACTGAGCGCGAGCCGCGCGGCCGAGGTGCTCAACCGGTACGACGTCCTGATCATGCAGCACGAATACGGCATCTACGGGGGCCTGGACGGCGAGGACGTGCTCGAGGTGCTCGATCGCGCGCAGGTCCCGGTGATCGCCGTGCTGCACACGGTGCTGGCCTTGCCCACTCCGCATCAGCGGCTGGTGCTGCAACGCGTCATCGACGCGTCGGACGCCGTGGTCGTCCTGTCCCAGGCCGCCGCCGCCACCCTCAAGGCCGGCTATCTGATCGAAGAGAGCCGCGTGAGCGTCATTCCGCACGGCGCCCCCGCCTTGGGGCGGCGGTCGAGTTCGGCGCGTCGCAGCGACAGGCCGACGATTCTGACCTGGGGGCTGATCGGACCCGGCAAGGGTATCGAGTGGGGGATCGGCGCGCTCGGCCACCTGCGCGACGTGCAACCGGCTGTCCGGTACCTGGTGGCCGGCCAGACCCATCCGAAGGTGCTAGCCGCCCAGGGCGAGGCATACCGCGACGGGCTGCGCCGCCAAGCGCGGGCTGGCGGCGTCCTGGACCTGGTCCAGTTCGACCCGACGTACCGCGAAGTCGGAGCGCTGATGCACCTGGTGCGCCAGGCGGACGTCGTGCTGCTGCCCTACGACTCCAGCCAGCAGGTGACCTCCGGAGTGCTCATCGAGGCGGTGGCTGCACGGCGCCCCGTGGTCGCCACCGCCTTCCCGCACGCCCGCGAGCTGCTCGGCGGCGGCGCCGGAATCGTAGTGCCGCACCAGGACTCGCAGGCGATCGCGCACGCGATCCGCCGGGTCCTGACCGAGCCGGGCCTGGCCGAGGGGATGACGGCACGCTGCGCCGCGCTGGCTCCGGCCCTGACCTGGACCGCCGTCGCCAACAGCTATCGTGCGCTGGCCAAGTCCCTGCTGGCCACCCCGGCCGCGGTCGCGTCGTGACCGGCTCGAGCGCCGACCTGCTAGAGACCGCGTTCAGCCACCTGGCCCGGCTCAGCGACGACACCGGCGTGTTCGAACACGCCTGCTACGCCACGCCGCGGCGTGAGCACGGCTATTGTCTCGACGATGTCGCCCGCGGCCTGGTCGTGCTGTGCCGCCAGCCGCCCCCGTGGCACCTGGCCGGGCCTACGGACCCGCTCGCGGAACGGTACCTGGCCTTCGTGGTGCACGCCCAGAGCCCCGACGGCCGCTTCCACAACAGGCTCGGGTTCGACCGGTGCTGGCAGGACGAGCCGGGCCTGGGGGACTGGTGGGGCCGGGCGCTGTGGGCGCTGGGCACCGCCGCGGCCCGCTCGCCGATGCCGTGGGTGCGTGAACGCGCCATGTACGCGTTCGACTCCAGCGTCCAGCAACGCTCGCCCTGGCCGCGTTCGATGGCCTTCGCGGCGCTGGGCGCCGCGGAGATCCTGGCCGCGCACCCCGCGCACCAGGGCGCGATCGACCTGCTCACCGACGCGGCGAAGATGATCCAGCGGCCTGAACCGGGCTCGGCCTGGCCCTGGCCCGAGGACCGGCTCGGCTACGCCAACGCCGTCCTGCCCGAGGTGCTCATCGCGGCGGGGCAGCTGCTGCTGGACGCCGAGAGCGGTTATCACGGCCTCGAGCTGCTCGAGTGGCTGCTGGCCACCGAGAGCGGGCCCGGGCACCTGTCGCCCACCGGGTCCCAGGGCTGGCACTCGGGCCTGCCGCGACCCGGCTTCGACCAGCAACCCCTCGAAGCCGCGGCCCTGGCCGACGCCTGCGCCAGGGCATTCGAGACGAGCGGGGACGAGCGGTGGATCGAGGGAGTCGAGCGCGCGGTCGGCTGGTTCCTCGGGGAGAACGACCAGAAAGTCGCGCTGCACGATCCGGGCAGCGGCGGCGGCTACGACGGCCTGCACCCACAGGGCTGCAGCGTCAACCAGGGCGCCGAGTCGACCCTGGCGCTGATCTCCACCCTGCAGCAGGGCATCAGGATCGCGGGGCGCCGATGACCGCGCAGCCCGTCGCCGCGACGGCCGCCACCACCCGCGAGCTGGTCACCCGCGCGGCCGCGCGGCTGACTCCCGATCCGAGCCGGGTGATCGCGAAACTGTTCGTGCCCGGCGAAGAGGTGCCCGAACACGAGTCGCGCACCGCGCTGGTGATCGCGCGCGTGCTGGCCCTCGGCGACGCCGAGGTCGACGCGGCCCTCTCCGCGACCCTCGCGTCCTTCACCGCGCGCCACCGCGATCTGCGCGGCACCTTCGCGGACCACTTCGAGACCGTCGCGCACCGCATTCCGCGCGCCACGGCGCTCTCCGGCCCACGGCGCCTGCTGCTCGGCTCCTACTTCACCCACGAGTACGCGATCGAGGGCGCGGCACTGTGCAACCCGTGCATGGTCGCCCATCCCGACCAGAGCGGCCTGGGCGCCGGGCAGACCCGGTTCGTCCTGAGCGCCCGCGCGATCGGCGAGGGGCACCTGTCCTGTATCGAGTTCCGTACCGGGGTGGCCGGCCCGGGCGGGCGCATCGACGTGGCGCCACCAGGCCCGTACGCGGGCACCGGACGCGTACGCCCGCCGCAGTACGATCTGCGGCAGTTCGAGGCCATGATGTCCGCGACCGGCGACGACGACGAGGTCCCCGCGTTCCTGCACCGGCACCTGCCCCGCCGGTTCGACGCGGCGCAACTCGAACAGACGCTCGAGAGGCTGCCCGCGCGCCTGACCGCGCGCCAGGCGACCCACCGCACCATCGAACGCATCCGCTGGATCGCCGCGTCCAGCTACGACCTCGCATTCCCCCGCGAGAGCGCGATCAGCGAACGCGTCCTGTGGCCCCACGCGCCGACCGAGCGCCACGGCATGGAGGATGCCCGGTTCGTGCGCTTCACCGACGAGCACGGCGCCGCCTCCTACTACGCGACGTACACAGCGTTCGACGGCACCTCGGTCACCCCGCAGCTGCTGCACACCACAGACTTCCGCGCCTTCCAGATCACGCAGCTGACCGGCCCGGCAGCGGCGAACAAGGGCATGGCCCTGTTCCCCCGCCCGGTCGGCGGCAGCTACCTGGCGCTCTCACGCTGGGACCGGGAGAGCACCAGCATCGCGACCTCCCCGGACATGCAGACCTGGAGCGTCGGCGCCACCGTGCACGCCCCGGCCCGGCCCTGGGAGCTGACCCAGGTCGGCAACTGCGGATCCCCGATCGAAACCGAGGCCGGATGGCTCGTGCTGACCCACGGCGTCGGCCCGATGCGCACCTACAGCATCGGCGCCCTCCTGCTGGACCTCGAGCACCCCGACCGGGTCCTGGCAAGCCTGCCCGAACCGCTGATCGCGGCCACGGCCCAGGAGCGCGACGGCTATGTGCCCAACGTCGTCTACTCCTGCGGAGCGATGCGCCACCACGACACCTTCGTCATCCCCTTCGGCACCAGCGACACCGCGATCGCCTTCGCGACCGTGCCCCTCGCCGACCTGCTCGCACGAATGCGCAGCCCTCGCCACGGCACGGCGGATCACGCGGCCACATCAGCAGGCTGACGACGAACGCGAATCAACACGCCGACACCCCGCACGCGGCCGATTGCGGGTGTATGCTCAAAACACTCCCGGCATTTCGCATACGGGCACTCAAGCCCCTGTCGCCGTGGGCGAAGCAGGAACCCGGACCATTCATCGGTCCGGAGACAGGCGTCCGATGATGCCGGAGCAGAACCTTCCCCCCACGGCCGGCCCGCCCCAGGCGCAGCCGACCATCGTCTCCACCAAGCTCACCCTGCACGACCTGTTCACCGGCGGCTGGAAGCGGCCGCTGACCGGGCTGCCGACCGCGCTGGGCCGGCCGCTGGCGCGCAGCGCACGCGCGGCCCGTGCCCGTGCCACGGCGCTGCGGACGCGCACCGCCGGCGATCGCGCGCCGCAGTGACGCCGTTCCGATCCATGCTCGCCGCGCTGCGGCCGCGCCGCCGGGCCCACAGCGCGGCGGCGCCGGTGCACGGCTGGGACGAGGGCAGCCTGTATGCACTGCGCGAACAGGCTCCCCTCGCCCCCACCGCGCAGGCACCGCCAGGCCGCAGGCCAGCGCCCGGCAAACACAGTCCACGGACCGAGCGCAGGCAGACGCAGGAGTGACAGCGATGGCCACAGGCACAGTCAAATGGTTTAGCAATTCCAAACACTACGGATTCATCACCCCCGACGCAGGCGGCCAGGACGTGTTCCTGCACAGGTCGGTACTCGCCGCATCGGACCGCGCCGCACTCACGGACGGCGCACGCGTCTCCTTCGACCTGACCCAAGATGGGGAACGCGCCATCGCGGCCAACCTCGCCCTGCTCGAAACGCAAGCCGGTGGGCGCGGGTGGTCAAGCGGGGCCGGGGCCCGCCGCCCGCAGATCGGCGATGAGCAGGTCGAGTAAGAGTTCTTCTTCGACGCGCATGCCGCGCTGCGCGATGGCCTCGCGCAGGCGCGGATCCCACGGGGTGTCGGCGGGCACGCCGGCGGTCAGGGGGCTGCCGTGGCCGCGGTCGAGCGCGGCGAGGTAGGCGGTCTCGCCGAAGCGCCAGGGCGAGGCGCCGACGAGGCGGAAGACGGTCGTGGCGATGCGTACCCCGCCCCAGTCGAAGTCGCCGTGGTAGGCGAAGCGGGCACCCTGGTCGGCCAGCCGGGCGAGCAGCGTGCGGGCGGCAGCCGAGAGCTGCCCCTCCACGCAGACCAGCGGCGGACAGGCCGAGCCGAGTTCGTCGGCCGCCGCCGCGACGACTGCGGGATTCTCGCAGACGAACACCGTGCTGTCGCCGACGCCGAAACGCGGGTCGTCGCGGGTCAGCTGTCTGAGGGTCAACACGGCAGGCTCGCCCCCGTCGCGGGCCGCGGCCAGGATTCGGCCAGTCGGGCGCTGCGGATCGCCGCTGCCTGGGGCTGCGGGCAGCCCCAGGACGAGCACGCGCGAGGACAACTCGTCGCGCGCCACTCCGACGGCCGCCCAGGCGGCGCGGCGCTCGGCTGCGGTGCCGGTATCCCGGGCCGCGAGGCCGGACAGGGCGCGCACGGCGGAGAAGACGAGCGCGCCGAGAGGCCTTCCCTCATCGAGCGCGTGGGCGTCTCCCGTGGTGCGCGCCGCCAGGACTGCCAGGCCGATGCCCGAAGAGGGTAGCGCGGCGATGACGTGCGTGGCGCTCGCCGAGAGCGCCGCCGCCGTTCGGACGTTGTCTTGGGACAGCCTCTTGAGCAGGCCGGTCGTCTCGATCTCGGCGCGCCATCCGGCCAGCTCGGGCCGAATCCGCGCACACTCGTCGAGGGGGAGTAGCGCGGATTGCCAGGCCAGGCGCTGAGCTTCGACCGCGGTACGGCGGTCGGTGACCGGGCCGGTGAGAGCGACGACTGCGGCGGCCAGGCCTTCCGGGCAGACCTCTGATGCGCGCAGGGCGGCATCGAGCTCGGACAACCTGACCGACAGCGAGTGGCCCGCGCCGGGCGCCCGACCGAGCAGCAACTCGACGGCCCGGCGCTGGCCGGCGGTCGCCTGAGCGAGGGTGGCGACGCCGTCGAGCGTCTTGCCTTCGGCGAGGCGACGGCGGATCCGGTCGACCAACCACGCGGTGTCGGGGCCGCCGAGAAGGCGGCGCAGCCGTGTGCGATCGATCCGGGAGTGGTCGGTCGGTGAGGTCATCGCGGCGGGTCGAACAGCGGCTGTGGGCCGTCTTCGGGCTCGGGGGAGTGAAATGCGGCGGGGATGTACGGCTCCGGACGTCGGAGCCTGGCCCGCTCGCGTCCGTCCCAGCGCCACGGGGTGACCAGGACCGCGTCGATGCCTTCGCGCCGGGCGAGCTGGGCGATGCCGATCCCGGGCACGGTCGGGTAGCAGGCCCACTCGCGCTCGCTGGTCATCACCACGTCCAGGTCGAAGGAGGCGAGCAGGCCCAGGCACTTGGCCCGCGAGTCGTCGTCGACCCCTGCGAAGGCCTCGTCCAGGGCGATCAGGCGCGGTGCGTGCGGGCTGCCGGAGGAGTAGTGCGAGGAGGCCGCGGCGAAAAGCGGAACGGAGGCGGCCAGCACGCGCTCGCCGCCGGAGGCCGGGCCGGTCGCCGGTCGCCACTGCCCGTCCTGACGGCGCTGGATCGCGAACTCGTGCCAGCCCCGGTAGTCCAGGGCCCGGGTGAGCTGGTCGTGCCAGGAGTCGCCGGGATGCTCCTGGCGATCGGCCGCGATGCGGGCCTGCAGGAACTCCCCGACCTGGGCGCGATCGGCCGGCCGCCACGCATCCGAGGACTGGCGCAGCAGCCGTCTGCGCACGGCCTCCAGACCCTCCGGCGCGTCGCGGGCAGGGTTCCATTGCAGCCGCAGCGCCATCCCGGTGGAGGTCGGGCGCTGCTCCAAGTCCCGGTTCATGGCCAGGACCTGCTCCTCGGCGGCGGCGATGAGCTCCTGAAGCGCTCCGGCGACCTCGCCGACCAGGTGGTTCTCCAGCAGTTCGCGCTCCTTGGCGGACAGCAGCCGGCCGCGCTGCTCCACCTCCTGCCCAAGGGCCTGCGCGAGCGAGGGTACGTCCTGGGTCCGGCCTTGGAAGAGCACGTCGACGACCATCACGCCGTCGTGCAGAGTCATGCCGACCGAGTGGCCGTGCCGGCCGAGCGCGTCGGTGAGCACCTTGTGCTCGGCGGAGACGCGCTGCTGGATCAGCTCCCAGGCCCGCTCGCCGTCGTCCACCGAGTCAAGATCATGATTTACCTGGCGCGCCAGCGCGACCGCCCGGGTCGGTGCCCAGGCCTCGGTGTACGGCGGCAGGTCGAGCTCCGGGAGCGCGGCGGAAAGCAGACCGGTCTGCGCGAAGGAACGCAGCGCGACCACTGCGCGGTCGCGATCGTCGACCGCATCCTCGATATCGCTGCGGATCCGCTCGCGCTGCCCTTCGGCGCGCGAGCGGTCCGTCAGGGCCCGTTCATGCTCGGCGCGCGCGGCCTTCTCGGTCCGGTCCCGCTCCTCGATGGCGGCGGCGGTCTCGGCCAGCCGCCGGAAGAGCTCCTCGACTCCGGCACCCACGGTCTCGGCCAGCACGCGCCGGTGCTCCTCGGCGCCCTCGGCCTGGAGCCGTGCCTCCTCGGCCGCGGACTCAGCCTGGGCACGCACCGTCTGGGCGCGCTCGGCCTCGTCGGCCGCGTCCCGCTCCTGCTCGGCCGAACGCGTAGCGGCGGTGGCGGCCGGGAGCAGGGCGGCGAGCGCGGCACGGTATCCGGACACCGCGTCGCGCACGGTGGCCAGGCCGGACCGGTCTGCGGGCAGATCGGTGTCCTGCGCGTATTCGGTGGTGGCGGCGTCCGCGAGTTCGGCGCGCTCCTGGCGGTCGGCGGCTTCGAGCGCGGCTTGTTCGCTGCGCTCGGTCAGCCGCCGCGTCACGTCGTTCTCGGCGCTCAGGCGGTTGTGCGCGGTGCGCAGCGGCTCGTCGGACGGCTCGTTGGCCAACTGTCGGGCGAGCAGGGCGGCGCGGTCACCGATCAGTGCTCGGGCTTGCTCGATCCGCTCCAGTTCGGCGTCGAGTTCGGCGCGCAGCGCGGCGAGTTCGGCCAGCCTCGCCCGGCGCGCGGCCTCGCGCGAACCCTCGCCGATGTAACGTGCTGATTCCTTCTTCCAGGAACCGCGCAGCGCGCCGATCCGATAGCCGCCGTCCGCCGCGACCCACGTCGCGTGCGCACACTCACCCAGCCCGATCGCCGCGAGGACGGCGCGGACCGCGTCATCCGAGAGCGCCACGGCCTGCGGATCGTCCCGGTCGACCGCCGGACGCAGCACTGCGGCCAGTCCGCCGGCGGGGGCGGGGGAATCGGGAAGGGCGACCACGTCGCCGGTGCCTGGGGCGAGCAGCGCGCCGTCCGGGGTGAGCCAGGCGTCGAGCAGACCGGCTGCTTCGAGCGCTGATTCGATCCCGGCTCGGTCGTGTTCGTGGACTGTTTCCGTGAAGTCCACGGCGCGCCACAGCGGCGCACCGGGACGTCCGGCACGCGCGGCGTGGTCACGGGTGTGCGAGACGGGCGGGGCGTCGTGTCCACCTGCTTCCAACCGTGCCGTCTCGGCTTCGAGCGCGTCGTGTTCACGGCTCGCGGCGTCGTGCTCGGCGTCGAGCTCGGTCTCGCGGCGGGTGAGCGCGGCCGAGGCGAGCCGGTGCGCCGCGGCGATGGCGGCGGCGGCCGGGTTGGGGCCGTCGAGTGTTTCGGCCCAGGCCTCCAGCAGGGCGACCGTTTCTTCGGGCTCTGCGACACTCGGCTCGCTCGCCGCGTCGAACCAGGCGCGGTAGTCGGCGGCCAGCCGCGCGCCGGACTCGGAGACGGCCGTCTCGGCGGCGACGACCCGCTCGCGCCCGTCTGCGAGCTCGGCGCCCGCGCGCGACGCATCGGCCCGCGCGGCGCGGGCGCGCTCATGCGCCTGCTCCGCGGCGGACAGTAGGGATTCGAGCCCTGCGACTGCCTGAGCGCGGCGTTCGGCCTCCCGCTCCCCGGCGCGTCTGGCCTCGGGGTAGGGCGGCAGGTCCCGGTCCAGGATCCGGGCCACCGCCGGATGGTCGATTCCCGCGACCTCGGCCACGCGCGCCGCGTCCGCCCCGGCGGCGTCCAGTTCTCGCGCGTCCGCCGCCGCTTTGATCGCCGCCTCGGCCGTCCGCCGCGCCCAGTCCTCGGCCTGGGTGCGGGCGGCGGTGACGGCGGAATCCCGGTCGGCGGCGACCCGTGCCAGGGTCGCCGCGATCTTGCCCGACTGCTCCAGTTCGCGGGCCGCGTCCATCTCCGGGCTGCGGTTGAGCGCGTCGTGCGCTGCCGACAGGCGTACGCGCTCGCCGTCGAGGAACTCAAGGCTCTGCAACGCCGCCGTCAGCCGCGTCTGCGCCTCGCCGTGCGCGGCGTCCGCCTCGCCCAGGTCACGGCCCAAATGCTCATACTTGCTGTGGGCCAGGCGCAGCACCGCGGCCTGGCGCTTGGCGGCGACGCGCGCGTAGCGGCGGTAGTGGCCGAGAAACGCCGACGCTGCGCCGGACGCCTCCATGAGCGCTTGGAGGGCTTGGCGCTCCTCGTCCAGGCCGCGGAACGCCTCGGCGATCTCCCCGACCAGCGCCGGATCGAGCGGCGGCAGCGCCTGGGTCAGCGCGCGGGAGAGCAGCTTCTCGTCCGGCTTCTTCGACAGCTGCGGCTGGCGCAGCTGGATCAGCAGGCCGACCAGTGCCTCATAGCGCTCCTGGCCCAGCCCGAACAGGTTCTCGTCCACCGCGCGCCGGTAGTCCGTGGCCGTGTCGTACACATGCCCGCGCCCGTCGAGGGTCTCCCGGAGGCGTTCGCGGGTCAGCGGCACCCGCGTCGTCGACATCAGCGCGAAGCGCGGGCCGATCCGCTCGGAGCTGATGAAGAACCAGTGCTTCGCGATTCCCCGGCCCTTGACCGCCTTGAGGCCGCAGCCGAGCGTGCGGTACTGCGGGGCGCCGTCCTCGGCGATCCGGCCGAACTCCAGCCACGTGTAGCCGGTGCGCTCGTCGTTCGGGTGCTTGCCGCCGAGCAGCAGATTCCACTCCATCCGCTTGTTGCGGTCGCCGTCCGGCTCGACCCGGTTCGGCGCCAGCTCGCCGTCCAGCAGGAACGGGAGGGTCAGCGCGAGCACCTTCGACTTGCCGGTGCCGTTGTTGCCGCGCAGCAGCAGCCGCCCGTCGTGGAAGCGGAACTCCTCGCTGTCGTAGTAGAAGATGTCCACCAGCCCGGCGCGCAGCGGCTGCCAGCGGGACCTGGTCGGCTCGGGCAGGTCCGCGCCGTGGACGGACGGGGTCGTCGCAGTGTCCGCAGTTACAGCGTCAGCAGTCGCAGTGTCCGTAGTCATTGCAGTCATTGCGGGCGGCCCTTTCGGAAGGTCGGCGCGGCCAGGGCGTATCGGGCGATCGCGGCCTTCGGGGTGACGGCCTCGCGCTCGTCGCCCACATAGTCGATCAGGTCCAACGCCTCGAGCCGCGCCAGCGCCTGCGCCACCAGGTCGGCGGCGGCAGCCGGTTCGGTCGCGGACTTGCGCCAGTAGGCGCGGTGCTCGATCGCCAGCCGCCGCACCAGCCGGGTGAGTTCGAACACTGATTGCTGGCGTGCGCCTGTGGCCAGGTGCGCGGCGATCAGCAGTGTCACGTGCCCGTCGGTCCCCTGCTCCGGCATCCGCACATCGGTCAGCTCGTCGTCCGGATCGACCATCGCGACGCCCTCGGCGCGCAGCTCGGCGACCAGGCCGGTCAGCTCGTTGATCCGCCGGGCGATCGCGTGGCGCTGCGAGACCAGGTAGGCCCGCTCCTCCTCGGACAGCTCCGCGTAGTACACCACCGGATCGTCCAGCAGACGCCGGGTCAGCCGATGCCGCAACGCGCGCAGCCGCAGCTCGTCGGTGTCCGGAGCGGGCTCGGCGGTCAACGCCGCCAGCCGCCGCTCGAATCCGGCCTCGCCCACGGTCGAGGGGCCGCGCGTGGTGGCCAGCAGCTCCGCGAGCACCCGGCGCTCCACGTCGTAGAGCACGTCGCTGTCGGTGCGCACGGACTTTCCAGGCTCCGAGGTTCCTGAGCCCGGCGCGGACAGAAAGGCCTCCTCGTCACCGGCGACCCGCCGCAGCGCCCCCAGTTCGAGCAGCACGCGCACCGCCGCCACCAGGTCGGAACGCTCCTCCCGCCGCTCCAGGCGGAACTCGATACCCGCGTCCGCCAGCGCCGGGTCGGCCGCCCCGGTAAGCACCCCCTCGGCGAGCCGGCCGAGGGTGATCTGCGCGTCGGAGCGCTCCAGGACCGCCAGGGCCAGGCACAGCAGGACGTAGCGGCGGCGGGTGAACGGCACCCGGGTCCTGGGCGCGAGCGCGGGCCGGGTGTGATCCCTCAGCCGGGCCGGGGTCTTGAACAGCCGGGCCGTCTGCGTGTCGACCACCAGCCGCCAGCCGGTCTCCTGCGTGAACCAGGCCGCCAGCTCCGCGGCATGCTTGCGCACCAGCCGGAACTGCTCGGTCCCGGCGGCCAGCAGCGGACGGGCCAGCAGCGCCCGCGCGGCGCGGCGCCGCTCGCCTTCGACGTCGATCAGCGTACCGAAGGTCATGCGCCTGCTCCCTGCCGGGATGGGATCGCCGGGACCAGATCGAGGATCTCGATGATGTGTTCGGGCCCTGACAGCACGCCGTCCTCGGTCGGGATCTCGACGATCCGGTCCGCGTCGACGAGTTTGAGCCGGACCTCCATCGTGCCGTCGCCGGTGATCGCGCCGGACTCCGATTCGCCCGGCGTGCGGGCCGCCAGCGCGTCGCCGAGCACGGCGAGGAAGAGCCGGAACGCGCCCGGGTCCAGTGCGCGCGGACCGGCCAGCTCGGACAGCAGCACCGGGCCGTCCGTGGCCAGCCGGGCGCGTGCCGCCGCGGTCTCGGCGGCCTCCCGCTCTGCCTGCTCGGCCAGCACCCGCCGCGCCGCGGACCGGTCGGCCACCCGGTTCGGCTGCCCGCGGCGCTCGTAGGAGCCGGTCTCGCGCAGCCGCGGGCTGATCTCCAGCGCCGGGGCCTCGGCCCACGGGGTGTTCGGCGCGGGCTCGGCCTCGCCCCAGGCGGCCTCGGTCGC
>Ga0207664_10002394_pt1 | contig 12407 bp, 16 predicted proteins | sample LARL83metaG_FD_184349 | JGI IMG/M metagenome (GOLD analysis project Ga0207664, IMG submission 184349) | Corn, switchgrass and miscanthus rhizosphere microbial communities from Kellogg Biological Station, Michigan, USA - LAR L8-3 metaG... | ecosystem: Host-associated > Plants > Roots >...
CCGGAGTTGCATACCACGTCGTGGACCAGAGCGGCTCCGGTTACTCGTACTCCTGGACGCTGTCCGGGAATTATTCGACACTCCAGGGTTGCACATCGACTACCGATTACTGCTACGTCACCACACCAAATGTCTCGGACCATGAAATCATCGCCACCGTGGTGGTCACTCAGAACGGGTCGTCGGAGACGTTGTCGGCCACGGCGGAGATCGCTTCGGTGTGCGGAGGCGTCTTCTGTTGACCGGGTATGTCTAGGCAGGCACGCCACCAACCGTTGCGATGCCGAGAAATCGGGGCGAAGCACGACTACGCAAGACTCGCCGTACACGACCTAACAGGCGATGCAACATTTGCCGGACATTCGTTTCAACGCCGCCATGAACTCGTGACGTCGGATCATGGACGATTCTGAACCGCCTTGCTATGATGAGACCATGACATTTCATCGCATTGCCATAGGCATCGGGATCATCGGTTTGTCCGCCAGCGCTGTAGTAAGCGCGCCCGCCGCCGCTGGCACGGTCAAGCCGGCTGCGGCGTTGGCTGTTTCCCTGGACTGCCAGGCGATCGGGAACTCCGCCTACCAGTGCTTCGCGGACGTCGCCGGCGGTGTCGCGCCGTATATCTATCATTGGTATGACGGCCATACCGGCGAGTCGGACGTCAACAAGTGTCAGAGCTTCACCCACGCCACTGTGTCGGTGACCGTCAATGACAGTGCTGGTGCGTCGGCGTCAGGAAGTCAGAGTTTCGCCTGTGACCCCGGGCCGGCCTGAACCGAGTTCGCTACATCGCCCGGGGCTCCGCCACGGCCAGATCACGCGGCTCACCGCCACAAACGCGTCAGCGAACTCCTGACCATCAAAGGAATCGACCCTGTACTACATTCCCAGATCAAGTAATGTAGCGGTATGATCAGCTGTTGATGTTGGTGTGGAGCTGGTGACCGCCCAGGACATCGCTGCCTGGGATGCTGATCTTCAAACCCTGGCCGACCGCTTGAGCTGGATGTTCAACCGCCCCGAACCGAAGAAGACGTTCGCGCTGATGCTGCGGGCGTTGCTGGCCGACGTGCCGAAGAAGAACTGCTGGGGGTCTGGCCGAGCACGCCGGCTTGCCCACCCCACGCCCGTTCGAGCACCTGCTCGATGGCGCGGTCTGGGACGCCGACCTCCTCCGCGACCAGGTCCGCGACTATGGGGTGGCGGGTTTGGGATCCACCGACGCGATCCTGGTCGCTGATGACACCCAGTCGATTAAGAAGGGCAGCAAGAGTAGTGAGGCTGCGCCTCTGACCACCGAGGTAAGGGCTGGTCTGCGCTGCCGGGTGCGGTCACGCTGGCGGTTATGGCTGCGGTGACGTGCCGAACTTGCAGATGGGTGGCCAGGGGATGTCGTTCATGACCGCGCATCTGGGGTTCCCGATTCCCTCACCGGCGATCATGGAGAAGATGGGCATTGCGTTCCGGCGGGCAGTGTCGGCCTTCGCCAAGGCAGCGCATGTCCCGGTGGTGCGCTTTACGAAGGATGACAGCAAGATCGAGGTGATGGGTCGACACATCGCCGCGCAGGCTGCGACCGGCCGGTCCGGGGTCGCGGCGATCGGGGTGGCGCAGGAGTACCAGAATGTGTTCGCCGCGAACCAGCGGCAGGCCCCAACGGGATCCCGTGGTTCTCCTTCACCAAAGCCGACAGGCGGGTCCACCTGATCACCACAAACGCGATCCGGAGTCCTCGGCCTCGGTCGGGATTTCCGAATAGCGCGGACAATCCGGATGCTGCGCATGACTCGGCCTCTACCGCGATCGGCCGCGCTGTTCGTCGCGAGAAGCAGCTGATCATGGTCGGTGCGGTCGCCATGCTGCTCAAGGCCAACATCGGAGCCGGCATCGTGCGACCCGACCTGGAACCGGAAACGATACTGCGCGGTCTTGGCGGCCTGATGTACCTCGACCCGCAGGGGGACTGGCGGGAGCAAGCCGCGAACCTCACCGATCTGCTGTGGCGGGGCATGAGCGCCTGAGATCATCCGGCAGTACCCGGGCTGCCAGGCACCGCTGCTGGTGGCGGTCAGCGCTCGTCCATCTGTTGGTCACCATGCGACCGGGAGCGCGGCGGGTCCACGTACCGCCATGCCGCTTTTCCATTCCAGTTCGGCTTCCGGTATCGCCAGTCGTAGATCGGGGAAGCGTTCCAACAGCGCGGCCAGCGCGATCTGGATGTCCATTCGGGCCAGTGGGCGCCGAGGCAGTGGTGGGCGCCGTGCCCGAACCCGAGCTGGCCGTGGGCGTCGCGGGTGATGTCCAGGCGGTCGGGGTCAGCGTAGCGGCGCGAGTCACGGTTGGCGGCGTGCTTGGCCAACAGCACCGGCTCGCCGGCCCGTACCGTGCCACCAGACAGCTCGACGTCCGCCAAAGCGTAGCGGGGTAACACATCGGCGACCGCGAGCAGCGGTACCCAGCGCATCAGCTCGTCGACGGCGCCGGGCATCAGGTCGGGCCGGGAGCGCAGGAGGGCGAGCTGGTCGGGGTGGGTCAGCAGGGCGTACGTGAAGTTGGCGATCTGGCTGGCCGTGGACTCGTATCCGGCGGCGAGGATCACCAGGGTCAACTGGACCACCTCGTCCTCGGTGAGCCGGTCACCTTCCTCCGAGGCCATCACCAGCGCGCCGAGCAGGTCGTCGGTGGGATGCTGGCGGCGCTGCGCCGCGAGGGTGGTCAGGTAGGCGGCGAGTTGGCCGATGTACTCGCCGCGCTGCTCGGGGGTCAGCGCGGTGACCGACATCCACGCACCGACCCAGTCCCGGAACTGGTCGCGGTCGGCGTAGGGCACCCCGATCAGCTCGCAGATCATCAGGCCGGGCAGCGGCAGCGCGAGCGCCTCCGACAGGTCCGCCGGTGGGCCTGCTGTGGTGATGTCGTCGAGCAGGTCGTGGGTGATCTGTTCGGCGTGGCCACGCAACCGCTCGATCCGGTGTGCGGTGAACGCCTTCGCGACCAACCGGCGCAGCCGGGTGTGGTCCGGGGGGTCCTGGTCGGTCAGGATGCCCCCGTACCGCTGTGGGGTCAGGCGGGGCACGTCGCGGGTGGTGGCCGCGGCGAGGCTGAAACGCGCGTCGCCCAGCACGGTCCGCACGTCGTCGTAGCGGGTGAGCAGCCAGCCTTCCTCGCCGTAGGGCATCCTCACCCGCGCGAGCGGCTCGTGCTCCTGAAGCCAGAAGTACATCGGGTCGATGACCAGCCCGTGGACGGGACCGAACGGATACGACCGCACCGTCGTGGTGTCTGGCATGACCGTCTCCTCGAGCCGGATGTCGGCATCAGCCACCGCGAGTATGGACCTCCGAGTTTCCTGAAGACCAACCGAACCGCTACGTGGTGGCCTACAACCACAGCATGGCTGCGACAGCCGGTATCGCGGCGCCGATGGTCAGGTGTTTCGCGCCCTGGCGTCGTCGTCCGACGTCGGTTTCGGCGGGATCGTGCGGGCTGTAACGCAGGTCGATGACGGTGCCGACCACGAACGACCGATGGCTGGTCTCGTCGGCCGGCATTTGCTATCGGGGGCGTGCGGCTCAGTCGGGAAGTTCGGTGACGCCGAGGGCGAAGTCCCAGTTCCCCACCCCGTGGCGGGCCAGGCCCATCGTCAGCACGCCCGCTCCTTCCAGCCAGTACGCCATTGTCAGGCCGCCGACGTCCAGCGGGCGCAGCCCGACGCTCTCGACGAACGCCTCCACGCCCGCCTTGGCCTGCGCGTCGTCGCCGGCGATGAAGACGACGGGTCGGCCCTTCTCCAGGACATGGCGGAAGATCGTGTTGAATGCCTTCACCACGCTGGCGCCGGCCGGGGCCGCCTTGGCGACGTCCTGCGCGACCGAGGTGCCCTCGCCGTGGGCCAGCCCGTCGCCCGCGGAGTTGAACGGGTTGCTGATCTCGACGATGACCTTGCCCGCGAGGGCGTCTCCGTAGTGGGCGACGACCGGAACGACGCTGGTGTACAACAGGGCCACGATGACGATGTCCCCGGCCGGGACGGCGCCCCACTCTCCCGCCGTGGCGCCGCCGCCGAGAGCCGTGGCCAGGTCGGCGGCTTTGGCCTGATCGCGGCCCATGACCTCGACGGTGTTGCCGCCCGCTACCGCCAGCGCGCCGATGGTGCGGGCCATGTTCCCGGTGCCGATGATGCTGATGCTGCCGGTAGGACTACCTTCGTTCATGGCCGGGACCTCCGAGGAACGCTCAGATCGCTCGTCCTGCGAGGACTAACGTGAGACGGCGTCCTCGAAGGTTTCCGCCGAAGGCCCGCCATCTTCGAGGATGTCGTCCCCCCGAGGACTGGTCTATCGGCACGATGCAGCGCCTTCCGCTCCGGTCGTATCGTCGGTGAACAAGAAAGGAGCCAGCTCACATGCTCGGTGTGGGCATTGACTGGGCAGAATCGTTCCACGACATCGCGTTGGGCCAGCCCGGAAAAGGAGTGATCCGGCAGTTCCGTATCGACCACACACCCACCGGAGTAGCCACACTCATCACACGCTGCCTGGAACTGGAACCTGACCCCGCCGAGATCCGCGTCGTGCTGGAAACCCGACACGGACTGCTGGTCGAAGCCCTGGTCGACGCCGGATTCACCGTGTTGCCGGTCAACCCCGACCAAGTCGCCCGCCGCCGCGGCCAGCGAAAAAGAAAGACGACGCCGAGGACGCCCGAATCTGCTGCCTGCTCGCGCTGGACCAATACCAGGAACTGCGCAAACTGATCCCGCACGGAGAACTCGCCGGGGAACTGCGCTCCATCGCCCGCGACGACGAACGCGCCGCCCGCGACGAACGCCGTCTGCTCAACCGACTGCGCGCAGACCTGCTGGCCACCTTCCCGGCCGCGGTAACCATCGCCGGCGACGACCTCGGTGCCCCGGTCATACTCCGGTTGCTGGCCCGCTGGCCAGGCCACGACCAACTCGCCGCCGCCAGCGCCGAGGACATCGAGGCGTTCGCCCGCGCCGCCCAGCACGGCTGGCCGGCCCGGTTCGCCGCCCGCGTGAGCGACGCCCTGGCCGCCGAGCACCTGCCCGTCCACGAGTACCTCGCGCGGGCGAAAGCCACCACGATCGCGCTGACCGCCACCCAACTGCTCGCACTGCGCGAGGCCCGCAAAGCCTGGGCACGGCGGATGGCTGAACTGTTGCTCGGTGCGCCACGCCAGGGCCGCACGAAACAACCGAAGGAGCCTGATCCGGGAAAAGCGATCCCGGGCGGTGACATCTACCTCAGCTTCCCCGGCCTCGGGGACATTCTCGCCGCCCGGGTAGCCGGAGAAATCGGAGACCACATCGACCAGTTCGACAAGCCCAGCGGGCTGCAATGCTACGCCGGGACCGCACCGGTCACCCGGCGATCCGGGCGCAGTGAACTGGTTATCGCCCGTCGTCTGGCCTACAACCACTACCTCGGTGCGGCCGTACAGCAGTGGGCGTTTTGCAGCCTGACCAAATCGCGGTGGGCACGCGAGTTCTACGACGCCAAAATCGCGTCCGGTAAACGCCACCACGCGGCTCTGCGGGCACTGGCCAACCGCTGGTTGGAGATCCTCTGGCATTGCCTGACAAAGAACGTCCGTTATGACAAGACCGTTCACCTTCGCAACCGTCAGCAGGCCATGCGATCCCGAACCGCTGCCTGAGGTTGACAGAGGATGTCTCATGAGTTGTCCCGTCCTGACTGACAAAAAAGGTTGACTGCGCCGGCTTTCTGCCGCTCAGATCGCCGCGGTGCCACCGTCGACGGCCAGTTCCGTCCCGTTCACATAGCTCGAGTCGTCCGAGGCGAGGAACAGCGCGACCGTCGCGATCTCCTCGGGGCGGCCCATCTCTCCGCGCGGGATCAGGGATTCGAACTGCCGCTTCGTCGCCTCGTCGAACAACTCCTCCTGCTTCGGCGTGGCGACCTGGCCGGGCATCAGCACATTCACCCGGATCCGCCGGTCCTTCAACTCGGACAGCCACACGCGGGCGTAGGCCTGCAGCACAGCCTTGCTCGCCGCGTACACGCTCCACTCGGGATAGCCCTTGACCGACGCGTTCGATCCGGTCATGAAGATCGAGCCGCCGTCGTTGAACAGTGGCAGCGCCTTCTGCACCGTGAACAGCGTGCCGCGCGCGTTGAGCCCGAAGGCGGTGTCGAAGTGCACCTCGGTGATCTCGCCGAGCCTGCGCTGCTCACCCGTGCCGGCGCTGGCCCACAACACGTCGATCGCGCCCTTTTCCCGCTTGACCGTGTCGAACAAGCGGTCCAGATCCGCCAGGTCGGCCGCATCGCCCCGCACGCCGGTCACGTTCCGGCCGATCGACTTGACAGCGTCGTCCAGCGCGTCCTGCCGCCGGCCTGAGATGAAGACATGCGCTCCTTCGTCGACGAACAGCTTGGCGCCGGCCAGCGCCATGCCGCTGGTTCCGCCCGTGATCACCGCGACCTTGCCGTTGAGCTTTCCCACGATCACTCCCGCTTGTTATGTAAACAGATCTGTGTTCTTAACGTAATGGATGGTCGACCTGAGCGCAAGCTATGTACACCGGTCGTTACCCCCTGGGCTATGCTGGGGGTATGACGGAGTTGGAGAAGGGCCCCCAAGGCCGGCGCCGCGGCAGGGGCGCGCGCGAGCGCATCCTCAGCGCGTCACAACAACTGTTCCGCGAGCAGGGCATCAACCAGACCGGCATGGACCAGCTCTGCGCCGTGGCCCAGGTGTCGAAGCGCACGGCCTACCAACACTTCACCGGCAAGGACGAACTCGTCGCCGAATACCTGCGCCGCTTCGATCCCGACGTCATGCCGGGCGTGTTCGACCGCACCGACCTCACGCCCCGCGAACGACTCCTCGCGGCCTTCGAGGCGCCCACGACCGCGACACAGGATGACATCACGCCCTTGTGTCCTTTCATCGCGGCGTCCGTCGAAATCCCCGACCCGCACCACCCCGCACGCCAGTGCGCACACGACTACAAGAAAGCGGTCGCCGCACGGCTCGCCGACACCGCACGCGAAGCCGGCGCCACCGACCCCGAACAGCTCGGCGAGCAACTGGCGCTGCTGCTGGATGGCGCCTCGGCCCGCAACCGGGCCCTCAACACCGAAACGTTCCCCACCGCCGCCGCCATCGCCGCCCTCCTCATCGACAACGCCATCCCCGCACCAGCCCGGCGATGAGGGCGTGTCCGAAAGTTGGTGGGTGACCCTCCGTTCGGTGCCCTCTGCTTAGCGATGCTTTGAGGTGGCATCGCCGCCGAGTTGCCACATTTCGTAGTTGCCGCATTCCGCTGTGATCTCGGTCGCCGCCTGAGCTGCGGTGAAGAAGTCGGCGACCACAGGTGAGCGATGTGACGTCGCCACGGCGAGGCATACCTGGTCTGGCGCCAGGTCGGGGACAGGCACGTAGGTGACTTCCGGATGCGTGTAGAAGACGGTCGCCGATCGGGCCAGGAACGAGATGCCCCGGCCGGCGGCGACGTGCTCGAGCGTTTCGTCCACGCCGCGGACCAGGTATCCGGCGTTGCGGTGCGGGCGCCTGGTGGGCTGCGAGCTCACGTCGGCGTGCCACAGCAGCGGTTCGCCGGCCAGGTCGGCCTCGGTGACTTCTTCCTTGCCGGCCAGCCGATGGCCGGCGGGCAGAACCGCTACCCGTGGTTCGGTGTAGAGCGGAACGACGCGAAGGCCGGCCTCGTCGATGGGCAGCCGCACGTAGCCGATGTCGATGCGGCCGTCGAGCAGCATCCCGGCTTGCTCGTCGGCTTCGATGCGTTGCACGTCGACCCGCACATCCGGGTGCCGGGTGGCGAACTGGTGGATCGCCGGGGTGACCGCGATGCCTGCCCGGAAGCCGACCATCAGCCGCTGGTCGCCCTGCGCGGCTGCGGTCACTCGGCGGCGAGCCGCGTCGGCGGAGGCGAGTAATGGGGCGGCGTCGGTCAGCAGCTGCGTTCCGGCGTCGGTCAGCACCACGCCGTGGCTGTCCCTGGTGAACAGCGCGGTGCCGAGATCCTGTTCGAGCGCGCGGATCTGCCGGCTCAGCACCGGCTGCGCGATGTGCAGCTGTTCGGCGGCGCGGCCGAAGTGCAGCGTGTCGGCCACCGCGACGAAATAGCGCAACTTGCGCAGGTCCAGATCCATCGAGGGCCTCCCAAGGTCCGGCAATGCCACGAGGGTATCGCCGCGGCCGAAAGAGGTCTTGGACATCAACTCGGACCGGGGGCAACCATGGATGTCGAGCGCCGCGCAGACACCTCATCACGGTGTCAATGACACGGCTCATCCCGCAGGGCGGGGGACGGGCGGCGTTACTTCCCACTCCTGAAAGCAGCACATCATGAGCACCATCAGCATCATCGGCCTCGGGGGCATGGCCCGCGCCATCGCCACCCGCGCGGTCGAGGGCGGCAACACCGTCGAGGTCATCGGCCGCGACGCGGCCAAGGCCACCGGCCTCGCCGCCGAACTCGGCGGCAGCGCGACGGTCGGAGCGTTCGGCGCCACCCCGGCCGGTGACATCGTGGTCTCCGCGGTGCCATATGCCAGCGCCACGCAGGTCCTCGCCCAGTTCGGCGACGCGCTGGCCGGCAAGATCGTCATCGACATCTCCAACACTTTCAACGCCGACGCCACCGGGGTCGTCACGCCCGCAGGCACCTCCGGTGCGCAGGAGATCGCCAAGACCGTTCCGGCGAGCGCGCACGTCGTGAAAGCGTTCAACACCGTCTTCGGCCACGTTCTGGCCCAGGGCGGCCGGCTGGACGTGCTCATCGCCGGCGACGACGCGGACGCCAAGACACGTGTGTCGACCTTCATCGACAGCCTCGGTCTGCGCCCGCTGGATGCCGGCGATCTTGCGGCGGCGCGGTGGCTGGAGGCGGTCGGTCCGCTGCTGATGGGCCTGGCAAACCATGGCGCCGGGTTCAACATCAGCCTCGGCGTCACCATCGCGGACTGAGTACGCCCGTACCCACCACGTCTCGCGTTTCATCCACTCTAAGGACACGTTGTGCGAGTCTTTGTCACTGGCGGGACCGGCCATGCCGGTTCCTACATCATCCCCGAGCTCATCGCCGCCGGGCACGAGGTCACCGGCCTGGCCCGCTCGGACACGGCTGCGACCACGTTGTCCGCGCTCGGCGCAACGGTGCGTCGCGGCGACCTCGAGGATCTCGACGGGCTCAAGGAGGCAGCCGCGGACTCCGACGGCGTCATCCACGTGGCGCACAGACAAGACCTGCTCCCCACCGGCGGAGTCGACGCCGTGGCCGCCGCCGAAGTCCCGATCATGCTCGCCTACGGCGAAGCGCTTGCGGGAACCGGCAAGCCGCTGGTCGCGGCCGGGAGCATCGGCTCGCCGGGGAACCTGGGCCGGCCGGCCACCGAGCAGGACCCGGCCCTGCCCGGCGGCGAGGAGCACACGGGCACCCTGCGGGCTCGCAACGTCGTGGAGACCACCGTCATCGGCCTGGCCGAGCACGGAGTGCGGTCGTCGATCGTGCGCATCGCGAATATCGCGCACAGCACGACCGATCAAGCCGGCTTCCTCCAGCGGCTGATCGCGCTCGCGAAGGAGAAAGGTGTCGCGGGCTACCCCGGAGACGGTGCCAACCGGTGGAACGCCGTGCATGCCCGGGATGCCGCCTCCGTGTTCCGCTTGGCTTGGGAAAGGGCCCGGCCGGCAGCTACTGGCACGCGGTCGCCGACGGCGCCATCCCGTTCCGCGACATTGCCGAGGCCATCGGCAGCCGACTCGGCCTGCCCGTCGTGAGCATCCCCGCCGACGTCCTGATGGTGCCGGGCTACTTCGGGTTTCTCGCGAACATCGTCACGCAGAGCTACCCGGCGTCCAACCTCATCACCCGCCAGACCCTCGGCTGGGAACCCGCCCAGCCCGGCCTGCTCGACGGTCTGGACAACGGCCACTACTTCCCCGCGAGCTGAGAGGGAACCCCATGACGACTGTGGGACTGATCAGAAGCGGAAACATCGGCATCACCGTCGCGCAGCTCGCCGTCGAGGCCGGCCACCAGGTGGTGCTCAGCAACTCACGCGGCCCCGAAACGCTCACGGACACGGTCGCGCAACTGGGGCCGCGAGCGGCCGCGGCGACGAGCGAGCAGGCCGCGGCGGCCGGTGACATCATCGTGGTCACAGTGCCGGTCAAGGCGTTCCCCGACCTTCCCGCCGCACCATTGGCCGGCAAGACGATCATCGACACGTGCAACTACGGCCCCGAGCGTGACGGGCACATCGCCGAGCTCGACAGCAACGCGGTTACCTCGAGCGAACTGCTGCTGCGATACATCCCGGACGCCGTGCTCGTGAAGGCGTTCAACAACATTTACTACAAGCATCTACTCTCACTCGCTCGCCCGGCAGGGCGGCCGACCGCTCGTTCCTGCCGATCGCCGGGGACTCCGAGCGAGCGAAGGCGGTGGTGAGCGGTTTCATCGATTCCATCGGATACAACGTCGTGGACGCGGGATGGCTGGCCGACAGTTGGCGGCAGGCGACAGGCACTCCGGTCTGGGGACGCCCTACGGGCGTACTCGAACGAGAAGGGCCAGCCGGTCGGCGAAGACGCCATCCGCGCGGCCCTGGCCACCGCAACGCGGTAACCGCAAGGTGGGGGCCGCCCGGAAAAGCGTGTGTCCCAAGGCCGGCAATTGGGCGGCGGGTATGGTACGGGGATACCGCGGTGGAGTTGCGGCTCGAGCCGAAGCGACGCTGCTGGTGGTGTTCCGGACGGGGCCGGAACCCGCGCACGCGATGTCCGCGCCGGCGCTGGTCGAACGCGTGCGCATCGATGCCCGCGCCGCGACCTCCAGGCGCTCCCAGCCGCGTGGATACGGCGCTGCGATCAGGCGCTTCAAGTTCCTGATCGCCGTAGTCGCGCCGGCGGCACGTTCAACAGCCCAAGCATCGGTCACCGGATCACGGTAGGGATATGTTTTGCAAAGTCGGTTCTTCGCCAGAGTGGCGGCACCTTCAATGTCCCATATCCAATGACGCCTCTCGCTAAGATCGTTCCTCTTCCCCTCCGTAGATAACGAATGTAGAACCTCGATTAAGTGGTCAATAATCGCGGTTCGCGCGCGGATAGCCTGCATTCTGGCATGATCAAAGCGGGCTAGGTAAAATCCACCATTAAAAATGACCCCGACCGACAACGATCCAGCTGATGCCGCCAGGAAGGTCAGGCCCACCAACCCCCAGGGCGTCCATGAGCTAACAGGGCGATTGATGACAAGTGTGACCCCAGTGCTTATGAGGACAATCTCGCCAGCCACTATGACAGGTAGGTTAATACGCAACGCGACTGAATAATGGGCGATGAGGCTACCGCCGACCAAGATCACGATCGCGCCGAGCGTGCCAACGATATTTAAGACGATCGCGGTCGAGGTTGTGGTATGAGGCCAAAGCAGGTGGATGCCGAAGAAGATGACTGCCCATGCTGCGACAAGCCCGAATATGATCGAACTTACGTCGGTTAGTTTCCCGCTCCGCCAACTGACGCGCTTGGCCCAAGCGAGCACGTATGTATCAAGCTCAACCCCTGTCGCTACCAGGGTCGGTTTGGGTATGTGCTCAAAGCTTGTAAGTGTCGGCTGGTACTCCGTCCACTCCTCCCATAGCTCTTGCATCTTGTTATTGAGCCGCGTCACTCTCGTACGGATGAACCCGAAAGGTCCGCCGCTCAAGTACCATGATCGGAGTCGTGCTCGCCTGGCGTCTCTACCCAAGTCCTTCGGAGAACCGAAGGCGGCAACCGCCTTTCCCTTCCATCCCATGTCGCTGTAAAGTAGGCCGAGCTCCGCTCGCACCAAAGGATTGCCACGAACATCGTCCGGCCGGTCAGTTAGTGGTGATAGTGCATCGCGGTATCGAGACATATAGCGCAGTTGCCAGGCGAGGGTGCTTATCGCATCGGGGTTGTCCGGCTCAAGCTCGCAAGCTCGACGTGCATGGTCCAATGCCTTATCACGCTCGTCGTCGGTGTTCTCGATCTCACGCCCTTCGGCGTCGTCCATGTCGACGTTGATGAGGCTGCGGATCTCGCCGTTGCGGAGCGCTTCGACCATCCGCTCGACGGGCTGGCCGATCTTCTTCGCGATCTTCGACAGGGCGCCGCGGGCGGTCGCGGTCGAGTCGGGGTAGGCGGGGAACGCGACCGGCCCCATCTCGACGAGCTTGATCTCAAGCAGACGGCGGCGGGCCGGGGTTGCATCCCAGTCCCATTGCTCTTGGATGGTCTCGAAGCAGAAGCTTGACCCGTCCCAGTCGCCACGCTGCACCTTCGCGAGTGCGCGCTGCCCGTCGGGGTCGTCGGGGTTGACGTCGATCTCATAGCGGACGCCGCGGTTGTCGGTCGACAGG
>Ga0207664_10002395_pt1 | contig 12404 bp, 8 predicted proteins | sample LARL83metaG_FD_184349 | JGI IMG/M metagenome (GOLD analysis project Ga0207664, IMG submission 184349) | Corn, switchgrass and miscanthus rhizosphere microbial communities from Kellogg Biological Station, Michigan, USA - LAR L8-3 metaG... | ecosystem: Host-associated > Plants > Roots >...
ATCGGTGACCTGGACCGCTCCGGGCGACGGCGGCTCGCCGATCACCTCCTACATCGTCACGCCGTACATCGGCTCCACCGCGCAGCAGGCCACGACCGTGACCGGCAACCCGCCGGCCACGTCCGCCACGGTCACCGGCCTGACCAACGGCACGAGCTACACGTTCACGGTCACCGCGACGAACGCTGTCGGCGCCGGGCCGGCGTCACCGCCTTCCAACGCCATCACGCCCGGCTCGGCGCCGCAGGGGCAATGGCGTCCGCTCCAGACCTGGCCGATCGTCGCGGTGCATTCGGTGCTGATGCACAACGGGAAGATGCTGCAATGGGACGGCTGGCAGACGCCCGAGCCCACCGAGGTCTACGACCCGGCGGCGCAGACGTTCACGACCGTCAACGCGCCGTCGAGCAACTTCTGCTCCGGCAACGTACAGCTTCCGGACGGGCGGATCATGACTGTCGGCGGCTGGGGCGCGACGACCACGGGCCAGCAAGGCATCGTCGACACCAACATCTTCGACCCCGCGACCCAGACCTGGACGAGGGTCGCCAACATGCATGTGCCGCGTTGGTATCCCGACCTGGTGGAACTGCCCGACGGGCGGTACGTCGCCATCAGCGGCAACTCCACCAACGCCAGCACCTGGGCTGACACTCCCGAGGTCTACGACCCGAAGGCGAACACCTGGACGCTGCTGTCCAACGTGTCCACCCCGCAGGTGCATGAGGAGGAATACCCGTTCTCGTACCTCGCCCCGAACGGCAAGGTGTTCACGATCGGCCCGTCCGAGGACCAGTCGTTCTTCCTCGACGTCGGCAACCAGACCTGGACGCCGGCCGGCTCCAGCGGCGTTGTCAACGGCTCGTCCGTCATGTACCGGCCGGGAAAGATTCTCTACAGCGGCGGCGCCGCGAGCGTGACGACCACGACGCCGGCGCAGGCCGGGTCGGCGGTCATCGACCTCACCGCCGCCAACCCGACGTGGCAGCCAGCCGCGCCGATGAACAACGCGCGTGTCTATCACACCCTCACCATGCTGGCGGATGGCCGCGTGCTCGCGGTCGGCGGCGAGGCCTCCAGCAATCAGGACAACGTGACGACCGGCGTTCTGCCGGCCGAGATCTGGGATCCCGCCACCGGGAAATGGACGGTCGGCCCGTCGATGGCCGCTGCGCGCAACTATCACTCGACCGCGGTCCTGATGCCTGACGGCAGCGTGCTGGTCGCCGGCGGCGGGCACGAGGACACCAGCTCGGACCCGGGCCAGTTCTCCGCTCAGGTCTACTCACCCTCGTACCTGTTCAACGGGCCGCGGCCGGCGATAGCGTCGGCTCCGGCATCGTCCACTTACGGCTCGAGCATGACCATCGGCACCCCGGACGCGGCCTCGATCTCGGCGGTGAACCTGGTTTCGCTCAGCGCCGACACCCATCAGGCGGACATGGACCAGCATTTCGTGCCGCTGTCGTTCACCGCTGGTTCCGGGTCGCTCACCGTTCAGGCCCCGGCCTCGGCGGCGCTGGCGCCGCCCGGCTACTACATGCTGTTCATCGTCAACAAGCTCGGCGTGCCGTCGGTGGCCGCCATCGTGCGGATGGACCCGGCGGCGCCGACGCTGCCGGCCGCTCCTACCGGGGTGGCTGCCTCGGCCGGGAACGGCTCGGCGTCGGTGACGTGGACGGCGCCGTCCGACGGCGGTTCACCGATCACCTCGTACACGGTCACGCCGTACGTCGCCGGGGTCGCCCAGCAGGCCACCACGATCTCAGGTAACCCGCCGGCCACGTCCGCCATCATCACCGGCCTGACCAACGGCACCAGCTACACGTTCACGGTCAGCGCGACCAATGCCGTCGGCGCCGGCCCCGCGTCCGCGCCATCGAATGCCGTCACGCCAGCTGGCGGTGGCGGCGGCACCCCGTCGTTCGTGCAGCAGGTGTCGGGACATGGACACGGCGGGTCGCTGGGGGTGGCTCCAGGATCGGCGGTCGTCGCTGGCGACCGGATGGTCGTCGAGGTCGGGGTGTGGAATTCCTCGCACGCCACCGCGAGCGCGGTCACCGACTCGGCCGGCAACTCCTACACCGAACTCACCCACTTCACCGCCTCCGACGGCACCGAGATGTCGGTCTGGAGCGCGCCCGTCACCGCGGGAGGCGGCACCAAGCCCACCATTACCGCCAAGACGACCTCTGCCGCCGACATAGGCGTGGCCGCGATGGAGTATTCGGGCCTGTCCGCGGCCGGCGGCACTGCGGTGCTGGACGTCCAGTCGCACGCCACCGGCACCACCAGCGCGGCCCGCGCGGTCAGCTCCGGCGCCACGGCGGCCACCACCGCCGACGGCGAGCTGGCCATCGGCTTCTACGCCGACTCCGGGTTCACCGATGTCCTGACGTCCGGCACCGGATGGACCGGGCGAGTCAACCTGGCCCCCGCTCCGGATATGGAGCTGATGGCCGAAGATCAGCCAGCCGGCCTGGCCGCCACCCCGGCCGCTACGGTCGGCACCGGCGCGAACACCGTCTGGCTCATGGCCACCCTGGTGCTCAAGCATTCCTGAGCTGTCGAGTTAGTTTCAGCCTTGGTCAGCCGGGCCGAGCAGGGCGGCGGCGAGCTGGCGGAGGCTGGCGGCCACCCGTTCGTTCTCGCCGTCCCGCATCAGCCGCAAGATGGGGGCGTCGTGCAGGGAGCCGAGCACCATGTGCGCGAGCAGGTCCGCGTCAAGATCCGGCCGCGCCTTGGCGATCAGCGCGGCGATGTGCTCGTGCCAGAACAGGTAGACCGGATTCTCGTGCCGGCTGGCCGCGCCGGACTTGCTGGTCAGCGCCGCGTGCTCCTGGGCGCTCAGCAGCCCGATGCTGCGTGAGGCCAGTTCGATGAGCGCGGTCAGGAACGCCATCAGCCGCTCCCGGGGCGGTGCGCCGGGTCCAAGCGGTGGCGGACCGCTGAGCGCTGCCTGGTGCAGCGCCTCGGCGCGCTCATGGGCCAGGGCTTGCATCAGTTCGGCGCGGCTGCCGAACCGGTGGAATACCGTCGCCTTGCCGACGCCCGCGGCGGCGGCCACCCGCTCGATGGAGACCTCGGCGGGCTCGTAGCGCTCCAGCAGCTCTTCGGCCGCCCGCATGATCGCACGGCGGTTCCGCGCCGCGTCCGCGCGTTCCGGCCGCCGCCCGGTCGTCGCCATCGGCAGACCTCAACCTCGCCCTCGGCAGAGCCCTAGACAAACTGGACCGATGGTCCATATAGTGAAGGCCGGAGCCCAAATGAACCTCCGGTCCAATTATGACACGACTCAAAGGGAGCATCCGCATGCGCGCGATCATGTTGCACGAGACCGGCGGTCCCGAGGTGCTGAAGCTGACGGAGGTGCCGGAGCCTGCCGCCGGCGCCGGGCAAGTGGTGATCCGGACCGAGGCCATCGGCGTCAGCTATACCGAGGCGTCGCTGCGGGCCGGCGGCTACCCGATGCCGGTGCCGCTGCCCGCCGTGTACGGTGTCGAGGCCGCGGGCGTGGTCACCGAGACCGGCGAGGGAACCGATCCCGCGCTGGCTGGGCGCCGGGTGGTGGTGCTGTCTACCGCCATGGGCTGCTACGCGGAATACGTCGCGGTCCCCGCGGACGTCATCGCGGAGATCCCGTCCGGCATCTCCGCGGCGGACGCCGTCGCGGTCGCCAACTTCGGCGCGGTGGCGTTGTGCGCGCTGCGCATAGCGAACCTGACCGGCGAGGAGACCGTCCTCATCGAGGCCGCCGCCGGGGGAGCGGGCGGCTACCTCACCCAGCTCGCGCGCCGCTTCGGTGCCAAACGGGTGATCGGCACGGCCGGCGGCCAGGCCAAGGCGGCCTACGCACGCTCGATCGGCGCCGACGAGGTGGTCGACCACACCGACCCGGACTGGGCCGCCACGCTGGAGCCGGGCAGCATCGACGTCGCGTTCGAATCCATCGGCGGGGACACGACCGCCAAGCTGCTGCCTTCGCTGCGGCCAGGGAGCGGGCGCATCCTGGCGTACGGCTTCCTGACCGGCGCGCCGACCATCACCGCGCTGGACCTGTTGAGCAAGGGCGGCACGCTGACCGGCTGCGGCGGGCCGCTCTGGTTCGAGCGGGTCCAGGCCGCCCGGTCCGACGTGTTCGCGCTGGTTGCGGACGGGCACCTGACCCCGCGGATCGACACCGTGCTGCCGCTGGAGGAGGCGGCCGAGGCGCACCGCCGCTTCGACGCCCGCGCCGCGATCGGCAAGATCGTGCTCACGCCGTGAGCGTTCCGCAACGTCCGGGCCTGTTCGGGTCCTGCCGGCGAATTGGCGCGCGTGGCCGTGCTGCCCGTCGCCGCGGCCTGGCCGCCGGGTGTGCAGTATGTGCCTGGAGTGCAGTATGCGGCTGGAGTGCAGTATGCGGCTGGAGTGCAGTATGCGGCTGGAGTGCAGTATGCGGCTGCCGGGGATACGGGTGCATCGGCACGCCCGTCAACGACGTGGAAGATTGCCCTCTCGTGGTGGATTGACCGTCGTAAACGAGGGTCCCGCTACCACGAAGGGGGAAACTACCACGTTATCGCGGGCCCATCGGGCCCATCGGGCCCATCGGGCCCATCGGGCCGATCGAGGCCGTGATCTGGCCCGGGCGGCATGCCGAGGCGTCGGCGGTGCGCTCAGTGGGCGAAGCCTTCGCGGGTGCCGGCTGGCTCAAGCGGGACGTGCGGGTGCGGGTAGGACTCGAGCTGGGCGATCTGGTGGCGGATGTCGTCGAGCAGCAGGCCGGCCATGTCCCTGGTGAACCCGTTGCGCACCACGATCCGGCATACCGCGGTGCCGGTCATGTCCTCGGGGAACGTGTAGGACGGCACCTGCCAGCCACGCCCGCGCAGCCGCTCGGACAGGTCGAACACGGTGAACACGTGGTACCCGTCCCGGATCCTGAACGCGAACACCGGCAGGTCCGTGCCGTCGGTGAGCAGCTCGAACGGCCCCAGCTTGCCGATCTCCGAGGACAGGTACACCGCTACGTCCTGGCACGCCTGATGGACCTGGCGGTACCCCTCGAAGCCGAGCCGGATGAAGTTGTAGTACTGCGCCGCGACGTGCGCACCGGGGCGGGAGAAGTTCAGCGCGAACGTGGGCATGTCCCCGCCCAGGTAGTTCACCCGGAACACCAGGTCGTCGGGCAGGCAGCCGGAATCGCGCCACACGATCCATCCGACACCGGGGTAGACCAGCCCGTACTTGTGCCCGGACGCGTTGATCGACGCGACCCGCGGCACCTGGAAGTCCCACGTCAGATCCGGCTGGAGGAACGGCGCGACGAACCCGCCGGAGGCTCCGTCCACGTGTACTGGCACGTCCGGCCCACCGGATGCCGCCAGCGCGTCGAGGGCGCCGGAGATCTCCGCGACCGGCTCGTACGAGCCGTCCATCGTGGAGCCCAAGATGGCGACCACGCCGATCGTGTTCTCGTCGCACAGCGCCGCCGCCTCCGGCCCGCGCAGGTGCAGCCGGCCCGGCTTCATCGGCACCAGCCGGGGCTCGACCTGCCAGTAGCGGCAGAACTTCTCCCAGCACACCTGCACGTTCGCGCCCATGACGAGGTTGGGCTTGGCGGTGTCGAGCCCGGCCGCCGTGCGCCGCGCGCGCCAGCGCCACAGCAGTGCCATGCCGCCGAGCATGCAGGCCTCGCTGGACCCGGTGGTCGAGCAGCCCGGCGCGTCCGAACCGGCGGGCGCGTGCCACAGGTCACCGAGGATGTTCACGCAGCGCCGCTCGAGCTCGGCGGTCTGCGGATACTCGTCCTTGTCGATCATGTTCTTGTCGAAGCACTCGGCCATCAGCCGCTCGGCCTCTGGCTCCATCCACGTGGTGACGAACGTGGCCAGGTTCAGCCGCGCGTTGCCGTCCAGGATGAGCTCGTCGCGCACCACCTGGAGGGCCGTGCCAGGCAGCATGCCCAGCGGCGGGATGCGGAAGCGCGGCACTTCATGGCTGGCCTCGCGGACACACATCGGATTGAGGTCGAGATCGACATCCTCGGTCACTTTGCTGTGCAATGGCATGTTTCGTCTCCCTGGCTCCGGTACCGCGGTCAGGTTACGCTCCCGGCGACCCGCATAAGCTCAGGGGGCGGACCATGACGCCAGGCAGGCGGCCGGCCAGCACGCCGCCAAGCACCGCCGGAACCCAAGCTCAGCCATCCGCCGCGGCCATGGTCGCGGGCACTTCGGAGTACCCCCGCGCCTGCATGGTGAACAGCCGCGCGTACAGGCCCTGCCGGGCCATCAGCGTGTCGTGGTCGCCCTGCTCGGTCAGCACGCCGTCGGACAGCACCAGGATGTGCCCCGCGTCGCGGACGGCGTTCAGCCGGTGAGAGATCAGCACGCTGGCCCGGCCCGCCCGCGTCGCGGCCAGCGTGGTGTGGATCGTGCGCTCCGCCTCCGGGTCCAGTCCCGAACTCGGTTCGTCGAGGATCATCAGGTCCCGCCCGCCGCGCAGGAACGCGCGGGCCAGCGCCACCCGCTGCCATTGCCCGCCGGACAGCAGCACGCCGGCCTGGGGGTCCTGCTCGTCGGCGGACATGTCGAAGAAGGTCCGGGTGAGCAGCGTCTGGTATCCCCGGGGCAGCGCTTCGAGCACCGCGTGGATATCGGCCTGTTCCGCGGCCGCGGCCAGCGCATCCGGCTGGTCCGCCAGCTCGAGGTCGCCGACCGCGATGTTCTCCGCCGCGCTCAGGTCGTACGTCATGTAGTCCTGGAACACGACGCTGATCCGGTTCCGCAGCGCCTCGATGTCCAGCTCCCGCAGGTCGGTGCCGTCCCAGCGGATGCTGCCGCGTTCCGGGTCGTAGAACCGGCAGAGCAGCTTGACCAGCGTGCTCTTCCCCGAGCCGTTCTTCCCGACGATCGCCACGGCCTGGCCGTGGGGTATGAAGCAGCTCAGCCCGCGCAGCACCCACGGGCCGTCCGGGCTGTACCGGAACCACACGTCGTCCAGCTCGATTCCGTAGCGGAGCGGACCGGGTTCAACCGCAGCCGCCACGGCGGGCATGTCCGGTCCGATGGCTAGCACATCGGTGTAGCTCTGGTACATCAGCAGTGACTGGTACGTCATGGCAGCGCTGATAATCAGCCCTTGCACCGCCGCCGACACGGACCCGAGTGCGACGACGAGCACAGACACGTCACCGACCGACAGCCGTCCCGAGCTGGCCTGCCACGCCGCCCACAGCAGGCCGGCCGCCGCGATCAGGGCGCCGATGCCCGCAAGGCCGGTCTCGCTAACCAGCGTCCGCCGGTCGACCCGCTGGCTGGCTTGCTGCGTCTGCGCCAGTTCGACGAGCATCCTGGTGCGGAAGAACTCGCCGAGGCCGAGCAGCCTGAGTTCTTTCGCCGCGGCGAGGTTGCTGAGCAGGCCGGCGTAGAAGTACTGGCGGCGCTGCCCGTGGCTGATGCCGCTGAACAGCGCGGCCTGCCGTCGGGCGATGCCGCGTTGCAGGCAGATGGCCGGCACCGCCGCGGCCGCGATCACGGCCACCATCGGCGGGCTGAGCAGTATCAATGTGCCGAGGAATCCGGCTAGCGTGACACCGGAGTGCATGACCGCGATGCTGCCGCTGGCCACCTGCGCGGGTGCGGGTGCCCCGACCTGGCCTGCCACCCGCAGCCGGTCCTGGAAGGCCGGATCCTCCAGCCTGCGCAGACCCTGGATCCCGGTTACCGAAGTGAACAGCTCGGCGGTGCCTGTGCGGGTGAGCGCCCGGGTGAGCTGCGCCTGCGCGTAGCGCTCGGCGTTCGGCAGCAGTGCGGCGACGCCGCCGGTCAGACCCAGCACGGCGGCCAGCTCAACCAGGTGCCGCGGGTGGCCGGCGGCCAGCTCGTCCAGGATCGCCCGGAGCAGCCAGGCGGTCGCCACCGGGGCAAGGCCGGCGAGCAAGGCGGTCACCACCTGGACCACGACCAGGATCCACCCGCCGCGCCAGCAGCGCGCGATCGCGCCAAGCAGCGTTCGTGCCACGACGTTTGCCGCTCTTTCGTGAATTTCGGCCGGATATCGGGCACTGCGGCCTGGCGCTGGTCCAGGCCGCAGTGGCGCTAACAGGAGGTGCTCAGCAGCATGGCGGTCCAAATGTGTAGCAAGCGCCGCAGGTAACGCTGCAGTTACAGCCGACAGAGCAGTTCCGCTGCCATTCGTGGCAGTCCTTGCAGCCGTTGAAGCATCTCTGGGTGTATCCGTGAGGGCTGCAGGCGCAAGCGCTCGCCTTGATCTTCGGCGCGACCAGGTTGAGCATCCGGTCGGCCATCTTGTCGATAAGCGCCATCTCGTTTCACCTCCCTTCCGGCACGTTACGGCTGGCGGACGGCGGCGAGCGGCGCCAGCGTCGCCGGCTCGTGGGTGGCCTCGCTGACCGATCCGGCCCCGTCCAGCACGAAGAATGTCGGGTAGCCGCGCACCTTGAAGGCCGTGTCGATCTCGCCGTCGGGGGACTCCATCGCGATCCGTGCTACCTGGGCCACGTCCTCTTGGTAGCTGACCGGCTCGCCGTTGGAGTTGATCATCACTGCGAGAACCGAGTCCCGGTCCAGCTGGTTCGCGCGCACGTAGTCCAGGAACGGCGGCACCCGTTCGGGGCAGGCCGAGCAGGTCGCGGAGAAGAACGCGACCATGCGCAAGCCGGCCGGGCCGGTCACCTGCTCGCCGGTCAGGGTTTCCGCGGTAAACGGCACAGGAGCCTCGCCGTCGGCCAGGTCGGTGACCGGAGCGTCATGCGGCGCCTGATAGCCGGCAAGCTGCTCGGTGTGCTCGCGCAGCCTGCGGATGACGCCAAAGGTCAGCAGCAAGTCGGCCAGGCACAGCAGGCCCACCACCACGACCGCCGCGGTGAGGATAGCCATGATTGACACCTTTCTATTTTCGATCGCGCCGCTATCGTCGTCACGCCGCGGCCCGCGCGGTTAGCGCGCTTGAGCCCGGTCAGAATTCCGCACCGGCCTAACAGCGATGTAGCGCCCTTGTAGCGCCGCACGTCGTGCGCCGCGGCCCGGGACTTGGCCACTATCCTGTAGCAGGCACCACATGAAGCCCCGCAGTCACAGATGACCCCGCAGTTCTGTTTGCGGATGCGGTCCGCGATCTTCTCGATCAGCACCACGTCCGTGTGACTCCCTTCCGGCGTACGGCTGGCGCGGCGCGCGCGCCAGCCGTACGAGCCTTGCTCAGCAGCAGGCCACGACCTTGAAGCAGGGGCCGCAGTTGGTGATTTCGCAGAAGCAGTTGATGACGCAGTTCTGGTGCCAGATGTAGCAGTCAGTGCAGAAGCCGCCGTAGCAGTTCTCCGTGACGTGCTTGCCATTGCTGAGGCAGCAAGAAGCCCCGGCGGTGGCCTTGGGGGCGACCAGGCTGAGCATCCCGTCGGCGAGCTTGTTGATCAGTGTCACGTTCGTTTCACCTCCGTTCCGTGTTTGTGTGGCTTGCGCGGCTTGCGCGCTTTGGCCTTGCCAGAATTCCGTTCGGGGCTAACATCGCTGTAGCGTTGCGGTAGCACCCCAATTGAAAAGCCTGAGGCAACGGGTATGGAGTTTTTCCTGCTCGGGTCGTTGCACGTTTCCACGGTTGCGCGAGCTGAGGTCCGGGTGCCGCCCGGTAAGCAGCGGGTTCTGCTTGCCGTGCTGCTGCTCCATGCCAACCACGCGGTTTCCGCCGAGATCCTTGTCGAGGCGCTGTGGGGGAGCGACCCGCCGCCGTCAGCCCATGCCGCCATGCGCAACTACGTGAAGCGGCTGCGCAAGGCGCTCGGCGACGGCGGCCACGACCTCATCAGGTCGGTGCCCGGCGGCTACCTGATCCGCGTGGCCGCGAACGACCTGGACGTGACCAGGTTCGAGGAACAAGAGCGGGCCGGGCGGGAGGCGGCCGCCGCGGGCGACTGGGAGCGCGCCGCGGACCTGCTGCGCGCCGCCCTGGCGCTGTGGCGTGGCGAAGCGCTCGAGGACGTGCGGTCGGAATGGCTGGCCGCCCGTGAGGTGCCGCGCCTGGCCGAAATGCGGCTGCGCGCCGTGGAAACGCGAATCGACCTGGACCTGCGGCTGGGCCGGCGGGTGGAGGCGATCGCCGAGCTGTGGCGGCTCACCAAGGCTCATCCGCTCCGCGAGCGGCTGTACCGGCTGCTGATGCTGGCACTGTGCCAGGACGGACGCTACGGCGAGGCGCTGGCCGTCTATCAGTCGGCGCGGCAGGTGCTGGTCAGCGAGCTGGGCACCGAGCCCGGTCCTGACCTGCGCCGGCTGCACCAGCAGATCCTCGCCTCGGACCCGTCGCTGGCCGGACCGGGTCAGCGGACCGCGCCGCCCGCCGCCGCATATCTAGGCAGCGGTCCCGCCGCGGGCCCAGTGGCGGGCCCAGTGGCGGGCCCAGTGGCGGGCCCAGTGGCCGGCCCAGTGGCCGGCACCGTGGCCGGCACCGTGGCTGGGCCAGGCAGCGTCGCCGGGGCGGGCATCGCGGCTGGGGCGCACCGCGGCAAGCCCCCGCCCCAGCAGCTTCCGGTGGCCGCGCGCCTGTTCGCTGGCCGCTCGGCCGAGCTGGTGGCGCTGCGCAAGATGACCGAAGAGCCGGCCGGCAGCGGCCTGCCGGTGATCATCGCGGTCACCGGTGCGGCCGGCGTCGGCAAGACCGCGCTCGCACTGCGGTGGGCACATGAGGTGGCCGGCCGCTTTCCGGACGGGCAGCTGCACGCGGACCTGCGTGGCTACGACCCGGGCTCGCCGGTACCAGCGGACGAGGTGCTGGCCGGCTTCCTCCGCTCGCTCGGCCTGCCGAGCCTGGAGATCCCGGCGGACCTGGGCGAGCGAGCGGCCCGCTTCCGCGGTCTGCTCGCCGGGCAGCGGGTCCTCGTAGTGCTCGACAACGCCAGGTCCGCCGAACACGTCAGACCGCTGCTGCCGGCGACACCTGGCTGCGCTGTCGTCGTGACCAGCCGGGACGCCCTCGCCGGGCTGGTGGTCCGGGACGGCGCGCAGCGGGTGGACCTGGATCTGCTGCCCCTCGCCGACGCGGTGTGCCTGCTCCGGTCCCTGATCGGCGGCCGGGTGGACGCGGACCCGGCGGCGGCGCGGACGCTGGCCGAACAGTGTGCCCGGCTGCCGCTCGCCCTGCGGTCCGCCGCTGAGCTCGCCGCGGACCGCCCCGCCGAGCCGCTCGCCGAGCTGGTGTGGCAACTGGGTGACCGGCACCAGCGACTCGACCTGCTGGACGGCGGCGGCGACCCGCGGACCGCCGTGCGCGCGGTGTTCTCCTGGTCCTACCAGCACCTTGACCTCGACTCCGCGCGCGCGTTCCGCCTGCTGGGCCTCCATCCGGGCATCGACATCGAGGCCTGCGGCGGGGCCGCGCTGATGGACACCACGGTGGCGCACGCGCGCAGGCTGCTGATCGCGCTCGCCCGCGCGCACCTGATCCGGCAGACCGCTCGCGCGCGGTATGCGATGCACGACCTGCTGCGCGCGTACGCGGCCGAGCTGGCCGTCGCCTGTGACAGCGATCGAGGGGAGGCCCTGCGGCGGCTGCGGGCGCACGCCACGCCAGCGAGCGCGTACCCGACTTTGCAGGTGGAGCAGAGGATAGGCTTGGCTTCTCCAGAAGGAGGAGCGTGATACGACATGCCTGACCGGCCCGCTACCTTGCGGGACGTCGCCGCCGCGGCCCGGGTTCACCCGGCGACCGCCTCACGCGCGCTCAACCCGGAGACCCGGATCCTGGTCAGCGAGGACACCGCGCGCCGGGTGGCGGCTGCCGCGGCGAAGCTTGGCTACCGGCCCAACCCGGTGGCGCGCAGCCTGCGCACCCGGCGCTCGCACACCGTCGGCGTGCTGATCCCTGACCTGAACAACCCCCTGTTCCCGCCCATCGTGCGCGGCCTGGAGGACAAGCTGGCGGCGGCCGGGTACGTGGCACTGCTCGGCAACACCGACTCGGACGCCAACCGGGAGCGGTTGCTGTTCGAGCAGATGCGGGCGCGGCACGTTGACGGGTTCGTGCTGGCCACCGCCACGATGCACGACAAGATCCTGGCCGAGGCCGCCAAGGCGGAGCTGCCCGTGGTGCTGATGAACCGGCTCGCTCAGGACTACAGCTTCCCGTCGGTCTCGGTGGACAACGAGCAGGGCGCCCGGATGGCGATCTCGCATCTGGCTCGGCTCGGGCATACCCGTATCGCGCACATCGCCGGGCCGCAGGAGGCCTCGACCGGCGTCAGCCGGCTGCGCGGGTTCCGCGACGGGATGGCGCAACATCAGCTCACCGTGGACGACAGTCTCATCACCTACGCCAACCGGTACACCGTCGAGGAGGGCAAGCGCTGCTGCCGCGAGCTGCTCGCCAGCCGGGACGCCGACGGCGCTAACGGGCCGTTTACCGCT
>Ga0207664_10002397_pt1 | contig 12395 bp, 12 predicted proteins | sample LARL83metaG_FD_184349 | JGI IMG/M metagenome (GOLD analysis project Ga0207664, IMG submission 184349) | Corn, switchgrass and miscanthus rhizosphere microbial communities from Kellogg Biological Station, Michigan, USA - LAR L8-3 metaG... | ecosystem: Host-associated > Plants > Roots >...
GGCATCGCGCTTGAACGAACCGTCGCGCGTATACGCCGTCGTGCCGTCGGGCTGCGTTACCTGAAAGAAGCCGTCGCCCTCGATCGCGATGTCGAGCGGATTTCCGGTTTGAATCAGGTTGCCTTGCGTGAAGATTTTCTCGGACGAACCGACCTTCACGCCCAAGCCGACGTCTTGGCCGACCGGAACGACGCTCGCGCCGACCGGCGAGCCGGGAGTGCGCATCTCCTGATAGACGAGGTCCTGGAAGCGCGCTTCGTTGCGGCGGAAGCCCGTCGTGTTGACGTTCGCCAGGTTGTTCGAAATGGTGTCCATCTGGTATTGCTGGGCTTCCATTCCGCTGGCCGCGGTGTAGAGTGCTCGCATCATATCGGTGTACGGGCTCCTTTAGTGCTGCGACTTGGCGACGTTTTCGATCGCCCAGCCGTTCGCGTCGTCTTGCGTTTGAATGACTTTTTGATTGGCTTCGAACCAGCGCTGCGCGGTGATCAAGTCGACCATCGAGCGCACGACGTTGGCGTTGCTCTTCTCGAGAAAACCTTGATGGATGCTGGAAGAACCGGCCGCGGCGCGAGCGGGAAGGGCGGCGTTGCTCGCGATGAAGCGGTTATCGCCCTCGGGGCGCACCTGCGTGAGGTTGCCGAACTGCACGAGCGCGATGCTGTCGATGAGGCGTCCGCCCTGCGTGATCTGACCGTTTTGATCGATCTGGATGGCGCCGGCGCCTTGCTGCAACTGCACGGGACCGTTGGTGCCGAGCACGGGGCTGCCGTCCATCGTGACGAGCCGCCCGGTCGGGTCCTCGGAGAACTGGCCGTCGCGCGTGTAGCGAACGCCTTGCGGCGTTTGGATCGCGAAGAATGCGTTGCCCTGGATCGCGAGGTCGAGCGGATTACCCGTTTGCGCGAGCGTGCCTTGTTCGAAGACTGCCGGCGTATCCATTACTTGCGCGCCCATGCCGAGCGCACCGACGAATGCGCTGCTCACAACGCCGCGTCCGTTGCCGGACGCATCCATCTGATGGCGGTACAAGCCGATCTCGGGTGCCGACTGCACTTGGAGCAGCGTGCGCTTGAAACCGCTGGTGTTGACGTTCGCGAGGTTGTTCGCGATGACGTCAGCCTGCGATTGCGCTACGAGCGCTCCGGATGCCGCGGTATAAAGTCCACGTACCAAAAGTAAAACCTCCGCACGACTGGGCGTACTCGGCACATCGGCCTCGTACCGCGGAACCGTCAATCAGTCGGGTTCCGCCGCGGCTCCCACCCCGTGCGAGAGGCAGTCCAGCCGCTATCACTTCAATCTATCGGCATGTGGTCGCTTGACTTTAGCGGGCGTCCGTGGGGCGGAACATTAAAGTTGCATAGGCGGGGAGGCCGAGCGGCGCTGCGGGCGCGAAGCTGAGGGTAATGGTTGTGCTCGCTGCACTTACTGCTGCGCTGCTGCGGCCCGCATGGACGGCCGCACCGCCTGCGTTCGATGCGCCCGCGTGGCGCGGTGCGACGCACGAGCGGTTCGAAGATACCGACGTGTATCTGCTCGAGGACGGGAAGTATCTCTACGTCGCGTTCGATGCCGCGAAAGCGGACGGGCAAGGCGATGCGGTTTCGCTGTATCTGTGGTCCGACAAAGCGGCGTATGCGTTCAGCGTCGATGCGAAGGGTGCGTACTCGGCGAAATGCAGTGTCGGCGGGGCGCCGCAGTGGACGGCCCATGAGAAGCCGCGGAGTGACGGGTATGCCGTCGTGATGCGGTTCCCGGAAAAGCTCTTTTCGAGCAGCGGACAGTCGCGATGGCTCGTTCAGTTTGCGCGTACGCATCCCGGGCGTCATGTTGCCTACACGTGGCCGGCGGGCGGCGATGCGGGCAACGTCGTTTACGCCAATGCGTTCAGCGGGCATGCACCCGGGCTATTTTCCGTTGCCGCTGCGCCTGCCGCGGGTCCGACTGTTGCCCCGGCGGCGCAAGCGGGACGCCTCTGGCGCGGTAACGGTGCGGCGATCGCCGCGCCGGCAATCCCGGCGGACGCGCAAGGCGTCGCGGTGGCGCAGACGCGAGACAACGTGCGATTCACCGGCGTCGAGGCGAAGAGCAAGGACGGCACGCAGCACGACGCGCAGTCGATCGGCTGGAGCAGCGCCGACGGGCGCGCCCAGGCGGATATCGAGCGAGTCGCCACTGCCGCGGGCGCCGTGTACGACGAAACGCAAGCGCTCTCGTTTGCCTTCGATAACCTGCAGAACATGCGGTTCTCCGCGGGCCTCGCCGCAGATCGCGGCACCGGCGTCGACGATGCCTCGCAGGCCAACTACAGCTACTACGATTTCTCGCTGTACGGCAAGCACAGTGAGTTCGAGATGCGCTGGAACTCCGCCGGTCCGCAGTACGGAGGTGCCGGTAACGATGCTCCGGCGCCGGGCACCACGGGATATACGCTTTCGGCATCGCGGCAGTTCGGCAACGTCTCGGTGAACGCCGGGGCCGACAGCTATCGAGACGACCTCGGCGATCTGGCCTATTCGGATGAGAGCGCGGCGATCTCCGCGGCGCTCAGTCCCGCGTTGACGTTCGACGTGAACGCCGCGGCGAACGCCGCCACGCAATACTCGTCGCTTCCTTTTGCGCAAACCGGTGCGGACTTGCAGTACGACGGCGGCGGGCGTCAGGCACGCGTTGCCTACCGCGAAGACCGCTACGACGGCGGACTGGCGCGCGAACTGGCGATAAGCGGCGGCTTCGACGTGCCGCTTCTCGGAATGCTGCAGCTCTCGCATCGTCAAACGGTCACGACCGGGGAGCTCTCACTCTCGGAGCCGCAGCAGAGCAGCACGGCCTCGCTCATGCATCGGCTGCAGAACGGATCCGTATCGCTCGGATATCAGTACGCCGCCGGGGCGGCGAACGTCACGTTCTCGTTCGAGGATCGCTTGCCGCTCGGCTTGCTGCGCGCGACGTACTACAACCCGAACACGCGCTTCTCCACGCCGAATTTCTCGCTCAAACTGATAACGCTATAGGCCGCCGAACGCGTACGAGTAATTCTTGAGCCGCGGCCAAATCGCCGACAACGGCTCTTTCGGATCGCGCAGGACCCAGATCGGCAGATTGTTTTCATACGGCATCGCGAGCGGATTGAAAAACGTTCCGACTCGACGCGCCGACCGGTAATACGGCAGCAGTTCGCGCCCGTTCACGTCGATGACGACCTGCCCGCTGTTGCCGTGCGTTCCCCAGAGCCAGTAGTTGTTGTTGCCGCTCAGAGCCGCCGGCAGGCCGTGCGCGGGCCCGTATAGATCGATTGCGGCGGCTTCGCCGAAGTTGTGCGCGTAGATCGCAGCCTTACCGCGATCCGCGGCGGGAAGCGACTGGTAGACGTCGGCGACTTGCTGCTCGAGCTGCGCCCAGCCCGTCATGTCGGCGTAATACTGAATCGGCGTCGCGTTCGTCGTGTTTTGGACGTGGAACTTGATGTGGAAGACATTGCCGAGAAACTCTTGATAGCGCACGTACGTGGTCATCGGCACGACGGGCAGCACGAACGGCGTCGAGGGAATCGCGAATGCGATGATTACTGCGACCATGGCGACGCGCCACTTGTGGCGCACGCCGGTCCAGCGTTCGATCGGCACGGCGCCGGCCGCTATGAGAAACGGGTAGACCGGTGCGGGATAATACGCCTTCGCATCGCCCGCCCACATCATCGCGATCAGCGCAACGTACGCATATGCCAAGAAGCGCGTGCGGAGGTTGGCGAAGAGCCAGCCTACGCCGATGAGCCAGACGATCGAGAGCAGCGGGCTCATGATCATGATCTGCTGCAGCGGGAACGGCGGCCACTTGAGCATGAACTTGTCGTAGTCGTTGTGCAGCAGCTGGAGCATCGGGAAATGGTAATGCCACTGCCACCACACGTTCGGCGCAATCAGCACCGCGCCGAGCGCCACCGCGGCCGCGAACCACGGCGTGCGCAGCGACGTACGCTGCGGCGTGAGCAACAGACCGATGACGATTGCGACCGCGAAAAACGCTACGCTGTATTTCGCCCAGAACGCCAAGGCGACCAGCGCGCTCACCGCCATCCACCAACGCGAATCCGCGCCGCGCGAGATGCGATAGACGAGCAAGGCGATGAGCGGCCACACCGCCATCTCCACGCTGTCGGGTGAAAGGCGCGAACCAAAAGCGAGCATCTCCGGAGCAAAGGTAGTCACGAGCGCCGCAATGATGATGGCGAATCGCCCGCCGCCCAGTTCTACCGCCGATCGCGCGGCGATGTAGGTCGTTAGAGCGGCGAGGACCGCGGGGATCGCCCGAAGCGCGAAAAGTGAGACGCCGAACGTCTGCGAGAACGCGGCCATGAGCGGAACGAGCGAGGGTTGATCGACGTAGCCGATATCCGGGCGGAAGCCGCAGATGATGAAGTACAGCTCGTCACGGAAGAATCCGTAATGCGGGTTGCCCGCCAAGTGGAGCGCCAGCGTAAGCAGCGCGGCGATCCAAGGGACGTGCCGCGCCAGGACGCCTCGCTGCGCCTGAGTGCGAACCTCTCCCCGCTCCGCACGAACGGCCCGTTCCAGTAACACGCTTGGCTTCTTACCCTTCCCGGGCGCCGATACTTCATCAGGCTGCAATCTCCCCCGAAAAGCAAACGGCGCCCGAAGGCGCCGTTCGTTCTGCCCAGGTGCGGCCGTTAGACCTGCATGCGGGAGATCTCGGTGTACGCGTCCAGAAGCTTGTTGCGAATCGCGAGCGTGAACTGCATGGCCAGATTCGCTTCTTCAACCGACGTGACGACTTTGCTCACGTCGTTCGTACGGCCGGCCGCCAAATCACGCGAGAGTTGATCGGACGAGGTTACTTTGTCGTTGACGTCCGAAAGGAACGACTTGACCGTATCCTTGAACGACGGCGCGCCCGTTGCGGCGCCGCCGGGAATGGCCTGCGTCGCAACGTCCTTCGTGTTTGCGCCCGTGCCGATGTCCGGAACGAACGTTCCGGGAATCGCGCTGCGCATCGCTGCGTCGTACGACGAGTTAATATCCACTGGTTCCCCTTTTTATGACCGCAGAATGTTCAGTGCGGCGTTGGTCATGTTGCGCGCTTCCTGCATCGCCGAAACGTTCGCTTCGTAGGCGCGCGAGGCAGCCATCATGTCGACCATCTCTTTAACGACTGAAATATTCGGATAGTGCACGTATCCGCGCGCGTCGGCATCCGGATTGCTCGGATCGAAGACGAGGCGATCCGGCGTTTGATCCTGTGTGATGCCGAGCACTTCGACGCCGCCCTGGCCGCCGTTTGCGGTATCGCCGCCGGCGTCCGCGGTCTCCTCGGCCGCGCCGGGCTTTTGCCCGAAGACCACGAGTTGACGTTTGAAGGCGCCGCCGCCGGGCGCATGCGTCGTATTCGCATTGGCGATGTTGTTGGCGATGACGTCCATGGCCAGACGCTCGGCGGAAAGGCCCGACGCGCTGATCTCGACCGAACTATAGAACCCCATCGCTTACATCTTCTCCGTGATGGCTTCACGCAAGCGCATGAACTGCACTTGCAGCAGCTGCGACATCGTCTGCGAGTAGCCCGAATTCTGCGCGAGCTGCGCGGACTCTTGATCCACGTCCACGTTGCTGCCGTCGGCACGCATCTTGTCGGTCGTGTCGATCTCCGTTTGCGGATCGAACGGCTGCGGCGCCGCCTGCGCCCCGAGCGCGAACTGCCGGTCGCTGTCGGTCATCATGCCCAGATCGTCGCTGGTGGGATCGCCTTCCGCTGCGGCGAGCGCGTCTTTGAACGAGACGCTCTGGCGGTGGTATCCCGGCGTGTTGACGTTCGCGATGTTTTCGGCGATGGCCGTCTGCTGGAGGTCGGACCCCGCGATGGCATTGCTCAGCGTGTCGACCGTAGAGCCGAACGAGACCGAGTTGATGTCATTCATCACAGTAGACTATCGGCCGCCCGAGGGGAGCACTTAAGCGAACTGCGTGGCGTGAAGTCTGGCGTAGGCGCCGCCCTTGGCCAGGAGATCTTCGTGGGAGCCCATCTCGACGACGCGGCCGGCTTCAATATAGAGGATGGTATTCGCGCGGCGGATGGTGGAGAGGCGATGGGCGATGATGAGCGTCGTGCGGCCCGGGAGCAGACGATCCAGCGCCTGCTCGATAAGGGCCTCGGAGTGGCTGTCCAGCGCGCTGGTCGCCTCGTCGAGTATGAGGATGCGCGGGTCGCGCAGGATCGCGCGCGCGATGGCGACGCGCTGGCGCTGACCGCCCGAGAGGCGCAGTCCGCGCTCGCCGACTTCGGTCTCGTAGCCCTCGGGGAAGCCGAGGATGAACTCTTCGGCATTGGCTTCCCGGGCCGCCACGCGCACTTCTTCATCCGTCGCCTCCAGGCGGCCGTAGCGAATGTTCTCCTTGATGCTGCCGCGGAAGAGCTGCGCCTCCTGCGGCACGATCCCGATGGCCGCGCGCAGATCGGCAAGACGCAGGTCCGCCAGATCGACGCCGTCGACCATGATGCGCCCGCTCTGCGGCTCGTAGAACCGCGGCACGAGATTGACGATCGTCGTCTTACCGGCACCCGACGGGCCGACCAGCGCGACGATTTGACCGGCTTCGATCTCGACGGAAAAGTCCTCGAGCACGGGTGCTTCCTCAGGCGAATACGCGAACCGCACCCTCTCGAACGCGATGCGTCCGCGCACGTTGCGCAGCGTCACCGCGCCGGGCTTGTCGGCGCGCTCGACCGGCAGATCCAGAATCTCGTAGACGCGCCCCGCGCCGATGACCGCTTTGCTGAGCTCTCCGACGAACGCCGCGAAACGATTCATCGGGTTGATGAGGTTGGCAAGAAGCGCCCAATACTGAAACAGCTGGCCGACGTTCAGACGCCCCACTACGACTTCACGCGTCGACAGCCAGACGATGCCCACCACCGCGGTGCTCATGAGCACTGAAAGCACCAGGGGCTGCGTGGCGATGAACTGCGTCAGCTTCATGTAGATGCTGAAGTACTCGTCGTTGCGCTCGCGGAAGCGCTGCGCTTCGTAATCCTCGCGTCCGAACGCTTTGATGATCCGCTGCCCGGTCAGCGCTTCCGTCAGCGTGGACGAAAGATCGGAGATGCGCTGCTGGGATCGAGTCGTGCTGCTGGAGATGAGCCGTTGGAAACGCGAAACGGCGATCGAAATAATCGGAGCGACGACGATCAGCGAGCAGGTGAGCAGCCAATCCATCCACAGCATCACGACGAACGACGATGCGAACGTCACCGTGTTGGTGATGAGTTGCGGGAGTGAGATGCTCACCGAGTCGGTCATGATCTGCAGATCGCTGTTGAACCGCGCGATGAGATCGCCCGGCCGCCATTTCGCAAACTCGCCAAGCGGCAGGCGGAGGATGCGTTCGAAAAGCCGCGCGCGCATCGTGGCGATGAGGTGCTGTCCGCTCCAAGCCATGAGGTACGCCTGACCGTATACCGCCAGCGCGGCAAGAATCAGCGCGCAGAAGATCACGAACAGCGAGACGTACAGGGCGTGCAGGTCGGGATGGCGAGCGGTGATGACGCGGTTGATGATCTCGTTGAACGCCCACGGCGACACCAGCGCCAAAAGCCCGGCCGCCGTGCCGAGCGCCACTGCGACGCTGAGCGTTGCAGCGTAAGGACGCGCGTCGTGCGCCAGACGCGAAAGCGTTCCACGGAAGGTCATCGGGCGATGCCTTGCCGCCGCGGCGCTCTGAAACCTCTCGGCACCTTTACGGTACATTGGAAAGAAGCCCAACCGGGAGAATTGCCGTGGATTGCTACTTTCATTCAAACGTTCCGTCCGTCGCCGCATGTACCGACTGCGGGAAACCGATCTGCGCCACGTGCCGCGATGTCGCCGGCACCTGCCCCAGCTGCCGCCTAGCGGCAAAGATGGAAGCCGCAGGCGCCACGAAAAAGGCGGTCGCGGGCGAAGTTCCGCCGCGCTCGCAGCAGTGGTGGCACGCCGGGCCCCAGCAGGCAGCGCAGCCGGCACCGCAGCCTCGCGCGACCGTGAGCGAGCTCGACGATCCGGCGGAGTCCCGCGCGCTCGTCGCACTGGGATATCCGCTCTTCCCCCTCGCCGTACTCTCGCTCTTCGATCGCAAACAATCCAAGCGCTTGCGCAAGCATGCGTACCAAGCCATCGGCTTCAACGTCGGCATGGCTGCCGTGTCCGCCGCGCTTTGGTTTCTCATCAATCTTCCGTTCGTGGGATGGACGCCGCTCGGATGGAGCTCCGCGCTGCTATACGGCTTGTTACTGCCGATTTGGGTCGTGCTGAGCGTCTACTACGGCATCAAAGCGTGGCACGGCTACGACGTGCACGTTCCCATCGTCAGCGATTGGCTTGACGATCGGATGCCTGCATAAAGCGCTGGTAGCGCCCCAAAAACTCGCGCGCCGCGCGATCGTGATCGATCGCCGGCTGCGGATAGGGCTGTCCTGAATACAGGGGCAGCTCTATTTGCGTCGTCGCCGCGCGCGCCGAGATTGCGCCCGCGGGCAAATGCGCGATTTCGTCGATCCAGGTGCGGGCATACACACCCAGCGGATCGAAACGCCGCGCCTGTTTGACCGGATTGTAAATGCGCGGATACGCGGCCAAGTCGGCACCGACGCCCGCGACCCATTGCCAATTGCCGGCGGCCAGCGACGGATCGTCCTCGATGAGATAACGCTCCCACTCCTCCAAGCCCACGCGCCAGTCGACGCCGAGATCGAAGCACAGAAACGACGCGGCGATCGCCCGCACGCGCGGATGCATCCACCCGGTCTCGTGCAGTTGCCGGATTCCCGCGTCTATCAGCGGATAGCCCGTGCATCCTGCGCGCCATGCGTCGAGCTGCGGATGCGTGCGCGCAAACGGAAACTCGCGCATCTTCTCCTGCAATGGCTGCCGATCGGTCTGCGGATTATACCACGAGAGCTGCAGGAAAAAATCGCGCATCGCGAGCGAGCGCAAGAACAACTTGAGCGAATTGCGCTCTTCCGCCAGCAGAAACGGATCGTCCATGCGTTTGCGCGTCTCGCGCACGATCGTGCGCGCGGCGATCGTACCGAATGAAAGATCCGCACCCAGGTGCGAGGTGCGATCGTCCGCGGGCTGGCTCGTCGCGAACGCGTACTGCAGGCCGTCGCCCTCCAAGAACGATTCAAAGCGCCGAGCCGCCGCGTGCGCGCCGGACTGCATCGGCGCGATCGCGGCGTTGAACTCTCCCGGTTCGGGCAGCGGTTCGCTTTGCAGATCGCCGCGCGCGAACGTGAGCAGCAGCGGCGCTTCGTACGAGGCCGGCTCGAGCTCGCGCCACAACTCGTGGTACGGCACGAACGCGCGATAGCCGTCGCCCGCCGAGGGACGCGCGGCGGTCGTTTCCTCGGGCGCAAGGGCCGGCGCATCGGGAACGACGATGGCGCGCAGGCCCGCCTCTTCCAAATCCGACTGCAGTTTTTGGTCGGCTTCCATGCCGGTGCGATCGAAACTCGCGCTCCACGTGACGGTCTGCGCGCCGCACGAACGCGCGAGCTGCCGCAGGAGCGGGCCGGCATTGCCGCGCCGCACCACGAGCTGCGCGCCGCGCTCGCGCAGCGCCGCGTCGAGCGCCGCGACCGCGCCGCAATAGAACGCCGCGCGGCGCGCAGACGCGGAGATGCGCGCGTGCAGCGCGCGATCGATGACGAGCACGGGCAGAACCTCGCCGTGCGACGCGGCGGCTGCCAACCCCGCGTGATCGTCCAAACGCAGATCACGCAAAAAGCGATGGATCGCGACCGCCATCAGAGCGTTTCCACGTACGCGCTCACGTCGCGCACGTCGGCTTGCGTCAGACGGCTGGGATAGAGTTTGGGCATCGGCGGCGCGGGATCCAGCACGAGCGCGTACACGGAGCGGTAGGGCCGCCGCGCGTTCTCATGCTGCAGCGCGGGACCGATGGGCCCGTTCGCGCCTGCTGCACCGTGACACGCCGCGCATTGCGCCTCGTACACCGCGCGCCCGTGGTTCAGGTCCGCCCCCGAGACGACGGCTGCGGGCGTAGAGGCGGCTTTCGCCGTTCCGTGGCGGCTGCATCCGGCCGCGGCAGCGGCCGCCGTGAGCAGCGCGAAGGTGGCGGCGGCGATGCGAAGCGACATGGGCGCGCTATTTGTATAAAAGGTGCATTTCTCCCCACTTGGCAAACAGAGGAGCGTGCCGAGCAAGATCTACCTGCGCTTCGCCCAACAGAGCGACGCTCAGCGCCTATTCACGGACAAAGTGATCGGCGGTCCGCAGCCCAAGCGCGAGACCTGGCCGCAGCGCGTGATGAAATGGCTTGCGGAACAGCAGGCCGGCCGCCGAGTCATCCTTGTCGCCGAAGATCATACGGGACTGCTCGGAATGGTGCAGTTGGTCTTCGCCTTCCCGCCCGGTTATCAAGATGCGGAAGCGGCGAACGGCATGGACGTGGCCATGATGGAAGGCCTGCGGTTGCGCGGCGGCGCGCCGCCCGAAGTCGGAACGCGTTTGGTCGAGGAAGTGCAGCGCATCGCCGGCAAGCGCAACGTCAAGACGCTGACGTTTCTGCTGCCGATGAACGACAATCGCGCGCTGCGCCAAGCCAAGATGTGGGGCTTCGAAGAGTTTCGCATCATGCCCGAACCGGACAAGATGCTCGCGTTCTTCCGGAAGTCGGTCGACTAGACCGCTACTGCTGCCCTCCGCCGGATTGCGCGCCCGGCGGCGTGTTTCCAATCGTTTGCGGCGGTCCCTGATTGATCTGCGCTCGCACCGGACCGGCGCTGATGTTCGGCACGTGCGGCAAGCCTTCGGAATTCATCGACGTCTGATCGCTCATGTGGAAGGTGAACGCGTCGTGATACGTACCGGGCACCGGACGGCCGTCCACCATCTTCGGCATATAGCGCGCCTTCATGGCGGCTTTGCAGACCGCGTCGTCGAGCACCGGGTAGCCCGCCGACTTCGTGATGACGCATTTCGTGGGCGCGCCGCGCTCGTCGACGATTACTTCGAAAACCGTCGTTCCTTCAGCGCCCTCGTCGTACGCGATCATCGGCGGCTGCGGATTGATCGCCGTCTCACCGCCAACCGGCGCGACTTCCCGCGTGTAATTCGGAGCGACTTGAATCGATTCGGCGCTGTGAGTCAACGTCTGCGGCGCCGTCTCCGTCACCGAGGTCGTCGTCGTGCGCGCCACGGTCGTCCAAGCGGTGTCGTTGCGGCGCCAAACGGGAATCTTGGCACGCTGCACTGCGGGCGCGGCCTGTTCGGGGTGCACGGTGATCGCCACGAGCTGACGCGGCTTACTCTCGTCGTTTGCGGAAGCCGGCGCCGGATCGACCGCCGCAGCGGCGATTGGTGCGCGCGCAATCTGCACGACGTTGTGCATTACGATGAGCCGCCGCGGCGCTGCGGAAGCCGGTGCGGAGACCGCTGGTTTGGCCGTCGCCGGGTTTTGTTCGAGCACGATCCGCGCCGGACCGGCGTTGATGACGACCGGAGAGGCCGCATGCCGATCGATTCGCGGAATTCCCGCCGCGAAAACGAGATGCGCGCCGACCGAGGCGGCAACCGCAATCCCGAATACACTCAAGCCCCAGCGAAGTTTTTGCGTGCGGCGACGCAGGCGCGTGTCGACCGCACCACGCACGTCGGGTTCCCACACCTCTTGATCGCGCGCGTAAGAGACCGTCGAGGCGACGCGCTCGATCTCGTGTTCGCCGCCGAGCGCGTCCAGGCAGGCGCGGCACGCCGCGATGTGCTCGCGATACTGCCGGCGCTCTTCGTCGCTCGCTTCGCCCAGCGCAATTGCGCCGGCAATCGCTTCAATGCGATCGTGGACGTTAGATTTCACGCAGTCTCCGTCATGACGGCCCGCAGCGTTCGCATTGCGCGGCAGACGCGCTGACGCACCGCATCGGCGGTCGTACCCAGAATGCTTGCAGCTTCGGCCGACGAGTATCCAGCATAACTGGTCAACATGATCGCGGCAGCTTGATCCGTCGGAAGCCGCTGCATCGCCGCCTGCAGATCGAGCGACGCCGCGCTGCGCTCGTCGATGCGAAGAGCGCGCACGTCGTGATCCCGATCGAGGGGCATGAAACGCAGAATTTTCTTCCTCCGCAAAAACGATATGGCGGTGTTGGTGGCGGTCTTGTAGAGCCATCCCGCCGTGAGCGGCCGCGACGGATCCGCTTGCAGCGTACGGTACGCGGCGAAAAACACGTCCTGGACGATGTCCAGGGCAACGTCCGCGTCGCCTACCATCCGGCGCACGTAGCGAGCGAGCTTCGTTTGATGCTCGCGAACCAGCGTCTCCACGCGGGCATGTGCCGCCTGTGCGTCCGTGGCTATGAGGTAGACCTGCTCCACGTTGTGG
>Ga0207664_10002398_pt1 | contig 12393 bp, 13 predicted proteins | sample LARL83metaG_FD_184349 | JGI IMG/M metagenome (GOLD analysis project Ga0207664, IMG submission 184349) | Corn, switchgrass and miscanthus rhizosphere microbial communities from Kellogg Biological Station, Michigan, USA - LAR L8-3 metaG... | ecosystem: Host-associated > Plants > Roots >...
CCCGAACAAGCGACACCCCGGGACCTCCCGCGTGCGATCGGCAGTGAAACAGGAACCCCGGCCCGCGAGGACCGGAATCCCAGCCCTTAGGGGCGGGAGTAGTCAAAGGTAGTCTTCTTCTTCTTCCGGGGTGTCGGTGGCCTGCGCGTCGTCCCGGCCCGCGCCGGGCGGGGCGAGCAGGATATCCCGGTCGCCGCCCGTCCAGGTCACGTACAGCTCGCCGAGCGGCAGCACCTGCTCGAACGCCACCGCGTCCTCCCGGTACAGCTCAAGCAGCGCGAGGAACGAGGCGACGATCTCGTAGTTGCCGCCAGTGCCCGACAACGAGGGGCCGGACGACAGCTGCCGGAACGATGCCCGCCCCAGGCCGCGCAGCCGCCCCGCGATGAGCACGGCCTGCTCCCTGATGGAGATGAACGGGGCGTGGATGTGCTCCACCGACACGACGGGCGCGGCCTTGGGGGCGAGCGCCCGGGCGGCGAGCGCGGCGAACTCCTGCGGGCCGATGGCGAACAGCACCTCGGGGAGCAGCTCGGCGAACCGGGGCTCGAGCGGGACCCGGCGCGGGAACCGCCGCGCCGCGGCCGCCATCCGCCCCGCGAAGACGGCGGCGACCTCCTTGTAGGCGCGGTACTGAAGCAGCCGGGCGAACAGCAGGTCACGGGCCTCGAGCAGCGCCAGGTCCTCCTCGTCCTCGACCTCGCCGCTCGGCAGCAGCCGCGCCGCCTTGAGGTCGAGCAGGGTGGCGGCGACGACGAGGAAGTAGCTGACCTGGTCCAGGTCCCAGCCGCCGGAGCGCTGCCTGATGTAGGCGATGAACTCGTCGGTGACCTTCGAGAGCGCCACCTCGGTGATGTCCAGCTTGTGCTTGGCGATCAGCCCGAGCAGCAGGTCGAACGGCCCCTCGAAGACGTCGAGGTGCACCTCGAAGGCGCTGGAGTTGCGCGGCGCGTCCCCCGCCTCGCCCAGCGGCCCTGTGCTGCCTGTCACGGCGCCGCCTGTCATGGTGCCCACGAGAACTTCTTTCTTTTTTGCCCTTGCCCCAACAGTACTAGTACTCGGAAGTATCAAAAAAGAAAGGAGTTCTTAACGAAGGTACCGCGTCCTCATCCTTGTCCTGTTCCTGGTCGCTCCCGGCCTCACCGCTGAGCCGGATACGGCGGGCGATCAGGCTGTCCTTGCCCCGCGCGTCCAGGTCGGCGAGCAGGATCGCGATCGCCTCCCGCACCAGCCGCCCGCGGTCAAGGACGAACCCGAAGCGGCGCAGCTTGAGGCGCGCATGCTCCAGGTCGATCAGCTCGGGCGCGGACAGGTAGACGGTGATCTTCTGGTCATGTCTTTCCCGGCCGGTCGCCTGGCGTTCATCCGCGGTGTCAGGCTGGGGGACTACAGGGCGGAATAGCTCCGCAACGCCGGGAACACTTACCCGACGCGACCGTGCCCGTCCCCTGTCTGCCGCCACCGCTCGAGGACCTCCTTGGCGAGTTCACGGTAGGAACTAGCCCCCATCGACGACGTATCGAACGTCGTAATGGGCTCACCTGCAACGGTAGCGTCTGGGAACCGCACAGTGCGGTTAATCACCGTATGAAACACCTTGTCGCCGAAGCCGTTCACGATGGAGCCGAGCACTTCCCTGGTGTGCAGGGTGCGCGAGTCGTACATCGTGCCGAGCAGGCCGTCGATCATCAGGCTCGGGTTGAGCCGGTGCTGCACCTTGTCGATGGTCTCCATCAGCAGCGCCACGCCGCGCATCGCGAAGTACTCGCACTCAAGCGGGATCAGCACGCTGGTCGCGCAGGCGAGCGCGTTGATGGTGAGCAGGCCGAGCGACGGCTGGCAGTCGATCATGATGAAGTCGTAGTCGGGCACGACCTCCTTGAGCACGCCGCCCAGGATGAACTCCCGGCCGACCTCGTGGACCAGCTGCACTTCGGCGCCGGACAGGTCGATGTTGGACGGCAGCAGGTCCAGGTTCGGCACGCCGGTACCGAAGATGACGTCGCGTGCCTTGACGCCGCGCTCCATCAGCAGGTTGTAGACCGTGGAGTCGATGTCGTGCGGCTGGATGCCGAGGCCGACCGAGAGCGCGCCCTGCGGGTCGAAGTCCACGAGCAGCGTCTTCCTGCCCTGCTCGGCGATCGCGGCTCCCAGGTTGATGGTCGTCGTCGTCTTGCCGACGCCGCCCTTCTGGTTGCAGACCGCCACGATCCGTGCCGGGCCGTGCTCGGTCAGCGGCTTGGGTTCGGGGAAAGCGGGGAGCGGTCGGCCCGTAGGCCCGATGTCCCCAGGAAGAAGCTCCACTACGCGCGATGCGGCCACCAGTAACATCCTCCCGGGGCTAGAGGTCGCGAACTGTTCGGGACACTAGGCCCGTTGTCCGGTGCTTTCAAGCAGGCGCGCCGCAGCTGGCCGGACTTTGCGTACTTTCGGCCGCCTGGTCATCGAGGCCGGCTGGCCCGCAGTGCGACCTGCCGTCACGCGCCGTCAGCCGAGGGCGCGCGGGTGTGACGCCGCGTAAACCTCGCGCAGCTTGTCCACCGTCACCAGAGTGTAGACCTGCGTGGTGGTCACCGAGGCGTGTCCGAGCAACTCCTGCACGACGCGGATGTCCGCGCCGCCGTCGAGCAGGTGCGTGGCGAAAGAGTGCCGCAGGGTATGGGGAGAAACGTCCGGCTTGCCGGCCCGGGCGGCTGCCTCCCGCAAGATCCCCCAGGCGCCCTGCCGGGTGAGCCGGCCGCCGCGGGCGTTGAGGAAGACCGCGGGGCTCGCCGTCCTCCCTCCTGCCGTGCTCCGCCCGGCCTTCGCCGCGAGCGCCGGGCGGCCTCTGACCAGGTAGGCGTCCAGTGCCCGGACGGCGTAACTGCCGACGGGGACGTAGCGCTGCTTACCGCCCTTGCCGCTCAGCAAGACGGCGGGCTCCCGGTTGAGGTGGTCAAGGTCGTCCACGTCGAGGCCGGTTGCCTCGGAGATGCGCGCGCCGGTGCCGTACAGGAACTCAAGCAGCGCGCGGTCCCGCAGTATCCGCGGATCCGGGTCCTCGGTGGATCCCGCGGCGTCGAGTACGCGCTCGACCTCCGCGACGTCGATGGCCTTGGGCAGCCGCCTGGCGGCGGCCGGCGGCGGGACCTCGCGCGCCGGGTCCTGGACCGTCATACCTTCCTTGACGGCGAACGCGTGCAGGCCGCGGACGGCGACGATCGCCCGGCCGACCGAGCCGGCCGCGAGCGGCGGGTGCTCGTCGTCCCCGGCATGAAGCGCGCCGCGGAACTCCGCGACGTCGAGCTCGGTGACGTCGGCGAGCCGCTGCCTGTCCCGGCGCTGCAGGAAGCCCACATACCTGCGCAGGTCACGCTGGTAGGACTGCACGGTGTTGTCCGCGAGCCCGCGCTCCACCGTGAGGTACTGCAGGTACCGTCGCGCCATGCTTTCAACGCTCACCACAGTCCGCGATCGTAGCCGTTGCGGTTGGTGATTGTTGACGTTCATGCCGCTGCCGTCCCGTGCGGGGCGGCGGTCCCGGCCTTGCCCCGTGAAGGGTGCCGGGTTCCAGGTTCGCCGGGGCCTGCCGCGCCTGGCGCGGTCTCACGGTCCCTTCCCTGGCGTTTAGGCTCTCCGCCCTACTGGCGGCGAGGTTAAGCAGGCACTCCACACCTGGGTGTGCCGAACTATCCACCATCAGGGGTATGCGCGCGCTTGTTGCTGTTATCGCCCGGTGCAGTCCGCGGCCAGCTAGAGGACGGCCGACACCGGGGTGGACGGCAGGTGGTGCGCCTGGGCTACCGGGGCACAGGTGACGCTGCCGTCGTGCGTGTTCAGCCCCTGGGCCAGGGCGTCGTCGTTGCGGAGCGCCTCGCGCCAGCCCTGGCCCGCGATCTCAAGCGCGTACGGCAGGGTCACGTTGGTCAGCGCGTAGGTAGAGGTGTGCGGGACGGCGCCGGGCATGTTCGCCACGCAGTAGAAGACCGAGTCGTGCACCCGGTAGGTCGGGTCGGCGTGCGTGGTCGGCCGGGAGTCCTCGAAGCAGCCGCCCTGGTCGATCGAGATGTCGACGAGGACCGAGCCCGGCAGCATCCGCGACACCAGCTCGTTGCTCACCAGGGTCGGGGCCTTCGCGCCGGGCACGAGGACGGCGCCGATCACCAGGTCCGCGTCGAGCACGGCGCGCTCGATCTCATAGGCGTTGGACGTCACCGTCTGGAGGTGCCCCTGGTAGATGGCGTCCGCGCTGCGCAGCCTGGCGACGTTCCGGTCGAGCAGCAGCACCTCGGCCTGCATGCCGAGCGCGATGGCCGCCGCGTTCATCCCGGAGACGCCCGCGCCGATGACCACGACCTTCGCCGCGTACACGCCGGACACGCCGCCCATCAGCACGCCGCGCCCGCCGCCGTCTCGCTGCAGGTGGTGCGCGCCCACCTGCGGCGCCATCCGCCCGGCGACCTCGGACATCGGCGCGAGCAGCGGCAGCGAGCCGTCCTTGAGCTGGACGGTCTCGTACGCGATGGCGGTGACCCGCCGCTCGAGCAGCGCCTCGGTGCACTCCTTCGACGCGGCCAGGTGCAGGTAGGTGAACAGCACCTGGCCCGGCCGCATCCGGTGGTACTCCTCCGGGACCGGCTCCTTGACCTTGAGCACCAGCTCGCCCGTCGCCCAGACGTCGTCGGCCGAGCCCAAGATCGTCGCCCCGGCCGCGGCGAACGTCTCATCGGGCAGCGAGGAGCCGTCGCCGGCGCCCGCCTCGACGAAGACCTCGTGCCCGGCGCGGGCGAGCTCGTGCACGCCCGCCGGGGTGATCGCCACCCGGAACTCGTTGTTCTTGATCTCCGCGGGAACCGCGACCTTCATGAGCGCTCCGATCCTGTCCCCCGACGGCAGCCGGCCCGGAACGCCCAAGCATGCCTACAGCTCTGGCGCGTCCCCTGGCCGTAGCCCAGAAAACCCCTCCAAGCTGGCGGTATACCCAGCGAGCAGCCCGCTGATAGCTTCACCGTTATGCAGCTTCCCGGCCAGGGCAAGCCGAACCGCCTCGGCTAGCGGAACCCACTCGGTGGTCAGGAACTTCTCCTCGTGCTCCCGCTGGTAGCCGTTGTCGGGCAGCTGCTCAAGGCCGCGGGCCAGGAAGATCCTGACGCGCTCGTTGGTGAACCCGGGCGAGTTGAAGATGTCGACCAGGACGTGCCACTCCCGGGCCCGGTAACCGGTCTCCTCGAGCAGCTCGCGCCGGGCGGTATCCACGAGTGCCTCGCCCGAGACGTCGCGGAGCCCGGCGGGGAGCTCCCACAGCTGATAGCCCGCCGCGTGCCGGTACTGCCTGATCATCAGCACCCGGTCCGCCTCATCAAGCGCGAGGACGGCCACGGCACCCGGGTGAGTCACCACCACTCGTTCTGCCTGCTCGCTGTCTGGCATCTGGACCTGGTCGGAGCGGACCGTGAGCAGCCAGTAGTCGAGCTTGACCGCGGAGCCGACGACCGGCCAGCGCTCGGGCGTGTCTTCCACGACCCCGTTGCTACCGCGCAGACCCGGGACCAAGCGCGGATCCGCGCTCACGCCGACGCCACCGCGCGCGTCGCGGACGTCTCGGCGCCGCGGGACCTGGCGAGGGCGGCGGCGATCAGGCCGGAGAACAACGGGTGCGGACGGGTCGGCCGGGACAGGAACTCCGGGTGCGCCTGGGTGGCGACGAAGAACGGGTGCGCCTCGCGGGGCAGCTCGATGAACTCCACCAGGCGGCTGTCGGGCGACAGGCCGGAGAAGACCAGGCCGGCCTGCTCAAGGCGCTCACGGTAGGCGTTGTTGACCTCGTAGCGGTGCCGGTGCCGCTCCTCGACCACCGCGGTGCCGCCGTACAGCCCGCTGACCGTGGTGCCCGGCTTGAGGCTCGCCGGGTACAGGCCCAGGCGCATGGTGCCGCCCATGTCCCGGTCGCCCGCGACGACGTCTTCCTGGTCGGCCATGGTGGCGACCACCGGGTCCGGCGTCTCCGGGTCGAACTCGGCGCTGTTCGCGCCCTCGATGCCCGCCAGGTCACGGGCGACCTCGATGACCATGCACTGCAGGCCGAGGCAGAGGCCGAGGACCGGGATCTTGTGCTCGCGGGCGTACCTGATCGCGCCGATCTTGCCCTCGATGCCGCGGACACCGAAGCCGCCGGGGATGAGGATGCCGTCGACGCCGTCGAGCTGCGACGCCGCGTCATCCGGGTTCTCGCAGTCGTCGCTGGTCACCCAGCGGATGGTGACCTTGGCGTCATTGGCGAAGCCGCCCGCGCGCAGCGCCTCGGCCGGCGACAGGTACGCGTCGGGCAGGTCCACGTACTTGCCGACGAGCGCGATGGTGATCGAGCGGGCCGGGCGGTGCACGCGCCGCAGCAGGTCGTCCCAGGCGGACCAGTCGACGTCGTGGAAGGGAAGCTGGAGCTTGCGGACGACATAGGCGTCCAGGCCCTCGCCGTGCAGCACCTTGGGGATGTCGTAGATGGACGGGGCGTCCGGGGTGGCGACCACCGCCTCCTCGTCCACGTCGCACATCAGGCTGATCTTCCGCTTGAGCCCGTCGCTGATCGGCCGGTCGGAGCGGGCCACGATCGCGTCGGGCTGGATGCCGATGGAGCGCAGCGCGGCGACCGAGTGCTGGGTCGGCTTGGTCTTGAGCTCACCGCTCGGGCCGATGTACGGCAGCAGCGAGACGTGGATGAAGAAGCAGCGGTCGCGGCCGATCTCGTGCCGGATCTGCCGGATCGCCTCCAGGAACGGCAGGGACTCGATGTCGCCCACGGTGCCGCCGACCTCGGTGATGACCACGTCCACGTCGGGGCCGGCCATCGACAGGATGCGCGACTTGATCTCGTTCGTGATGTGCGGGATGACCTGGACCGTGTCGCCGAGGTACTCGCCCCGCCGCTCCTTGGCGATCACGCTCGAGTAGATCTGGCCGGTCGTGACGTTCGCCGTGCCGGAGAGCCTGATGTCGAGGAACCGCTCGTAATGGCCGACGTCCAGGTCGGTCTCGGTGCCGTCGTCGGTGACGAACACCTCGCCGTGCTGGAACGGGTTCATCGTTCCCGGGTCGACGTTCAGGTACGGGTCGAGCTTCTGCATCTTGACCCGTAGGCCCCGCATCTTGAGCAGGCGGCCGAGGCTGGACGCGGTGAGGCCCTTGCCGAGGCTTGAGGCCACGCCACCGGTGACAAAGAGGTGCTTGGTGTTAATAAGCCTTTGTGAGGCTAGCCTGGACTGAGTCACTGCAGCGGCCAAGTTGAACTCCCGTGGTCGACGATGTTGCGGTGCAAATCCGCAGGTCCACGGGCCACCAGGATAACACGGGTGTTCAGGCCAGTCCCTCGCGGGGGAGATTGCCTGCCTCCGCGTGTCCGGGCGGGTGCTCATGCGGGTTCTCAGCCTCGCCGAACCGGGCCAGCGTGACCGCGCTCGCCACCGCGAGCAGGAAGCCTGCCGCCGCCACCGGGGTGAGGCCGGGGCGGGTCGTGTCGCCGAGGAACAGCACGCCGACCAGGGCCGGCGGCAGCGTCTCGGCGAGCACCACCGCCGAGGTCGCGACGGTCACGCTGCCGCCCTCGAGCGCGGTGGCGTAGAAGACGAACGACACGATGCCCGCCGCCGCGACCGCGTACGCGGCCGGGTCGCGCAGCAGGGTGAGCGGCGCGAAGCCGTTGAGCACCCGGGCCGCGATGCCGACCGCGCCGAAGCCGAAGCCCGCGACCGAGCCGAGCACCAGGGTGCGCGCCGGATCGCGCAGCACCCGCGCGGCGATCATTCCGGCCACCCCGAGCGCGGCGGTCGCGATGATCAGCGCGATCTTGAAGGCGCCGCCCGCGGTGGTTGCCCCCTCCGCCCCGGCGGACGAGCCGAGCAGCCCGACGCCGGCCACCACGCCGCCGACCGCGAGCCATTCCCGCACCGACAGCGTCGCGCCCATGAGCACCGAGGCAAGCACCGCGATCACCGCCAGGTTGGCCGCCACCATCGCCTGCACCGCGAACAGCGGCAGCCGGTGCAGCGCCACGAGCTGCGCGATGAAGCCGAGCATGTCGATGAACACGCTCGCGACGAACCGCCACTGGCGCAGCATGCGCGGCACCAGGCCGGCGTCCATGCCGCCCTCGCTGGCCTGGGCCTGCGACCGGGTGCTTGCCTCGCGCACGGCGATCGCCTGCATGACCGAGGCCACGCCGTAGCACAGCGCCGCGAGAACCGCAGCAATCAGGCTGACCAGCACATAACCAGCCTACCCTGGCGCTACCAAAGCACTCAGCCCGTGCTCAGCTCGCTCACAGCATCGCTCACCGCAGCGCGCTCGCCGGGCGGGCCTCCCAGCTGGTCCACAGCGGGCGGTAGCCCATCCGGTACCAGAACGGCGCGGACAGCGGGTTGACCTGGCTGTGGTGCAGCAGGGTGACGGCGATGCCCATGGCGTCGAGCTTGGCGTGCAGGTTCCTGACCATCGCGGCGCCGATGCCGGTGCCGCGTTCCTGCGCGTCGATGAACATCGTCTGCAGGTAAGCGGCGGGCGACCGGCTGGTCATGCCCGCGATCCAGCCGGCGTCCTGCGGCGGCTGGGCGACGAGCAGGCCGACCACGCGGCCGTTCCGCTCGGCCAGCCAGGTCCAGGTGGCGGAGCGGGCGAGGCTGCCCCGGATCTCCTCGCGGACCAGCCGCGTGGTGGCCTGCCGCCAGACCGGCCCGCCGAAGTGCATGTCGAAGCGGATGAGCCGCAGCTCAAGGTCGAGCACCTGCTCCTCGTCGGCCGGGCCCGCGGCGCGGATCGTCGCGCCGTACGCCGGGCGCGGCGGCTGCAGCGGGCCGGTCGGCCGGGTGCGGGCGGCGATGACGGTGAGGGGCTGCAGGCCGTGCCGCAGCAGCGCGGGCACGCCGGTGATGTCCATGCTCGGCCACACCACGCTCGCGGACGTGTCGGGGCCCCGGGCGGCGCCGGTCGCCGCCAGGTGGTCGCGCCACTGGCCGAGCAGCTGGTCGGCGCCCGCCGAGACGTCCTGGCCGGGCAGCCGGGGAACCAGGGTGAAGCGCTCGGCCGCGCCCCACGTCTGGTTCAGCGACTGCGGCGGTATGTGCTGGTGCACGCAGACGCCGAGGCCTTCGGTCCGGCCGTTGTCGGAGGAGACGACAAGCGGCTCGCCGCAGCCCGCGGGCAGCGTGGCGGGGTCGGGCAGCAGCGGGTCGATGGCGTGCCAGCGCCGCCCGACCGCGCGGTTGATATCGCGGACCGCCTCGCGGACCACCCAGGGCATGGACTACCTCCCGCAAGGCGCCACTGGAGCGGCGCCTTCGCGGTGCACTCTACCGTCCGGTAAGTCCTGTTTGACAGGGATCGCCGCTAAGCTCGCCGCCACCGGCCCCCTACTGGCCGTCGTACTCGTCGTGGCGGCGCCACCAGAAGCCGTTGCCGTCCTCGTTACGGCCGAGCGGCGCCCGGTCGAGCCACTGGTACATGCCCCACAGCGCGTCGATGCCGCGCGTGTAGGCGGAGTAGGCGTGGTAGACCTCGCCGTCTTGCAACGCGAACGCGCTCATTCCCGGGCCTTCGCTGCGGTAGGTCTGCCAGTCGGTGCCGACGATCGACTGCGCGAAGGCGTCGATGGAGCTCTCCGCCTCCGGGCTGGCCGGCCGCAGGTCCTGCTCGCGGAAGTTGTAGCGGACGGCGCCCGCCGCCCACTCCTCCTTGGTGTGCGCCACGCCGAAGTCGAAGTTGAAGTCGCTGCCGTGGGAGGACGCCCACGGGAACGTCCAGCCCATGCGCTGCTTGAACGCCGCGAGCTGGCGATGAGGCGCCCGGGATACCGCGCACAGCGTGACGTCGTGGTTGGCGAGGTGGACCGCGGAGCCGTTGAAGCCGTCGGCGATCGCCGAGCACGACGGGCAGCCCGCGGTGTAGTCGGGGCCGAACATGAAGTGGTAGATGAGCAGCTGCGAGCGGCCGCGGAACAGGTCAGCGAGCGACGCCGTGCCCTCGGCGGTCTCGAACCGGTAGTCCTTGTCGACCCGGACCCAGGGCAGCTCTTGCCGCTGCCTGGCCACCTCGTCGCTCCGCTTGGTCAGTTCCTTCTCCGCCTCGAGCAGGTCAAGCCGCGCGGTGAGCCATTCCTCGCGCGTCCCCGTCTTGTGACTGGTCATTGCCTTGTCTCCTTGTCTTCGTGCGGTGTCTTCGTGCCTTTTCCTCGCCGTTGCGCCCGGCTACATGCCCGTCCGCATGGGCATGGCCGGCGCCATGAGCCCGGGTATGTGCGCGGGCGCGATGATGAGCACAAGCCCGAGCCCGATGAGGGCCAGCGCCAGCGGGATGTCGACCGCGGCCTTCGCGGGCAGCAGCTTCTGCGCGCAGGCGACGGCGGCCACCACGGCCATCCACAGCAGGCTCATCACGTCGAGCGCCACCAGCACCGCCATCAGCCCGATGCCCGAGCCAAGGCAGCACAGCCCGTAGGCCAGGCCGGAGCCCGCCTCCTCGCGGCACCGGCGGCGGAAGTTCCGCTTCATCGCGGTGAGCTCGTAGCAGCCCGCCGCGATCGCCACCGCCCCCGCGGCGACCGCGCCGTGCGGCCGGTCGAGCGCGTAGGCCGCCAGGCCGGTTACCGCCCAGACGCCGAGGTAGCAGCCGGTGAACAGCGCCGCGGCGCGGAGCGTGCCGCTCGCCGCGGCGCGCCGGGCGACCGCCGGGGCCGTGCCGGGCAGCATCATCGCCGTCATCATCGTCACCCACGCCGCGGCGAAGAACCAGAACGGCCCCGGCCGGGTGGCGACCCCCATGTCCATTCCGTTCATCAGCCAGGCCGACACCGCCCAGCAGGCGGCGGCGAGCCCGAGCGCCGCCGCGATCGCGATCGCCGGCACCCTGGCCGGCCCGGGCGCACGCGGCGCGGCCACCTTCACCATGGGTCCTCCCTGTCAGTGTGCCGTCCAGCGGTGCCTGTTTCGGCGGGCCGCGTCCGCCGGGCCCGGGTCAAGCTGGCCCGCCGGCCTGCTTGTCGAGGTGGTCCTTGAGCGCGCCGAGCGGGCCGTCCCAGTCGCGGGCCAGGGCCGCGAGGAACTGCTGTGCCACCCGCATCGGCGCCGACTGCAGCCGGTACCGCACCCGGCGCCGCTCACCCGGCTCGGCCGTCACCAGGCCGGCCTCGGTGAGCAGCGCCAGGTGCTTGGCGATCGCCTGGCGGGTGATGGGCAGCCGGCCGGCCAGGTCCGTGGCGGTGGCCGGCCCGGCCGAGGCCAGCGCGGCCAGGATGGCGCGCCGGCTCGGGTCGGCCAGGGCGATGAAGACCTGCTCGGCAACCGCCTCAACGTGGCCCACCCCGGTGCCCGGTGCGCCGGTGCCCCAGGCCAAGCCGCCGGCTGCCCTGCGGTCAGGAACGGGGCCGTCAGGCGGCGGCATCGAGGTAACTGACGAGCTCGCCGAGCTCGCTCGCCCATCCCTGGGTGTTGCCGTCGTAGGCGGTGCGCCAGGCGTCGTCGGGGAGCTGCGCGAAGCCGGACTCGGTCACGGTCAGCCGGGTGCCCGCGCCAGCAGGCTCAAGGGTGAACTCGACGTAGGTGCGGCGCGGGTCGTCGTCGGGCAGCCCGAAGATGTGCCAGGTGAAGCCGAACACCGCCGGCTCCTCCACCCGCTCCACTCGCATGTCGGCGGTGTGGCCGCTGTCCCACTTCATCGACGCCGCGCCGCCCGGGCGCAGGTCGATCGCCGCCTGCTGGCCGAACCAGGCGCTCAGCCCGTCGGCCGTGGTGAGCGCCGCCCATACCGCGGCCGGCGCGTGCGGGATCTCGACCGTCCGCTCGATGCGATCTGGAAATGCCATCGCCGCCTCCTCTTATAGCAACTGACTAGTTGCGACGATATAGCAACCAGTCAGTTGCGTCAACATCAGGTCTATGGCGCCCGGACCCTGCGGGCGTAGGGTGCGGATGACACGTGCGGCGCAGATTTCACCGATGCCCGCGAAAGGCATCAGTGCTCACATAAGGCGCGGTACCCGCAGACGAGAGACGGAGCAGCCCGTGAGCGAGCGGACCAAGTTCATCCTTGACGAGTCGCAGATCCCGGCCCAGTGGTACAACGTCATCCCTGACCTGCCGGCGCCGCCGCCGCCGCCGCTGCACCCGGGCACGGGCCAGCCGGTGGGGCCGGATGACCTCGCGCCGCTGTTCCCGATGGAGCTGATCCGCCAGGAGGTCACCGGCGACCCCTACGTTGACGTCCCCGGCGCGGTGCTTGACGTCTACAAGCTGTGGCGGCCGACGCCGCTGTTCCGGGCCCGCCGCCTGGAGAAGCTGCTCAACACGCCCGCCCGGATCTACTACAAGTACGAGGGCGTCTCCCCCGCCGGGTCGCACAAGCCGAACACCGCCGTCCCGCAGGCGTACTACA
>Ga0207664_10002399_pt1 | contig 12391 bp, 8 predicted proteins | sample LARL83metaG_FD_184349 | JGI IMG/M metagenome (GOLD analysis project Ga0207664, IMG submission 184349) | Corn, switchgrass and miscanthus rhizosphere microbial communities from Kellogg Biological Station, Michigan, USA - LAR L8-3 metaG... | ecosystem: Host-associated > Plants > Roots >...
CGTGCCGTCGGGGTAAATCTCGATGGCCCGGGCGGGCAGCACCTCCCCCGCAAGCACGTCGATGACGTGCGCGTTGACCAGCCACATAACAAGTCAGCTCCCGGTGCCGGGCGGGAACTGGCCGGTGCGGCGTCGCCGGTCCCCGGCGGGCTGGATGCCTGGGGAACCCGGACGTGGCAGGCGGCCGCGTGCCCGGCCAGTGAAGTGCCTGGCTGCGGGATGGCGGGCAGCGGGATGAGGCGCTGCTCCGTGACGGCGCAGTCGTCGCGGGCGATCGGGCAGCGCGGGTGGAACCGGCAGCCGGGCGGCGGGCTCGCCGGGTCCGGCACGTCACCCGGCAGGTCGGCGGGCAGCACCCCGCCGCCGTCGGCCCGCGGGATCGCCGCCACCAGCGCCTCGGTGTACGGGTGGGCGGGGCCCGACCATACCCCGCCGGTGCCCCCGGTCTCGACGACCCGGCCCAGGTACATGACCGCCACCCGGTCGGCGACCTGCCTGACCACCGACAGGTCATGGGAGACCAGGAGCAGGCCGATGCCTTCCTCGCGGACCAGGGCGGTGAGCAGGTTGGCGATCTGCGCCTGCGCCGAGGCGTCAAGCGCGCTGATCGGCTCGTCGGCGATCAGGCAGGACGGCCCGGCGGCCAGCGTGCGGGCGATGGCGATCCGCTGCCGCTGCCCGCCGCTGAACTCATGCGGGTAGCCGTCCGCGGCGCTGCGGGGCAGGCCCACCCGGTCGAGCAGCCCGAGGGCGCGGGACCGGGCGGCGGCCTTGCCGCCGCCGCCCAGCAGTACCCCGTCGCCGATCAGGTCGCCGACCGTGCGGCGCGGGTTGAGCGATTCGTAGGGGTCCTGGAATACCAGCTGCAGGCCGCGGAGCCGGCCAGCGCGGCGGCGCATGCCGAGCGGCGCGACCGGCTGTCCCTCGAAGGTGACGGTGCCGGCCGCGAGCGGCACCAGGCCGACCGCGGCGCGGGCCAGCGTCGACTTGCCGCACCCGGACTCGCCGACCAGGCCGACGATCTCCCCGCGGGCCACGGTCAGGTCCACGCCGTCCAGGGCGCGCACCCGCTGGCCGTGGCGGCGGTACTCGACCGCGGCGCCCGTCAGCGCCAGGACGGGGCTGTCGGGCACGGGGCTGTCAGGCACGCGGCTCGCCTGGTGGGCGGTCATGCCAGGACCCGCAGCGGGTCGGGCGGGCAGGCGAGCAGGTGCGGGCCCGGCTCCCCGCTGGCCTGCACAGCTTCTGGCCGCGCGGTCGCGCAGGACGCGACGGCGTGCGCGCAGCGGGGGTGGAACGGGCACCCGCCGGGCACCGCGCCGAGCGACGGCGGGGTACCGCCGATCGGCACCAGCGCCGCGCCGCCGGCCTCGGGGTGCGGCAGCGCGTCGAGCAGCCCCCGCGTGTAGGGGTGGCGCGGCCTGCTCAGCAGCCGTGACGTGGGGCCCGCCTCGGCGAGCCGCCCCGCGTACATGACGTACACCCGGCGGGCCAGCGCGGACATCACGCCCAGGTCGTGGGTGATGACGATGACCGCCATGTCCCGCTCCCGGCACAGCCGGTCGAGCAGCTGCAAGATGCCGGCCTGCACGGTGACGTCAAGGGCGGTGGTCGGCTCGTCCGCGACGAGCAGCCGCGGCTCGCAGGCGAGCGCGACCGCGATCGCGATCCGCTGCCGCATCCCGCCGGAGAACTGGCCGGGATAGGAGTGCAGCGCCCGGGCCGGGTCGGGGATGCGCACGGTGTCGAGCAGCTCTGCCGCCCGGTCGAGCGCCTCGGATTTGGAGATGCCCAGGTGGTGGCGCATGTGCTCGGTGAGCAGGGTGCCGATGGTGAGGATCGGGTGCAGCGCGGCGGTCGGGTCCTGGGAGACCATGGCGACCTGACGGCCGCGGACGTCGCGCAGCCGCCGGCCGCGCAGCGCGAGCAGGTCGGTGCCGTCGAGCCGGGCCGAGCCGGTGACCCTGGCGCCATGGGGCAGCAGGCCGAACAGCGACAGGGCGGTCATCGTCTTCCCGCTGCCGCTCTCCCCCGCGATCCCCACGACCTCCCCTGCGTGCACCGTGAGGGACAGGTCGTCGACGGCGTTGCGGTACCCGGCGCGGGTCGGCAGCGCGACGGTGAGGTTCTCCACTTCGAGCAGTGCGGTCATGTCACGCGCACCGCCCTGGCCGTGCGCGGGTCGAGTGCGTCGCGCAGCGTGTCGCCGATGAAGTTGAACGCCAGCACCACCGTCAGGATCGCCAGGCCGGGGAACAGGCCGACCCACCAGTCGTTGAAGTTCTGCGTGCCTTCGGCGACCATGGCGCCCCATTCGGCCGTCGGCGGCTGCGCGCCGAGGCCGAGGAACGACAGGCCGGACAGCAGCAGCACCGCGTTGCCCAGGTCGAGCGCGCCGAGCACCAGCACCGGGCCGGAGGCGTTGGGCCTGATGTCGGTCAGCAGCACCCGCCACCCCGACGCGCCGAGCATCCGCGACGCGATCACGTAGGGGGCGGTGCGGGCCGACAGCACCAGGGAACGGACGAGCCGCGCGTAGGACGGCCAGGACACGACCACCACCGCGATCACCGCGTTACGCAGCTGCGGGCCGAGCGCCGCGGCGACCGCCATCGCCAGGATGATGCCGGGGAACGCGAAGAACAAGTCGGCCACGCGCATCAGCACGTTGTCCACCCAGCCGCCGAAGAACCCGGCGGCGGCCCCGATCACCGCCCCGATGATCATCGCGAGGATGACGAGGAGCACCGACAGCGGCAGCGTGACCCGGGCGCCGGCCAGCACCCGTGACAGCACGTCGCGGCCGAGCTCGTCGGTGCCGAACCAGTGCGCCGACGACGGCCCGGCCAGGATGGCGTAGTTCTGCGCGAGCGGGTTGTCCGGGCCGATCAGCTGGGCGAACACCGCGATCACCACCCAGGCGGCGACCACGGCCACCCCGACGGCGGCCAGCGGGCGGCGCCACGGCGCGGGAACCCCGAGCCGGCGGCGGCGGCGCAGCGGCTCCGCGGCCAGGGCCGGGACGGCGGGGGGAAGCGGCGATTCCGTCATGACAGCCTGATCCGGGGGTCGATGACCCCGTACAGCAGGTCGACGATGAGGTTGAGCACGATGTAGACCAGCGCGACGAACAGCGAGACGCCCATGATGGCGGGCAGGTCGAGGTTGACGGCGCTGTGGTAGGCGTACTGGCCCACGCCGGGCCAGGCGAAGATGTTCTCCACGAGCACGGTGCCCGACAGCAGGTTCGCGAACGCGAGCCCGGCGACGGTGATGACCGAGATGAGGGCCGGCCGCAGCACGTGCCGCAGGATGACCACGTGCTCGGGCAGCCCCTTGAGCCGGGCGGCGCGCACGTAGTCGTTGCCCATGATCTCGAGCATCGAGGCGCGGGTGAACCTGGTCAGCATGCCGACGGTGTAGACGGTCAGGACCAGGCCGGGCAGGACCAGGTGGCGCAGCGCCGACCACAGCAGCGCCCACTGGCCACCCGCCAGCGCGTCCACCGTGTACAGGCCGGTCAGGTGGGCCGGCGCGGCCTGGGCGGGGTCGAGCCGGCCGCCGCCAGGAAGCCAGCCGAGCCGGAAGAACAGCAGGTAGAACACGACAAGCGCGATCCAGAAGACCGGCATCGACACGCCGCCGAGGCTGATCACCCGGATGATGTGGTCGGCCCAGCGGTCATGGAAGGCGGCCGCTACGATGCCCAGCCCGATGCCGATGACGAGCGAGGCGGCGATGGCGAACAGCGCGAGCTCCACAGTGGCGGGCACGTATTCTTCCAGGTCCGCGAGCACGGGGCGGTGCGACTGCTCGGAGATGCCCAGGTTCCCCTGCAGCAGGTCGCCGAGGTAGCGCAGGTACTGCACCGGCAGCGGCTGGTCGAGACCGTACTGGTGGCGGAACGCGGCCACCGCGGCCGGGTCGCCGACCGCGCTCTGGCCGAGGTTGGCCGCGACCGGGTCACCGGGGACGAGGTGGGTGACCACGAACGCCACCAGGGTGATCCCGATCAGCAGCACCAGGCCGGTGCCGAGCCGCCGGAACAGGAAACGGCGCAGGTCGTGGCGGCCGCCCGCGACACGTGGGCGGGCCGCCACGACCGTGGCCGTGCTAGCTGCGGTCACGTCAGCCGAGTTCACCCAGGTTGACCAGCCACAGCGCGTTCGACTGCAGGTTCTTCACCGAGTTGGCGCCGATGAGGATCTGCGCCGGCTGGATCAGCGGCATGAACGGGCCGCTCGTGTTCATCGACACCTGGATCTGCTGGTACAGGGTCTTGCGGGCCGCGTCCTGCGTGGTGGTCGCGGCCTGCGCGGCCAGCGACTCCAGCGACGGGTCGCTGCCCTTCACCCACCCGGCCCGCAGGCCCACCAGCTCGTTGGGCATGAAGGCCAGGTAGTCGCTCGGGTCCGGGTAGTCCGGGCCCCAGTACCACAGGCCCATCTGCTCGGTGCCCGCCCGGTAGCCGGCCAGCGCCACCTGGACCGACTGGCCCTGCAGCTTGACCGTGATGCCGACCTGCTGCAGGTCCTGCTGCACCCGGGCGGCCAGGTCGCCGAAGCTGATCCCGTTCTCCGACAGGTCACTGGGGTAGGACAGGGTCACCGTCGGCTGCTTAAGGCCCGAGGCGGCCAGCGCCGCCTTCGCCTTGGCCAGGTCGTAGGTGGGCGCCTGGGCGGCCGGCAGGGAACCGAGGAACATCGACGGGATGATCCCGGCCGCCTGCACCGAGCCCTTCCCCGCCAGCGTTACCAGCCCCTGGTAGTCGACCCCGTACCGGACCGCCTGCTGGAAGTCCTTGTTGGCGGTGACCGAGGAGACCTTGGCGCGCTCGTTGGTGAACAGGAAGAACACGTTCGGGGAGGCCCCGTTGACGATCTGCACCCCGGACATCCCCTGCGCCTGGGTCGGCGACAGGTCAACCGCGATCTGCGATTCCCCGCGCAGCACGTCCAGCTTCTGCACGCTGGCTTCGACGTTGCGGACGATGATCTTGCCGTACTTCGGCTTGGCGCCCCAGTAGGCGGGGTTCGCGGTCAGCGTCACCTGCGTGGTGGTGCTGAAGCTGGTCAGCGTGTACGGGCCGCTGCCCGCGGAGACCGCGTTCAGCTTGGCCTCCGCCTTGTCGGCGGTCGTCGCCGCGGCGCTGTCAGTGCCGCCGTCGGCCGTGACCGCCTTCGAGTCGAGGATGCCGAGCGCCGGGTTGGTGACGATCGCCGGGATGGCGGTGTTCGGCGTCGCCGACGTCAGCACCACCGTGGACGCGTTCGGTGCCGTGGCGGTGATCCCGGCCATCAGGAACGAGGGGTTCCCCTGGAGGTTCTTGGTCCGCATCAGCGAGTAGACCACGTCGGTTGCCGTCACCGGGTCGCCGTTGGCGAACTTGACGCCGGCGCGCAGCTGGAACGTGAACGTCTTGGCGTCCGGTGACGCGGTGTACGAGGTGGCCAGGTCAGGCACCGGCTTGGAGACGTCGCTGCCCGCGTAGGTGAGCAGCGTGTCATACAGCACGCGGTCGATCATCAGGCCGGTCGTCTCGAACATCCGGCCCGGGTCCAGGGTCTTCAGGACGAAGGCGGTCTCCACCACCAGGTTCGATGACGCGCCGCCCGACGCGCCCGACGCGCCCGAGGTGCCGCTAGAGCCGCTGGACGCGCTGCTGCCGCAGGCGGTCGCGCCCGCGGCCAGCGCTACGGCGGCCCCCGCCGCCGCCCATCGTGACATTTTCATCAGGCAGCTCCTTCACCATCATTGCGGTTCAAGGTAGGCAAACGTTCCCATTCAGTAGACAGGCCGTCAAGCACGTTATGTTTGCGCGAATGCAACAAGTGGATGACCATGGGTTGCGCAAACGTTCCCGTAAACGGGTGGCAGGAGACGGAGGGACCCGGTGCACGAGCTGGATGACCTGGCCGACCGGTTCTGGGCCTGGCGGTCCCGCCAGCAGCCCCGCACCCGTGACGACATCCCCCGGCTCGGCCGCCCGGGCGGCTGGCTGCCCGAGGTCGACCCGGGTCTCGCCGAGCGCAGGCGCGGCGAGCTCGCCGCGTTCCGCGGCGAGCTCGACCGGATCCGCCCGGCCGCCGGCGACGTGCCCGACCGCGTCGACCACCGCTTGCTGCGCTCCGCGATCGCGCGGGTGAGCTGGGAATCTGACATCCTGCGGGTGCGGTCGATCCCCCGCTACTGGACCGACCAGGCGATCGGCCCGGTATTCGACGCGCTGCTGCGCCCCGGCGTGGACGGGCCGCGGATCGCGGAGGTGATCCGGCTGCTGCGCGCCGTCCCCGCCACGCTGGCTCACGCGCCGGCGGCGCTTGCCGCCGCGGCCCGCGAGTTCGCCGAGCTGGCGGTCGCCGAACTCGGCGACATCGGCGGACGGCTCAGCGCCTGCGCTGACGCGCTCGCCGCGATCAACCCGGCGGCGCGGGCCGGGCTGCGGTCCGCGGCCGCCGAGGCGGCGGGCGCCCTGGAGGCGCACGCCCGCTGGCTGACGGTGACGCTGCCCAGCCTGACGGCCGCTGCCCCGGTCGGGCCCGAGCGCTATCAGTGGTTCCTGCGCGAGGTCGCGTGCATCCCGCTGGCCGTCGGCGAGATCGACGCCATCGGCCGTCACGAGTACAACCGGGCGGTGTGGCTCGAGCTGGTTTACCGCAACCGCAACCGGAACGTCCCGCAGCCGCCCCTGCCCGCGAGCGCCGCCGGCCAGTCACGCGCCGAGGCCGCCGCCGAGGCCGAAGTCCGTGCGTTCTACGAGCGCGCGGACCTGCTCAGCCAGCCCGCCGGCCTGGGCCGGTACCTGGCGCAGCCGATGCCCGGCTACCTGGAGCCGCTGCGCTTCCTCGGCGTCACCGACGACCTGACCGGCCCCGGGCGGCTCGATGAGGACGGCGTCTCCTACGTGCCGGAGCCCGGCCCGCACCTGCCCTACTTCTACGCCGCCAACGCCCGTGACCCGCGCGCGGGCATCATCCACGAGGGCGTCCACTACCAGCAGCTGGCCCTGTCCTGGCGCAACCCGCGCCCGGTGCGGCGGCACTACTACGACTCGGGCGCCAACGAGGGCATCGCGTTCTACAACGAGGAGCTGATGCTGGCCGCGGGCCTGCTCGACGACGCGCCGCACACCAGGACCGCGGTGTGCAACTTCATGCGGCTGCGCGCCCTGCGGGTGACCGTGGACGTCGGCCTGGCGACCGGTGCCTTGTCGATCGGGGACGCCGCCGCCGAACTGGCCAGCCGGGTACCGATGGACGAGGCCACCGCCGCCGAGGAGGCCGCGTTCTTCGCCGAGACCCCCGGGCAGGCACTGACCTACCAGATCGGCAAGACACAGCTGACCGCGCTGCTCGCGGATGCCGCCCGGGTCCGCGGCGCGGGCGTCGCCCTGCGGGAGCTGCACGACGCGATCTGGCTCAACGGCAATGTGCCGGTCGCCCTGCTGCGCTGGGAACTGCTCGGCCTGGCCGACGAGCTCGCCGCGATCGGCGTGGACGACGCGTAGCGATTCCGATCAGTGGTGCTCGCTGCGCGCCCCGGCTACCGGGCGGGCGGCGTCAGCGCACGGCAGGAATCCCGCTCGACAAGGCGGCCGCCCACCCGGAACTCGCTGAACTCCCGGCCGCCGTCCGGGCCGGCCGGCTGCTCAAGCCGGCCGAGCAGCAGCCGCGCGGCCAGCTCGCCCATCTGCCGCGCGCTGTTGTCGAGCACGGTCATCGCCGGATGCCACCAGCGGACAAGCGGTGAATCCTCGTAGCAGATCACCGACAGCTCCGCGGGCACGGCGACCGACCGTTCGCGCAGGGCGGGAAGCGCGCCGTATACCGCCTCGTGGTTCGCGATGATCAGCGCCGTCGGCCGCCGCCCGACGGGCAAGCCGAGCAGCGCCGCGACCGCCTCCGCCCCGGCGTCCGGTGACAGCGCGGCGGCCACCGCCAGTTCCTCATCCGGTTCGATCCCGGCGCCGCGCATCGCCAGCCAGTACCCGGCCATCCGCTCCTTGCCTGACTGCACGTCGCCGGGCCCGGCGATGATCGCGATCCGCCGATGACCAAGGCCGAGCAGGTGCTCGGCCGCCAGCCGGGCCCCGGTGATGTCGTCACCGAGCACGCAGTCCCCGGCTGGGTGTGACGGCCGGCGGGCCAGGTGCACCGTCGGCATTCCCAGCGTGCGCAGCTCCTCGCTGGCCGCACCGTCGGAGCCGACGACGATCACGCCGGCCGCGCTGTGCTCGGCCAGGGTCCGCAGCGCGGCGCGCTCGGCCGCCGGGTCTCCCGACGTCACGGTCAGCATGAGCTGGAAACCGCGACCCGCGAGCTCACGCTGCACTACCTCGGCGATGGTGTGGAAGCTGGTGTTGACCAGGTTGGTGACGACCAGGCCGATGAACTCCGAGCGTGCCGTGCGCAGGGCCCGCGCGCTGGCGTTCGGCCGGTAGCCGAGGGCTCTGGCGACCGCCCGCACCCGCGCTTGCGTGGCGGCGCTGACCTGTCCCGAGCCGTGCAGCGCGCGGGACGCCGTGGACACCGACACGCCGCTGCGCCGCGCCACGTCCCTGAGACCGACCGCCACCGTTCCCGCTCCCGCTCCGCCGCCTGGCGGCAGCTCGAATGCAAACGTTCCCGCGGCCCGGCCGCGAACGTCAAGGGCCTTCCCCGGGTCATTGATTGCAGGTTCGCGGTCACGGGACCGCGTCCTACCTAAGGAGGACACGGACTCCGGCCTCGCGACGATGTGGCGCCCCGCGGCCGGCCCGTACGTTCGCTTCATGTCCTACTCCCCCCACCTGGAAGCTGAGGCTTCCGCTTCCGCCCCGGCCCCGGCGGTCGCCCTGCGCGATGTCCGCAAGGTCTACGGCCGGGGCGACCGGCAGGTCGTCGCCCTCGACCACGTCAGCGCCGCCCTGCTCCCCGGGTCGTTCACCGCGATCATGGGGCCGTCGGGCTCAGGCAAGAGCACGTTCCTGAACGTGGCGGCGGGACTCGACCACCCCACCTCGGGAAGCGTCGCGCTCGGCGGCACTCCCCTCGCGGACCTCAGCGAACGGCGGCTCACGATCCTGCGGCGCGAACGGATCGGGTTCGTCTTCCAGGCCTTCAACCTGCTGCCGTCGCTCACCGTCGCCCAGAACATCGAACTGCCGCTGCGGCTGGGCGGCCGCAGGCCGCGGCGCTCGTCCGTCCGCGAGACCGCCGCCCGCGTCGGACTCGACAAGCGCCTGCGCGACCGCCCGTCGCAACTGTCCGGCGGCCAGCAGCAGCGGGTCGCGATCGCCCGGGCACTCATCACCCGGCCGCAGGTGATGTTCGCCGACGAGCCGACCGGAGCGCTGGACACCCGCACCGGGCAGGAGGTGCTCACCCTGCTCCGCGAGATCGTCGACCGGGACGGGCACACGGTGGTGATGGTCACCCACGATCCGGTAGCAGCGGCATATGCCGACCGCGTCCTGCTGCTCGCCGACGGCCGGGTCGCTGGCACGCTCGATGCGCCAACCGCCGACCAGGTCGCGGCACGACTCGCGCACCTGGGGGGCTGAACGATGCTGCGTCTCGCCGCCCTCAGCGCCCGGGGCCGCCTCGGCGCGTTCGCCGGCGCCCTGGTCGCCCTGTTCGCCGCGGCCGTGCTCTCGATGGCCTGGGGCATGCAGCTTGAGTCCCTCCTGCGCACGCATGCGCCCGTTGAGCGTTACGCGGCCGCCACGGCGGTGGTGACCGGGCAGCAGGAGGCCGGCCACGGTACCCAGCTCGGCGAGCGGGCCCGGGTGAGCTCCGAGCTCGCCGCGCAGCTGGCGGCCGTGCCCGGCGTCCGGGCCGCGATCGGCGACGTCTCGGTGCCGGGCCAGCTCGGCGGCAGCGCCGTTGTCGCCCACGGCTGGAGCAGCGCCGCCCTGACGCCGTACGTCCTGACCGCCGGCCGGCCGCCCGCCCGGCCCGATGAGGTTGTCACCGGGTATCCCGCCAGGCTCGGCGCGCGGCTGCCCCTCGCGGCCGCCGGGCCCGTGCGGACGGTCACCGTGGTCGGTGTCGCCCGGCCCCGCCAGCCGGTCTCCCAGCAGGCGGCGATCTTCCTGACCGACGCCGAGGCGGCGCGGCTGGCCGGGCACCCGGGCCGCCTCGACGCGATCGGCGTGCTCGCCGGGCCCGCCTTCGACGCCGCGCGCCTGACCGCGGCCGCGGGCGGTGCCCAGGTACATACGGGCGCCGCCCGCGGTGCGGCCGAGTATCCCAAGCTGGACCAGACCCGCACCGCCATGATCCCGGTCACCGCGGCGTTCGGCGGGCTGTCGCTGTTCATCGCGATCTTCGTGGTGGCCAGCACACTGGGCCTGTCGGTACAGCAGCGCGAGCGGGAGATCGCGCTGCTGCGGGCGGTGGCCGCGACGCCGGGCCAGATCCGGCGGATGATCGCGTGGGAGGCGGCCGTCATCGCCCTGGCCGGCTCCGCAGCCGGGATCTGGCCCGGGATCGTGCTCGGCCGGGTGCTCGCGCACGGGCTGCATGATCACGGCATCATGCCGCCGAACTACGCCCTGCACTACGACTGGCTGGCTGCTGCCGCGGCGATCGGCGGCGGGGTCGTCGTCGCGCTGCTCGCGGTACTGGTCGCCGGGCGACGCGCCGCCCGCGTGCCTCCGACCCTCGCGCTCAGCGATGCGGCGGTCGAGCCGCGGCTGCTGGGACCCGCGCGGGTCATCGGCGGGCTGATCGCCCTCGCCGGCGCGGCCCCGCTGCTCGCGGTCTCGGTCACCACCACCGACCCGAAGACAGCCGCGCCGACATCAGAGATCAACGCGCTCTTCCTCGTGGTGGCGGCCGCCTTCCTCGGCCCGGTCGTGGTGTACGCGATCGCCCGGCTGGTGGGGCCGGCGCTCACGGCGATCTCCCCCGCCGGTGGGTTCCTGGCCGCCGCCAACCTCGGTGCCGCTACCCGGGGCTTCTCCTCCGCCATCACCCCCCTGGTGCTCACCGTTGCCGTGAGCTGCACCTTCTTCTTCGGTTTCACCACCATCGACCACGCCACCACCAGGCAAACGCAGGCGGGGCTCACCGGCCAGCTCGCCATCACCGGGCCGGGCCTCCCCGCCGCCGCGCTGGCGGACGCGCGTGCCACCCGCGGAGTACGCTCGGCGGCCGCGCTGACCTCCACGACGCTCGGCCCGTCCCTCGGCGACTCCGGCACCATTCCCGCCCAGGTTCTCACCGGAGGGCAGGGCGGCGGCCTCGACGCGGGCGTGACCGCGGGATCCCTGAGTGCCCTGCACGGCGACACGATCGCGCTCGGGCGCCACATCGCCGACAGCGCCGGGGCCCACATCGGCGACCGCGTTGCGGTGATGCTGGGCGACGGTACGGCAGCGCACGCCACCGTTGTGGCGATCTACCGCCGCGACCTGGCCTTCGGTGATGCCCTGCTCGCTCCCGAGCTCGCCGCCGGCCACCAGACCGTCCCGCTCCTGGACGAGATCCTCATCGCGACCGACCAGCCGGCCGCGGCGGTGGCCACCCGCCTGCGGGCGCTGGCCTCGCGTTATCCCGGGCTCCAGGTGAGCAACAGCGCCTCGCTCATCACCGCGAACGACGCCAGCAACGAGCTGAACCACTGGCTCGGCCCGTTCTTCGTCGCGATGCTCTTCGCCTTCACGTCGATCGCCGTACTCAACACGCTGATCATGATCGCCCTGCGGCGCCGCCGCGAGCTGGCGCTGCTGCGGCTCACCGGCGCCACCACGCGCCAGGTCCGGTCCATGGCGCGCTGGGAGGCGATCTTGATCATCACCGTCGGCCTCGGCCTCGGGCTGGCGATCGCGGCCACCGCGCTGGTGCCGCTCAGCCACGCGCTCACCGGGGGCTTTCGCCCGTACACGCCGGCCGGCTGGCTCGCGGCGATCCTGGGCGTCTCGGCGCTGCTGGCGCTGGTGGCCCTGGCGCTGCCGACGCGGCAGGCGCTGCGCGCACGGCCGGTCGAGGCGATCGGCACCCGCGAGTAGACCGGCGTGGCGGGCGCGCTAATAGGATCCGGCATCATGTGGCGTGCCGTTCCCTGGATCACGCAGTACGCGTCCGCGTCGCTCATCGCGGACATGACCTACGGAACCCGCCCGCGCGGCGATGACCCGCGCTGGCGGGAGAGCGGCGCGCCGGACCAGGAGACCTACACGGCGTGGTGCTCGCGCTGGTGCGGGATGGCGTGCTTCCGGATGGCGCTGCTGGCCAGGGACGGGACGGCACCGACCCTGTACGAGCTCGCCATGGGCGGCCTGGAGTACGGCGCGTACAGCGACGAGCCAGGCAGCCCGGGCGGGCTTATCTACCGGCCGTTCGCCGCGTACGCCCGGGACAAGCACGGGCTGCAGGCCGAGGTCATCACAGACTTGGGCCCGGACCGG
>Ga0207664_10002400_pt1 | contig 12386 bp, 6 predicted proteins | sample LARL83metaG_FD_184349 | JGI IMG/M metagenome (GOLD analysis project Ga0207664, IMG submission 184349) | Corn, switchgrass and miscanthus rhizosphere microbial communities from Kellogg Biological Station, Michigan, USA - LAR L8-3 metaG... | ecosystem: Host-associated > Plants > Roots >...
CCTGTACCCGGTGGCCCGCGGCGGCAGGATCATCCGGCCATTCGCGGATGGTGATCTTCGCGCGGGCGGCACGGACGGATTCGAGTGCGGCCGTGACGCCACGGGTCGGCGGATCGTCGAGCCCGCGCAACCGGGGCAGGCCCGAGTCGACGCAGCCGAACCACCGGTCCACGCAGCGCTTCCGTTCCGCTTCGGCCTCCTCGCGCCGCTCTTCGACCTGCTCCAGGACCGTCTCGGCCTTGGTCTTACGGCCGGTCAGCCCGGCCTGATCCCGGGCCAGCGACTTCAGCAGTTGCGTGGCCTCCTCGGCACGTCGGCCCAGGCGCCGTACCTCTTCGATGACTTCCTGCGTCTCCTTGGTGAGAGCGGACCGCGCGACGTCCGCCTTAGCGCGCAGGCCGAGCGCGGCCTCTTCGTCACTGGCCGCGTCCTCTTCGGCGCCCTGGAAGCCGGCGCGGCGTTGCCGGACTACCTCGGCCGCCTGCCCGGCGGCCGTACGCAGCGGCGGTACCAGGCTCATCGCGCTGACCAGACCGCTGATTGCGGACTGGTATTCGGCCAGCGCCGTCAGTACTTTTTCCACGTCCCCGGAACTACGCGGCAGGCCGTGCTCGTCGCAGTGGGCGGCCATGTCGGCCGCGGCCGTGTCCGAGGCGGATCGGGCCGTGCGCTCGTCCAGCTCCGCGGCTTCTGCCTCCGCGACGGCGTCCTCGGCAGCCCGGGCGGCGTCCCTGGCCCGGAGCACGGCCGAGACCACCTCCGAGTCGGCGGGCAGCCGTTCCACGGCCGCGTCCAGCGCGCCGAGCAGGCCATCCAGCCGGGTCAGTTCGTCGGCGAGGTGTTTGCGCTCGGCGGCCAGCCCGTCCAAACGGGTTCTAAGGTCCGCGATACGGCGGGCCCGGTCTGCCGCCCGCGCCGCGGCGCCGAGCAGGCGCGCGCCCTCCGGCTGCGGTGCCGCTGTGCCGGTGAGCCCGCCGTGCCGCCACCGGCCGGCGGCGCTGATCGCCGTGCCCTCGGCGGCGAGGTCGTCACCGTACCCGACCGAACGCAGCAACTCGTTCACCACCCCGGCGAGAGTGCCTGCGTCGTCGGCGGGCCGCAGCACCGCCGACAGTGATCGTGAACTGGGGCCGGGCGAGCCGGAGCCGGACGTGGTCCAGATAACGTCGCTTCCGTCCCGTCCGGAGGCATAGACCCCGTCCGGGGTGACCCATGCCTGCAGCAGGCCGGCCGCCTCCATCGTCGCCTCGAGCCGCGCGACCGGTACATCCGGCCCAGCCGTCTCGACCAGCCGCCACAGCGGCGCGCCGGCCAGACCGACACCCTCGGACCGTTCCCGCCGTAGCCAGAACTCCGGTTCGCGCGGCCGCGGGTCACGCTCGGACTCGACAAGGGCGAGTTCCGCCTCGGTGGACGCAGCGGCCGCCGCCTTCTCCTGCCGAGCGCGATCCAGCTCGGCGCGCCTTTGGTCTAGGGGGCGCCGAGCTGGTACCAGGTGATCGCGGCTGATCACGGTCGCGAGCACTGGTGCGGGCTTGTCCGCTACCGCCTGGCTGGAAACCTGCTGGATCCAGCGTTCGAGGAGCTCGGCGGCCGGGCGTATCCGCTCATCGAGGCTCCGGGCCCACCCGGAGAGCAGCTCGGCGACCGCCGTTATGGCGCCTTCCACTGCCCGCTCCCGTTCGGCCGCCAGGCGCTGAGCCCTGGCGGCCCGGTCGCGGGCCTCGCCAGCACGTCGCGTCGCCGCGTCGCATTCGGTCACCGCCTTGGCGTGGACCGCGATCCTGCGCCGCGCCTCTTCGGCGGCCGTGCCGCGGAGCCGAGCGGCCTGCCGCATCCGCTCAGTGTCGCGATCGGCCAGGAACCGTGCCGTGACCTCCACCAGGCCGGCGTCGTCAGCGTGGCGAGCCACGTTGCCAGCTGCTGTCACCACCGCCCGTTCGGCCTGGTCGAGATTCTTCCCGGCCTCAGCGAGGTGAGCCTCGGCCGGCCCGATCGTCCGCTGCGCCTCGTCGGCCCGCCGGCGGGACCGCACAGCGGTCTTCTCCGCGGCGTCGGCGCGCTCGGCGAGCTGCTGGGCGTTCATGCTGGCCGAGACGGCGTCCTGGTAGGCCCGGCTGTCGCGCAGCGCCTCGCGCTGGTCCGCCGCCAGTTGCCCGGCCTTCTCCTCGGCCTCGATGCGCTCATCGAGAACCCTGACTTCGCCCTCGAGTGCGCGCACGGCGTCTGACGCGCTCTTCTCCTCGCGGGTGATCTGGGTGAGCTTGCTGGTGACGGCGGCCACCGGGTCGGCGGCGGCGCGGATGACGGAATCGGCCCACGGCCGCCACCGCTGCCGAGTGAACTCGGTGACGGCGGCGAGGGCCTGATCGGTCGTGTCGCGCTCGTCGCGCAGGCGCTGCAGCTGCTCCCAGCCGTCGGCGAGCTGACTGATCTCGTCGTCGGCTATCGGCGGCAGGGCGACCCGGAACGCGTCGGTCAGGAACCTCAGGTCGAGGCGGTGGCCGATCTGAGGGGTACGCACCACCCGCAGGATGCGGATGACCTGATCCAGCCAGGCCGTGCTGCTCCCGTACAGCGTGCGCGCGAGGTCCTCGCGGTAGGCGGTGCCGGAACGGTGCGCGGTGAACCCCGGGACGGCACGGAACTGTCCCGGCTCGGCTACGATCCCCGCCTTGGCCAGCGCAAGCCCGGCCCGGACCCGCGCCGCGCCGTGGGCGGTACACCACTGCACCTTCAGCGTTCCGTCCGCCCGCCGGGATTCGGCGAACAAAAGCAGGGTGAAGTACTCCTGGGCTCCGCCCCCGCCGATGCTGCCGAACTCAAGCCACGCCCAGCCCCGGTTCTTCACCTGCGCCGCGTCACGCCGGTCCAGTGCGTGACCGGTCGGTTCCACGTAGTAGCGGAATCGTTTCTCGCTCTGGCCGAGCGTGTCGATGTTGTGGCTGGAGATGTCACCTGCGATGAGGAGCAGGGTGGTCAGCGTCATCAGGGTCGACTTACCCGACTCGTTCGCGCCCTGGAGTTGCAGTCGTCCGTCCGCGTACCAGACCTCGGCGGCGTCATATTCCCATAGGTTCACCACCCCGGCCCGCAGCGGCTGCCACCGTTCCGCCCTGGTCGGCTCGAGAAGCCCGCCGCGGATGACCGTGTCCCGCCACGATGTCAGGTCGAAGGGCGCGGTCACGGTATGTCCTCCAGCGTCAGCTCCCATACGGCCTTCGGATCACGGTAGCGGCCCGCCACCGGAAGGACGATCCAGCCATCGTCGCAGGTCCTGATCAGGCCCAGGCCACTGAGGATGGGTTCGACCCCCGACCGCAGCCGGGCCGGGGACTCGCCGAGCGCCTTGGTCAGCGCGCCGAAATTTTCGGTGTAGACACGGGCCACTACGGCGTCGACCTGCGGGCTGGTGAGGGTGATCCGGCCGAGCTCATCGGGGGCGCCGCCGTCGGGGACGCCGCCGGCGCCGCCGGTGGCGGCGTCGAGAACCTTGAGGGCGAACCAGCGGCCTGCGGTCGCCGCCGGGAACATCGGCGTGACCGCGGAACTCGTCGGCCGGTCGTCCGGCAGCCGGAGCAGCATTCCCTCGGCGCGGACTTCCACCACCCCTCCGGTCATGTCTGCCGCCTGCCCGGTCAGCCAGGAACGTTGGGCCCGGGCGTAGTCGGCGTCGAGCGGATGCAGGTCGGCGTAGAGCAGCGCGGTGTCCTCGACCAGGATGCGGAGGAGTCGCTGGCCGCGGGTATGCAGGCGGGAAGCCTCGTCATCACCGGAATCGCGGGCATCCAGCTGTCCGGCCGCGAGGGCCAGTTCCACCGTGTACGGATCGGTGAACTGCAGCAGCGCGTCCCGGTCGAGCTCGTAACCCGCGCCTACGCCGGTGCCTTCTTCCTCCCACTGCCGCAGCAGCGTCTCATCGGACGTGCGGCGGATGAGGATGCCGAGTTCGGTGAGGCGCCCGAGACTGCGTACGAAAGCCTGCCGCTCCGCTCTCCGGTCGGGATCGTAGGCGGTGATACGGGTACCCGCGGACAGCGCCCGGACCTCGTCGGAGAGTTCCTGCACGGTCGTGCTGGAATCGGTGTCCTCGCACGCGGCCGCGGCCAGCGCCAGCAGAACCAGGTCACGGCGGGCGGGCGGATTCCATGGCGGCGGCGCGGCGGTGCGAGCGGGACCAGCGGGATCGCGGTGCAGCCGGGCCACGCCGCCGGTCAGGACGAGGCGGTATCCGAGCCGGGCCACCCAGTCGCTGATGATGGCACGGTGCCGGAGGACGTCGGCGAACAGGGGCGGCTGGACGCGCGCGGCCAGCAGCGGCGTCGCCAGCAGGCCTACGAATGCCTGCTGGGCTTCGGCCCGCGCGCTGTCGCGTCCGATCGTGCTCATGCCCGGCTGACCTCGATTCGCCAGTTCTCGCAGGCGAGGGATCCGTCGGGGGTGGCCAGCAGGGCGGACGGACGGGCAGGCGGAGCGGGATGGGCCATCACGATCCACCGGTCGTCTCCGGTGAGAGCGGTCCGGATACCGCTGGCATCGGGCGCCGTACGCAGCACCGCAGTCAGAAGATCCCAGACAAGGGCGGCCTCAGGGCCGCTGGAGATCGCCGGCCAGTCGGCCAGGTGAGAGCCGGACCGGCCAGCGATGGCGCGCTCAGCACGTTCCACCGCGAGTCGCTGGGCATCGGCCGCTTCCCGGGCGGCCCGCCGCGCGGCCCGGTGGCTCGGCACGTGGGCGGGGCGCCCCTTCACCGACTGGGTACCGCGCTTACGCAACGTCACATCGACGGGAACCGTCGGCGCCTCCCAGAACGACGTGCGGGCGGGCGTATCCGGTTCGGCTGGCACGCCGGACAGGTGGCGGGCACTCCAGAGTCCGGTGGCCGCGCACCATACCCGCCAGGCGGCCTCGTCGCTGCTGGCCGACTCGATAGCGGTGGCGATGCGCAGCAGCTCGGCGCGACGCGTCACCCGTCCCCCGGTGGCCAGCAGCACCCGGGATCCCCGCAGCAGCGGCGTGACGGCGTCCCTGACCTGTCGCCGGAGCCGCAGCGCCTGCCCGGAGCTGGGTCGGAACCAGGCATCCAGGGTCTGCGCCGCGTCCTTGTGGCCGTGCGTGATGGCCGCCACTATTTCCTCAGCGGCGTCCGGGTCGACGCCCGCCAGGGCGATGGCACGCCAGTCTTCGTCAGCGACCTGCCCCAGCTTGCCGACCGCATCGCGGATTCTCGGGCTGTAGGTATCCACTCCGGCGCCCCAGACCGTGACGTAGGCCATGAGGGTCTCCCGCAGGCGGCGCATCTTCTCCTCGTCGGGCGAGCCTGCCAGCGCCGACGCCATCCTCGACTGCCAGATCGAAGCGGCCTCGGCCATGTCCTTGAGCGTGGTGCGGACCTGCGCCCAGGCCCGCGCGGCACTGAGCAGATCCCGCTCCGCCAGTGCCACGAGCGTGTCATCGAGCCGGTCCGCGATCACCGCGGGTGCAAAGGCCGCGGCACTGGTGGCGACGGCATCCTCGTCGATCCTGCGCCGGAGCCAGCGATGCAGGTCGGCGGCCTCGCTGGTCAGCTGGTAGCGGTCGCGGGTGCGGACGAAGTCGGCCTCGGTCTTTGCCTTATCCTGCCAGCGGATCACGACGCCCCAGTGGTGCAGGGCCTTCATCCGGGCATCGATATCGAACGATCCGGGCGCGGTGAGGCGGCCGGCCGTCGCGGGATCCGTAACGGCCGCGATCCGGCTGCGCGCGCTCGCCAGCAGCTCGTCACGGCTTACCCCGGTGAGCGACTGCTCCTGGGCATCGAGGAGAACGTCGACCAGGACACGGTACTGGGCGGCGTGCTGATCCGCCGTCAGGTAGGCGGCGACGTCGAGACGTCCCGCGAACCCGGCAAGCTCCCAGGCATCGACGTCGGGAATCTCGATGGCTGATCGCCTCCCTTCCGGTCCCGACTCTAAGGGTGCGGTGCGACAATCCCGGTGCCATCTTGGCCGTCCGCGCCGCGTCTCGCCGTAATTTCCGGCCGAACGGGCCGGGCGACCCGCCCCCGGCCACCCTGCGCGGCCTCTTTGCGCAAAGCGTAATCGAGCGTGTGCCAGATCTCCTGACCGTCTGCTCTGAGGCCCCCCGTCACATTCCGCGTCCCGTATTCGTCATCCTTGCGAGCCCGAGCGGCCGGGTCAGCCCGGCCGCGCGCACCGAGCGGAAGGACGCCTAATGAAGGTCGCCATCATCGCGGCAACTGGCGGCATCGGCCTGCAGCTGCTCGAGCAGGCCACAGCCGCCGGACACGACGTGACCGCCGTGGCGCGGAACCCGCAGAACCTCTCGACGGCACCGGTGCGCGCCGTGGCCGCCGACCTCGCCGCCGCTGACCCGGCTGCGCTCCACCCCGCGGTCGTGGGCGCCGACGCAGTGCTGTCCGCGCTCGGTCCGCGATCCAAGGCCGACGTCGGCGTCGCCGCCCGGGGCACGCAGGTTGTCATCCAGGCCATGCAGGCCGCGGGGGTCCGGCGCATCATTGTGGTGAGCGCGGCGCCGATCGGTACTGTTCCCTCGCCGGGTCGCCCGCACCCGCCCCGGCACGACCCGGGTGACGGCTTCATCGTCCGGTACCTGGCTGACCCCATCGTCAAGCGGGCGCTGCGCGAGCACTACGCCGACCTGGCCCGGATGGAAGACGTCCTGCGCGACAGCGATCTGGACTGGACCGCCGTGCGCCCGCCGAGGCTGACCAGCAAGCCTGTCACCGGCAGGTACCGAACGGCCCTCGGCCAGAACATCCGCCGCGGGCTGTTCGTCTCCCGCGCCGACGTCGCGCACTACATGCTCAGCATCCTGGATCAGGCCGAGACGTTCCGCCGGACGGTCGGTATCGCCTATTAACTCCAGTTCTGCCGCAGATTTACTCCACTACCACGGCAGAGATCTGCGGCCGTGTCACAGATTCGCCAAGGCCAGGACCGGATCGGTCTCGGGTGTGCCGCTGGGTTCCCATTCCTGGTCCGAACGCGAGTACGGATACCAGCGCAGGTCCCGGCCGAGCCGCAGCTGCAGGCGCCCCGCGGTGACCCAGTTCCCCTGGACGGTGTCTGGCGCGCCTGTCTTGGCGCGCAGCGCGGCTTGCGCCGCCTCCAGCAGCCCGGCAGTATCGGGATCCTTGGCAGCCGGATCCCACCGGCCGCGCAGCAATGCCAGGCCCGCGACGTTACCCTGTCGCCAGGCGAGCGCCTGCCGGGCGAGGTCGCGCGGTGGCACCCCGGACCGCGCCGCGAGCACGGTGAACGTCGGCGTGCCCAGTGTGCGGGCGGCGCGACGGGCCAGGTCGACGTCCGGATCGAGGGTCAGGCCGGCCTCATCGGACAGGCCCGAGGCTAGCTCCCACGCCCGGCCGGCGGCGTCCGCCGCCAGCTCGATCAGGTCCTCGCGGAGGCCGGCTCGCCACGGCGGCGGATCCACCGGAAGCGCGGCGGGAGACCCGGGCCGCGGCGGCGGCATCGGCACGGCCGGGATCGGCGCCAATGGCACCGGCATGCGGAACGCCGTCCTGGCGTCAACACCCTCGTCGCCCATGCGCACGCCGTCAGCTGCCTCCGCCCTCGCGCCGTCGCCCGGCCGCCGGCTGGGGCCGGCGTCCGCCGCACCGCGCCGAAGCGCCCGGATCCCGGCCAGCACCTGATCCCGGGTCCGGCCGCGCAGCAGGAAGAGCGCGAACGGGTCAGCGTCGAGCGTATCGGCGAGGAGATAGCAGGCCGCTGCCGAATGCTTGCACGGGTCCGCGTCGTCCGGGCAATCGCAGCGCGGCCCGACCTCGCCTCCGCCGGGCAGCAGATCGAGCCCGGCACCAGCCGCGTCGTCGGCGATCTCAGGCGGCAGTTCGCCGTCCAGTAGCGCCGCCGCGTGGCCGAGCCGGACGGCGATGGCCTCAAGCACGCGGTCCCATTCGTCGTCGGCGAACCGCCGTACCCGGATCCTGACCTGGTACGGCTCGGTCTTCCGGCCCCGCACCATGGCCCTCGCCTCGCCCGGCGCCAGGGTCAGCTCACCGACCGCGCCCGAGCGCGCGTAATCCTGGCCGCGGGGCAGCCGGTCGGGATCCAGCCTGGCCCGCTGCTCCAGCGCCTCCAGCCAGGCCCGACCCCACCAGGTCCGGCCGAACTCCCGCGGCTCGGAACCCGCCGGCCCCGTCCCGCTCGCCGGGCCCGTCCCGCTCACGAGGCGGCCCGCAGGCTGACGAGCTCGGCGAGCTCGGCGTCGGAAAGCTCGGCGATCCAGCCCTCGCCGGAGCCGATCACGGCATCGGCGAGCTCGCGCTTGGTCTCCAGCAGGGCCGCGATACGGTCCTCGAGCGTGCCCTCGGCCACCAGGCGGTGCACCTGCACCGGGCGGTCCTGGCCGATCCGGTACGCCCGATCAGTGGCCTGGTCCTCCACGGCCGGGTTCCACCAGCGGTCGTAGTGCAGCACGTGCGTGGCTCGGGTCAGCGTCAGGCCGGTGCCCCCCGCCTTGAGCGACAGCAGGAACACTGGCGCCTCACCAGCCTGGAACCTGGCCACCATCTCCTCCCGTCGCGGCACCGGGACCCCGCCGTGCAGGAACAGCGAGCCGATCCCGCGCGCGTCGAGATGCCGCTGCAGCAGCGTGCCCATCTGCTTGTACTGGGTGAAGACGAGCATGGATTCACCGCCGGCCAGGATCAGGTCGGACAGCTCGTCGAAGGCGGCCAGCTTCCCGGACCGGCCGGCCAGCGGCCCGGCTTGCCCGAGGTACTGGGCCGGATGGTTGCAGATCTGCTTCAGCGCGGTGAGCAGCTTGAAGACCAGGCCCGCCCGCTCGATGCCCTGTTTCGCGGCGATCGCCTCCATCGTCTCCCGGACGATCGCCTCGTAGAGCGTGACCTGTTCGGCCGTCAGCGGCACGAACAGGTCCGTCTCGGTCTTGGGCGGCAGTTCGGGCGCGATGCCGGGGTCGGTTTTCTTTCGCCGCAGCAGGAACGGCCGGACCAGGGCGGCGAACCTAGCGGTTGCCTCGGCATCGCGATACCGCTCGACCGGCACGGCCACCCGGCTGGTGAACGCCTCCAGGTGCCCCAGCAGCCCCGGCGTGGTCCAGTCGAGGATCGCCCACAGGTCCGACAAGCGGTTCTCCACCGGCGTGCCGGTCAGCGCGATCCTGGCTGATGCCGGCAGGGCACGCAACTCCCGAGCCGTTCGCGACAGCGGGTTCTTGGCGTGCTGGGCCTCGTCGGCGACGACCAGGCCCCAGTCGACCCCGGCGAGCCGCGCGGAGTCGCGCAGCACCACACCGTAGGTGACCAGGACGATTTCGTCGACGGTCAGGTCCTCCAGGTGCCTTCCGCCTCCGTGATACCGGCGGACCCGGATGTCGGAGGCGAACCTGCGCACCTCGCGCTCCCAGGTGCCGAGCAGCGACGCCGGGCACACCACCAGCGTGGGACCTGCCTTCGCCTCCCGCCGGTGCAGGTGCAGCGCGATCACCTGGATCGTCTTGCCGAGTCCCATGTCGTCGGCCAGGCAGCCGCCCAGCTCGGTCTCGCACATCCCGGCCAGCCAGGCCAGACCCCGCTGCTGGTACGGGCGCAGGACCGCGGTGAGTCCCGGTGGCGGCCCGACCTGCGCCGGAGCGGACCCCATGCCCACGACCCGCGCGGCCAGCTCGGCGAGCGGGCCCTCCGCGACCACCGTCACCATCTCGCCGTCGATCTCCGCCGAACCCGCCAGCACGGCGCCGAGCGCCTCCGACGTCCGCATCCGGGTGCGCGGCGGGCGGCGCAGCCGGTCCAGCAGCGCCGGGTCGAGGATCACCCAGCGGCCCCGCAGCTTGATCAGTGGCCGTTTGGCCTCAGCCAGGGCGGCGACCTCACCGGCGTCGAGCAGCGCGCCGCCGAGGGTGAGCTGCCAGCGGAAGTCCAGCAGCGCCGCGAGCCCGAACCCGGCGTCCGTCAGCTTCTCCGGCGCAGGCGTGGCTACGGCTCTTAGTCTCAGGCTGTCGCCGAGCATGCCGGATGGCCACAGGACCTCGATACCGGTGCCCGCCAGTTCTTCAGCGGCGGGGCCGAGCAGGCTGGTCAGCGCGTCGTCGTCGAGGTCGATCGCCGAAGGGCTGGCCTGTCGCAGCGCTTCGGCCAGCGGAGGCCATACCGTCGCACCGCGCCGCAGCGCCAGCAGCATGTCCGTCTCCGCCTGCGCGCCGAACCTGGACAGCACGGTCTCGGGCTGGCTCCACAGCGCGGCAGCATCGACGATCAGGCTCGGATCGGCGTTGCTGCGGAGCTGCAGTACCAGCCGGAACGCCGGCTCGAAACCATCCGCCCCGACATCGTCCTCCTCGCCCGTGATGTCGGCGGCCTCCATGGCCGGCGACGGGACAGCCTCGATCCGCAGCCCGAGACGCGCGCCGGCCGCCAGGCCGTCGGTGGTGTCGGCGAGCCAGTCCGCGAGATCGCCGACCGGCACTGGATCGGCCGTGGCGAACGCGGGCGACGCGGTGGTCAGGGGAGCCGCGGGCGATCGCACGATCAGGTCGGCGATCGCGTCCCAGAGCTCGCGGATCAGTGACTCCGGAGAGCGCAGCCGCATCGGGCGTGAGCCAGGAAGCGCTAGGGGGTGCGCGGTCGGCGGGAAGGCCGCGGCGAGTTGACGTATCCATCCGAGGTCGGCCGGGTCGAGCGGCCCAGCCCGCCAGATGTCCGTACCGTCGGCCCCGACGGTCGGCAGCAGGCGCCCACGGGCGATCAGGCCCACCCCGGCCGCCGCGGCCGCGGCCCAGACCTGCGCGCTAAGTCGCATCCGCTCACCCGCACCATCGCCGAGCAGCACCGGCAGGGCGTCATCGAGCGGGATAAGATCCGCCGAGATCAGGCGCTTGCGTATGCCGTACGTTCCGCCGGGGAAGACCAGTTCGACCTTGGCGGACCCGGTGCCGCGGCCCCAGTGCGCGAACATGCCCCGCCGGGGAATCTCACCCGGCACGAAGACCAGCTCGCCGTCTAGCACGGCACCGTACGATACCGGTTCCGTTGCCGGGTTCGCCGGAACTCGCCAGCCCGCCCGCGCACTGATTCCTGACGGCCGGCTGAGCATGTGCGGGTCAGACCGGTTACGACCTCCGATTCCTCGTTCTCGGGCTTTTCGGCGGTTCCTCGATGAGCTTGACGGTCAGGTCCGGGCCGCCCGCCTCCGCGATCTCCACGCGCTTCGGCAGCATAGCCAGGAAGGCGCGGAAACTCCGGGCGCCGTAGTTGTGCTCGTCGAACGCCGGGTCGAGCGCCAGCATCTTGCTCTTCAGCCCGCCCGCCGTTATCGTCTCGACGCCGGACTCCTCGAGCGCCCGTACCAGCAGCCGCTCGGCGTCGGTGATATCGAAGGCAGCGGCCGGCCGTGCGGCCGGCTCGACCTCCGTCACCAGCGTGCCCCAGTACTTGTACTCCGAGCACACCGAAACCAGCTTGCGGCTCGCGTTCGCCTCAGTTCCGACTCCGACCACCCACTTGCCGAACTCCCGCAGCCGCTGCACCAGCGGCGAGTAGTCGCCGTCGCCGCTGACCAGGATGAACACGCTGACCTCCGGATGCACGATCAGCGTCTCCATGGCGTCGACCGCCATCCGGATGTCGGCGGCGTTCTTGTTCTGGATGCCGACGCGCGCTACCTGGATCAGGTCCACGCCATTCATCGCCAGGTCCTCCTGGTGCCCGCCGAACAGCGGATTGGCCCAGTCCGCGTAGGCGCGGCGCACCGAGGCGTTGCCGTAGCCACGGCACAGCCGGGTCAGCGCCTCGTACGGCGCCGGGTTCGCCTGGCCGGGCAGTTCTTTGACCGCGCCGAGGACGAGGTTCTCGAAATCCACGAACACGGCGACCTGCGCGGATCCGTCAGGCTCCATCGTCCATCTCCCTCAGCCGATCTGGCGATCCGTCGATGAAACGCTATCTCAACGCCGCCGGACCAGCTGGAACGTCATGAAACCCCGGTTCCAGCGCGTTCTAACGCCGTGAATGCGCGGATCCAGGACGGTCCGCGCTCACCGAGCCTAGTAGTGCACGTGCTGCCGCCAGTCCGCCGGCACCCGCCCCTTGGGGCCGGGTACGCCCTGGTCGACCGGGTGGTGCTGCGGCGGAGCGAGCTCCGGCCCGTCGTAGGTCTCCTTGGTCTCGTAGCTGTAGAACCAGTCCTCACCCGGCTCGAAGCTCTGGATGAACGGGTGTCCCGTAGCCGAAGCGTGCGCGGTCGCGTGCTGCATGGGCGAGGTGTCGCAGCAGCCGATGTGCCCGCACTGCGCGCACCGGCGCAGGTGCACCCACCAGCCGCTCGCGGCCTCGCACTCGACGCAGCCTTCCCCGCTCGGCGGCACCGAAGGGTCGATCCCGG
>Ga0207664_10002403_pt1 | contig 12382 bp, 16 predicted proteins | sample LARL83metaG_FD_184349 | JGI IMG/M metagenome (GOLD analysis project Ga0207664, IMG submission 184349) | Corn, switchgrass and miscanthus rhizosphere microbial communities from Kellogg Biological Station, Michigan, USA - LAR L8-3 metaG... | ecosystem: Host-associated > Plants > Roots >...
CAGGGACTGACCGTGGACCGCCCGGTCCGAACACCGCCCTTGGCCGTCTACCGGGACGGCACAACCTGGCGGTGGACCTGCCGTGCCCCGTCCTGCTGTCGCTCCGACTGGCGGGGGAGACACCACGAAGCCCTCTCAGACGGACACAGGCACCTCGCCACGCACAACGCCTTCGGCTTCAAGCGCTGAGCCCGCACGGACCACGTCAGGGCCTCGTAGACGGCAGGTAGTCCTGGTCGCCGGCCCGCCGTGCGCCGGAAAAAATCACTTCGTCGACCAGCACAAGGGCCCCGAAGACCACGTCGTCGACCTGGACGCCATCGCGGTGAAGCTCGGGAGTCCGGTCGCACACGGACACTCGGGTTCGCTGTACGGGCGCGCGCAGAAAGTCTTCGACGCCGAGTGCCTGAAGATCGGCCGGCACCCGTCGATCGTCGCCTGGGTCATCCGATGCGCCGCGACGAAGCAGGAGCGCCGGGCACTGGCGCTGACCCTGCGTGCCACACACTGCTTCGTGCTCATCCCGCCCATCACCGTGGCAGCGAGCCGGGCACGACTTCGGGATGCCGACTGCGGCGCGACCATCGCGGCCATCTCCGGATGGTTCGGCAGGTATGAGCCCGACGGGTTCAGTCGAGTCATTCGCAGCGGCTGACGGTTACGGAAATGGCATGGCGCCACCCGCGTCACGCCTACTCTCCGTAACGACTGAGTGGGACGCCCCGTAGGACGCCCCACTCCCTTGCCTTGCCTTGCCACGCCAACGCCTAGCGGTGACCTGCCTTGCCCCACCGCGCCCAGCCGGGACGGGTCCCGACCAGCCACGAACCGCCCTGAAGCGGTCGCGGACGCCAGGGACTCGAACCCTGGTGTATGCCTTTCGCCCTCCACTAACCCATGCCTTGCGCCGCCTTGCCCGGGCGTGCCTTGACTGGCCGTGACCGGACTTGCCATGCGTGGACGTCGGGGCCTCGAACCCCGAAGGCTGCCGGTCGCCCTCCACGCTCCCGAGTCACGGGGACCTCGGAAGCCCCTCGGCCCTCAACTCGGCGATCCGCCGCTCAAGTTCGCGGAGCCGATCGTCGTGCTGCTCAACATCCGACTTGGTTCTAGTGACGGCACCCTGGACGGCTTCCACCGCAGTCTCCAGGTCGCGCTGACGCAAATCCAGGTAGCTCATTTGCTGGATTTGCCATGACAACGCCCGACCGACTACCTCGAACGCCTTCCGGGATTCCTGGTCGAGCGCGTTGAAGTCGACGTGCTGCACCTTGGAATTTGACCGAACCAGGGAGGAGCGCGCCCGGCGCTGGTGCCGCTCCGCAAGGGTCAGGTGCTCCGGTGCCAGAACGATCCTGTATCCGATATTCCTGACTGAGTCCACCGCGCGGTTGTCGACCTGTTCGAGTTCGAGCGCTGCCCGCCGCATTGCGAGCTGAATAGTGGTCCGGTCTCCGTCGGAATCCAGTTCGAGCGCTTCGCCCATTTCTTCGTAGGTGATGGTGCTGTCCGGTGCGAGCGGACGCAGCATTTCGTACAGAACTCTCCACCGGGCGACCTCGCCGAGCGGCTGGAACGCGGCCATCAGGCGATCACCTCCACCTTGCCGGTGAACCGGCCGAACCGGGGGCGCCAGTCGCCCAGTCCGATCAATCGGCCGGCGATGTCGACGATCTGCTCCAGCTCGGCCTCATTGAGCTGCTCGGTGTCCACCAGGCAGTCGGCTGTGACCTCCCACTGTCGGAACATCGGCCTGGTGCGCTGGACTCGACTGGTGCCGACTTTCGCGCTTGTGCGGTGGACGAAGTTCTTGTCCTTCCACAGCCCGTCCGCATCGCGTGGACCCTGGTAGACCAGCGGGTTCATGTTGGTGTCGACCACGACCGCCGACTTGACCTGCGTGCCCAGCTTGATCTTCTTGGCCGCGTCGACCAGCATCCGCTCGAAGTTCTGACCGGGAATGCAAGGACCGAACTCGCCGTCCAGGTACAGACCGCCCATGTGCTCGAGCCGCGACATCTCCAAGTGGTCATCGTCGGTCTTCTTGCGCTTCCCGCTGATCTTCTTGATCAGTCGCGCAATGTCGTTCAGCGGATCGGACAATTGCGCGTTGTGCATCAGCAGTGGCTCTCTGCCGGAGCACGTCAAACGGAACTTGCTCATGGCCATAGTTAGCTCGAACTCCTGGCTCGATGGGGGAGTGCTATTAGCTCGGCGCCGATACGCTAAATACTACTCCTGGCGCGCGCCATAAGCTAATTTCCGACTGCTCCAAACGGGGCCAAACGGACCGTGATAGCGGTCACGAAGGTAAGCCTCGCATCAATTTCTGCACACGCCAGAACCTGTTCAATCCACGGCTCCCTGAAACGTCCCGGAGGCGCTCAGGCACGCCAACCACGACGTCCCGGCGGCGCGTGGCCCACGAATCCGAGACCACTGATGGCCAAACAAGTCAGCGACACCGAACGTGAGGCCATCCTCGCCGACATCCACACCGGCGAACTCAGCCGCAACGCCATAGCCCGCAAACACGGGCGCTCCGTCGGCACCATCACCAACATCGCCGCTGCGGCAGGACTGAGCGAATCAGCGTTTGACCGATCAGCCTCAAAAGCCGCTACGTGCGCGCGCAAGGCTGATTCGTCCGCTCGCCGCGCGGAGATCGCTTCGGGCCTGCTCGATGATGTGGCGTTCTTCCGTGCGAAGTTCCGGCAGGGCTGGTCGAAGACCGTTGTGGTGCCGGGTGTCGGCGCGCAGAAGGTCGAAGCGGACGACGCGGAGATCGCCACCGGGTTGCAGCGTCTGATGACGTCGGTCGGGATCGCGGTGGACAAGCACATGGCGTTGGAGAAGCACGACCACGACGACCGCGGTGGTGCCGCCGTGGATTCGTGGTTGCGCCACATCATGGGCGCCGACCGGACGTCGCTGTAGGTGGACATCCACCCGCTGGTCGGCAAGCAGGCTGTGTCGGTTCGCCTGTGCGATGCCCGCATCAACATTTTTGAGGGCGCCGTCAGAAGTTCCAAGACGATCAGCTCGCTCATCGCGTGGCTGGAGTTCATCCGCACCGGCCCAGCGGGACCGCTGTTGATGTTCGGCCGCACTGAGCGCACGTTGATCAGGAACTTGCTGGATCCGCTGGTGGAGATGATCGGCCCGCAGCGTTGCCGGATCGTCTCCGGGTCGGGCATCGCCTACATCCTCGGCCGCAAGGTCTATCTGGTGGGCGCGAACGACGAGACCAGCCAGGAGAAGATCAGGGGACTGAGCCTGGCCGGCGGGTACGGGGACGAACTTTCCACTATCCCGTCCTCGTTCTGGACCATGTTCCTCACTCGCTTGTCGATCCCTTCCGCCCGTGCGTTCGGCAGTTCGAACCCGGACGGCCCGGAGCACTGGCTGAAGAAGGACTACCTGGACAGGGCGAAGCTGCACCTGACCGGCGACGGCGAGATCATCCGCTACGACGACCCGCAGCGATTGAATCTCCACAGGTTCAGCTTCCAGCTCGCGGACAACCCTTCACTCGATGCCGACTACGTGCGCTCACTGCACCTTGAGCATCGCGGCCTGTGGCGGCGCCGGCTTGTGCTCGGCGAGTGGTGCATGGCCGAGGGTGTCGTCTACGACATGTTCGATCAGGACCGGCACGTCATCCGGGGTCCGCTGCCGTCGATGCTCCGCATCCCGGGTGTCGGAGTAGACGTAGGGACGGTCAATCCGACCGCCGCGTTGATGCTCGGCATCCAGCAGGCCGACCCGCACGCTGGGACGCCGACGCGCCTGGTGTTCATGCGCGAGTACCGGTTCGACTCGAAGAAGGCCATGGCGCAGAAGACCGACGCCGAGCTGTCGAGAGACCTTCGGTCGTGGATCGGCACGGACCGCCCACAGTGGGTAGCTGTGGACCCGTCCGCAGCGAGCTTCAAGCTCCAGTTGTTCCGGGACGGGCTGAGCAACGTCATGGACGCCTCGAACAGCGTCTTGGACGGGGTCCGGCTGATGTCCTCGCTCCTGGCTACGAACCAGCTGGTCATTCACGAGTCCTGCACGGGGCTGCTCACGGAACTCGGTTCGTACAGCTGGGACGAGAAGGCGGCGAAGCGCGGCGAAGACAAGCCGCTCAAGGTCAACGACCATTCATGTGACGCCGCCAGGTACGCCATCGCCAGCCTCTCGCCCCTTTTCCAGCCGCACCTGCGCCCGCTGGTCGCCGCCTAGACGTAGTGCCCGGCAGGCTGTTGCGACCAGCCGGGATGCGCCCGGTTCCAGTCGATCAGCCGGGTGACGGCGTGGATCGGGGACCGCAGCTCCTGCGCCATCCCGGTCGCGTCGACCTTCGACAAGGCGCTGACGGCGTCGAGCATCCGGTCGAGCGCGTCGAGCAGTGCGACGTTAACGACCTTCTCCACGTCGGCCTCTGCTGCCATGTCTTCCCGGGCCCACTCGGCTCTGGGGCTGTACGCGGCGGTCACGATGATCCTTTCGGGTTGGTCGAGCGAGTCAGACGGTCAGAGCTAGGGCTGCGGCGATGTGGTAGCAGAGTCGCCCGTGCTGGCCGGCCTTGCAGGTGCAGGTTCCGGCGGCCGGGTTGACGGCGTACACCTCGTCGCCGCGCGAGGACACGGCCAGGCAGGCGCCGCGCGGGCCCACGACCACGCCACCGTCGGCGATTAGCTCGATGGCGGCTTCGATCTGGCGGGCGCTGAACGTCTCGCCGATGAGGGCGAACGCGGCCTGGAGCTTGGCCTCGCAGGTGCGGCCCGTCTTCCGAGCGATCGACTTCGGGTCGCTCAAGCGCCTTCCGCAGCGGGTGCAGCGGACCGGCTCCTCGGTCTCGACCGGAGCGACCTCGACGCGGCGGCCGGAGTTGCGGCGTGCGTCCCGGACGGCGATGTCCTGCGCGGTGATGAAGTCACCGTCGAACAGGTCGTCGCTGGGAGGGGCGGGGAGGCTGCGCGTCGTCATGCCTCATACTTTACAGCACTGCGCTGCAAAGTGATAGAGGTTAGCTAGAAGAACCCTTCAGATCGCTGCGAGATCCCTGACCGGGCCGCTTCCACGAACGCACAACCTCGGCATCCCACCGTCGCCGACGCTGCTCGTCATAGCCAGGTAGCGGCTCCGGAGCGCGCCCCTGTGACACGTAGGCGCGCCAGGTCGATGGAGCTACGCCCCAAGCCTCTGCGCACTGGTCAGCGGTCCATGTGGATTCGCCCATAGCCCCGGACCTTACAGCACCGCGCTACATCTGACCCGACCTAAAGCCAGCCGGAGGGGAGCCACCTCCGTGCCGCTGCCCGATCCCGGAACCGCCTGGCCGCCGAAGCCGCTCGCTCGCGTCTACCACGACCTCGCCCGCTGGGGCGCGTGGTGGCAAGGCGACCCCGATGAGCTGTCCCGTGTCTACGGCGGCGGTGGAGGGCACGAATCCGGCACCTTCCGGCAGGTGGGGCTGCGCGGAACCCTGCAACGGTTCTGGTGGGGCCAGCCGCCGAAAGCGGGGGAGCAGCGCACCAAGATTCACGTCCCGATCGCGGCCGAGATCGCCCAGGTGTCCGCCGACCTCATCTTCGGGCAGCCTCCGTCGATCCTCGTCGAGGACGACGACGTCACCCAGGCCCGCATCGACGAACTGATCGGCGACCGGGCCGGCAACCAGCTCCACGAAGCCGCCGAAGCGTGCGCCGCCCTCGGCCACGTGTTCCTGCGGGTCGGCTGGGACAGGGACGTCGACCCCGACGGGCCGCTGCTGTCCGTTGTCGACGCCGACGCTGCCCTACCCGTCTACGCCTACGGGAAGCTGCGCGAGGTCACGTTCGTCCGCGAATGGAACCAGTCCGGCACCGTCCTGCGGCACCTAGAGCTGCACCAAAAGGGCGTTATCTGGCACGCCGCCTACCTCGGCGGTATCAGCGAGCTCGGCAAGCAGGTCCCACTGACCGCTTACCCCGAAACGCAGGACGTCGCCGAAGCCGGAATGATCGCCGACCCTGACATGAACGGGTCCGGCATCGAAACCGGCATCGACATGCTCGACGTCGTCGGCGTGGCGAACTCCCGCTCGGTGAACTGGCGCCACCTCCCGGCGGCGAAAGACCTGGGGGCCGCTGACATCTCCGGTGTCGAGCAGTCCCTCGACGCGCTGGACGACTGCTTCTCATCCTGGATGCAGGACATCCGCCACGGCCGCTCGAGGATCCACGTTCCTCAGCACATGCTCGACGACCAGGGCCTCGGCAAGGGAGCCACGTTCCACGCCGACCGGGAGATCTACTCGGCACTGAACTCGTTGCCCGGCGTCCCGCTCGCCCAGCAGTTGGTGGCAACCCAGTTCAAGATCCGATACGAGGAGCACCTAGCCACCGCCACCGCCCTGATGGGGCAGATCGTCGGCGGCTGCGGCTACTCGCTCCAGACCTTCGGGCTGGACGCCAGCACGTCCACTCAGACCGCGACTGAGGCGTGGGCCAGGCAAAACAGGACGCAGAGCACCAGGAATGGGAAGCTGCGGGCCTGGAATCCGGCGATCGTGGACCTCACGAAGATCCTCCTCGCGGTCGACGTCGCCCAGTTCGGCGGCCACGCGGACCCCGACGCCGACGTGTGCGTCCAGTTCGCCGACACCGTCTCCGACTCGCAGCTCACCCGCGCCCAGACCGCGTCTCTGCTCGCCGCCGCCGGCGCCGCATCCACCGAAACCCTGGTGGAGCTGGTGCACAACGACTGGGACGGCGAACGGCAGGCCGAAGAGGTCGCCCGAATCAAGGCCGAGCAGGGCCTCAGCCAGGCGCCCGTGCAGGACGGTCTACCGCCGCAACACGACCAGGGCCTACCGCCTGGCGGCACTGAGCCGGGCGGCAGTACGGGCATCGACCTCAGCGCGAACACCGAGTGACCCTCGCCCGATCGTTCGTCGGGTTCGGCCGCATCCCGCCCGAGGAAGGCCTCAACCCGGCCGAGCTCGCCATGGTCGACGAACTCGCCAAATACTTCGGTTCCGCGAAAGCCGCCCAGTCCGGCGGAGTCCTACCGGTCGCACTGCGTAACCGCATGGAATCGGTGGGGCTGAACCGGCGGGCCATCCTCATCGCCGCACGGCTGGTCCTCGAACCACCTCTGACCGGTCGCAACCGGTGGGGCTCACCCGCCCAGCCGGGTGTGAGCACCAGCATCGACGACCCGGTCCCGATGGTCCGCAGGGTCGCCGCGGACGAGCCGACGTGGCGGGCCCGCTACCTCTTCCAAGCGGCGAAACGGCTCACCGACGCCGACGACTTCAGCTCGGCACTCGCCAGGGAACGTCGGTACCTGCTCCTGCACCGTCAAGCGGGCCTCCAACGCCGCGCTGGGGCGATGCAAGTCGACAAGGCGAGGAAACGGTCCCGGACCGGCCTGCTGGTCTGGGAGGGCGGCTCCTGCCCCGACTGCCGTGCCCGCAACGGCACCGTGCTGATGCCGGGTGAGCTTCCTCCCCCCGCTCACGTGGGCTGTCGGTGTTACTGCCGGCCCTTCTGACCTTCGGGTCCCACACACATCCCGTCCAGGTGGCGGGTGAACAACGGTCCGCCCTGGTGGCGAACCGAACCCATCGGAGTCACAACAGATGACCGCTCCCGTAGAGGCCGTAGTTGAGCCAACGGCACCAGCAACCCCCGCGCCCCCGGCACCGCCTGCACCCTCACCGGCGAACATGCCTCAGACATCGGCCGCAGCTGCGCCGACGACTGAGCCGCCGGCCGAAGGCGACAAGCCCGAAGTGGGGGAGTCGCCAGACCTGGCGAAGCTCCGCAAGGAGAACGCCAACTGGCGCACCCGCCTGCGCGAGCAGGAAGCGGCGGTAGCGGCTGAGAAGGAAGCCCGCGAGAAGGAAGCGGCCGAATCGGCGTCCCTGAAAGACGTGCTGGCCAAGCTGAACGCGGTCCTCAACCCCGACGCCAACGCACCCGCCGACCCGGAGAAGCTCCTCGAGCAACTCTCGGCGGCGGAGGCGAAGACGGCGAAGGTCGAAGCCGACTACCAGGCGAAGATCCGGGACCTCACGATCAGGGCATCGCTCCCCGGCGCCCTGACCAAGGCCCAGGCCGACCCTGGTCTGACCGAAGCGGTCCTCACCGCGTCGGGTGCCCTCGGCAAGCTCGACCCCGCAAGTGACACGTTCGCCGCTGACCTGGCGTCAGCAGTGAACGACGCAATCGAAGCCAACCCGCGTCTGAAGGTCGAAGCCCCGGCGGCTCGATCACCCCGATCAGGCGCTGAGATCCCCGGCCGGTCCGGCGGATCCAACCAGCTCACTCTCGAACAGGTCCGGGCTATGAAGCCGGCCGATATCGACAAGGCCCGTCGTGAGGGCCGGTTGACCAGCCTCGGCGTGGGCGCGGGCTAAACAGTAAACCGGCCCAGTTCATCTCGAGGGAAGTCAGCCTTGTGGTGACTGGCGTGTTCGGACATGCCGGTTATCTCAAGGTTGACGATCCGGTTGTCTTCCTTGTCCTCGTTGATGTGGTGGACCAGCTCATCGGCGGTCAGGTACCGCCCGAGGTGGCGTTCCATCACCAACCGGTGTTGCAGCACGTACCCCTTCGCGCTTTCGGCGGCGGGGTGATCCGGCGCGTACTCGTAGATGTACCCGCTGGAATGGCTGTAGGTCCCACCGGCCCAGTTGTGGTGCTTGTGCCCTTTGGCGATCTCCACCATGCGGGGCGCTTTCCATCCTTTCCGCAGGATCTTCACGCCGTGCCGAACCAGGTGGTACCGGACGGTGTCAGGGCTCTTGCCCAGCTTCCGCGCTAGATCGGCGACGTTCGCGGAGGCGTCGTAACGGGCCTGCCACATGGCCCTGTCCTCCTCCGTCGGCTCAGCCGCGACGGATCGGCGCTTGCCCTCTGACTTGCGCCCGTCCACCAGCTCGATTCCTGCCTGGAGCAGGAGCGTTTTCGCTCGCGCCGGGGTGGTCCCCAGTCGTTCGGCCAGGCGCCGCAACGACCCGGCATGGGCGTATTCCACTGCTAGTTCATCTCGGTCCATACCTCACATTTTAGCAGGTAGGACCGCAGTCAGGAAAGAAGACCCTGATGGCCATTTCAAGCTTTATCCCCGAGATTTGGAGCGCTTCGCTCCTCGAGTCCCTCAAGAAGAGCCTGATCTACGCAGCCCCCGGAGTCGTGAACCGCGACTACGAGGGCGAGATCTCCCAGGCTGGTGACACGGTCCGCATCACGAGCATCTCGCGGCCCACCGTGGCGACCTACGTCCCCAACGTCACGACCATCACCCCGCAGGCGTTGGTCGACGCTGACCGCGCCCTGCTCATCGACCAGGTCAAGTACTGGGCGTTCGAGGTCGACGACGTGGACCAGCGCCAGGCCGCCGGGAACGTGCTTCCCACGGCCACCGCTGAGGCCGCCTACGCCCTGGCCGATGTCATGGACCAGTTCGTTGCCGCGAAGTACACCGAGGCCGCGAACAACGTGGCGGGCACTACTGTCACCGACGCCACGGCGACCACGTGGACCAACGTCTACGACCACTGCCTGGTGCCGCTGAAGGTGGCCCTGGACATCGCCAACGTGCCCTCGGCGCAGCGCTACGTCATCCTGCCCCCGGTCGTGCTCGGGTACCTGCTCCGCGACAACCGGTTCATCCGGGTCAACGAGTCCGGCGACTCCGGCGACGCTCTGCGCAACGGCATGGTGGGTCGCGCGTCCGGGTTCGACATCCTGATGAGCAACAACGCCCCGGTGGTCAGCGCGGGTGTGTACGCAATTCAGGCCGGTGTTCCGCAGGCAATTACATTCGCGGAACAGATCAATAAGACTGAGGCTTACCGGCCCCAGTCTTCATTTGCAGACGCAATTAAGGGCCTCGCTTTGTATGGTTGCCGCGTGGTTCGGCCGGAGGCATTGGCCGTTTGCCCGGTCACCATTGCCTGACAATTCCGAATAGGAATTGAATGCACTTCGCCGAATAGCACGGTCCCTTTCTACGCACTGACGCGGCCCCGGTCGAGCTCCCCGCCACCGGGGTCGCGTCGTGTGCGGCCCAACCTTAGGAGTAGGCCCGATGGCCACGTACGCCCTTTCGACCCTCGTCCCGAACGGGACCCTCGCCGACCCCGCAGGTACTGTCACCGGTGCCGGCACCAACAACGTCACCACCAACGGTGCCGGGGTGAACGTGGAGGAGATCTTCCTGCGCGTCGTCACCGCGACCGGCACCACGAACGTCACCATCAAGGCCGGTGCTTACCCGCCCGCCCTGTCGGCCGGTCAGGGTGACCTGACGTTCGCCTGCACCGTCGGCACCTGCTTCCTGGGCCCGTTCACCGGCGCCCGGTTCTTGCAGGCCGACGGCACGCTCAACGTGGTTTCCGGTACCCCGGCGAACACGACGATCACGGCATTCCGGATGCCGCGCACCGCGTGATGGGCGCCCACGACAAGGACCGCGAGGTCCGCGACGAGGGCACAGAGGAGGACATCGTCCACATGCGTGGCCCCAACGGGTACGTGTGGGCGATGGCCCTCCCGCTACCGGAGGCGATGGCCTACCAGGTGGCCAAGGGTGAACTGGTCCAGGTCAACGAAGACGGCAGCCCGTGGGAGCCGTCCGAGGATGACCCGGAGCTGATCCCGGAGAACGACCTCGACCGCCTGGAACGCGAACACCTCGCGGGTCTGGAGTACGCGGAGCTGAAGCGGGCCCGTCCCGACGAGGACCCGATCGTGCTGCGTGACGAGGCGGCGGACACAGTCGGGGATGAGATCCCCGAGGACGCACCGCAGGCCGGCGACGAGCCCAAGCCGAAGGTGTCCGCCTCCAAGGCCGTGTGGGTGGGCTACGCCAAGTCTCAGGGCATGTCCCATGAGGACGCGGATGCCATGACGAAGGCCGAGCTTGTCGAGAAGTTCAGCTAGGAGCCGAGGATGCCGACGTACGCCAGCATCGACGACTACATGACGTACGTCGGCTACTCGGTCCCGGAGTTCCCGCCTCGCCACATGACCCGGGCGTCCATGAACGTGGACAAGGCACTGGTGGGGGCGATCTACGACACCGACGTCAACGGCCTGCCCACGGGCACCGACATCAACGGTGTACCCCTGGCGGATGCGTTCCGGGACGCCACGTGTGCGGCTGCGAGGCCGTTGGTGGAGGACTGGGACGACATCCCGGTCCCACCCGGTTGCTGCCCGGAGTGTCAGCTGACCACGGAGGCGTTCGACATCCTCCGGTCCGCCGGGCTAATCCCGATCCGTCTTCGCATGCGCGGCTGACCTTCCCCGCCCCTGTCCCGTCCGAGCGTGCAGTGAACGGGGGTAGCGGTGTCGATCGAGAATGGCTACCTCGAGCTGTACGAACTGAAGACCACCCTGTCCGGTGACGGGAACTTCCCCTCGTCCAGCGACGACGACTACGAGCTCGCTATCGAGTCCGCGTCCAGGTGGATCGACGAACGGTGCTCCCACCAGGAGTCCGGTCTGATCCGGCACTTCTGGCAGGAACCGACACCGGTGGCCCGGGTCTTCGACACCAACGCCCTCACCGAGGTGTGTTGCGGGGACTTCGACTCCACGGCCGGTGTGGTTGTCGCCACCGACGAGGACGGCGACGGGGTGTTCGAGAACGTGTGGACCTCGGACATGTGGCAGCCCGAACCGCATGTGCGGATCAACGGGTTCCCCTACCGGCGGATCACCACCACCACCCGCACCCAACAGTTCCCTATCGGCGGGCGTCGACCGAATGTGCAGATCACCGCGCAGTGGGGTTGGGGTGCGATCCCGAAACCTGTGGTGCAGGCGTGCAAGATCCTCGCGGTCGCGTACATGCAGGGCCTGAACATCGCCTCCGCTCAGGACGGTTTCGGTGGCAGCCCGGCAACGCCGGCGGACTTCGCGGAGCACCTGCTGCGCCCGTACCTGCCGGACGCCGAACTGGACGCGCTGGCCGAGCAGATGGCCATGCCCGCCCTCCTCAAGGGCAAGGCCCGGTAGGTGGCCAGCTTCGTCGAAGTGTCCGAAGCCGTGGTGGAACGCATCACCCCGGTGCTCCCGGACCCGTGGGGTGTGCGGTGGTTCAAACCCACCCCACCACCGATACCAGGGCTGTACCTGTGCCCGGACCCGAACAAGTACGCCGACTACCAGATCACGAACTCCTCGTTCACCCAGTGGTCCATCCGGGCGGAGTTGTACGCGGCAGCGTTCGACCGGGAAGCCGCCCACCGCATCGTCGGAGCGCTGACCGACCCGAACGGGCCGCTGATCAGCCGCCTGCTCGACGAGGACCTCCGGGACACGTTGTGGGACCTGTGCGGCCAGAACATCGCCGTCACCACCGGCACGAACTTCAAACTCCGCGCCGGCCGGTCGCC
>Ga0207664_10002404_pt1 | contig 12382 bp, 11 predicted proteins | sample LARL83metaG_FD_184349 | JGI IMG/M metagenome (GOLD analysis project Ga0207664, IMG submission 184349) | Corn, switchgrass and miscanthus rhizosphere microbial communities from Kellogg Biological Station, Michigan, USA - LAR L8-3 metaG... | ecosystem: Host-associated > Plants > Roots >...
GGGATGCCTCCGGTGCCGGGGATGCCCCCGATGCCCGGGATGCCCCCGATGCCGGGCGGCCTGGGTGGGCCGCCCGGCGGGCCGCCGCCTGGGCCAATGCCCGGCGGGCCGCCGCCGGCGGGGGCGCCGTCGCTCGGACCACCGCCCGTTGGTGCACGTCCTGCCAGTCCCTCTCCGCTTGGCGCGCCGCCGTTCGGCGCCGATGGTCCTCCCCCGGGACTTCCCCGACCGCCTGGGCAAAAGCCGCGGATCACCGTCGGCGGCCAGCTCGCCGAGCTCGTGCGCTACTCCATCGACGGCTGGCGAGGCATCGGCGTCTGACGCTAGAGACCGGTAACGTTGTCGATCTGCTCGCGGAGGATGTCGGCGTGCCCGGCGTGCCGGCCGGTCTCCTCGATCATGTGCGTCACGATCCGGCGCAGCGCCACCTTGCGGGTCTCACCGGGGTTGGCGGTCCTGGCCACCGTCCCCAGATCGGGGCACCCGCGGATGATCTCGTCGCTGCGCGCGCAAGCCCGCCGGTAGGCGGCCACCACGTCGGCGGCGCCGACACTGTCCGGAACCTGCATGGACCACTCCGCGGCCAGGTCCTCGCCGAGGAAGACCGCCTGGAACCAGTGCTCCTCCATGCCGGTCAGGTGCTGGATCAGGCCGAGGATGTTTGTCCCCGACGGCACGCCAGGCGTGCGCAGCTGCTCCTCGGTCAGCCCCTCAGAGACCCGGACCACAGCGCTGCGCATCTTGCTCAGGAAGAACAAGAGCACCTCACGCTCGGAATCCTGCACAGCGCTCGATCCTACGATCCGCCGTACGCCAAGGTCCAATCATTAAATCCGTGCCCATAACGACAATTTCGCTACTTCTGTCACTGCTGTGTCCAAGACCCCTCCCCAGCTGCGCCCTCCCTATCCCGCATTCCGCCTCTTCAGCCTGCCGATTGCGCAATTGAGCCCACTAGAGCGTGTCTCCGCGCAGCCGACGCAGCCGCGCATCCGACGCATCCGACGCATGAGATCCGCGCAGCGAAGCCAATCGGCTAGCGAACCCCTCACTGAACGCGATTTGACACGCTCTAGTGGGCTCAACTACGCAATTGACACGCTAGGGAAGCGGATGCGGACGCACCCTGCGCCCACGACAGCCACGGCAGCTACCACAGCCACGCAGGCCGGGCCACGACCAGCGGATTCAGCCACTCAGTCCCGCGCCTACGAGGTCAAGCAGCGCGGACTGGGAGACCCCGTCCGAGCCGATCACAAGGTCCGCCGACGGACCGTCGACAAGCACGCTGACTGCCCCGGGGGACGAGGCAGGCAGCAGCCAGGCGCGGTAGTGCCCGGCGGTGACCTGACGGGCTCCGCGCGGCACCGAACCCGTACCCGTGCCCGTGCCCGTGCCCGTGCCCGGCGCGAGCATCATCACGACGCACGCCCCCGACGACACCGCGGCAACCTCCGTGGCCTCCCCGACAGAAGAACGCTGCGCAGGAACCGCAGGCACCGCCGCCGCGCACGAGGCGGACTTCACGCTTCCCGCCCGGTAGCGCCCCGGCAGCTTCAGCGCGTACGAAGCAAGCCGCAGCACAACCGGCCCACCGCCATCAAGCGGCGACCCGCCGTAGGCGGCCGCGGCATCATGCGAAGCCGAAGGCCCGGAGCTCAGCAACCCCACCGGCACCCCGATCCCGGCACACGCCACGAGCAGGCCGAAGGCGCCAACAAAACGGCGGCGGCGACCCCGCCGGTAGCGGGCGATGACCACCCCGGCGAGCCCGGGGGCCGGTGCAACACCGTCCAGCTCACATTCAACCGCGAACTTCAGGCTGAACTCGTCATCAGCGTGGATTGACACGACGAACCTTCTTTTCCTCAGCGGACAGCAGCATTCGCAACTGCTCTAGCCCTCTGCTGGCCGCGGATTTGACAGTTCCCTCGGCGATCGCGAGGGACGCGGCGGTCTCGGCGACCGTCGCGTCGAGCAGATACCGGAAGACGAGGACCTCGCGCTGCACGTCCGGCAGCTGGCGCAGCGCCCGGACCAGCACGTGCCGCCGGTCGACCGCCTCGGCAAACGACACTACCGAGGCCAATTCGCCCACGTCATCGAGAACCCCGACCGACTCGGGGTGCCGGGAGCGGTGCCGCCACCGCTCCCGGCACACGTTGACCAGCACCGCGCGGCTGTACGCCTCCGGCGCCTGTTTCGCCCGGTCCCAGCGGCGGAACGTACGCAGCAGGGTGAGCTGCAACGCGTCTTCGGCCTCCTCGCGGGAGTTGAGCAGCACGAGGGCCGCGCGCAGCAGCGAGGGGGACACGGCATCGACGAAGGCGGTAAACGCGGCCTCCCGCGCGGCCGAGGCTCCCGGAAGAGCCCCCGGAAGAGCCCCCGAAAGAGCCCCCGTAAGACGTCTCACGGAACCTTGAATGCCGGCGACACGAGAAAGGTTCCACCGAATTACCGGAGAAATCCTCCGTAGTTCCGCTGCTGCAGCTGGCTCTCGACCTGCTTGACCGTGTCCAGCCCGACACCCACCATGATCAGCAGGCTCACCCCGCTGAACAGGAACTGGTCCGCGATCCCGATCCTGGCGAGCACGTACATCGGGAACATCGCGATCAGCGCCAAGTACACCGCTCCCGGCGTGGTGAGCCGCAACAGCACGTACGACAGGTACTCCGCGGTCGGCCGCCCCGGCCGGATCCCCGGCACGAACCCGCCGTACTTCTTCATGTTGTCGGCGACCTCGGCCGGATTGAACGTAATCGACACGTAGAACGAAGTGAACCCCACGATCAGCAGGAAGAACATCAGGTAGTAGACCGGGCTGACCGGCCCCGTGCCGAGCGTCAGATAGCGACTCACCCAGTTCTGCCACGCGCGCGGATGGTTCGTGCTGCCGAACATCGAGACGGCCAGCTGCGGGATGTACAGCAGCGACGAGGCGAACATCACGGGTACGACCCCCGCCTGGTTCACCTTCAGCGGGATGAACGTGGACGTCCCGCCGTACATCCGCCGCCCGGCCATCCGCTTCGCGTACTGCACCGGGATCCGGCGCTGCGCCTGCTCCATGAACACGACGAACGCGATCACCGCGACGATGACGGCCACCGCGGAAGCCGCGTACCAGAGACCCTTAACCGAATAGACCTGCTCGACCTCGCCGGGAATGACCGCGAGGACACTGGTGAACAGCACGACTGACATGCCGTTGCCGATCCCGCGGTCGGTGATCAGCTCGCCCATCCACATGATCACGGCGGTGCCCGACACCATCGTGACCAGCATCGTGAACAGCGTCAGCGGCGTCGGGTGCGGGATCAGCGGATGCGTCGTCGCGGTGCAGTCGGTGCCCGGGAACAGGCTCCCCAGCCTGGCCGCCTCGATGTAACTGGCGGACTCGATGACGGCAAGCCCGATCGTCAGGTACCTGGTGTACTGGGTGATCTTCGCCTGGCCCGACTGGCCGTCCTGCCGGAGTGCCTGCAGCCGCGGGATGACCTGGGTCAGCAGCTGGACGACGATGCTGGCGGTGATGTACGGCATGATCGTCAGCGCGAACACCGACAGCCGTAGCAACGAGTTGCCGCTGAGCACGTTCAAGACCGCTAGCGCGCCCGCCGTGCCGCTCGAAGGCGCCAGCCCGGTGCAATGCGCGACGCTCGCCTCGGACACGCCCGGCACGGGCAGGTACGAGCCGAACCGGTACAGCACGATCATGCCGAACGTGAACAGCAGCTTCGGACGCAGGTCAGGCGTGCGGAAGGCTCGTACGAAGGTCGACAGCATGCCCCCTTCAATGCCGCCGTCCGCTGCCAGGTTCCTTTATTCAGAACGGCAAACGTGCTTACTCAAGAATCCGCTGATCCCCCGGTGGCGAGGCGCATCAAGTCGGTGTGCAGGTCAATCGAGTCCTCAGCACCGCCAGCGCTGCCGAACTCGTGCTGATAGCTCGGCCAGGACCGCTCCCTGATCGCTCGGGCGAGGCCGCTCTCCATCAGCAGCACAAGTTCGGTGGCGGCGCGGTCGACGCGCTTGTTCAGGGCGGGGTCGCCCCAGTCCTCCGGCGCCGCGAACACCGAGGTCGGGGCCGTCATCGTGCGCAGGAAGGCGAACATCGGGCGCATCTGGCCGTCGGCGACCAGGGCGTGCCGCGCGGTTCCCGCCGTCGCGGCGAGCACGACCGGCTTGGCGATCAGCAAGTCGTTGTCCAGGACCTGGAAAAACGACATGAACAGCCCGCTTGAACCAGCCTGGTACACGGGGGCGCTGGCGATGATGCCGTCGGCCTCGCCGAGAGCGGTGACCGCCTGCTGGAGTCTGGGGCTGACCAGCCGGGAGACCAGCGCGGTGGAGATGTCGGCGGCGATCTCGCGCAGCTCGATGACCGTTCGCGTGACCGTGTTCCCGTGCTCGGCGGCCAGCGCCGCGACGCGGCCGGCGAGGCGGTCGGCCAGCAGCCTGGTCGAGGAGGGGTCCCCTGTTCCCGCGCTGACCACGACGACCCGGAATGACTCGCTCACTGGTTCGCTCCCTTCGCGCACTGACCGGCCAGCTTCAGGCAGATTGCCGCGAGCTGCCCGAGCTCGGCGGGGCTCAACGCGGCGGTCATCGCGCGGGCCACGTCGCGTGCGTGCCGGCGGCCGATATCGCGCTGTACGGCGCGGCCCGCCTCGGTCAGCGCGAGCCGGACGCCGCGCCGGTCCGCGGGATCGGCGAGCCGCTCGATGAAACCGCGCTCGGCCAGCCGGTCCACCAGGCGGGACAGGGCCGGCTGGCTGAGCAGGACATGCCGGTTCAGCTCGTTGATGCGCTGCGGCTCGGGGCACTTGGACAGCGTGTACACGACGTCGTACTCGCGCATGGACAGCTCGGTCCAGATGTCCTGGGCCGCGAACCGCTTCATGAACACGGCGTGCGCGGACAGCAGCGCCTCCCACGCGTCGTTCGCGAGCTGGCCGCGGCTCATCACGGCTCCGGGTACTCGGCGTGGACCGCGTCGGCGGAGTCCTGGTAGGGGGATCCGCCCGTGACGTTGTCGCCGCGGTTCGCGTTGGGCCGCGGCTGCCGCGCCGGCTCGTCGCCGTACTTGGCCCGGACCAGGCTGTCGTGGGTCGGCGCCGCCGGAGTCCGCGGGTCCTGACGGGCCGCGATCTCCTTCCGCAGCACCGGGACGACCTCGCCGCCGAGGAGGTCGAGCTGGTCGAGCACGGTTTTCAGCGGAAGCCCGGCGTGGTCCACGAGGAACAGCTGGCGCTGGTAGTCGCCGAAGTGCTCGCGGAAGGTCAGGGTCTTGTCGATGACCTCCTGCGGGCTGCCCACCGACAGCGGGGTCATCTCCATGAAGTCCTCCATCGACGGCCCGTGCCCGTAGACCGGCGCCTCGTTGAAGTACGGCCGGAACTCTTTGATCGCGTCCTGCGAGCGCCGCGCGATGTAGGCTTGGCCGCCGAGGCCGACGATCGCCTGCTGCTCGGTGCCGTGGCCGTAGTGCGCGAAGCGCTGCCGGTAGAACCGGATCAGACGCATGTAGTGCTCCTTCGGCCAGAAGATGTTGTTGGCGAAGAAGCCGTCGCCGTAATACGCGGCCTGCTCGGCGATTTCCGGCGTGCGGATCGAGCCGTGCCACACGAACGGCGGCACGTCGTCCAGCGGCCGCGGGATCGAGGTGAAGCCCTGCAGCGGGGTGCGGTACTTGCCCTGCCAGTCAACGACGTCCTCGCGCCACAGCCGGTGCAGCAGGTTGTAGCTCTCCAGCGCCATGGGCAGGCCCTGCCGGATGTCCTTGCCGAACCACGGATACACCGGTGCCGTGTTGCCGCGGCCGAGCATCAGGTCCACCCGCCCCTTCGACAGGTGCTGGAGCATCGCGTATTCCTCCGCGATCCGCACCGGGTCGTTCGTGGTGATCAGCGTCGTCGCCGTGGACACGATCAGCGTCCTGGTCGTCGCCGCGATGTAGGCCAGCAGCGTGGTCGGCGAGGACGAGAAGAACGGCGGGTTGTGATGCTCGCCGATGGCGAACACGTCAAGCCCGACGTCTTCGGCCTGCTGCGCGAGCTGCGTGACCGCGCTGATCCGTTCCGCCTCGCTCGGCGTCTCGCCCGACACCGGATCCCTGGTGATGTCGCTGACCGAGAAGATCCCGAACTGCATGGCGGCCTCCAACCGAGATATATGCGTTTGCATATACCTCGAACCGCCGGCCCCCTGCCGGTATTCCGCCCGCCGCTACAGGCCCAGCCAGCCGAGTGACTTGCGGCGTTTGGCGCGCTTCCATGCCCGGGGGGCCTGGGGCTGGATGTCCCGTGCAGCGTGATGTGCACGCTCGTGCAGCAGGCCGAATGTGAAGGCGTTCTCGCCCGCCAAGTGGGCCTGTATTCCGATGTCGCGGACGACCCCCCGGGCGGTCACGGCGTCCTGATGCTCGCCGAGCACTGACTGGACCGCCTTCATCCGCTTGGCGAACCGCCGTGCTCGCTTGCCGAATGCCGGCGTCACCGCTTCCGCCGCGTACCGGGCGCGCTTGGCGGCCTTCCGTGTCTCGTGGAACGCCGCGTCGCGCCGCGGACCGGCCGGGGCCCGGCGCGCCAGGCGCATCCGGCGCTTGGTCCGCCGGTAGGCGCGCGCCACCGCGACCGGCAGGACCTCACGGGCCGGTGCGCGCGCCGCCGGAGTTCGCGGCGGCTCACCGGCCAGCAGGTCCAGCTCGTCGAGCAGCTCGAAGTAGCGCGGTGAGTCCAGCGTCTCGCGGACCGCTCGCACGGCCTCGGCACCGCGCCCGGCGAAGTACGTGGTGACCCTCGCCTGCACCGGGCCAAGCATCAGTTCGGCCGGCGTGCCGGCCAGCCTGCCCCGGAAGTACTCACTCAGCACCTCGGTGTCGCGGGCCCCGCCGAGCACCTGACCGAGCCATTTCAGCTCGTCCTTCAGGTGGTCGGTCGCGGACGGCAGCCAGATCATCGGGAACGACTGAAAAGTGCTGCGCAGCCGCCGCGCGGTCACGCGCATCTGGTGGATCGCGTCCGGCTCGTCCCGGCGGACCGCCGTATCCAGGGCCTTGAGCCTGGCTGCCTGCTCGCGAAGATACGCCAGAACGACCTCGCCTGACGGCGACCTGGCACTCAGCCGATCTCCATCGCCGGTCGCCTCGGGCAGTTTGACCGCCAGCGCGCGTTCCAGTTTGGTGGCGGTCATAGCCGGGCGAAGCCCGGAGTCGTTCAGCCGCTTGTCCACCGCCCGCAGAAGCTTGCGCGCACCGCCGGTCAGTTCCGCCTCGACTTCGTTCCAGTGGGATACGGTCGTGGCCGCGCCGAGGGACTGCGCCGTCACGTCGTCCTCGGCTATCTCGGCCAGCGAGGTCCCCGCCGAGTCGCGTAGCGTCGTCAGGCGACGGCGAGTTTCCACGCGCGCGACTGGCCGCAGCGACGCAGCGCGCGTATGCACCCGCACCAGCCGCGCGAGTTCGTCCGGCACGGCATCACCGGGCTGGCCGAACGGTACCCGCAGTTCGCGGCGGGACGACTGTCCGCTGTCCGGCAGCTTCAGGTGCCACCCCTCGTCGGCGCCGCCTTCCCGGCGCCGAAAGGTGATGCCCGCCCTGATCAGCCGCAGGTCCGCGGTGTCGTAGTACTCGGCCGTGAGCGTCTCCGCCTCGCCCCGGGATACCTCCGCGACCTGCGGCAGATCCTCGAGCACTGGCAGTACGAAGCCGGGCTTAGCCTCGAATTTACTTTCTATTTCCTGTACCTCGGTCGTCATCAGCTACCCCTACCCGCGAGCGCCCGGGGTATCCCAAGATGGCAGCCGCGCCGCCATCCTGTCAGGAGGCCAGCCGCGAGCGCATCATCTGCTTGCCCATCTCGGCTCCCTTACGGCTGTCCGCCTGGGCCTTGCGGAACAGCTCGGCCAGATCTGAGTCGCCTTCCTGGGAGGCAGCTACCCGCCAGCATCAGAACATGCCGTGCCGAGGCGGCAGAAGCACGAGGACCGGATCGGCACATCCGCCAGGGCGGAGGCGATCGTGAGCTGCTGGGCGATGATCCGGGCCTCCCCGCTCTTGCCCAGCCGGACGAGGCATTCGTGCAGCCCGTGCAGTGCCCACACGTTGCCTGGGTGCTGCACTGATCGCGGCAGCGTGTCGTCAAGGCCCAGGTCAGCCCGGTACACGGCTTCGGCCTCCGCGACGTAGCCCTGCTCGAGCAGCAGCGCGCCGTAGGCGTGCCGGGTCGGCTGCATCCATCCCCAGGGCTCGTCGTAGGGAAGGTCGTCGTCCAGCGCGATCGAGCGCCGGAGGGCGGCGAACGCCGCGTCGTGGTCGCCCTTGCGGTACGCGAGCTCGCCGTCGAGCATCGCCGCCGCGACGGCCAGGATGTCCAGGCAAGTGTTGTTGAACAGCGTCCGCGTCTGCGGCACGTGCTCGACGGCGTGCCGGAACAGCTCCCGTGAGGTCTCCGCCTCTTCGATCAGCCCGGTGGCCGAGAACGCGACGCCACGGGCGTAGTGCAGCATCGCCGTGGTCACGCAGTACAGCTCCGGGTCGGCGGGCATCGGCAGCGCCAGGACGTCGGCCCACCGGCCGAAGCGGATCAGCACATGCACGCGCATGGCCAGGAAGCCCTCAAGCCAGTCGGCCATGGGCGGGCTCGGCACCCGGAGCAGGTCCTCCGGCACCGCGGCCTCGAGCTGGGCCGCGGTCGCCAGGGCCACCTCCGACTGGCCGGGGAACATCGCACCGTAGATCTTGAAGTGGTAATTGTGGCAGCGGTAGAGCGTGTAGAAGTTCATCGCCCCAGCGCGCCGCAGGTACTTCTCGTCGGCGGCGATCGCGTCGGTGTTGCCGGACACCACGCGCCGGAAGTCGCCGCACACCACGTCCAGGTGGGATGGCATGTGCCGCAGGTGGCCGGCGTCCGGGACCAGGCCCCGCAGCCGATCAGCCGCGGCCAGGGCCGCCTCCGGGGTCGGCGACATCTCCATCAGGTGGATATACATGTGCAAGATACCCGGATGGCTGGCTCCCGCCGCCGATGCCAGCGCGCGGTCCAGCACCGCTTTTGCCTCCAGCGTGCGCGCTCCGGCCGCGGCCTGGCCGGTGCGGGTATCCCAGAGCTGCCACGGCGTCAGGTTCATCAGCGCGTCCGCGTACAAGGCGGCGACGTCTGGGTCCTCGGGATCCAGCTCCCAGGCCGCGCGCATCGCCTCCGCGTAGGGCACGTTCCAGATCGAGCAGTCAGCCACCGCGCGCGATTCGGGGTACCGCGCACCGAGCGCCTCGATGAGAGCCTGCTCGGCCGACGTGGCCGCGGCCACCTGCTTCGCGGCCGCCTGCTTCGCGGCCGCCTGCTTCGCGGCCGCCCGCGCCCGCTCGACCGCGGCGTGGGCTCGGTCGACGGTCCGCGCCAAGTCGGCGGCATCGAACGCCGCCCAGGGCTTGTTGTAGTTCGGCCCCAGCGCGTAGGCGATACCCCAGTGCGCCATGGCGCAGCCGGGGTCCGCCGCGGCGGCGGCCTCGAAGCATTTCACCGCTTCTTCGTGATTGAACGCGTACGTCCAGGCCAGGCCGCGGTCGAACCACAGCTGCGCCTGCGCCGAGGAGGTCGTCACGGGACGGCTGAAGTCACCCAGGTCGTAGTACTCCACAATGGAACAAACGATAGGCCGTCTGACCCGACGGGAATGTCAGAGGTGCCCCCTAACCTGGCCTCATGAGCAGCATTCCGCCCGGATACGGGGCTGTCACGCCGTGGATCATCTCCGCCGACGCGCCGGGCCTGATCGAGTTCGCCAAGGGCGCCTTCGGCGCCGCGGAACTGGGCCGCGTGCCGCGGCCGGACGGAAGCATCGGGCACGCCGAGGTCAGGATCGGCGACTCCGTGGTGATGATGTTCGATGCTCTCGCCGGCTGGCCGGTCACACCCGCCTACCTCCGCCTGTACGTCGCGGACGCCGACACCGCGTACCAGCGCACGCTCGACGCGGGCGCGACCGCGGTGACGGAGGTGACGTCCCTGTTCTTCGGCGACCGGGTGGGCCGGGTGCGAGACCCGTTCGGCAACATCTGGTGGATCCAGGAGCACGTCGAGGACGTCGATCCCGAGGAAATGGGCCGCCGCGCGCAGGATCCCGCCGCTCTTGAGGCGCTTCGCTACGTCGAGACGTCCCTGGACGCGGCCATGAAACCGGGCGGTCGCCCGTAAAGATCGTTTGACGATTTGATCCACCAGAACGCACCGAAACGTCAAACGATCTTGAGCCGCGACGAATTTGTGGACGTCGCGTGCCAGGGAGACACCATCGTCGGCGGCGGTCACTCCGCCCTGACACTCCCGCCCAGCGTGTCAATCGCGCAGTTGAGCCCACTAGAGCGTGTCAACGTGCGCGGGCCGGGAAAATGAGTTGCACCTCGCACATGTCCTGGGTCATGGTTGATTCAGGCAACGGAGCAAATGTAAGGACGAGAATGAATCTACGGATAACCGGACAACTCGGTCGGCGCAGCATGTCGCGCTGCCTGCTGATGTTCGCGTCCTCGTCCGGGGAGGCACCGGTGTAGCCGCCGTCAGGCGCAATCGCCGGAGCCGCCCGCAGGACATCCTGACGGGCGGCTTTCTGTATCTAATGCAGTTCGGTGTGCTCGATCGTTCTCAACTACACAGCGGGAAATACCAACGAGGCAGGCGCGCGGTGCGGCAATGACCCCGCGGCGCCTGCCGCTCAAGGGCGGGGTGCCGCAGTTGCGGCTGCACAAGACGACAACCACTTGTGCTCGCGGCACCCCGCCCGCCATGGGGCTGTGGTCACCCCTTCAATCCCGCCGCCTCGCCGCGGCTTGACCGCCGAGGAAGAGCAGAAGGAATTGGATCGAGAGCTAGCTGCAATCGAGAAAGCCGCGAAGGCTCAGGGCTGGATGATACGGACGCGTTCCGATACTGCTTTCCTAGCCCAGATGTGCCCGCGGATTACAGCGACCGCAGCAGGTCGAGGGCGCGGAAACGCAGGGGCCAGTCGACGAACAGGTGGTCGTGCGCCGAGCCGGCGATGACGTTGCAGCTGATCTCGGCGTCGGCGAGCGCCCGGCTGACCCTCGCGGTCAGCCCTATCTCGTCCAGCGAGGATTCCACGCCGAGCGTGATGCGTCCCGCCACATACGAGTATGAGAGCTTGGCCATATCCGCGTCCGCCTTGGTCAGGACCAGGGTGAGCCCTTCGTCCTCCAGGACGGCGGCGAACATCGGCACCCCGGGCGCCGCGCTGTCGACGGTGGCGAACACGTACGGCTCGTCGGACAGCGCCGGCGAAAGGTCGCGGCTCCACCGCGGAGCCAGCCGCTTGGTCATGAAGATGAGCTCGCGCCCCTGGTAGCCGAGCTTTTGGTACAGCGCGCGCGCGTCGCCGTTGTCGCACTCGACCAGCATGTTGATCTTCGGGCAGCCCAGCGCGCGCAGCCGACGCTCCAGCTCCGCCAGCAACCCGGACGCGATCCCCCGGCCCCGCATGGCCGGCCGGACGGCCAGCCGGTTCGCCCAGCCTCGCCGCCCGTCGAACGTGCCGAACACCGACCCGACGATCGCCCCGGCATCGTCGACCTCCACGAGTACCAGCGAATTGCGCTCCAGCGCGCCCGCCAGCTCCGGAACCACGATGGCTGAATCGAACCGCAGTCCCGATGCCTCCCAGAGCAGCATCAGCCCAGCCGCGTCCTCGACGGTCGCTGTCCTCATCGTCATGGATGCCACGTTAGCCATAGCCGAGGCCACCGGCAGGCTGTGGTGCCTCATCCCGCGATGTGGTACAACGATCCCGCCGCCGACACCAAAGTTGATCAAATCTGCCAATATATCGGTCGCAAGTTGCATAAATGAGCACCTCGGGACATCATCTGATCATGCCTGAATCTGTTCTCGAAGCCGAGGTACGGTCCCAGCCTGACTGCTGGCAGGCGGCCGCCGGGGCGGCCGGGCAGCATCGCGACGTGCTCCCCGCCTCCGGCGAACGGGTCGCGGTGATCGGCTGCGGTACCTCCCTCTATGTTGCCCGCGCGTATGCCTACCTGCGGGAGAGCCTCGGCTTCGGTAGCACTGACGCCTGGCCTGCCAGCGAGGCCCGCCTCAAGCGCGGCTACGACCGGCTGATCGCGATCACCCGGTCGGGAACGACCACCGAGGTGCTCCACACCCTGGAGCAATTCCAGGGCAAAGCCCCGGTGACCGTAATCACCGCCCCGGAGGGCACGCCGGTGTACAAGCTGGCCGACGTCATCGGGCTGACGGAGTTCGACGAGCGGTCCGTCGTGCAGACACGGTTCGCCACGTCCACGCTCGCCCTGCTCCGCGCCCACCTAGGCGAGGACCTGACGCCGGTGATCGCGCAGGCCCGCGCG
>Ga0207664_10002405_pt1 | contig 12378 bp, 15 predicted proteins | sample LARL83metaG_FD_184349 | JGI IMG/M metagenome (GOLD analysis project Ga0207664, IMG submission 184349) | Corn, switchgrass and miscanthus rhizosphere microbial communities from Kellogg Biological Station, Michigan, USA - LAR L8-3 metaG... | ecosystem: Host-associated > Plants > Roots >...
CGATGCCGCCGGCCTGCTCCGGCACCAGGCCGAACGCGCCGAGCCCGGGGATGGCCAGCAGCGCCAGCGTCTGGCGCACCCAGGCGACGCCGTCCTCGATCGTCGCCGCGGTTTCGCCGGTGAGCAGGGCCGCCGCCTCGGCGTACCGGGCCAGGGCGGGGTGATCCGGCGGCCCGGCCGCCCGCAGCGCCGCCACGTTCGCCTCGATGACCGGGGCGAGCAGCGCGGCGCACGCCACTCCGTGCGGCACCGCGACGGTGCCGCCGAGAACCCCGGCCAGGCCGTGCACGGCGCCCAGTTTCGCGTTGGCCAGCGCCATCCCGCCCGCCACGCTGGCCACCGCCATGTCGGACCGGGCGGCGAGGTCGCCGCCGTCGGCGTAGGCCCGGCGCAGCCCCGCTGCCGCCCGGCGGATCCCCTCCCGGGCCAGGGCATCGCTCAGCGGGCTCGCCTGCGGGCTGACGAACGGCTCCAGGCACTGGGTAAGCGCATCCATGCCGCTGGCGGCGGTGACCTGCGGCGGGCAGGACACGGTGAGCAGCGGATCGACCAGCGCGGCCCGCGGCAGCATCGCCGCGGCGCGCAGGCTGGCCTTGACCTGGTGCTCCGGCGACGCCAGCACCGCGTTCGCGGTGACCTCGGCGCCCGTTCCCGCGGTCGTGGGCACCGCGACGCACGGAGCAGAAGGGCGGCTGATTGCCTGGCCGCCGCCGAAGACCTCCAGGTAGTCGAGCGGGTCGCCGCCGTTCCCGAGCAGCATGGCGGCCGCCTTGCCGGTGTCGATCACGCTGCCGCCGCCGATCGCGGCGACCACGTCCGCGCCGTGCTCCCTGGCCGCCGCGACCGCCGCCCTGGCGACGTCCACCGTGGGCTCCCCCGCTACCGGGAACACCACCGTGGGCAGGCTCAGCCCGGCCAGCAGGTCCGCGTGCCGGTAGGGGCTTGCGCCGGTGCAGACGAGCACCCGGCTGCCGTACCCGGCCAGCAGCCCAGGCAGTTCGGCGGTCCGGCCGGCGCCGAACAGGACCCGGCCCGCGGTGGCGAACTCGAACGCGTCCACTACCCGGGCCCCGCGCCCGCCGCCCAGTCGCCGCTCCCGGTGGGGAACACCGCCGAGAACCTGGTCGAGGCCCGCGGCTGCGCCATCATCTCGGCCACGGTGTCCCGCCAGGTCGCGTAGTGCGGTTCCTGCTTGTGCGCGGCCGCCGCATCGGCGTCGCGGTAGACCTCCACCAGGACCACGTGTCCAGGGTCGTCGTCATCCTGGATCACATCGAACCGCAGCACACCGGGCTCGCCCAGCGAGGCCCGCGCGTTGACCAGCGTCGCGGCCAGAAAGTCCGCCGTCCGCTCCGGCCGGACCCGGACGTGCACATGAACGATCAGCATGGCCAAATCCTTGCACTCTTGACCGGCCCCCGCCCCGCCCCACGAGCCGGCCCCCAGCCCCGGCCGCCGCCCCGGCGCGCGCGCACCGGCCGCCCGGGTCCCTAGCATTGGGCGCATGACCGAGCCGAGGTGGCTGAGCGCGGAGGAGATGCGGGCCTGGCAGGCCTTCCTCGCCGCGGGTGCGCTGCTTGACCGGCGCCTCGACCAGCAACTCAGGCAGGAATCCAGCCTGTCGCACGCGCAGTACGAGATCCTCGTCCGGCTCGCTGCGGCGCCTAGCGGTGAGCTGCGGATGACCGACCTGGCCGGCGCCCTCTACGCCACCAAAAGCGGCCTGACCTATCAGATCACCCAGCTCGAGAAGACCGGACTGGTACGCCGCACCGCCTCGCCCGGCGACGTGCGCGGGGTCGTCGCCGCCCTGACCGACGCGGGCCGCCAGCGGCTGGCGCAAGCGGCACCGGGCCACGTCGCGGCGGTCCGGGGGCTGCTGATCGACGTAATGACCCCCGAACAGCTGTCGGCCGTGGCCGACGGCCTCGGTGAGGTCGCCCGCCGCCTCGGCGCCACCACCGAGGATTGAGCTCGCACTTTACGGGCAGGGTGGAACCGTACGTACACCCGCGGAGGTTTCTATGTCGCGCACCAACACAAACGGCAACGCCGCCACCACGGCAGCCACCCAGCTCGTGCAGCGCGCGCGCCAGGCGGCCGAGGCCGCGAAGCCGGTCGCCGCCCAGGTGAAGCCGCTCGCAGCCCAGGTGAAGCCGCTCGCAGCCCAGGTGAAACCGCTCGCCAGCGACGCCAGACAAGCCGCCAGCCGCGGCGTATACCGGGCTCGGGTCTGGGCGGCGCCGCAGGTCGAGCGCACCGGAAAGGTGCTCCAGGACACCGTGGCCCCCAAGGTCGCCGACGCCTTGCACTCGTCCGCGCAAAAGCTGGACCCGGGCCAGCCGCCGCACCGTAGCTGGCGCAAGGGCGCAGCTGTCATCTCGATCCTGCTGGCCGCCGCCGCTACCGCGGTCGCTGCCATGGCCCGCAAGCGCAAGGCCCAGTCCGCCGCCTCGGTGGAGGCCGAGGAGACCGCACCTGCCGCTGACGAGGCGTCGGCCAGCACAGACGGTATGACCGGCGCGGACGGTCAGGTCACGGACCCGGCGCGCACCTCCTGAGCCAATCCCTGCAAAACGATGCGGCCGGCCCGGCATTGCGTTACGCGATGCCGGGCCGGCCGTTTGCCATGCGCACCCTGCTCTCATTTGCACCTAGAGCATTGGGGATCCCGGCGTGGCGGGAACGTGCTGTGCATTTAGCGGGTTCCGCTGGCCGGGCTGTCCTTCGGCGGTGCGTAGTCCAAAGGACTTGTCTGGTCGCCTGAGAGCACACCCAAGAGCAGTGCGTTGCGGTCCCGCTCGGCCTGGATGCTTGACGGGGGAAGAACATGGAGCTGCTCGTATAGCGCGAAGCGATCGAGATCGACCAGGGTCGATAGCGCGGACCCATACGAATGAGCCGAAGAGGTGGCACCTCGATAAGCCAGGTAGCTTATGCAGTAGGGCGCGAGCGCAAGGAGCAACCAGGCGCCGTCACGGAGCAACGCCACGACAGACAGCACTGTCGCGAGAGCAAAGAGCACGCAAAGCCGGACCCCCAGATCCAGGCCTTGTCTGCAATCGTCCACATAATCCCGGTGCTCCGGGAGGGCAACGAGGTTCAGGTGTGGGGCAACACGAATGATGTCAAGCCCATACTGCTGCCCGGCCTTATCCTCATACCGTCGTAGTACGTTGCCAAGTCGCGTCGGCATTATGCGGCGCCAGGCTTCTGGATATTGCTGGAGTGCTGTCAGCAGTTCCTGGGCGCGCAAGTAATCAGCGAGCACCGGGTCGCCAGTTTCGGAGTCCAGCAATGTATTAAGCTCTTCTGTGCGCGCTTGCGGGGTCATGCGAGCGAGCTCATCCCGCTTAGCGTCGGTTCCAATGGCCCCGCGCCACGCGTCTCCCGCTTCCTCTGCGGCGTCGTTAAGAGCCCGCACCCTGCGCCGGTACCGCGTGATCCTCTGCCGCGCCAAGCCGCGCCCGACACCCGATCCTCCCCAGTACCCCTCAAGGAGTTGCGCCATGGCGAACTGGAACGGATGGAGCACGAGCCCGAGGAGAAGCGCAGCGACCAGCAGCGCTACGATCTTGGCAACGCTCAGGTTTTCGGTGGCGTGCAACGCCTTAGCGGGCTCAAAGGGGCCAGGCCAGGCGTTGGCTGCGAACAGCGCATAGACGTAGAGCACGAATAGCAGCGATGGCACCATGCTGACGACGTTGAAGTAGCGGCCGATGCTCCGGCCGGTTTCGAGCGCTGCGCTGGCGATGTCAGCCACGCTCTACGACCTTGATGGCGGGGATACGCGAGCTTTGTTGACATCGATTAGACCGTGGCGGCTGCAAAAGAGCTTATCCTCGGCATCCTGCTGCCGTCGCCTCAGCTTCTTGCCACAGGGGGGGCCGTCGGGGCCGAAGGGGGGGTCATCGCTAGGGCAGTACAGTTCGGTGGGGACTCCCACCTTCTCATCTACCCCCGGCGGGCGATTATCTGGGAATTTGAGGCCTAGGGCCAAGCCGGTGACAAGAAGCAGGTTGGCAGCTAGGCCAAACCGTGCTCCGAGCGACCAGCCGACCATGCACGCCACCCCCTCCCCCAACATCATCCACGCTAGTGCCTAATCCAAATCACGTCGAGCCGCGCGTCGTCTTTGGACCTCAACGGCAATGTGGTAAGGCCGAACCGTGACGCCGTCGGCGAAGATTCCGCTCCGCGAGCGCATCGGGCCTTGGGCCATAGGAGCTGGGATCCTGGTCATTCTGGGGGCGGTTGCCTGGGTCGCGTCCGCGACCGCTGCCGCCCACCACGCATCTACGTCCACGCCGTCAAAGTGTGCCGTTACCGGCCCCAGCCCGCTCCGGCTGGATGGCTGCGACTTGCGTGGCGTTGACTTGAGCAAGGCCAATCTGCACCGGGCGTCACTTCGGGGGGCTCAACTCGATGGCGCGCAACTCCGGCACAAGGACCTGCAAGGGGTCAAGGCGTCCGGCGCATCGTTCGCCGGGGCAAACCTGTCCTGGGCCAGTTTGAATGGTGCCGATCTCGACGGCGCCAACCTGCAGGGCAGCAACCTGCATCGCGCCTGTCTGCAGGGTGCCAACCTGCAGGGCGCGGATCTCCGCTGGAGCAACCTGCGGCGGGCCGACCTCGCCGGCGCCGATCTGGCCGGAGCCCGGCTGACGGGAGCGGCGATGCCGACCAAGCACGCGCGGCATCCTGCCGCCACAACAGCCCCAAAGTCTGGCTGCACCTGATCGAAGCCGCTGTCGCGGAGCCGGACCTGTCAGCACCACCAAGGCGGGCCCGGTTGACGTGGCGCGGTGGGGTCACTAGAGTCGTTATCGAACGCGTGTTCGAAACGACTACCCTACCACATAGACCCAACCACCGGAACCACACGAGTGGGGTCTGAGAAATGATACGTGCAAGTTTCCTATTTGCCGCATGCCGCGCGCTGTTCGCCCGCTACCCGGTAGCGGTCACAACCGCTACCGCGAGCGGGAGCATCCGCTCCATGCTGCTTATGTTGCCGGACGGTGACGGCGCAAGATTCTTCGTACTTACGCACGACCGCCGCAACGGAAGATCCCTGTTCTTGCTCCGTCAACGGGATGCCAGCGAGTCTGTAGATATTCGGGCAGACGATGACGCCGCAGTCCCCGACGCTGCCGTGAACGTGATAACCCATGGCGTCCCGATTCCGCGCGATGGCTCCTTCTTCGGCTGGAGGCGCGGCGACGCTATCGTCGCACTCATTCCGGTGTACACGTCCCCGGAGCCGTTCTGCGTAGTGATGCCGCGCGCAGATGTCCCGGAAGTGCGATGGCCCCCCGTCACGGAAGAACAGCTTCCCGGCCTCTGGTTCTGGAAGAACTACGGGACCGGACGGATCATCTCCATAGCTGGCCTGATCGCAGGAACGCCGGCAACGGTCTTCTGGGCGAACACCAAGGCGGTCCTCGGCGCGGACTGCTGCGTTGTCGCACGGGACATCGAGGACTCTGACGGATACACGCTGCCACGCGGCGTCTACGCGTACTACAAGGTGTTGCAGGACGGCAATCCGGTGCCGTCGCTGGCAGCGCTTCTCACCGACAGCAGCAAGGCCGATCTGGCCCCCCGCTTGCGGCGGTTCCTGGACACCGATGGCCGGCCGCAGGCAGTGGATGAGCCTGTCGGTGCAGGGTATGTACGGCACGACGGCTGCGATGGCCGTCCTGTGCACACCCCTGCAGCACGCCGGGCACAGCGCCGCGCTGTGTGACTCCATCCTGATTGCGCACCCGCTCGGGCCGAAGGGCAGCCCCGGGGTGAGATATGCGGCCGGGCACCGGCCGACGGGCCCGTCGATCGCGCTCCAGCACGGCACGCCGACCTTCACCGTCGGCGCGGCTGGGGGCTCCACGATCCCACCACGATCCTGCAGATCATCCTGAACCACGTGGACTTCGGCATGTCCCTGCCCGCGGCGCTGGCGGCGCCCCGGGTCAGCCAGCGGAACTCGTCCACCTCACTGGCCGAGCCCGCCTTCTACAACAGTGCCGTCGCCAAACAGCTGACTAGCCAGTTCGGCGAGCAGTTCAGCCTGGCCACCGGGCCGATCCTGCCGCTTGACCACTATCCGGGCGATGCCACCGGGCTGGCATTCCTCGGCCACGGGCGCATCCAGGCGGTGGCCGAACCCGTCCGGCTCTTCGGCGGCAGCGCGCTGGTGGTGCACCCGGCCCAGTAGCCCACACTCGTCCAGCCCGGCCTCCCTGGTTGTGGGGCCGGGCTGGGCCCTGCGCACCAGCCCTTCGAGCGCGCTGGCCTAAGGGCATGAACGTGACGCCGAGGCCCCTCCAGGGGCACCAGATCCACCTTCACGACCCATTCGAGCGCACACGGAGTACGCCGAGGGGGTGTTACCGCCGGGTAGGTCTAGGGCAGTATCTGTGGATAGGCCCTAAAGAAACGGATGTGCGATGAGTACCCAGCAGACAGGTCAGACCCGGAATGTCGGCGAGCGCGAGGCCCGCCAGGTGGCGGAGGCAGCCAGGGAGTCCGGGTGGCAGAAGCCCAGCTTCGGCAAGCAGTTGTACCTGGGTGACTTCCAGCTTGGCCTGATCCACCCGCATCCCCGGCCGGACGGGGAGGCCGTGCGCCGGGGCGAGGAATTCTGCGCGAAGATGCGGGAGTTCTGCGAGACCTCGGTTGACGGTGCGCTCATCGAGCGCGAGGCCCTGATCCCGGATGAGGTGGTGAAGGGGCTGGCCGCGATCGGGGCGTTCGGCATGAAAATCGCGCCGGAGTACGGCGGGCTGGGGCTCACCAACCTGTACTACAACCGGGCGCTGATCATCGCCGGGTCCGCCTCGCCGGTCCTCGCGGCGCTGCTGTCGGCGCACCAGTCGATCGGGGTACCGCAACCGCTTGCGCTGTTCGGCACCGACGACCAGAAGCAGCACTACCTGCCCAGGTGCGCCCGCGGAGAGATCAGCGCGTTCCTGCTCACCGAGCCGGACGTGGGCTCGGACCCGGCCCGGCTGAGCACCACCGCGACGCCGTCGGAGGATGGCTCGGAGTACGTGCTTAACGGCGTGAAACTGTGGACCACGAACGGGGTGATCGCCGACCTGCTTGTGGTTATGGCGCGGGTGCCCAAGAGCGAGGGGCACCGCGGCGGGATCAGCGCGTTCGTGGTGGAGGGCAACGCGCCGGGGATCACCGTCGAGCGGCGGAACGCATTCATGGGCCTGCGCGGCCTGGAGAACGGGCTGACCAGGTTCCACGAGGTCGTGATCCCGGCCACGAGCCTGATCGGCAAGGAGGGCCAGGGCCTGAAGATCGCCCTGACCACGCTGAACACCGGCCGCCTTTCGCTGCCGGCGAGCTGCGTCGCCGCCGGAAAGGTCGCGACGAAGATCGCCAGGGAGTGGTCGCGGGAGCGGGTGCAGTGGGGGCGCCCGGTCGGCGAGCACGAGGCGGTGGCCACGAAGATCTCGTTCATCGCCGCGACCACCTACGGCCTCGAAGCGGTGGTCGAGCTGTCCAGCCAGCTTGCCGACGACAAGCAGAACGACATCCGCATCGAGGCCGCCCTGGCCAAGCTGTACTGCTCGGAGATGGGCTCGCGGATCGTGGACGAGCTGGTGCAGATCCGCGGCGGCCGCGGCTACGAGACGGCGGAGTCCCTGGCCGCGCGCGGCGAACGGGGCGTGCCCGCCGAGCAGATGATGCGGGACATGCGCATCAACCGGATCTTCGAAGGCTCCTCGGAGATCATGCGCCTGTTCATCGCCAGGGAGGCGGTGGACGCGCACCTGTCGGCGGCCGGCGAGCTCATCGAACCGGGAGTGCCCACCGGCCAGCGGGCGCGCGCGGCGGCCAAGGCCGGCGGGTTCTACGCCAAGTGGCTGCCCACGCTGATGACCGGCGAGGGACAGCGCCCCCGTGCCTACAGCGAGTTCGGACCGCTCGCGGAGTACCTGCGTTACGTGGAACGGGCGAGCCGCAAGCTGGCCAGGGCCACGTTCTACGGGATGGCGCGCTGGCAGGGCAAACTGGAACGCAAGCAGGGCTTCCTCGGCCGGATCGTGGACATCGGCGCCGAGTTGTTCGCGATCAGCGCCGCCTGCTCCCGCGCGCAGTTCGACGCGACCAGCGGTACCGAGCGGGGCCCGGTGGCGTTCGAGCTGGCCAAGGTGTTCTGCGCGCAAGCAAGGCAGCGGGCCGAGGAACTGTTCACCCAGCTCTGGCACAACACCGACGCCACCGACTCGGCGCTGGCCCGGCACGTGCTCGCGGGCCGCTACACCTGGCTGGAGGAGGGCATCATCGACCCGTCGATCCCCGGGCCGTGGATCGCCGAAGCCGAGCCGGGCCCGTCCAAGGCCACCAACGTCCACCGCCACATCGGCTGACTGCCGCAGCCTGCCCACGCCGGGCTCTCCGGTGGCCCGGGCCCGCCTTTGCCGAGCCCGGGCTACCGGGAGGTGTCAGTCTTTCGGCCCCTGAGCGACTTGCAGGAAACCGTGGTCCGCCCTCAGTTGCAATTATGCTGGCTCACGGTGAAGTAACCACCTGACCCGATATTGCTCGGATCCGCCAGGTCATTTCCATCAGTGGGTGACGACATGTGCACGCCGTGGCGGATGGTCAGGCTGTTGCCAGAGGTCGGGGGATATGTATCGAACCCTGCCCCGTTGGCCTGGGATTCGGCGACGGACCAGGTCCCGAAGTTGCTGAGGTTCGTGTAAGCGCCGTTAACCGACGGCCGCTCGATAACTACCTCCGCACTCTCTGGATCATATCTAAAGGACGATACGTCGAACACGTCGGTTGTGTGGCTGTAGTAGTCGTAGAACCAGAACCGGTAGGCGTTATTGCCCAGCCAGCGGGTGGACGCGTCAAACACGTATCCGGGATGGCCGTAGAATGATATAGGCACAATGGCGTAATCTGGGACGACCTCCCACCATGCCTGGTGATTAGCCGCTCCCGACGAGTCGTACAGCGTTCCGTTCTGTGCAAGAACACCGGTACCCCAGCCGCCTATCCCTGCCCAGCTGACCTCGACAGTTTTCGAGCATCTGCTGCTGTAGATCGTGGGCTCGGTGTACCAGCCCTCGGCGTGGGTGAAGAAGTTGCCACCTAGATCTTGAATGACGTACCCGGCCCAGTTAGGGCTGTATTTCGTGTCTGCTCTCATGTGGGTTTCCATGAGGAACGGCGGAGCGGGTGCACTACCCTTCCAGCTTCTCATCTCGGTTCGCCAGACTGCGAGCGCGGCAGGGTTGGCGGGACGGGGCGGGAACCCGTATTCCGCCAGCCGGGCGTTGCTCGCGGAGTACGGACGGAATCCCTTCGGCGGTGAATACGTCTTGACGATCTTGCCGTTCATGTTGTACTCGTACACCGAGCCGCCCCCGGCCAGATTCCTTGCGGCGAGGCGCGGGAAAGTCTTATAGCCACACGCGCTGATCGCCGCCTGGCTGTAATGATAGGGATCGAAAGACGAGTTGCAGTTGGCCGGCCCAGCGGCAAGGTGAGCGGCGCTCACTCCGCTATTGGCAACGACCATCGTGAGCGGAAGTACGACACCGAGGAGTAAGAGCAACCTGCTGGCGGAGCGCACACGCAGGCGTGCTTTCCTATTGACCTGGGTCATTGTTGTCCTCCAAGTCCTGCGATTGCCCGCTCCTTCAGGAGTTTCACATCCAGGAATATTGGCAGTCAAGGCCTAGTAAAGCCATCTTCGGGTATCCCCTTCGGCCGTGGTTGCACGGTCACAACGGGCCGTGGATCGCTGCCGCCCGGCCCGTCCAAGGCCACCAACGTCCACCACCACATCAGCAAACGGGACTGCCAGGCTGACCCGCACCAGGCCGCCCGCCTCCTGCGCCCTCTGCCATCGTGATCATGACTTTGGTGTTGCTATCACAACACCAAAGTCATGATCACGAAGTCTGGCCCCGAGGAGGGGTGCCCGATAGAAGAGGATTGTCCGGTTTTGATGGTACAGTCAGGCCTGGCTGGCGGCGTGGTCGACATGTACCATCACCCGCGGTTCCCGCCCTCGTCCACGCGCCAGGCCAGCGCGTCATGGACTGGCACTAGCGCGACGGGGCGGCCGAACTGGGCGGCTGCCCATGCGGCAGTTTCGCTCAGCGGGCATAGCGGCCTCCGGCGTCCAGGCGGCGGGCCGGGTTCTAGTGGTCGCCGCTATCTAGGTCGCGGGCGGCCTCATAAGACAGCCGGGCGTCGGCGGCCAGGTCTTCCTCCCGCAGCCGGATGTGCTCGTCCAGGTGCTCTGCGGTGTCCGCGTGGATGACGTTGCGCAGGTCATCGCCGAGGATGCGAGCGCACCAGGTGTAGCCGCCGAGGGCCAGCGGCACGTACCAGATCTTCCAGCGCTCGCCGTGCTTAGCACGCAGGGCGGCGGCCTGGCCGTCGGTGGTGCTCACCGCAGGCCCCTCTCCCGCTCGGCGGCCTCGATCTCCTGCCGTAAGGCTTCTGGAGTGATGGCCCGCACCACCATGGGCGGGGTGCTCCGTGGCCGGCGTGCATAGACGACTCCGGCAATCACGCCCGGCCACGCATGCCAGCCGGGGTAATCGCGCTCGACTTCGGCCAGTGCGCGGGCGCGCTCGCCGTCGTTAGGCTCTGGGGCCATGGGTGATCGCCTCCTGGTTAGGCGTGATCCCTAGGCCCCGGTCCGGCGTTCACGCACCGGCCGGGGCCGCTTTGTTTACAGCGAAGCTAGTACAGGTCGTCTGCCCCCGTCTAGGAGGTATCCATACGGGTGCGTCCGTGCTGGTCAGCTACGGTCGGGGTCATGGACTACGACCCGCTGGCCCCGGTGCCGCGCTACCGCCAGATCGCGGAGATCTTGCGCGGGCGCATCGAAGCCGGCGAGCTGGAGCCTGACCGGCCCATCCCGTCAGAGACCGCGATCCAGCAGGAGTTCGGGGTGGCGCGGGAGACAGCACGCAAGGCCGTGGCACTCCTGCGCGAACAGGGCTACGTGGTCACCGTCCCAGGTCTGGGCACCTACGTGCGCAAGCGCTGAAGTGCCCGGCCAGCCGCAGGAGGCTCTGTCCTTGGACAGCCAGCACCTATCTCCCGGAACGATCCAGATCAACTGCGGTGGCCGACGGAGACGCTCTGCTTGCCCCCGGCGTCACCCGCCGCCTGATCGCACAGTTCGCTGGCCGGCCCGCAACCGCCGTAGAGCACCCAGCCGTCGAGGGCATCACTGACCGCGAGGGTGAAGTGCTGACGCTGATCGGGCGCGGCATGACCAACAGCGAAATCGCCGCCGACCTTCATATCAGCATCGCCACGGCCAAGGCCCACGTAGCACACCTTCTTACCAAGCTCGGTGCCCGCGACCGCGTTCAACTCGTTATCGCCGCCTACGAAACCGGCTTGGTAGCACCCTTCCGGTAACAGCTCCCACACACTCTGCGCCTGAGTTGGCTCGCCTGACTCAGCCGTGTGCGGGGTGTGGGACGGCCGGGACCGGCCGTCCCACACCCGCCTACCAGTGGCCCGGGTGCACGACCTCGGCGAAGGAGCGGCGCTTGGGATTGCGGACCGGCGCGAGCGGCCGGTCGGCCGGGTAGCCGAACGAGACGAGCAACGCCGGGGACCGGTCTTCGGGGAAGCCGAGCAACCGGCGGGCGAGCGCCACGTCCATGATGCCGGCGTGGCAGCTCCCGATGCCGAGATCGGCGGCCGCCAGCATCATCGACATCACCGCCTGGCCCAGGTCGAACTGGGCCCGGCGGAACGGGTTGTCCTCGGCGGGCCCGATCACCACGACGGCCGCCGCCGCGCCGGCCACATGACCGGCGCCTGGTCCGGCGCTCGCCAGTTCGCGGAGCTGGCCGCGGTCGGTGACCAGGATGAAGTCCCACGGCTGCCAGTTCTGTGAGGACGGCGACCGGCGTCCGGCCTCGAGTATCTGGTCCAGGTCGGCCGCCGGAACCGGTCGGTCGGCAAAGGACCGGACGTTACGGCGGGATGTGATGGCCTCCCAGGTCTGCATGACGGTCCCAACGCGCCAGGTGCTGCGTTCATTCTCGGCTCGCAGACGACGCTGTGCGCTCCGGGGCGCCGGCGGGACGGCCGGGCAGCGGGATGCTAGCGGTCGGCGGGTGCCTCGGCGAAGTCCCATACCGCCCGCAGGAGCTGCTCAGGGGTTTCAAGCTGCGGTAGGTGGCCGGTTTCTGTCAGCAGCTCGAATCGCGCGCCGGGAATGGCGGCGGCATAGGCGCGGCCGTAGCCGGGATCGGCGATCCGGTCGGCGTCGCCCCAGATCACCAGGGTGGGAGCGGCGATCGCGGCGAGGCGGCCGCGCAGGGACGGGTCGGTCATCCGCGTTCCGCCATACACCTGCAGCGCGGCACG
>Ga0207664_10002406_pt1 | contig 12377 bp, 10 predicted proteins | sample LARL83metaG_FD_184349 | JGI IMG/M metagenome (GOLD analysis project Ga0207664, IMG submission 184349) | Corn, switchgrass and miscanthus rhizosphere microbial communities from Kellogg Biological Station, Michigan, USA - LAR L8-3 metaG... | ecosystem: Host-associated > Plants > Roots >...
CTGGCCGGGCAGCGCGATGTACCGGTCGATCTCGGCGCCGACGAACTCTTCGGGGAACGGCGAGTGCGCCAGCGCGAAATCCCGGGCCCGCGCCCGGCTCCAGCCGCGTGCGTGCAGCCCGGTGTCGACCACGAGCCGGACGGCACGGAAGGCGGCGCTGCCGAGCATGCCCATGCGCTGCACGTCGTCGGAGTACAGGCCCAGCTCGTCGGCCAGCCGCTCGGCGTACAGGCCCCAGCCTTCGCCGTGCGGCACGACGTAGAACCCGGACAGCAGCAGCGGCAGGCCGGACAGGAGCTGCACGCGGGCGAACTGCGCATGGTGCCCGGGCACGCCTTCGTGGAAGGCGGTGGCCTCCAGCGCCCAGCTCCCCGCCTGCCCGGGGCACACGGCGTTGAACAGGTACGCCCCGGGCCGCGAGCCGTCCCTGGCCGGCGGCGAGTAGTACGGCGGCGCGCCGAACTCGGCCATATGTGGCGGCATCGGGTCGACGGCGCACGGCGGTGGCAGCGGCGGGCGGAACATGTCCGGCAGCCGCTCCTCGGCGCGCGCGATCGCGGCGGCCGCGCGCTCCATCGCGATGGTGCCGTCCGGAGCGGCCAGCTCGGGATCCTTGCGGAACCGGACCATGATCTCGCCGGCGTCCGCCGCGCCCAGTGCCCGGCGGCCGAGCCCGACGAGCTGCTCCTCGATCTCCGCCAGGGCTTCCAGGCCGATGCGGTGCAGCTCGTCGGGGTCGAACGGGAGCGTGGTGCCGTTCCTGACGCAGGAGGCGTACGCCGCCACGCCGCCGGGCACGTAGAGCAGGCCGCCCTGCTCCGGCCGCCGCGACCGGGGCAGCAACTCGGCCAGCAGGTCCGCGTACCGGCCCATGGCCGGGCGGACCTCATCCCGGACGACGCTCTCGACATCCTCCTGCCACGCCGCCGCCCCCGCCCAGCCCTCTGGTGGCCGGTGAGCGAGCAGCGGGTCCTGCTCCGGGTGCGACAGGTGGTGCTGGAGCTGGCTGAGGGCGTCGCTGACAAGCGAGGCCACGGGCAGCAGGCCGTCCCGTGCGGCGGCTCGCAGCCTGGCCGCGTGCTGGTCGAGATAGACCGGGATTTGCCGGCATCTGGCCAGGTAGGCGGTAGCGCTGTCCGGGTCGCTCACGCTGGTGCGCGACGCGGTCAGGAGCACCAGTGACGGGCCGCCGAGGGGAAAGGTCGTGACGCTGTACTCGAATACCCGGGAGTCGGCCACGGCCAGCTCGCGGGCCGCGGTGTCCCGCGCGGTTTCCAGCAGGACGCGGCTCTCGGTATCCCCCGGGTCTGCCTCGGTCTGCGCACAGCGGGCGATGACGTCCACGAGCCGTCCGCGCCAGGCTTGCTGGTACTCCGGTGACAGGTCCGGTACCGCGTCCTCGTAGCCGGGCACCGACATGAACGACGCCGCGAAAGGGTCACCGCTGAGCAGTATGCGAGCGAGCTCACCGGCCAGCGCCTCGATTGCTGCCGCAGCCGTCATGGCGGATACCCCTCTACTGTGAGCAGTCACCGTTCCCGGGATGCAGGTAGCGGTACTCGCGCCTGACCGCAGCCCTGAAGGCCTGATCGTCTCCGAAGCCGCAGGATCGCCCGTAGCCTGCCAGGTCGTCCGGGACCGCAGTGCCTCGCCGCTCCGCGAAATACCACTGAATGGCCGCCTGCTCCCCGGCCGGGGTGCCCGGGATCGCATCGTAGTCCAGCTTGGCCCGGGCCCGGCTCGCGAGCCTCGGGTACTCTCCGCTCAGGCGCAGGTCGTCGAGGAACCCGCCGAGCGCATCGGGCTCGGCCTGCCCGCAGGCCCAGCGCACCATCTCGTTCGTGGCGATGAGCTGCTCGAAGCCGTCCGCCGACATCTCGCTGTCGGCCAGGAACCGGGCGAGCTGAGCGTCCTGTTCGAGGTTCCTGCTGCTCCTGAACGCGGCGATGGCACCGTCCAGCCAGTCCCTGCCGACCGTCACGCCCTCACTCCGGGCGGATCCGGCCGCGAAGACCCGCAGCAGGCTGCGGCAGCAGGCCGCGTCGAAGGCATCCGGGCCGAGCAGGCGGATCTCGTCCAGCAGGCGTTCGAGCATGACTGGCGACGCGGCCGCTGGCTCGCTGGCGGCCCTGGCGTCCGCACGGCGCCTGGCCACCTCCCACATCGCCGTGTCCGACATCTTCCAGCTCACCTGCTGTGACGCCTGGTCGCCGGCGAGGAAGCCGCGCATCTCGCGAAGCATGGCCGTGGCGTCGGCGGCCTGCTGGTCGATCCGCCCGGCCGGCAGCCACCGACGCAGCGCGTCGAGCTCAGCCGGGTCGGCCTGCGTCGCCTCCGCGGCCCGCAGCAGGTCAGGCCAGGTCCGGTCGCGGTAGAACAGAGCCGCGCCGGCGTTCGCGAGGATGCTGAGCGTGGCGGTGGAGATGATGCCCTGATGCTCCGCGGCCTGCAGCGTCCGGCGGATGTTCACCATCGCCTCGGACAGCGGCCGGTACCCGTCCATGGCGGCCGCATGCCTGACCGCTACCTCGTCGTCCCGGTCCAGGGTGCCGTCCCTGAAGGCCTGGTAGACCCAGCCGGTTCCGCGCATCCCGAAGCTGTCCAGCTCGGCCGCGCGGAGCGCTCCCAGGCCCGCCGCGCCGAACACGTGGACGCCATGTTCCAGCATCCACATGATTTCCTTGTGCCACACCGCGGAGACCTGGTCGAAATAGCCGTCGACGATGCCGATGGCCCGCGGGTGCCGGCGCCAGAGCCGGTAGACGTCCCCGGCGGCGGCTGGCGGGAGGTAGACGGCGTCGAGCTCGGCCCGCGCGTCCTTCTCCGCGAGCGCCGGCCCGAGGAAAACGTAGATCTCGTTCATCAGCCGCCGATCAGTTCCGTGGCTCGCTGGCCGAGGCGGCATTCGGGGACGGTCGTGACCGGCCCTTCCAGCCCGGGGACGATGACCCGGACGACCGGGATGCCGAAGTCCTCATGGGTGAGGTCCACCAGGACCACCTCGCTGATGCCCGACGAGCGCAGTGCGGTCAGCTCCCAGGCCACGTCGGCATCGAAACTGTCGCCGTCGAACGCCGGGACGGCCGTGAAGTCGCGGGTCGCCTCGCCGGCCAGATCCTGCGCTTGCCCGTGCGGTGCCTCCTCGTCCGCTCCGCAAGCAGGCTCCCAACCGGAAGGATCGTCCCTTGCGCCGGAAATGTGACCCAGCCGGCTCTGGGCCGCCTCGGTCAGCGACCGCAGCAGCGCGACGTTCCGGTCGGGGTGGCATCCCATGCCCTCGGCGTCATAGGCCGTGACGGCCGGCGGCTGGCGCCGTTCGGCTATCCGGCTGCTGAAGGCGGGAATGCCGACATCGGAGGTGATGTCCCAGACCGCCACCGACATGCCAGCCGCGCCGAGGCGGCCGAGCGCCTCAAGGCAACCGGGATCGTCCACGGTCTCCAGGTCGATCCGGCGTGATGCCGCATCGTCCGGCGCCCGCACGCCGTGCAGCGTGGCCGCGTCGCGTTCCACCGTCTCGCAGATCGCGTGGCTGACCGCCTCCAGCAGGTGATTACCGGAAGCCAGCCCGTTGGAGGTGGCGATGAAGCACCCGGTTCCGGTCGGCCTGGGCAGCGTGTAGGCGGTGTGCACCATCTCGTACGGAACCCATCTCGGAGATCCGGTGAGCAGGTCCCGCCCCTCGATCCACAGCAAGGGAGCATCCGGGTAATAGACCGAGTCCGTCGTCCTCGGCAGCCGGTCGACATCGACGAGCGGATGACTGGACCGCAGGTCGTTGACGCTGCCCAGGACGAGCGGCCGGGTGATCCGCTCTGCCATGAAGGCCTCGATGCTTTCCATGACACCGGAGGCCCTGGCGGCCGCCAGGGTGAGCCCCTTGCCCAGCGAGACCGTGACCGATCGCGAATTCGGCCGGCATACGGTGACCACCGGCAAGCCGATGACGTCAAGCCCGGTCACGTCGGCCACCCGGGTGATGCCCATCACGGAGAAGAAGCGCTGCACCGACTCGAGCGTCTCCTCCGGAGAGACGATCCGGTGGGTCCCGGCCCGGTGCTTCTTCGGCGCCTCCGCCGCGCCCGGCAAGGTATCCAGCTGATCCAAGCTGGTCACGCTGTCAGTACCGGAAGCACGGGCTAACCGGCATCCTGCGCAGTCCTGGTGATGATGGCCGCCCCGCGCTCGGGTCCCCGTCACCCTGAGGCTTGTCCTCCGCGTAGCCGAAGCACGTCAGCGGGTAGCTATAGCAGGGGTACGGCATCCTGCGCAGGTCACGGCGGGCCGCTTGGGCCGCACTGCGATCCGGGAAGCCCGTCGGCACGTCGGACGGGTAGCTGAAGCAGAGCTTTGACATGACCATCTCCAGGTCAGTAACGGAAGCAGGTGCTAGATCCCGGCATCTGGCGCAGACCGGGCAGACCCGGCGGCACAGCGCCATGGTTTCCGATACGGGTCGGCGCGGCAGGCGGGTAGCTGAAGCACATGTTGGGCATGCTTCGCGGCACTTCAGCCTGATAGCGGAAGCACGTCGAACCCGTCGGCATCATGCGCAGCCCGGCCGGAGCCGACGGCGCGGCACCGCGGTTCCCGTCGGCCGGCGGATAGCTGAAACACGTACCGCTTGTTGGCATTTCTGCACCCTTCTGGCTAGGAAGCTCGCCGGAGCCGGTGAACGGCCACAGGCTCTGGTCAGTATCTGAAGCAGCTAGTCGTCCCCGGCATCTGACGGAGGCCGGCAGGGACCAGTGGCACGGTTTCGCGATTCCCGCCGCGCGGAGATCCGGCAGGCGGATACCTGAAGCACGTAGAGGGCATGCTGAGCGGTACCTGAGGCTGGTAACGGAAGCACGATGTAGAGGTCGGCATCCGGCGCAGGTGGCCCGGTGCCGTCCACGCGGTATCGCGGTTCGGAATGCTCGCCGGCTCGCCGGCCGGGTAGCTGAAACATGGATTAGGCATGGACGTCTCCGGGGTCGTAGCGAAGCAGGCAGATATTCGGCGTATATATGCCTTCGGGTTAACGAAATGCACCGGGGCCGCCCAGCGGCCCCGGGCACAGTCAGTAACGGAAGCAGGTCGTGCTCGTCCCCCTGTGCGGGCCGGGCGTAACCGGCCGCACGCCGTCGAGATCCGTTTCCGCCTGGTAACGGAAGCACGTCGTATTCGTCAGCTGGCAACGGGCGGGCGAAGCAGGCTGCGGGCCGCCGTAGCTAAAGCAGGCTGAAGTCGTCCCGGAGAGCAGCGGCGGGACCATGTGAGTCGCGTAACTGAAGCAGGCGGTATTCGTCCCGCTAGGCGGCACCGGAGGTGCGCCACCGGGATAGCTGAAACACGAGCTAGTCGTTGGCATAAACATCCTCCCAGGTTGTATGTAACGAAGAAGCCTATGCCAGGCTAAAATCCGCCCAGTTTGATGTCAATCAGGGATTTACGGTTTTTCCGGCACCTGCTAGGTTTTCCACAGAAAACCGCCGTTTTCGAACAAGGCAAGCCGGCCAGAGAGGCACGAAGAGAGCGATCATCAAGCGGAGCTAGCAAATACCACATACCGGACAACGGGGCCAGCAACATCAGATAAGCCCCCCGGCGAAGATCATTTTACTGCGGCTGGATATTCCGGTGACGGCCATTACCGGATGAAGATCAACACGCCCATCACGGAGGCTATTCATGCGGCCCTGGAGGAATCCGGCCTTCGCGGTGTTCTGGTCGGCGCGGACGATCTCGTTCGCCGGCACCGGGATCACGACCGTCGTCCTGCCGGTGCTGGTGTACGGGATGACCCGCTCCCCCGCCTGGGTGGCCACGCTGGGCCTGATCGAGTTCCTGCCCTATCTGGTCTTCGGGCTGCTCGCCGGGGTCGTGGCCGACCGCGTGAACCGCAAGAAGCTCATGGTGGGCTGCGACGTCATCGCCGCGCTCCTGCTGGCCGCCGTCCCGGCCACGGCCGCCCTGCACCTGCTCGGCCTCGCCCAGGTGCTCATCGTCGCACTCGGCATCGCCACCGTCTACGTGTGGTTCGACGCGGCCAACTTCGGCACGCTGCCCGCCCTCGTCGAGCGGGCCGAACTGCCCGTCGCGGCCAGCCTCATCGCCTCATCGGGCCAGGTCGTGCTGATGGGCGCGCCGACCGCCGGGGCCGCCTTGCTGACCGTGATGAAGCCGCCGTACGCCCTCGGCTTCGACGCGGCGTCCTACCTCGCGTCGGCGCTGCTGCTGCTGACCATCCGGCGGCCGTTCGCGCGGCCCCAGCACCACCGGGGGCACTTGCGCCTCCGCGCGGACATCGGCGAGGGGCTGCGGTTCCTCTGGCACCAGCCGGTGATCAGGACGATGACGTTCGCGGTCACCTGCGTCTGCCTGGGCTGGGGCGGCGTGTTCTCGCTGCTCGTGGTCTACGCCAGCCGCGCGCTCCACCTGGCGCACGTGGACGTGCGGCTCGGGCTGCTGTACAGCGCCGGGGAACTCGGCGGCCTGCTCGCCGCGGCCGCGGTCCCCGTGCTGATCAAGCGCCTGCCGATCGGTCCCATGGCCGCGGCCTTCCTGGCTGCCAACGCCGCCGCGCTCATGTTCCTGGCGGTCGCGCCGTCTTACGGCTGGGCGCTGCTGGCCTTCTTCCTGGACGAGCTCACCTACCTGGTCGTGCTCTCGACCGGCATCACGCTCCGGCAGATGCTGACCCCTGACCACCTGCAGGCGCGGGTCAACACCGCGGGCCGGATGCTCGCCGGAGCCGGGCTTCCGGTAGGAGCGGTCCTCGGCGGCTTCCTGGCCGAGTCGCTGCCGATCCGGCTGGCCTTCGGCCTGCTGACGATTAGCGTCCTGGCCGGCGCTGGGCTGGCCGGATGGTCATGCCTGGGCTCTGGGCCGCTCTCCGCCGTCTCGGTACCGGTACCGGCCCCGGAACCGGTTCCGGAGCCGGTACCGGACGCGACAGCTTAGGACGCCGTTGACGATCTCTAGCCGACCGCTATCCATTCCGTGACGGCGGCGGGCAGGCCGCTCCGCAGGCAGATCAGGCTGAGCGGGCCGCCCTGGAGGGGGCTGGCGGCGAAGCGGCCGAGACGGTCCGCCTCGACCCAGAAGGACTCAGCCTGCTGCTGGCGGATCTTGATGCGGGCCGTCGTGGCCGGGTTCAGCTGGCCGATGAGCCGCCACGACCCGGCCCGATCGCCCGGCTCGATCTCGATCTCGACGCTGAGGTCCGCGGTGCCGAAGACGGCCATCCTGGCGGTCGCGCCTGAACGGGTGCTCGACCTGCCTAGGGCAGCATCAGAGCTCAGGGAATCAGAGCTCAGGACGGCGAGCTCGGCGTCCACGGCCCGCAGGTCGTAGCTGCCTTTCGCGAGCTCCGCCGACCAGTCAGGGGCCGCCTCGGACCGGCTCAGCATCTCGCGCACCACGGCGAGCAGCCCTTCGTCGTCCAGTCCGCTCAGCCGGCTGGACGGCTGGCCGTCCTCGCGGACTGGGAGATCGTCCCCGCTCATGTGCCCTCCGGCCTCGATGCGCGCTCGGCCAGGCTGGGCGGTGCCTTGCCGTCTGTTTTCCTACTCCATCATGAGACGGCATGTGCGCGCTAAATACCACTGTTGTCAAGTAGTTTTCTGAGCTGGCCCAGGCACCGTGCCCGCGTCGGCCCGAGGCTGCCCACCGGCATCTGAAGGTTCGCGGCCACCACGCGATAAGACGGCGGTCCGTCCTCCGCCTCGACCACCAGTGCCCGCAGGACCCGCTGGCACAACTCGCTGAGCTGCCGGAAAGCCTGCCAGACGAGAGCGAACTGCTCGGCGGTGAGGACGGCCTCGTCGGCGGCGGAGCCGTGGCTGAGCAGCCGTTCCATGAGGTCGTCCTCGACGTGGACGGTAGGCCGCGACCGCCGCATGATGCTGAGGCACTGGCGGCGGCACGTGGTCGCCAGCCAGCCGGCCAGCCGCTCGGGCTCGCGGATCCGGTCCAGGTTCTCCAGCAGGGCCAGCCAGGTCAGCTGGACGGCGTCGGCGGCATCCTCGCTGTTCATGCCCAGTTTCCGGCAGATCGACCAGACCAGGTCGGCGTACCGGTCGACCAGCCGGTCCCAGGCCAGCCGGTCCCCGTCCGCGGCGCTCCGCAGCAGGGCGGAAACGGGAGTCTCCATGGTCTCGGTGTCGCCGGCCTCGCGCTCGGGACGGCCCTCGCCAGCCATCATGATCACACCCCCAGGGCAACGAACGAACACGCTGTCGCCAGCTCGACCGGGTCACCGGTCGCAGCCGCGTCGGCGCGCGCCAGCCGCAGCGCATCGGGGAACCCCGCGCCGGCGGTCACGCGCTCGTGCAGGTATCTCATGATCGAGGGGGTGACCTGGTCGCTGACCGGGACCACCGCCGCCACGATGCCCGCCGTGCCCCTCGGGAAAAGGCTGGCCGCCAGGCCGAGGAACTCATCGGCTCCGGCTGGTGCCGCCCGGCCGGATTCACAGGCGGACAGGACGAGGCGGTACGGCGCCCGGTTCATGCCCTCGATGTCGTAGACCGTCAGCGGCCCGTCGTCGAGCTGCAACGACGAGAAGAGCGGGTTGTCCGCGCGGAATGTCCCGTGCGCCGCCACGTGAGCGAGCCAGCGGCCGTCGAGCGCGGCGAGTACCCGCCCGGCCGTCGCCGCGCCGTTGATCAGCACCGTGGCCCGGGGATACAGGCCGGCCAGGCGCGTGACCTCGGCCTCGGCGTTCGCGAGGTCAGGCCCGCCGACCAGGGTGACGGCACGGTGGGCGGGCGAGGCGGCTGACCGGGCCCGCAGCCAGACGGCGGCGGACGGGCTGACGCTGACCGCCCGGTCCCGCAAGGCCGGCAGCAGCCCCCAGGGGACGGCGTTCAGCTTGCCCGGCGGCACGACGACGACCAGGCCGTCGCCGAGTTCGTCCGCCGCCGGGCCGAGCAGCGCCTTCTGCAGCAGGCGCCCGGCGTCGGCGAGGGCCCGCTCAGGATCAGGCACCGGCCTGCCGTTCGCGAGCCGCCGCAGCAGGAAGCGCGCGAAGTCGGTTTCCGTGGCCGCGTCCTCGGCGCTGCCCACGGTATGCACCCGGATACCCGGCCGGCCGGCCGTTACCGCATGCAGCGTGCCGTCAAGCTCGATGAGATCGATCAGGACGGCGCCGTCCAGCGCACGGAGCAGGTCAGGGACGGAGAACGGCCGGGCGCGGGCCGCGGCCGGCCCTGGCGTGCGCAGTATGCGGGCACGTACCGCGGCCTCCAGCCGCGATCGCTCCCGCCGCAGGGCTGGCACCAGCGGGGGTGCGGCCAGGTCCTGGTCGAGCCTGCGGCTGACCTCGCGCAGCGCGGACAGCTCGCGAGCGAGTTCGCCGTCGGGCGGCAGCCGGACGGGCCTGGTGGCCTGGACGGTGGCTCGCCAGCGCTCGCTCCAGGCCAGCAGCTGCCGCCCGTTGCTCCTGGTCAGCGCGGCCCGCTGGCCGATGGCGGCAAGCTCCCGGCCGTGGGTCGTCACGGTGGCCCGCAGTTCGCTCGCGCCCAGCAGCTGCTGCTGCTCGGCCAGGATCACCAGGCCCTTACGGCAGGCCGCGAGCATCTCGGGCTCGCGCCCGTGGAGCTGGCACAGCAGCGCGCGGGCGAGCAGGGCCCGGCTCCGGTTCAGGGCCGGCCCGCCCCGCCGTGGCCGGGCCGCGGCACTCAGGTGATCGCCGGCCTGCCCGGCCGTCCCGCGCTGGAGGGCGAGCTGCCCGGCGAGCAGGTGCGCCCCCGCTGATTCCTCCGCGCCGAGGGCGTCAAGCTGGCGGGCGGCCGAGCAGGCCAGCCGGTAGACGCCGAGGCTGGCATCGCCGCCGGCCCGCCGGGCCTGGGCCAGCACCAGGCGGGTCCGGGCCGACCACCGTTCCCGGCGCTGGCGGCGGAACAGCTGGGCCGCCTGGCCGGCCCGTTCGCTGGCGGCCTGCGGGTCGCCGTGGGCGAGGGCCGCCGTGGCCGAGGAATAGAGCAGCTCGGCGAACTTCGTGGAGTTGCCGATCTCGCGGCCGAGGCGGCGGACCGCGACGTCAGTCTCGGCCCACGCATCCGCCGCCAGGCCGGCCGACAGCAAGATCGCGCACCGGTCGATGGCCACGTCCGGCATCGGGGTGCCAAGACCGTCATAGCGCCGGCCCGCCTCGGCCAGGAATTCCAGGGCTTCGGGAACGCGGCCAGCGGAGGCCGCGACCAGGCCGCGGTTGTGCCGCGCCGTGGCGTATTCCCATTCCTGCCCGGCCTGCCGGTACTCCTGCTCGGCCCGGCGGAAGTCCGCATCGGCCTGCCGGGCCTGGCCCATTTCCAGCAGGATCAGCCCGCGGTGACTGCGGGCCCTGGCCTCCCAGAGGTAGTCCCGGTGCCGGTGCAGGATCGTCACCACCCGGTTCAGGTCGGCCAGCGCCTCCTCCCGGCGGCCGACAATGGCCAGGACGTCGGCCCGGCGCATCAGGACCCGTCCGGCCAGGACACCACGGGCGGCCAGGACCGCACGGTCAAGATGAGCCAGGCCCCGGGAGGTGCTGCCGCCGAGCGCCATCGTCAGGCCCAGGCTGGCCCGGACGTCGGCCTGGCGCTGCGGCTGCCCGCTGGCCCGGGCCAGCCGCAAGGCCCGCCGCAACTCGGCCAGCCCGTCCTCGAGGTGACCGAGGTCTCGCAGCGCGATGCCGATGGCCTGGCACGCCATGGAGGCTTCCAGGGCGGGGAGCGGCGGCCGGCGCGACAGGAGCGCCCGCGCCCGGCTCAGCGCCTCGGCGGGCCGGGAATGCGTGAGAACCAGAAGATAGCTCGCCTCGGCGGTATCTGAGGCACTCCCGCCATCCTCTGACATATGTACATGATGCGCGAGATGCGCATCTCCCGATAGGTGCTCGTAGCTGGGGGGTTCCGATGGCCACCGACAAGAGCAGGGGCAAGGGCGAGAACACCGCGGGCGACCCGGGCAGCGGACCGGTGGCACCCGCGAAGGCGGCGGAGATCTCGGCCGCCCAGGCGGCGTACATCCAGGAAAATCTCGACGACGCCGCGGTCTACCCGGCCTCGCGGTCCGGGGAGCAGGCCCCGGTCGAGTTCCTCTACCGCCGCCGTCACCTGCTGACCCGCGACCGGGACCTGAAGAACGTCCTCGGCGTCATCGCGTCGGCCAGCCGGGACAAAGACCGGGCCGTCCCGGTGCGCGAGGTCACGTACCCGATCCCCGGCCTGGCTCGCATCGAATTGGCGCCGGTGGGCAAGGAGCAGCCCACGGACGAGGAGCAGCGCGTTTTCCGCACGATAGCCGCGATCGAGGAGCAGCTCGGCCAGGGTACAGCCCGGGTGGAGCACGTCCTGTCCGTGGCGCCGCCTCCGCCGCCGGCCACGCACTGCCCGGCTACCGAGCCCGATCCGGTGCCTTACGGCTCGCGGCCGCAGCCGGGGATATCAAGGTCCTGCTGTGACGGCCGGGGGACTCTCGTCGCCGTCGTGGACACGGGCCTGGTCAAGGAGGCACGGGCCTTTCATCCGTGGCTGGCCGGGGTAACGGGCCAGCGGGACCGGGACGTGACCTGGGGCGGTCCCATCGGGCGGTACGGCGGCCACGGGACCTTCATCGCCAGCATCGTGCGGGCCATGGCTCCGCGCGCCCAGGTCTGGGCGCCGCGCATCTTCGAGCGCGCGGGCGCGATCTACGAGGTCGACATCGTCCGGAAGCTGCTGGGCGTGCTCGACCGTGCCCCCGATGTCATCAGCCTGTCCGCGGGAACGCATACCTGGCTGGATCGCGGCCTGCTGAGCTTCGAGGTCTTCGTCGACGGCCCGCTCCGGGAGTGCCCGGACACCGTCCTGGTCGCCGCGGCCGGCAACGAGGGATACGACTGGAAGTTCGCTCCCGCGGAGATGGACGAGGTGATCGGCGTCGGGGCGCTGGGCCCGCCCGGGGACGCCCGGGCCTGGTTCTCGAATTACGGCGACTGGGTCAAGGTCTTCGCTCCCGGCCAGGATCTGGTCCACGCGTTCGCCCGCGGGACCTACGACTACCACGAGCTGAGGGCGGGCCAGCACGCAGACTTCTACGGCATGGCCAGGTGGAGCGGTACGTCGTTCGCCACGCCGGTCGTGTCGGGCCTGATCGCCGCCCGGATGTCGGGCACCGGCGAGAGCGCCCGCGAGGCGGCGGATTCCCTGCTCCGGCTGGCCCGGGCCCAGGCGCTGCCCGGGATCGGCCCGGTGCTGCGTCCCGGCCAGGCATGCCTGTGCGCATGCAGGGAGCCCGGCCCGGACCATTCGCGACCGAGGTGCGCTGGCTAGCGCCCCGCAGACACAGCCGCCGCGGCATCAGCGGCCACTGGGCCGGGCTGCGAGATGCCGCGGCGGCTGGCGTATCCCCTACCGGTCACCCGGCCC